>Ga0179587_10000560_pt1 | contig 15546 bp, 18 predicted proteins | sample CZODoug2_1_08_16_FD_185932 | JGI IMG/M metagenome (GOLD analysis project Ga0179587, IMG submission 185932) | Vadose zone soil fungal communities from Angelo Coast Range Reserve, California, USA - CZODoug2_1_08_16fungal | ecosystem: Environmental > Terrestrial > Soil > Vadose zone | place: USA...
CGCCGGCCGCCGAAAAGCCAGCCACCCTGGCCGCGCCGCCAAAGTCCATGAAGGAGGCGATCGTCGGTAGCTGGTCGCTTCTCATCGACGACGCGGTGCAGCCCGATGGCACCCACGCGCCCAACTTCGGTCCCAACCCGATGGGCATGGCCATGTTCGGTGCCGATGGTCGCTTCTCGGTGACAATCGTGCGCGTCGGGCGTCCTAAATTCGCGTCCAACAGCAGGTCCACCGGGACGGCGGACGAGAACAAGGCGGCGATGGCGGGCGCGAACGCATTTTTCGGGACCTACACGCTCAACGAGGCAGACAAGACCCTCACCCTTCGCGTTGAGGCCAGCACCTACCCGAACCTGGAAGGGACGCTGCAAAAGCGGACGATCACCTCGTTGACCGCGGGCGATGAGCTGACGTGGACCAATCCTACCACGCATGGCGAGGTCGCTTGGAAGTGGTTGAAATAGGAGGGCAGGTCGCCGAGGGCGCCTGCAGCATATCCTGAAGAAGCCTGCCCGCGAAGGCGGCTGTGGCACCGAAATTTCGAAGGGAAATCACGCTCCAACAACAAGCGAGGGCGGGACCGCGATCGTCGGCCTCGACCACTATGCGCGCCGCCATAACACCTTGGCAGTGGCGGCGCGCAACGGGCGCATCCACCGCACGGCTTTCGCTCGATCGGCGGTCGAATGCTCCCCGGCCTTGGCGCACAACCTGAGCTCATCGCTTTTTTCGCAGCTCTCCGGCCTGCACGAGCATGTCCCGTTGCTCGGGCGGCATCGCATTGCAAGCTTCCTCCTGCGCTTCATGCCCGGCCGCGGAGGCGGCAAATGCCCGGGGCCGCCAAAGGGCGATGACCATGCGCGCGTTCCCTTGGCGACGACGCGATTGGAGATCGCCGACTTTCTCGGGCTCACGATCCAGACCGTTTCACGGGTCCTCACGCGCTTCAAGCGGCGCGGCATTCTATCGATCAAGACATTGGATGAGGTCGGGGTTTGCGATGTCTGCAGCCTATGCGCCCTGTCCGGAACGTACCTGACCAATGGTCGCTGGTGCAGCGCACGCAGGGGCACACGGCTGCGGGATTCGTCGTCCTGACTCGGGCTGGCATCCTGCAGGCCCGCGCTTTTATTTTGTCCCCGCAGGCGCGCCAGCGCCCGCAGGCGTGCCAGCGCCCGTAGGGGCTTTCTCCTGGATTGATCCCAGATAGGCGAGAATGGCATCGATATCGTCGATATCGAAGCGGAATTCGGGCATGTCCTCGTGACTCGAAGACAGTCCCTCCGCCAAGGCTTCGGCCAGAGCCTCGATCGGATAGCGCTGCCCGAGCGTTCGGAACGGCGGCGCGTCCGGCTGAGTGCTGTTTCCGGTACGGCCGACCGCATGGCACTTTGAACAACCGCCGGTCAGCAATCCTTCCCCACGGCTCGCGAGCGCCCGCTTGTCCTGCGCCAGCGCGGCGCCCGCCGACATCAGAGCAAGCACGACGGAAAAGACGCATCGGTTGATACTTTGTCGCATCGGATCAACACGCTGGCGCAGCGCCGGGAAATAGATCGCGAATGCGATCGAGCAGGGCGGCACCCAAGAACGGCTTTTCGACGATGGCGACCCCCGCCTTGGCGGCGCGCTGGCTCAGCGCCGCGCTCGGATAGTTTGTCACCTGGATCGCCAGCACCGCGATACCACGCGCCCGAAATTGCGCGATCAGATCAAGCCCGTTCATCCCAGGCTTGTTCTGATCAACCACCAGGCAGTCACTGAAGGGAAGCTCAGCGTCGCCGAGCACTTCGACCGCGCCCGAATAGGCGCGCACCGCGAATCCTTCGACCTCCAGCGAGAACTTGAGCGAATTGCGCACCGCCAAGTCATCGTCCACAACGATGCCCAGGGGGCCGAGGGCGGGCAATTCGCCCTGTTTCTTCATAAGCTTGCGCCCGAAAGCCGGACTCGGTCGAGCCCTGGGTTACTATAAAGCATCAAATCGGCTGCAAGCGTATTGATGTGCGTCAATTGATCCCGCCAGGTTTTCTCGCGATCAAATCTCCTCCCATGATGGCGCCCGGCTTGTGTCCGATTTAGGGGCAGGGTTCAGAATCCCGGCGATCAGGGCCATGCGGACGAGTTCCGACAGGCCGCGGCCTGCATCTTCGTCATCAGGTTGGCTCGGTTGAATTTCGACGGTCCAAGGGCTGATGCCGAGGTCGAATGCGATCTGCTTGTTGGCAGGGCCCGCCACCAGCCCTTCGAGCATCTCCCGCTCCCGATCCGCTCCCGATTCGGCAGGCCGGCAAGCCGGTCATCGATGGCCGCGCGTTCCGCCTGCTGTTTGCTGTCGCTCTCCTGCCGGTTCAGCGCGGACCGCACCGCGGCAAGCAAGATGTCGTCGTCGAAGGGTTTCGAGGAAATCGGCAGCGCCGAACTTCATGGCTTCGATGGCGAGCGGAACATCGCCGTGTACCGTGATGACGATCACCGGCAGGAGCATCTCGAGCTCCTTCAACCGGCGCAGCAGATCGACGCCGCTGATCTCCGGCATCCTGACATCGGTAATGACGACCCAGACCGCAGTTCGCAGTGCTCTTTCAGCCGGCTGAACGCCTGAAGCTCGCCGCGATCACAATTTCAAATATGGAGGAAGATGGCCATGAAAGCGCGCGACGTGATGACACCGCGAGTCATATCGATCGAGGCCGACGCCGCGATCACGCAGGCGGTGCATTTGTTGCTGCAGAACCGAATCAGCGGCCTGCCGGTGATCGATCGAGAGGGCGAGCTGGTCGACGGGCGATTTCATTCGGCGCGGCGAAATCGGCACCCAGCGCCACCGCAGCTGCTGGCTGGAGTTTCTGATCGGCCCAGGCCGGCTCGCCGATGAATATGTTCACGCGCGCGGCCGCAAGGTGATGACCCGGCAGGTGTTCACCGTAACTGAGAATACGCCGCTCGATGAGCTCGTGCGCCTGATGGAGCGCCACCGGATCAAGCGCGTGCTGGTCCTGCGCGGAGGTCAGCTCGTCGGCATCGTCACGCGCGCGATATTATGCATGCACTGGTGAGCCTCGCCCCGGAGGCGAAGACGCGGTCGGCGACGACGCCGCCATCCGCGAGCAGATCTTGGCCGAATGCAGCAGGCAATCCTGGGCTCCCATGACCAATGTCGTGGTCCGCAACGGCGTGGTCGAGCTTTGGGGCACGATTACGACGACAGGGAACGCCAGGCACTCATCGCCGCCTGCGAAAACGTTCCTGGCGTCAGAGCCGTGCATGATCACCTGGTCTGGATCGAGCCCAATTCCGGATTCGTGATTCAGTCGGAGGAAGACGAAGCGCGCACACCGGCGACGTCATGGGAAGCCGCTCGCGATGCTCTTGCGACGCAAGGGTTGCCCGCCAAATCGGCGGCCAGTGAAAGGCGCCGGCGAATCCGCAAGTCGATTTCAATACGATGTCAGGCTGCCAACGCACCCGGAGAATTCGGAGAGCACGTCAGCCGGAGGCGGAGAACTGACTTTGTACGAGTCGGCCGCGCTGGAGTTCTTCCGCGTGAACTGCAGCTCGAAGTCGGCGCGCAGAACCGCCGCGATCAATTCCTTGCCCTCGGCAGAATCCAGGGTGGATACCGCGACGCTTCCGTCGTTGAACGGAACGACCTTGGGCAGCGCGACCGAAGTATAACGTTCCGACACAAAAGCCACCGAAGCGAGCTTGGCCTGGGCAGAAAACCGCGGCGGCGCGTAGTTCAATTTGCGGCTATCGACCGTAAAGCCCGTGACGAGCGGTCCGGCCAGGGTGCCTTGCCGCTTCATCTGCGCCACGATGAGCTGGAAGTTGACTGCCCCACCGGTCGAGCCGTCGCCGAGCGCCAAGGCAAGCTGGCAAACCTTCGCGGCCGGATCCTCATTCACGGTCGCCTTGTATTCAATCTGACTTGCGACCATCGTTTCTGCATGACACGGCGCCACGATCAGCAGCAGTCCTGCCAAACAAAAACCTGGGCTCTGAATCCAACAGCGCATATTACCAATTCTTTCAGCTGCACTCCCCCGAGTAAAACGAAGAAGAGCGCGATGCGTTCCAACCCCTACCGAAAAAGAGATAAGGTTTAGGTATAATGATACCTTACGGGAACTTCGTCAGCCCCGCCGCTGCCAAGGCCTGGTTGATGACGGCACGTATGTTGGCGGGAATTTTGGACGACGCGCCCGCCGGGTCGGCGTCAGCCGGGTTCAGCGCTTCGGTTTCACGCCCGGCAGGCTTTTCATGCGCCGCAGACTGCGCCTCGGCGGCCGCGACCGACTTATCCGTGTTCTTGTTAAAATCGATGAGCGGAGTTGCGGCAATGCCCCAGAACTTGGCAATGTGGTAGGATGACGAAATTCCGACGTCAAGAAGGAAAGCTCCTGCTGCGCCGCACTGGTCTTGGTCATTTCCCACCGCGAGCGGCGTCCCGTGCGCCATATCGGAGATCGTGTAGGACTCGATCAGATCCTCTCCCGCGCGGGTGCGCCAGACCTGACGCGGATAGCCGTCCACGATGTTCTCGATCGTAGGTGCAGGCGCAAGACCGTGCACGTTGGTCCACTGTTTGACGATTTCATCGGCGTTTGACGGTATCACGGTCGCGTCGGCACCGCCGTGCCAGACCGAAACGCGCGGCCATGGCCCGGCATGCGCGGAGGCATCCCGCACCAGCTTGCCCCATTCGTGTGCCGGACGTGGGGGGCTCTGAAACATGGTTTCGAAGGCTTCCTGGACGTTGCTTGCGGCTCCGTAGGGTAGGCCCGCGATGATGGCACCGCCCGCGAAGACATCCGGGTAGGTCGCGAGCATGACGGAGGTCATCGCTCCACCGGCGGACAGCCCAGTGACATAGACGCGGCGCCGGTCGATGCCGTGGTCGAGCACCGTTCTTTCAACCATTTGTCGGATCGAAAGCGCCTCGCCCTGCCCTCGTTTGCTGTCTTCGGGCTGAAACCAGTTGAAGCAGAGGTTTGGATTGTTCGACCTCTGCTGCTCCGGGAGAACCAGTGCGAACCCATAACGGTCGGCGAGCGTCGACCAACCGGCGCCGTGACAATATTCAGCCGTCTGGGTGCATCCGTGCAGGACAATGACAAGCGGGCTGTTGCTCGCCAAGTGAGACGGAAGGTGGACGAACATTCGCAACTCACCAGGGTTCGATCCAAAGCCGTGGACTTCCCTCAGCTTGCTCGATACCGGATCGCGGCGCGGCACCCGCAGCCCAAACTTCGCTACCGGTTGCAGCAAGGCCTGCAGCTTTGGGCCATGCCCGAGGAGACTCCCGGCGGTCTTTCCGAGATCGAGCACAGTTTGGCCCCTCCATTTGAAAGATGGTCTCTTCATAGAACTATTGCGTATCGAAATTGCTGTTGCGCCGCACAATATGACCGCAAATCCCTGATGTAGGCCTAACGGAATCAATCATCGCACTCAAAGAGTAACACGTATCGAGGTCGATTGCGCCACTTATGTTGCATAGCAGCAATTCTTAAGTATACAAGGGCCACGAACGACAGCGCCGTGGCGGCGTCTCCGCCGCAAGCTCCGTCGCGATCCGTCTTAAAGAGCGAGAATCGGCCTGCGCCAGGGCACCGCGCCCGGAAGTTGCCGACAAACCGCCGTTGGAGCAAACGTCATGCCAGAGGCAATATCCCCTCGTGGAAAGACCAAAACGGCCAAAACCAGACCCGCAGCCACAATGCCGACCGATTCTCCCGTCGGTGGTCGAAATGCCGATACACCCCCTGCATTTCGCGGGCGCGCGGCTCAAGCAAGCGCGCGGGCCAAAAAGCTCGCCAAGGAACCCGGTGAGACCCCGAATGCCGTCACGGCCGAAGCGGGCGATTTGATCAAGCACATCTGTTCTGCTGCTGCCGGAGGTGCGCAGGCCTATAACGCCAACGTTCTCGAGTTCGCTCGAGCCAATGGGGTTTCAGCGTTGGATTTTGCTCGTCAACTGTCGATCGTGTCGTCGCCTCTGGAATTCATGAAACTGTCGATCGAATACAATCGCAAGCAGCTCGCGACCCTGGCAAGCCAGGCCAAAGCACTCGCCGCCATCGCACTGAAGCTGACACCCGATGCTTCACCGCGCGAAGCCGCATTCAAATCCGCCGGTCCTGGTCCCACCGGCGCGGATTGTCCCTGAAATCGGTCGATGCCTATTCAATTGCCGCCTTCGTCGTCCCATATCGGAAGGACAACGATCGGATGCGCGCCGCATGTCGAAGCCACTTCTTTTGACCATCCCGCATCGGTTGGGAAAAGACGAAGCCGTCCGGCGCATGAAATCCGGCCTGGGCAGCGTGCGCACGAATTTCGGCCAGGTGCTTTCCGTCCAAGAGGAAAGCTGGACGGGCGATCATCTGCAGTTTCGTGTCAGCGCACTCGGTCAGGTGGCCGCCGGCACGATCGAGGTTACGGAGACCAACGTTCATCTGCAAGTGATCTTGCCTTGGCTGCTGGCGCAGCTTGCGGAGAAACTCCAACCCCTTCTGCGCCGGCAAGGCAACCTGATGCTTGAGAAGAAGTGACACCTGAGAGGAAGTGACACTTTTCGCCGCGGCGCAGCCCCAGGCGCCGGACAGCGCTAAAGCATATCGCCGATCAGCGCAACGCGCGTGTCCGGGTCTGCAGCGCACCGCTGCGCGTCTTCGACGCTTGCGCTACACTGCGCCAGGGACGCGAGATTCCATTCTGCCCTAATGACGGCGCTTGGCCATTCCACCCGCCATCCCGATCAGGATTCCCACCCCGACGGCGACCGCAAGCGTGATCAGCGGGCGGTGCTCGACCTCGCTCGCCACTCGCTCGAGCGCGTCGTTGCCGAACTTGGCGCCGAACTTGGCGGCTTCATTGCCGAAGCGCACGGCCTCATCACCGGCCAGACGCCGGCCGCTGCGAAAGCGATCGACTATTTCGCTCACGGCGGACGCGATGGCCTCGCCAATCTGATCCCCGGCTGAAGACACGCCGGCGGAGGCGCTCCGGCCGGCCTTTCGTCCGACGCGTTCAATCTCGTTCTCGAGGGAACGCAAACGGCCCTCGATGGCCGAGAGGTCGGGGGCGAACGCGGATGAACGGTGGTGAAACATGGCAGATACCCTCCGTGGCAATATGTTCGATTGAAATCCTAGGGGACGGTCCGGTCCTGGCGTGAGCATTCCACGGTGTGAACGGCGTGAACCAACAACGATGCGAACCGGTTTAAGGTTGCTTTGAGTCCGGCATCCCTGCGACGGTAAAGCAACAACGCCGAGGCATCCAATGGGTTCCCACCGGGAACCAACGTCCGGTTCAAAAGTTTACAGTTCACAATCTGGAATCTGGCATCGGAGTAACCCATGGACGACGATCGCATGCGTGGCACCGCCAAGAATCTCAGCGGAAAACTCGAAGAAGGCTTCGGCCGTGCTACCGGCGATTCAAGGACGAAGCTCCAAGGACAGATGCGGCAGGCCGAAGGAAGCATTCAGGACCTGTACGGCCAAGCCGTGGGCGCCGCCGAGGACAGCATCGAGGCGGTGCGGAAAATGCCGCGCTCCCTCGATGATACGATCCGTCATTACATCGAGAACAATCCGTACACCACTGCCGGCATCGCGCTCGGTCTCGGCTGGCTCATCGGAAGGTCGCATCGCCCCTTCTGATCGGCACGCACCGAGAGAGACTTACGAACCCTCGATCTTGGAGAAATCCGCGACCGAGCGCGTGGCGGCGCGGATTTCGTTGAGCAGGCGCAGCCGGTTCTCGCGCAACGGCGGATCGTCGACATTGACCGTGACCTTGTCGAAGAAGGCATCCACATGGGGCCGCAGCTTCGCCATCGCCAGCATGGCGACGGCGAAGTCCTCGCGCGCAGTCGCGGCGCCCGCCTCCTGCCGCACGATATCGATAGTCTTGGCCAGCTCCCATTCCTCGGCCTGCCGATAGAATTGGGGGTCGGGCTTACCGACATATTCGCGCGCGTCCTTCTTCTCCTCGATGCGGATGATGTTGGTGGCACGCTTGTAGCCGGCGAGCAGATTCTTGCCGTCCTCGGTCTCGAGAAACTTGTCCAGCGCCTGGATGCGGCGGACGACCAAGACCAGATCGTCCTGGCCTTCGAGGGCGAAGACCGCATCGACGAGATCGTGGCGGGCGCCCTGCTCGCGGAGTTGGACTTTGAGGCGGTCGGCGAAGAAGGAAAGCAAGTCTGCGGGCAAAGCCCGCCCATCAATCAGACCTATTCGCGTCGCGGTGACCTGCAATCCGTTTCTGATCTCGGATTCGATGATCGGAACCAATCTCAATCGAATACCACTATCAAGGATAATTCTTATCATCCCCAGAGCGGCGCGGCGCAGCGCATAAGGGTCTTTCGATCCCGTCGGTTTCTCGTCGATCGCCCAGAATCCAACGAGCGTGTCGATCTTGTCCGCAAGCGCGATCGCGATCGCCACCGGATCGGCGGGCACGAGATCATCCGGACCCTTCGGCCGGTAGTGATCCTCGCACGCATGGGCAACCGCTTCGTCCTCGCCCTGCGCTTCCGCATAATATTTTCCCATCAAGCCCTGCAGCTCAGGGAATTCGCCGACCACTTCGGTGATGAGATCGGCCTTGCACAGGCGCGCGGCGCGTTTGGCCTTTGCAACGTCGGCGCCCACTATGGGGGCGAGCTCGGCGGCCAATCGTTCAATCCGTTCAATCCGCTCCGCCTGGGTGCCGATCTTCTCGTGGAAGACGATGTCCTTGAACTTCGGCAGCCGGTCTTCGAGGGGCGTCTTCAAATCGGTTTCATAGAAGAACTTCGCATCCGCGAGTCGCGCCCGGATGACGCGCTCGTTGCCGGCCGTGATGGCCTTGCCGCCATCTTCAGCCTCTGTGTTGGCGACCAGAATGAATTTGTTCACCAGCTTGGCGCTCTGGGGATCGCGCAGCACGAAGCATTTCTGGTTGGTGCGGATGGTGGCGCGGATCACCTCGGGCGGGATCGCCAGGAATGCCGCATCGAAAGAGCCCATGAGCACGACTGGCCACTCGACCAGGCCGGCGACCTCGGCGAGCAGGCCCGCATCCTCCACCAGCTCGTAACCTTGCGCGAAGGCGAGATTCTTGGCGTCGTGCAGGATCATGTCCGCTCGCCGCTGCGGATCCAGCACGACCTTGGCCCGAGCGAGCTTGGCCACGTAGTCGTCGAAGCGCTTCACCCGGAACGCCGCGGGCGCGAGGAAACGGTGGCCGCGGGTCTCGTCGCCGGCCTGGATGCCGTCGAGACTGAACGGAACGATTTCCGGTTCCTCGGTCTCCGGCCCGAAGGTCGCCAGGATGGAATGCAAGGGACGCACCCAGCTGAGCCGGCCGTTGCCCCAGCGCATGGATTTCGGCCATGGGAAAGTCCTGATCACGTCCGGCACAATCTCGCCGATCACCTCGATGGCGGGCCGACCTTGTCTCTCGATCACCGCCACATAGAAGTCGCCCTTCCGGGCATCCTTCTCGATCTTGGCCTCCTCGATCGAGGCGAGCCCGGTCGCCTTGAGAAATCCCCGGATGGCGCCCTCTGGCGAACCGACCCGCGGACCTTTCTTCTCTTCTTTCAGGTCGGGCTGCCGCGCCGGCACGCCCTGCACCGCAAGCGCAAGCCGGCGCGGCGTCGCGAACGCCTTGGCGCCCTCGTATGGAAGCTTGGCCTCGACCAGCCGATCGGTGACGAGCTTCTTCAAATCCTCAGCCGCGCGCGCCTGCATGCGCGCGGGGATTTCCTCGGAGAACAGTTCAAGCAACAGATCGGGCATAAACGTCCGGTTCCACAAACACTTGCCGCACGAAGTTACTTTTCCTTTTCCCCTCCCCCTTGTGGGGAGGGGCTAGGGGTGGGGGTCGTCGTTATAGCGCCCTGAATTTCCTCTAGCACGCCATCAATGTTCCTCGGCACGTCGTTATTCCAGAACCGTAGAACGCGATAACCGTTCGCTTCGAGAACTTTGGTCCGCTCCGTGTCGGCCTCGGTCCTCACCGCACGTTGCCCACCATCAACCTCAACGACAATGCGGGCTGAATGACAGGCGAAATCGGCGATATAGCGTCGGATCCTGACCTGATAGCGTCGGATCCTGACCTGGCGACGGAAATGCGTGGCGGGCGTCTTGAGTCGATGGCGAAGGTTCCACCAGAGCTTGCGCTCAGTGTCGGTGGAATTGGCGCGCATCTGAGGCCCAAGGACACGTTGGGGCGATTGCCGCGCCGTGCGATCAAGGCGTGCCCAAGTGCGCGGCTCATCATCGGGTTCCGACATCGGTCATGCCCCCTAACCCTCCCCACAAGGGGAGGCGAAAAGAAAGCAACGGGAAAAATGCCTCACAGCTTCAAATGACTGTCGTCGCAGATGGGCGGGGACTTGGTGCGCTTGCAGGTACACAGCAAGGCGCGCCGGTCGCGCTCGACCTTCCATTCCAGCGGCTCGATGCCGGTGCCCTCGTGCGAGCCGTCGCAGAATGGCTGGCTCTGCGAGCGCCCGCAGCGGCACCACCAATAGGTCTCGCCGGCAACAAGCTCGACCAGGACCGGCTCACGGCCGCCGATTTTCGGTTCGCTGCTCATGGAACTCCTACTCCTCCTGCCTCGGTGGCGAGCCAAGCCTCGCCGCAGGCCTTGGCGAGCTCGCGCACGCGCAGAATGTAGCTCTGCCGCTCGGTCACGGAAATCACCCCGCGCGCATCGAGCAGGTTGAACACGTGGCTCGCCTTGATGCATTGGTCATACGCCGGCAGCGCCAGGGCGTGATGGCGCACATTGCCCTTGGTTTCCCAGCCGGCAGCCAGATATTTCCGGCACGCTTCCGCCGCCATCGTGAATTGCGCGAACAGCATATCGGTGTCAGCGACCTCGAAATTGTGCCGGGAATATTCCTTCTCGGCCTGCAGGAACACGTCCCCATAGGTCACGCGCCGGTCGTCGTCGCGGCCGTTGAAGTTGAGATCGAAGATGCGGTCGACGCCCTGCACATACATGGCGAGCCGCTCGATCCCATAGGTGAGCTCGCCCGCGACCGGCGCGCATTCGATGCCGGCGAACTGCTGGAAATAGGTGAATTGCGACACTTCCATGCCGTCGCACCAACACTCCCAGCCGAGCCCCCATGCCCCCAAGGTCGGGCTCTCCCAGTCGTCCTCGACAAAGCGCAGGTCATGGAGCTTGGGGTCGATGCCAATAGCGTAGAGCGATTTCAAGTAGAGGTCCTGGAGGTCGGGGGGCGACGGTTTAAGCATTACCTGCATCTGATAATAGTGCTGCAGGCGGTTGGGGTTCTCGCCATAGCGGCCGTCCTTCGGGCGGCGCGAGGGTTGCACGAAGGCGACGTTCCAAGGCTTTGGCCCGAGCGCACGCAACGTAGCCGGATGAAAGGTGCCGGCGCCCACTTCCATGTCATAAGGCTGCAGGATCACGCAGCCGTAGTCGGCCCAATAGCGCTCCAGCGCCAGGATCAGGCCCTGGAACGAGCGCCGCGGGTCCATATGATCCGGGTGCGTGTGAGGGGGCAGATCGACGGCCATCGTGCTTTTTCAAAATGTGAGGAATGGCCCGGACCCTATCGGGGGGGCCCGGAGGGGTCAAGAAACTCTCTCCGCACCGGATAGGCCCGAATATTGAGCGGCACATGTGCACGCCGCGACGCCGGCACCATGGCCCCGCCGCGCCAACCGGGCTAATCTCATCGAAACGAAGCCTTTGAACGAATCCTTGGAGGAACAACGTGAGACGCTCTCGCCGACTGAATGCACTCATCGCGGCCGGATCGATCGCCGGCGCCTTGATGGCGCCCAGTATGGCGCCGGCGCAGACCTATCCGAACCATCCGATCCGGCTGGTGGTTGGATTCGCGGCCGGCGGCAATACCGATCTGATTGCTCGCATCGTCGCCGACAAGGCACAAGCAACGCTGGGGCAGAGGGTCATTGTCGAGAACCGCGGCGGCGCCAACGGCGCCATCGCGGCCGACACCGTCGCAAAGGCGCCGCCCGACGGCTACACTTTGTTCTTCACGACCGTGGGCGCGGTAGCGATCAATCCGGCCTTCCGCAAGGACCTGCCTTACGATCCGCTCAAGGATTTCGCGCCGGTTGGCCTCATCGGACGGGCCGCGCCGGTGCTGGCGGCCGATCCCGCGCTCGGGCTGCACTCTGCCCCCGAGCTGGTGGCGCTCGCCAAGCAGAAGCCCAACACGGTCAGCATCGGCATCACCGGTATCGGAGCGATCTCCCATCTCGGGCTCGAATTGTTCGAATCCACCGCTGATGTGAAGTTCGTCCATGTTCCGTTTCGCGGCTCCGGGCCGGCGCTCGCCGACCTTCTGGGCGGGCACGTCAACGGGATCCTGATCGACGTCTCGGTCATGCTTGAGCATATCAAGGCAGGCAAGATCACCCCTCTCGGCACCACCTCCGCCGCCCGTTCCGAGCTCGTACCCCAGATTCCGACCCTGGTGGAACAAGGCTATCCAGGTGCGGTAGCGGAGAACTGGACCGCCCTGTTCGCCCCGGCCAAGACCTCGCCCGAGATCATCGCCAAGCTCAATGCCGCCTTCACCGCCGCCGTGAACGATCCGGACATGCGCCGCAAGTTCGCCGAGAATGCCATCTCGCCGTCGCCGACCTCGCCGGAGGAGCTCGGCGAGCTGCTCAGGAGCGAGATCGCGAAATGGGACAAGGTGATCCGCGAGAAGGGCATCACCATCAAGCCCGAGGATTGAGCGGGCCGACGAAAATTTCTTCCAGGCACGCCTGCTACGGACGCAAGCCCCGCGGTATATTCGCGCGGGCGCTCGCGTCACTTGCGGGGCTTTTGGCCTGCGTGAGATTACGCATGTTTAACATGCGGTTACACAAGTTTAAAAGTATCAAGGTTTTATGCAACGACCGTGAACGAGGCGAAGGAACGTTGAACGATGACACAGCTCGGCTCTCGAAATACCGCTTCCGACTTGGCGCCAACCGCTCCGCCTGTTCACCGCTACAGTCCGGTCGCCATCGCGTTGCACTGGGCCATGGCCGCGCTCATCCTGTGCAGCGGAATTCTCGGTCTGCTGCTCGATGATTGGCCGAAGGCGTCCAAGCTGTTCTGGATCAATATCCATGCGCAAGTCGGCCTATTGGTTCTTGCACTCCTGATCGGGCGGATTTGGTGGCGCCGCACCCATACGCCGCCGCAATTGCCGCCGGAGGTAGGCGACGTCTCTCGCCGCGTCTCGCATCAGGCTCACCTCCTGATTTATGCCTTGATGCTCATCACCCCGCTGGTCGGGATCGTTGCGTTCGTCTGGCACGCGCGGGTGTTGGACTTTGGCCTGTTCTCGATCGGCTTCGGGATCGCGTCGAACAGTCCGGTCTACCATCAGGCCGAGGATATACATCTCTGGTTGACCTATGGGCTGTTCGCGCTGGTCGGCGGGCACGCGCTTGCCGCCTTCTGGCATCATTTCATCTGCCGCGATTCAGTCTTGCTGCGGATGTTGCCGGCACGTTTGTCGGCTCTGCGGTCCGGCCCGGATGCCGCCGAGCTCGTCCAGGCAAAGAGCCGGCGATAAACGGCTTGAGACGGAAGCCCCGGGGCGATGCTACTCACATTACGCGCCATTCGCCGGTCGAAGGATCGCGCCGGAGCGTGGGCAATGCTTCGCGCTGCAGCGGATCAATCGCCCTGACCTTGACGCGGCCGAGCTCTTCGTTGATGCGGCGCGCTTCTTTCACGGCCCAATGCACGATGGCCGCAGCCCCGGCGGCCCCGAGGACGTATTTGACCAGCGGCGGGATGACGAGCGGCGGCATCGGTGGTCTCCTTCTTGGTTGCGAATGGGCTCACAAACCATAACGCGCCCACAGGGCACGCGCTTCCAGCGCCGAGATGATGCCGCTCGCAAGCTCTGCCCCCTGGGACAGCGGATTGAACCCACCAAGACCGCTGGCATCCGAACCGAAAGATCCTGAAACGGCGGCAAGCAGCCCGGTTCCCGGCCGCGTACGACCGAACATGTTACGGTCCGCGGCGATGAGCGGCGTCATCACCTTGTCGCCGAAGCGCGCCCGCAAGGTCGAGCGCAAGTCTCCGATCCCATCCGCCAGACCAAGCTCGATAGCCCTGGCCCCGGACCAATATTCGCCGGAGAACAGGGTCTTTTCGGGGCCCTTGAGCCGCACGCCGCGGCTCTGCTTGACCAGGTCGATGAAACCCTGGTGGATTTCCTTTTGCAGCGCCTTGAGCCGCTCCACGTCCTCGGGGTTTTCGGGCAGGAACGGATCGAGCGTGGCCTTGTGTTCGCCCGCCGTATAGAGCCGCCGCTCGATCCCGAGCCGCTCCATCAGCTTGGGGAACCCGAAGGAACCGCCCACGACCCCGATTGATCCGACGATCGAGGAGAGATCGCAAATGATCTCGTCGGCCGCGCAGGCCACCATGTAGCCGCCGGAGGCACTCACATCCTCCACGAAGGCGATCACCCGGCGCTTCTTCTCCTCGGCCAACTGGCGAATGCGGCGATAGATCAGATGCGATTGCACCGGTGAACCGCCCGGCGAATTGATGACCAGAGCGACCGCGTGGGCGTTGCGGATGTTGAAGGCCCGCTCCAGCGGACGCGCCATGCCGGCGACCGTGACGCCGGGCTTGAGCGGGGTCGAGAAGCCGATCACCCCACTCAGCCGCACCACCGGCACGACCGGGATATCGCCACGGAACCGCTTCGGAACGAGGGGCAGCAGCTTTTCGCAGGCGCCGGCGAAAAGCCGCTGAAATTGTTCGGGAATGCTGATTTCGGCCATGAAGACCACATAAGCCTCGCGGGCCGGCCACTCAAGTCACCATTTGCTCACGGTTGGAACGGTATTTGCTTCCTGGACGGTATCGAACGGTTGGGCAGGCTGTTGGGTCACAACAGGAAACGGTGAAGCGACCAATGAAAATCCTTATATTGATGGCTATTTTCAGCGCTATCGCTGCGGCTTCTTGGCGCCGGGATCAAGGCGAGCAGCCCAAACCCGCAGCCTGATCGCCGCCGCTCGGACGGCAGAAACTGCCGCTTTGGTGCCACCTTTATTGCCACATGAGCTTTATTGCCACATGAGCGGGCGCTGGACCAAGCAGCGCGCAACCCGCGATCAATGTGCGTCGTGACGAGCATGCGGAGGTTGGCTCAACTGCGGGCGAGCGGGAGACTGGCGCCTGCCCGCAACACGGCCTCGGTTTCCGGCGTCGGGTGGCCGGCTGCATCGTTGAGGACGAGGCCCGGCAACAGAACGAGCGGCGCACGGCTCGCTTTGGTGGCGCGCACCAGAATGCGCACCGCGGGCTCATCAGGCTTGGGGTAGACCGGCAGGACCGTGACCGCGCCGAACACGGCATCGAGCGCGTTCCCCAAATCCACCAGACCATCCGCCCGGAAGATCAGGCTCATCGTGCCGCACGGGCGCAAGAGCCGCGCCGCGGTCCTGATCCAGGCCGCCAGATTTTCGCGTGGCGCCGCATGGGCCAGCCGGCGGCGGTGGT
>Ga0179587_10000561_pt1 | contig 15517 bp, 10 predicted proteins | sample CZODoug2_1_08_16_FD_185932 | JGI IMG/M metagenome (GOLD analysis project Ga0179587, IMG submission 185932) | Vadose zone soil fungal communities from Angelo Coast Range Reserve, California, USA - CZODoug2_1_08_16fungal | ecosystem: Environmental > Terrestrial > Soil > Vadose zone | place: USA...
GTTTCTCTACGGCTGGGCGATGGAGCAGAGCGGGTTAAAAGCAAATGCGCCGCGCATTCAATTTAGTGCGAAGTATAGCTTTGTGAAAGTAGATGCAGACCGGTAACAGATCTCGGTCCGTTTGCGTCGGCTCCCAAGAAGAAAATAGCACCCAATGGGTTTACAAAGCGCGCCAACCGAAAATCGTGTGTAGGTTCGCATCTCCCCTGGATTACGCGAATGCCGAGGTCTTAGCGAACGCAGTACTCGAATTGATTGGAAGTTCACCTTCCAGGCCTCAACGGTGCGCCTTAACATTCGATCATATACAGGAGGTTGATTACGTGGCCGCCAAGAATGCTCATGAAGTTGGCCGACAGCCTGGAGACCAAGCGCGCGAGGCTGGAACTTGCACACATATCTGCCGACGTCGAAGCGTTCCTTTTGAGTATGGGGTTTCTTTCAACACCAGGACCAGACGGCATGTTCCCGAACGCGCCGACTAAGACGGTTCGCCATGTTCGTTTGAGCGGGCAGCTCTAGGTCGGCAAGTTCTGCCCGTTTGCTAAATCCCTGATGCGTAGATCCCCAACCAGAGAGGCGGGAACAATGGCGCGCCTAAAAAGAAAGGAATATGAAAAAGAGCTGAGTCGGCTGCAGGCCGAACTCTGTAAGCTTCAAGATTGGGTCAAGCATAAAGGGTTGCGTGTGATCATCGTTTTTGAAGGGCGCGACGCGGCCGGGAAGGGGGGAACCATTCGCGCAATTACCGAACGTGTGAGCCCGCGTATTTTCCGAGTCGTAGCTCTGCCGAGCCCGTCTGATCGTGAAAAAAGCCAGATGTACCTTCAGCGCTACATGCAACATTTTCCGGCAGGTGGGGAGATCGTAATCTTTGACAGAAGCTGGTACAACAGGGCTGGTGTGGAATATGTCATGGGTTTTTGCTCGCCCGAGCAACACCGGAGGTTTTTGCAGCTGTGTCCGATTGCCGAGAAATATATCGTAGACGGTGGAACGATCCTCATCAAGTATTGGATGGAAGTGGGCCAGAAAGAGCAACAACGTCGATTTCAGGCTCGCATTAACGATCCCCTTCGGCACTGGAAGCTCAGCCAAATGGACTTGGAGTCGTTTCGACGCTGGTACGAATACTCTCGTGCTCGTGACGCCATGCTTGCGGCCACCGATACGAAACATGCGACATGGTATCTTGTTCGCTCTGATGACAAAAAGAGAGCTCGGCTCAATTGCATTTCTCACTTGTTGAGCCTGATTCCTTACGGCAAAGCTCCGCGGGAAAAGGTGAAGCTGCCAAAACGCAAGAACAAAGACGCCTACAACGATCAAGCCTCGCTGGAGGAAAGACGCTTCATCCCCGAAAAATACTGATTTGGTGGCCTCCCATCAGGCCAGCCTGGCCATGCTCTCTTCGCCGCATGACTGTGGACATCGATCTGTCGATGTAGACAGGGTGTGCCAGGGTATTTGTTAGCTTCACGACCTCGCGCAAACCAAATTTGGGGCAGCCCCATGCCGTCCTCAGACTGCACTCGCCGTGGCGGCCAATGTCTCATATGTATGCACTGCCAGTTCGAGATTAAAGTGCATTCTCTCGTGACCGAGCACCTTGCCCAATGAAGACCTCTGCACTACTGACATAACCTGTGAGTTGAGCCCCACCAGCCAAACGGACACGCCTCGCTCTCGCTGCTTCATTTCGCCTTCAGTCAACATCTTGAGGGCAGTGTACTCGAGATCAGGCACGTTGCTGAAGTCGATTGCTACGACCTGCGGTTTCGTTTGCTCGACCAGTTGTCTCATTTTCTGTCCAATAATTTCTGCATTAGCGAAGAAAATTCGTCCTTCGAGTCTCAACAGCAACAATCCGGAAAAAATCTCATCGGCGGGATATTCCTTTGAGAGCGGCCGAAAAACGTTGGTCCCTGGCTTGCGGCCAAGCACATAAACATGGGGCGTTGCTAGCTGATAGGCAAGTCCTAGGAGTGACACCAGGATCGCCACAATGATGCCCTTTAGGGTTCCAAGCAAGACGACTCCAGCAAATGCAGTCAATGCCCAAATGAACTCAGTTCTTCGGACTTTGAGAATTTCTTCAAACTCCTTCGGGTGAATAAGTCCCATCGAATAGACAATGATCACCGCCGCCAATGTGGCTTGCGGCATCGACGCAATCAGAGGAGAAAGAAACAGCATTGTTGCCAGCACGACCCCGGAGGTAACCAGTTCTGCGAGTTGACTGCGCGCTCCCGCAAGTCGGTTCACTGCGGTCTGGCTTGTGCCGCCACCAGCGGCCATGGCGCCAAGGAAAGCGCCGCCCACATTTGCCAAGCCAGTGGCTAGAAGCTCCCGGTTGGCTCGCGGAGGCGACTCCTCAGCTCCAGCAAAGGCTCGCCCAACAGCGATTGTTTCCGTAAAGCTCATTAGTGCTATTCCCATTGCCCCAGGCCAAAGCTGAGTAGCGAGCGAAAAGTCTGGGACAGTGACAGGCGGCAATCCCTTAGGAATCAAGCCAACTAACAGAACGCCACGCGCATGCAAATGCAGCAGAGATGTGCCGACAATCCCGGCAGCTACCGCAATCAGCGGAGCGGGCAGGCGTGGAAGGAAACGCTCGATTCCTGCCAAAAGTGCAATTGTTACAATTCCTACACTCAGGGTCGGCAGCGAAGCTTCAGGAATCCCGTGGAAAATCGCAAGTAGGCTGTGGAGAAAGGAGGCCTTAGGAAAATGGATACCAAGAATCTTTGGAATCTGATCGGTTATGATGACGAGTCCTATCGCCGCTTTGAATCCAGTTAATACAGGTTCAGAGATAAAATTGGCGATGAAGCCCAGTCGCAGCAGCGAAGCCAGCACGAGAATCGCCCCCACCACAAGCGTCAACATTGCTGAAGCCCTAAGCAGGGCCTGGAGATCGCCTCCTGCAGCGACTTGGTCAAGTTCGGCTGACGTCAGGATGGCAAGAGTTGTTGTCGTACTTACGCTGAGTGGTCGAGATGTCCCGAGCACAGCATAAATTATCATTGGAAGAAAAGACGTGTAGAGCCCGACTTGCACGGGCAACCCGGCGATTGTGGCGTACGCCATGGCTTTTGGAATGACCACAGCGGCGACGGTCAATCCTGCGACCAGGTCCGCCCGGAACCATTCTTTTCTGTATGTGAGAAACACGCCTGCATCCGAACTGAGCTTCGCTTGGCTAAGAATCGCGATTTCCGTGATTTGGCCGAGTATCGGGTAAAGGATTTTACTGGATACGCTGTTGTGCCTACTGGTAGTTTTGCCAGTGGGGTAAAAAAGTAGAGATGGCTATTTCAACATGAACCATCGATGAGATCCCAGGCAAGGTTGCAACCGAGTGCGGCGGCGAGCATGGTGTGGATGCTTATGCGATCCGCCTCGGCAATGCTGAAGGAACACGTGATCGTGAGAACCATAATCAACCCGAACAAAACCTCTAAGACTCTCTCGATTGGTTCTAGCAGGGGCTTTCGGGTCTTGGCCTGAGTCTCTAGGTGAAGGTTCAAATCTCCCTCATCTTCACGACCTCAGAAGTCGATATTGGGATTCTTTACCAAGTTAGTTGCAGATCGGGGCACTCAACCGCGGTTTACAGAGTCCAGCGCCTCAATTACCCTGCCGCCAAAAAGGTAAGCAATAGTTAGCGTCAGGTCGTGGTTGCCGCGACCTTGGCTTTCGCGCCCCGCGCAATCGCCGCTGTTTCGATGAATGCGGCCATTTTTCCAAGCTCGAGTGCCCGCTCGGCCGTCGTGCTTGAAAACATGCGCATCATACTGGCGATGAGACCGGTCCAACCGGTTTGATGACTCGCTCCCAGTCCGGCGCCATTATCGCCGTGAAAGTATTCGTAAAACGAGATGTAATCACGCCAATGTGGATCTTGCTGAAACTTCTTGGTTCCGCCATAGACGGGCCGCCGGCCATGGTCGTCGCGCAAGAAGATCCGGGTCAGACGGTCCGAGATCTCGTTGCTCACCTCGAAGAGGTTCATGAGCTTGCCGGAGCCCGTGGGGCATTCGATTTTGAAGTTGTCGCCGTAGTACAAATAGAAGTTCAGCAGCGCACGGATGATGAGCGTGTTCACGGGCATCCAGATCGGTCCCCGCCAGTTGGAGTTGCCGCCGAACATGCCGGTGTTGGACTCGGCCGGCAGGTAGTCTACCCGGTGCTCTTGGCCGTTTACGTGTAAGACGAACGGGTGCTGCTCGTGGAACTTGGAGAGCGAGCGGATGCCGTAGGGGCTTAGGAACTCGTTCTCGTCGAGCATCTTGGTCAGGATCCGGCGCAGCCGGTCTGGGTTGACCAGGGCCATGATCCCGCGCTCGGCTACGCCAAAATGTCCCGGGCCCGTGGGGTGGATAGTCTCCTTGAGTTCGGGAATCCGGCGCAGGCGTTCATTCACTTGGGCCATCGTCTGTGGAATGCGCTCGCGCATCGACTTTTCAGTAATCGTCGTAGCGCACAGAGGCAACAGCCCCACCATGGAGCGCACCTTGAGCCGCTGCGAGCTGCCGTCGGGGAGCCGCAGCAGATCGTAGTAGAAGCCGTCCTCCTCGTCCCACATGCCATCGTGACCGGGCCGGTTCATAGCCGAGCCGATGTAGTAGAAGTGCTCGGCGAACTTCATAATCATGGGTTCGTAGGTTGGATCGTGGATGGTGATCTCGAGTGCGAGTTCCAGCATGTTCTGGCTGAAGAGGGCCATCCAGGCCGTGCCGTCCGCTTGCTCCAGGTGGCCGCCGGTGGGCAGCGGGGCGCTGCGGTCGAAGACGCCGATGTTGTCGAGACCGAGAAAGCCTCCTTCAAACACGTTCTTGCCGAAGCGGTCCTTGCGGTTCACCCACCAGGTAAAGTTCAGCAAGAGCTTATTGAATGTCAACTTAAGAAAATCCAAGTCCGTCTCGCCGCGGAGTGCCTGCTCGGTGCGGTGCAGAAAGAGGGTAGCGAATGCGTGGACCGGTGGGTTCACGTCGCTGAAGTTCCACTCGTAGGCAGGCATCTGCCCATTAGGGTGCAGGTAAGCGGCACGGAGCATCAGTTCCATCTGTTGCTTGGCGAAGTCGGGGTCCACGATGGAGAGTGGCAGCGTGTGGAAGGCCAAGTCCCAGGCTGCATACCAGGGATATTCCCACTTGTCGGGCATGGAGATGATGTCCTCGTTCAGCATGTGGAACCATTCCGAGTTCCGTGAATTTCGATATCCGCGATGGAGCGGGTTGGAGTGGTGCTCGTCCAACCAATTGTCACCGTCGAAGAAAAAGAACTGCTTGCTCCAGAGCATGCCGGCGAGCGCCTGGCGCATCACCTTGGCCGCGTCTTCACTAACCGATGGCGGCGTGACCGACTTGTAAAACTCATCGGCTTCACGAAGCCGCTCAGCAAAGACTTCATCAAATTGTCTTCCGAACGGTTTGACCTTCTGGCCCTGAGAACTGATGGAGAGACGCAAGCGAATCACTTTGGTCTGACCGCCGCCTACATCCATCTGGTAGTGGGCCGCGACCTTGGTGCCCTTCTCGTCGGGGTTAACGGCGCCCTGGTTGCCGTGCACCACGCAGTTGTTGATGCCGTCTTTGACGTGGGGGCTCTCATTTTTTTGGCCGGGGAAAAGCAGCTCGTGGTTTGTTTCATTCTCGGTAAAGAGCAGCGGTACATCGCCTTCGCAAGAAAAGATGTACTTGCCCAGCAGCGAGTGCGTTACTGCGACCGCGCTCGTGCCCGCCGCGCCCTCGATCTGCTTTAGGATTGGCTTCTCGGCAGCCCTGTTGGATGCGGCAATCCATGCCGACCAGTCGTTCCGGAACCAGAGCGTCGGCAAAAGATGCAGCTCTGCCGCGTCCGGTCCACGGTTGACGGCCGTGATCCGCACCAGGATGTCTTCCGGGCCGTCTTTGGCGTACTCGACGAAGATATCGAAATATCGGTTGCCATTGAAAACGCCGGTATCGAGGAGTTCATATTCCATGTCGTGCTTGGAACGGCGTCCGTTCGTCTCTACCAGATCGGCGTAGGGATACGCTGCCTGCGGGTACTTGTAGAGGTACTTCATGTAGGAGTGTGTCGGCGTGCTGTCGAGGTAGAAGTAATACTCTTTCACATCCTCGCCGTGATTGCCCTCGCTGTTGGTCAATCCAAAGAGCCGTTCCTTGAGAATCGGATCCTCGCCGTTCCACAGGGCCAGAGCAAAGCAGAGGCGCTGTTTGTCATCGGAAATCCCGGCTAAGCCGTCTTCGCCCCAGCGGTAAGTGCGCGAATGGGCATGATCGTGGGTGAAGTAATTCCATGCGTCACCCACCTCGCTATAGTCCTCGCGGACTGTGCCCCATTGTCGCTCACTCAGGTAGGGTCCCCATTTTCGCCATGGCAGTCCCTGAACGCGCGCCTCCTCAAGACGCGTCGCCTCTGCACTCTTATCCATCGTTGCTGTCTCCCTGGGCTCATCCGAGGGGCCGCAGCCCTCATCAAAAAAAGCATCTAGCCAAAGCTTTACCACTCTCTGGCACTCGCTGTGTCAATCGCTTTCCGTCTTTGCTAAGTAACACCTTCTTCGTCGGCGAAGAAAGAATGAACTGTCAATACTTACAGATGTCGGTTTCTTTTTCGGCTCCTAACCTTCTCGATGGTGAGATTCTCGAGTGCACGGGCGTTTTCATATCGCTGTGTTCCTTAGCGTCTATCTTGCCGCAGCCGTTTGCCGTGCACAGGACCTCGCTCCTCGGGCCTATCTCATCACCCCCGTTCATTCCAATGCGGTTACGCTGACCTATTCGTTTTTTGACGGAAACCTTCTTTTTGAAGGAACAGTTCCAATCACGGGCGCCACTGCAAGGGTGCATGTCGCTATTTTTAACTATTCTCGTTCACTGAATTTTTTTGGCCGTACAGCAAACTTCACTGCCTCTTTGCCGTATGGGGTAGGGAACTTCCGAGGAATCGTTGTTGACGCGGAAACACTTGCGTACCGGTCGGGACTCTTGCCCGCCACTTTCCGATTCTCGGTGAACCTGATAGGGGGTCGTGCAATGAACGTCGCCGAATTCATGAAATGGCGGCAGAAGACGATCCTGGGTATCAGCTTCAGGCTCGTGCCTGAAACGGGTCAATACGACACAACGAAGCTGATTAACTTCGGCACGAACCGCTGGGCCTTCAAACCAGAGCTTGGCTATTCTCAGCGCTGGGGGCATTGGATTCTGGATGCATACGGGGGAGTCTGGTTATATACGACAAACTCCGAGTTCTTTTCACACAATCAGTTCTTTCCAGGAACCAACACTCAGACGCAGAGTCCTATTGGCTCATTTGAAGGACACCTCAGCTATGATTTCAAACCACGGTTGTGGGTGTCCCTCGACGCCAATTATTGGTTTGGCGGCACTACAAGCCTAAATGGAGTAGAAAACCCCGGTACTCTTCAGCGGAATTCACGGCTCGGCGGAACTGCCTCGATCCCCTTAAGCAAACATCAGTCGATCAAATTCAGTTACAGCAATGGAGCTTATATCAAGTACGGAGGGAGCTCCCAGAATGTCTCTCTGGCTTGGCAATACTCCTGGTTGGGAAGGCCCTGATAGCCGGAGCTTATGGTTCTAATGAACTTTCCTCTTCTCGTGTTTGTCTTATCCTTTGTTGTTCTGCTACTGGCTGCTTTTTTTGGCGACACAATTCGTACCAAAGTGCATGCCTTAAAGGGAGAAGAGCACGACGATTTTGACGTTGTATTAAGTGCCACTCTAACTCTTCTCGGCCTCCTTATCGGCTTCAGCTTCTCTATGGCCATTAGTCGGTATGACCAGCGCAAGAATTACGAGGAGGCGGAAGCCAACGCAATCGGTACAGAGTATGTGCGAGCGGATTTCCTTCCGGCGGACGATGCTGCGAAGGTGCGTGATCTTCTACTGAGGTATCTCGACGAGCGCGTGTTGTTCTACACGACTCGTGACGATAGTCACCTAGCGAAGATCAATGCGGAAACAGTCCAACTGCAAAGCGAGCTGTGGATCGCCGTGCGGCCGACGGCAGAGGCACATCCTACGCCCGTGGTTGCCCTCGTGGTTTCCGGAATGAACGACGTGCTGAATTCACAAGGATACACGCAGGCAGCTTGGTGGAATCGTATCCCAGTTGCAGCCTGGGGAATGATGGCGGTGATCGCCGTCAGCTGCAATTTGCTCATCGGCTATGGTGCACATGGAAGGGATTGGCGCACTCTACTGATTGTACCGATTGTCGTGTCCATTGCGTTCTTTCTGATATCCGACATTGATAGCCCACGCGGCGGCGCCATACGCGTAGCACCTCACAATTTGATCAGTCTGTCGAAGACATTAAGGTCGCAATAGACCCGGCGGCTTGTTGTTTAGAAGCTTTCTTGGATAGGAGTTATAGGTGACACGACCCGTCGTCCACAAACTGGTTGTTCGCCACCATTGCAGCTAAGGAGTGTGCACATTTCAGGATTTTTTGGTCGAGTGGGTCATCGTCTAACGACTTGGGAGAGACATATACTCTGCCCTTGCCGGCTTCCACGAGTCGGTCGCTCAGTTTTCTCATATTTTTGAATTCATTTGTGAGCAACTCAAATGCACTCCGATCATAATCTGTTGAAACTTCCAAAGACACCAATCGGAGACTCTGCTCAGCGCGGGCGCGGTAATTGTCCACCCAGTTTTCGGTCACTGGAAATCCTTGTCCGATTGCATTTTTCAGCGTACTTCGCCATTCCCTGATTACCTCCATTTCCTCGATTCCCGCTTTAAGAAAGGTTTTGGAGAATCCAGATGTACCTGGTTGCCCGGTCTCGAGATTCATTGCCGGCGTACTCGCTCCGGGTGAGGGCAGAGTCAACACAATTTGATTCCCTCTAATGCTGAGTGAACCATTCGCAAGCCGCGCTAATGCTTCTACATCGACGTAGGAACGCCCGCCTATCTCCACAACGGGGAGCTCTCCTGAATGTCCCGCTAGAACGAGGGTCCGACTCTGCGGAGCGGCTCGTACCATAAGGAAAACCGACAAGCTGGACAGAAACGTAAGTACGAGCAAAATAATGAGTATTCCTCGCAGCATAAGATGTTCCCAAAACCTTTGGCCCAAGCTTTGACTCCTCACCGCGCACACCCCCCGAGCTTCTTCGGCATCCTCTCTCTCGGTTTACGACATGAGAGCAACGATAATAGTTCCCCAAGTGGTGAGCAAAATGTGCCCGAACGCCACAGTGTAAGAATATCCAAGCGTAGCAACTGGGCTGTCGGATTTCTCTTGTACGGCAGCGACGCCAGCGATCATTGTTTGAGCGCCAGCAAGTCCCCCGAGCAACAGTATGGGGTTTAGCTTCAAAACGTAGCGACCGAAGAATAGGCCTGCAATGAGAGGCACGAGAGTCACAACGATGCCGCCAAGAAAAAGGATGTAACCATATTCCTTCACTGCGTTCACGAAGATGGGACCTGCCTTAAGCCCAACCATGGCCACAAAGGCCGCTAAGCCTATGGATTTCATGAAACTGATCGCAGCATCCGGCATTCTCCCGAACCAAGGCTTCACCGATCGCAGCCATCCGACAAGAACACCAGCGAGCAGAGTTCCCACACTGGTGCCTAGGGCTATTCTCAGATGGCCTATGGGTATTATTAGGATCGCACCGATCAAGACACCTAGAAACACGGCAATACCCAGCACAACAAAATCACTCTCTTCTGTCGGGTTAATCACTCTACCCACCAAAGGGGCTAATCTTTCGACCGCGGCTTCTGAACCGGTTACCTGCAGGGTGTCGCCTCGGTCGACGATCGTGCCTGGTCCAATCGGGATTGCTTGACCGCTCCGCGTGATTCCACGTAACAAGACCCCGCGAGCTTCATCGGTGCTTTCCACAAATTCACGCAGAGTCTTCCCGGCAATCATCTTGTTGGTGACGTAAAGCCCATAGGAAGCTACTGGAATCTACAGTAGCTCCGGATCGGTTGCCTCGACAGAGGAAGAAGAAAGCAGATTGATCAGGGCGTCAGTCCTCCCAAGCACGGCAACTGTGTCTCCCGCCTCCAAGACTGTAGTGGGAAGAGGCCAGAAAATTTCGCCGCTCCGCCGAATGCGTTCCACGAACAGGCGGGCAGCCGGCACGGACTTCTCCGCCTCCGCGATGGTCTTTCCAACGACCCCACCATCTGACCGAATTTTATATGCGCGATAGCCGATGGGCTGCCACGCGGAAGACACACCAAGCTTGCTATGCTTGATTCCCAGTTTCTCTTCAACCTTCCTCGATTCCGCGCGCAAATCAATCCGCAGCAGTTTGGGACCAAAGCTGGCGCAGACCAGGATCACACCCAAGGTGCCGAAGATATAGCAAATCGCGTCCGCAACAGCGACGTGTCCAATCCATTGCTGCTTCTGATCGTCAGGTATTGACAAGCCTCGGATGGCCTCGCTTGCAGTGCCGATCGCAGGCGATTCGGTCAAAGACCCTGAAAGCAATCCTGCGGAGTACCCGGGATCGAGTTTCATGGAATGCGCTACTGTATACGCCGTTATGAGACCGATGACTGGAACAAACACGCCAAGAACGGCCCAGCGCCAGCCTTCGCCCTTGAGATTGCTAAAGAAGCCGGGCCCTACGGAGTATCCGATTCCGAAAAGAAACAGTAAGAACAGCATTGCCTTCGCTTGGTCAGATACGGGCACATGAAAAAAGTTCCCGATAAAAATTCCTCCGAGCAAAGAGCCTGTCACCGCGCCCAAGCCAACACCGCGAAACTTCAAGCGGCCGATCAGGTATCCGATGCCGATGGCCAGGTAAACTGCCATTTCTGGGTACATTGTGAACACACGGGCTAGCCACTCCATATGTAGTCCTATTCGCTTATGTCAGAGACGCTTCGAGAAGGATTCATCGCTGGGCTCTGGCGTCAGCTTCTAAGGCTGCTGATAAAGCATGCGGCATCAAGCGGGCGAACTATCGCGCGGCCACTGCTTTTGGTTTTTCGGCGCGCTGTGAAGCCTCAAAGGCATCCCGGTAGCCGCGTGCGACCGATCGAACGCCGCGTCCGATGTCCTCGTAGGCATCGTCGGGCAGATTGGCCAGGGACACGCGCAGCGACCAGTCTGGCGCCTCGAAGCCGCCGCCGTTCAGCAGCACAATCCCATGATCCTCGGCTAGACGGAAGGCGAGGTCGAGCGGGTGGACGTTCTTCTTAAGATATTCGACAGCGTCCTCGCCGATATTCTTGCGCGCAAAGAACTCGAAGTCGATCAAACCGTAATAGGCGTTGTACAGCGTGTTCGGAGCAACCTCGAGGCCGAGGCCTTCGATCATGGCCTTGGCGCGCCGGTGCACGATCTCCATGCAGGCCTTCTGATAGACCTTGGCTCCATCCATCATCTCAGCAAGGGAGAACAGACTCATCATGACCTGCTGCGGCAGCGCGAGGCCGGCTGTGTGGTTGAGGGCTACATCCCGGCTGTCGGCGACGATGCGGTCGATGAACCTGATCTTGCGCGGCTCGAGAACCAACGTGCCATACCGTTTGTCGAGCGCTTTTAGATCGGCATCCGGGAGCTTTGCGATCATCTTGTCGAAGATGTTGTCTTCGTGGACCGCGATGACGCCGAGGCGCCACCCCGTGCAGCCGACATACTTGGAATAGGAGTAGACGCCAATGGTGTTGTGCGGCACCTCGCCGAGCAAGGATCGGAAATCGTGGACGAACGTTCCATAAACGTCGTCAGTCAGGAGCATCAGATCGGGCCGCTTCGTCTTTACCAGATTTGCGATCTTGCCGATCACTTCTTTACTGAGTGCGACGCCCGTTGGATTGCCGGGATTGACGAGGAAGAATGCCTTGACCTTGGGATCTTCCAACTTCTTGAGCTCGGTGTCTGTGAACTGGAAGCGGTTCTCCTGAGGAGCTTGGATGGTGACGAACTTCAACCCGTAGTCTTCAAGGTGGGGCAGCTCAAGGTAGGGGGTAAAGATTGGCGTGCCCAGCGCGATCGTGTCTCCGGGATGCAGCAGGCGATTGGCCTTCATCGATTTGAAGATGTAGCACATCGCAGCCGTGCCGCCCTCGACGGCGTAGAGGTCGAACTTGCCCGCAGGCCGCGGTTCCCCGCACATCGCCCACATCAAGTACTCATGCACGATGCGCTCGTTGTGGACCAGCATGCGGTCGGGGACCGGGTAATTGTCGCCGATGATCGAGTCCACGAGCTCGTGGACGAAGGCGTCCGGCTCGAATCCGAACGTCTTTACCGCGAATGGCACCATCTCTGACAGAAAGGATGCGCCGGGCATGTCGGCATGCTTGGCGAGCCATGCCTCGAAACGTCCAGCGATTCCTTGAGGCTGCGGCATTCCGCCGATACCGGCGGGATGCTCCATCACCCTTTTGCTTTCCGTGACCGCGAACTGACCGAGCAGGAAGAAGCCTTCGCGTGGAGTGGTGGCGATCCAGTTGGGGTTGCCGCGGCCGGCATTGAGGAATGCCGACTGCGTCGTGCGGGAGGTCTTCTTGGCGAGCTTGATCAGCTCATCTTTAATCTCGAACGGTCCCAACGTCTCGAATTTACGGAGCTTCACGATGTCCATGATCTTTCACCTTTCAGAAAACGTCACGACAGAAGCATGATAGCGACCATGCCCCAGATCGTAAGAAGTGTATTACCTATAGCATAAGTAACTGTATAACCCAAAGCAGGCACCTGGCTCTTGCCCATATCGCAGACCAACCCGAGCGATGCCGTGGTCGTGCGCGCCCCCGAAACGATGCCGAGTGTTAGCGCGTCGTGGAAGCGGAAGAGGTATTTGGCGATCAACATACCGAAGACGAGAGGCAATGTAGTGGCTAGGGCCCCCCACAGAAACAGGCTGATGCCCTGCGTCCGCAGGCCGTTCACGAAGCCCGGGCCGGCGGAGATGCCGACGATGGCGATGAAGATATTGAGGCCGACCGAGTTCATGAACCAAACGGTGGGCGACGGGATCCTCCCGAAAAACGGGCGTGTCGAACGAAACCATCCGAGCACAAGCCCTGCGATAAGCGCGCCACCCGCAGTCGACAGCGTCAGTGGCACCCCGCCCACCTTCAAGACCAGCGCACCGATCAGTGCGCCCACCGCAATACCGGCGCCAATGAACGCGACGTCGGCCACATCCGTTGGCCGGTCCGCAGCTCCCAGCAGCTTGGCAGCAGCGGTGGTGTCTTGGGTTCGCCCGACGAGAGTGACGATATCGCCGCGGTCAAGCTGCGTGTTCGGCAGGATGGGGATCGAAGTGGCGGTCGCTCCACGCGTGATTTTCCGCAGGAACACGCCGCGCGCCCCGGGCAGGCCCGCGAGTTCAGCGAGCGTCTTGCCATCGACTGCCTTGTTGGTTACGTAAACGTCGACGCCCTCCACAGGAACGCTCAGCAATTCGGGATCGTCGACTTCTATAGAAACTCCTCTGGTAACATCCGCGAGTGCCTCGCGACCACCTGCGACCGCCATCATCTTTGCGCGTTCGCCAATAATACTCACGAGCGCCTCGCGAGCACCTGCGACCGCCACCACGTCACCCTCGCGTAACACCGTGTCAGCAGTTGCATCTTCAATGACCCCATCGCGACGTATGCGCTGGACAAAAACTCGTGATTGGGGGAGCAGCGCCTCGGCTTCGACAGCTCGCAGCCCGATGACTCTGGCGCCCGGCTGCACGCGGAACGCACGCATTTCCCAACGGTGCCAGGCCGTGCCAGCCCCACCAAGTTCCTTGGTGCCGCCCTGCTTCTCCTCGTAGTCCTTGCAAGCGTCAGCTATATTGAAGCGGAGCAGAAACGGGCCAAGCAGGGCGATCACGATCGCCGAGCCGACGGTCCCAAACATGTAGGTCACGGCGTAGGCAACCGGCATGGAGTTCAGAAGGTTCTTGGCTTGGTCGGTGGCCAATCCAAGTCGGTTGATGGCGTCGGTCGAGAGGCCCATCGCTGCGGAGATCGTCTGCGACCCAGAGTAAAACCCTGCCGCGTAGCCAAGGTCGTAGCCGGCTACCTTGACGATCATGATAGGGACCGCCAGACAGAGTAAGCACTGGACCACGGCGAAAAGGGCTTGCGGCACTCCATCCTTGGCGACACCGCGGACGAACTGTGGCCCGACCCCGTAGCCGACGGCGAACAAAAACAATAGGAACACTGTCGCCTTGAGAGGCTGTGAGATGGTGATCCCGATCTGTCCGATCAAGACACCTGCCAGCAAGGTGGCGGTCACCGACCCCAGGCCTAGCCCTTTGAACGTGAATTTACCGAAATAGTATCCAAGAGCGAGCGTAAGGAAGATGGCGATCTCCGGATATTGCTTGAAGGTCGCCGCAAACCAAGTGAAGATAGCCATTGTTCAACTCCTCGTTATCAACCTGTTGAGGGATTCTCATGGCCGGGCCCAATGGCGCATGGGGCACGAACCCTAGTCAGCCGCCGCTGACTTCCGTTTGGCAGTCTTCGGCGCGTTGGCAAAACCGCTACTGGGCGGCTTTTCTGACTTTAGAAAGGCCGGGTTTAGCAACTTCAGACCAAGGGTAGCGCTGTAACCGTGAATTTCTTTGACGTCCAATTTGCGCATGAACCCGATTGTTTCCGCGTCGATGACCTGCCCCGGTACCATAATGGGAAACCCCGGCGGATACGGGATCACAAAGTTCGCCGAAACCAACTCGGGGCCTTCCTTCAAACGTTTGTCGACCTCCGGGCTGAATAGGTTTATGTGCTCGCACTGCTTTTCGCGGTAGGCGGCGAAGAATGCCGAGCGCATGTCTCCTTCAGTCGTTATGCTCGAAGTGTCTTCCCGGAAACGACTGAAGAAACTTGTGAAGTTTGGGAGGTTAGGAACATCCGTCATGAGGGACTTCACACGCGCGGTAAAAGCCTGTTGGGCCGCACTCCCGCCGTCCGCAAGCTTCTTTTCGATTCCCTGCGAGATCTCGACAAGCACCTTGATAAGTTGAGCGATATCGCTCCGCGTATTGTTGATATTTGTCTGCAGTAAAACGCTATTTCGCGAGGTCTTGTTAAGCTGGATATCGTAATCAGCTGCCAGCACGTTCTTGAACTGGGTGCCGTCGAATCCGGCCGATCCGCAGACAAGCGTGAGTCTTGTAACATCGAGTGCAAATTCATCTTCCCTGAGAGCTTCCACCGCTTTTGCCCAATTCGTTCCAGGCGTCAGGTAATCGATGAATCCCGAAGTCCTGAATTCGGCGGGAATCATTTCGTCGGCACCTAGCACATGGAAATACTTCGAGACGAGCGGATGCGAGTTCACTTCGCGACGAACGTCAAGCGCCAACTGGATGGAACGATTAACGAGTTCATATCCTTCGAGCTCCATCTGCCGTCTCGCGATGTCCAGCGAGGCAATGATCTGGAGGTTTGGTGACGTAGATGCATGAGTGAAAACAGCTTCGTGAAACTGTTCTTCTACCGTGTGATAGTCCGGATCCTTCACGAGCACCATCGAGCCT
>Ga0179587_10000563_pt1 | contig 15515 bp, 14 predicted proteins | sample CZODoug2_1_08_16_FD_185932 | JGI IMG/M metagenome (GOLD analysis project Ga0179587, IMG submission 185932) | Vadose zone soil fungal communities from Angelo Coast Range Reserve, California, USA - CZODoug2_1_08_16fungal | ecosystem: Environmental > Terrestrial > Soil > Vadose zone | place: USA...
TACTCGCCCCTGCAGGATGCCACCGAGAAAGTCATTGCCGGCACCGGCTGCCAGGCGCGCGCCTAACGTCATGCCGAGAACACCCGGCGAAAGTAAGTGACGGCCGAATTCCCGATACGCCAGCATCTCCTCGGCCGCCGTAAATCCAATGCCACCCTGCTCCTCCGGGATCGATATGCCGAGAAATCCCAGTTCAGCGAGTTGCGGCCAGTACTCGTGATCGGTGTTGCCGATCTGCGGCGCCGGCGGCCGGAAGCGCGATACCGGCGCCCGGTCGCGAAGAAACACCTTCAGGGAGTCGACAATTTGGATTTGCTCATCGGACAGCAACAAATTCATGCGCGCACCAGTTAACGAGGCAGGCCGAGCACGCGTTCGCCGATGATATTGCGCTGAATCTGCGCGGTACCGGCCGCAATGGTGATCGAAAACGATCGCAGATAGAAATACACCCAGTCGTCGTCATCGGGATTCTCCAAGGCATAAGGACCGAGAATGTCGAGGGCCAGCCGCCGTGCGCGCTGCTGCGTCTCGCCCACCATCGCCCGCATCAAAGAACTCTGCGAATCTTGAATCCCGGCCTGTGCCCGCGACATCACCATGTAGGTCATCGCCCGCGCCGCCGCCATATCCGCACGCAATTGGGCCAAACGCGCACCGATCTCATCGTTGGATAGCGGCGAATCGCTGCCGAAGCGCCTGTGCGCTTCGCGGATCATCTTTTCGACCAGGTAGGCGTACCGGATTTGATCGCGGATCTGCGCCGTGCCGCGTTCGAAGCCCAACGTGGACATCGCGACGTTCCAGCCGTCATTGATTTGGCCGACGATATTCCCGAGCGGAATGCGCACCTCGTCATAGAAGCACTGCACGAAGTGCACCTGATTCGGCGAGGTCATGATCTCGATGGGGCGCAAGGTGATGCCTGGCGATTTCATATCGCAAATGACCCAACTGATGCCCTTGTGCTTGGGCGCAGCGGGATCGGTGCGCACCAGCAGTTCCTGCCAATCCGATAAATGCCCATGGCTGGTCCAGATCTTCGAGCCGTTGACGACGAGATGATCGCCCTCCACACGCGCCTGGGTGCGTAGGCTGGCCAGATCCGAGCCTGAGTTCGGCTCGGAGAAGCCTTGACACCAGATCACCTCGCCTTTGAGAATTTTCGGCAAATGCAAGCGCTTCTGATCCTCCGAGCCGCTGGCGATGAGGGTGGGGCCCGCGTGATTGAGCGCGACGAAGCACAGGTGATTGTCGGGCGCGTCGGCGCGCGCGTACTCCTCGTGCCAGATCAATTGGCGGGTGAGCGACAGCCCAAGTCCGCCATATTCCGTGGGCCACGAAACGCCCGCCCAGCCGCCCTCGAACTGCTTGCGCTGCCAGGCAAGGTCGAAGCTGCGCATGGCCTCGCCGGAATGCGGCCGGCGTTCCCGGATCAGATTATCGCGCAGCCATGTGCGAGCCTGATCGCGGAAGATCATGTCCTCTCGCGAGAAATGCAGGTCCATTACCCCTCCGTCTCCGGGCGGTCCGGCACGTCGAATGAACGACATCGTTACGAATTCGGAAATGATACATCGTCACTTATGATGTAAGCAATCGAAACCGCCGCTGGACCCGGCCAGCGTGCCGTACAATCTGCAAAAATGTGAGCGGACGAAGGATCGTTCGCAAGGTAGTTTTAAAACTGACTGATTGTGAGTTATTATTCGAGGACGGCGGCCAGGCTGGGCTGCCTCGGGGTACGGTGGTGCTCGCATCTCGCAATGTGCGGAACTGAACAACCATGTCATCAGGTAGAGTCGAAAGCCTAGGAGAGCGCATCCGCGCTGTGTTTGCGCTCGAGCCGGAGGCGATCGCCGTCGAGGCCGGTGCGGGCCGTTCACGATGGGCCGATCTCACCGCTGCGGCCGAGCGTCTCGAACAGGCGCTGCAACAGGGGGGCATCGCGCCCGCCATGCCGGTGGGCTGGGTGGCCAGCAACCGCGCCGGAGCCATCGCAGCCTTCGCCAGCCTGGTGATGAACGGCCGCATGGTCGTGCCATTGCGACCCCGGCAGATCTCGGCCAGCTTTCCCGATGAGCTCGCGGTACAAAAGCTGCAGGCGGTGGTCGGGGATATTGATGATTGGGCCGACGAAGGTGCAATTGCCGCGGCCACCGTGGCCGGCAGCCTGGGGATTGCCGTCGTCGGTACCTCGAGTTTCGACGTACGGGTGGTCCCGGAACTGAACCGCGCCGGAGCGGGTCCGCACCGTTCACCGATGCCGGGGTATGTGCTGGAACGACTGTCCAGCGGCACCACCGGCGCACCGAAGCGCATCCCGGTTCTAGAAAGCGTGCTCATACCGTCCTTGCAATCCGCCGAGCAAAATGGGGCTCGGATGGAATCGCACGCCCTACAATTGAAAACTTCGCCGAGCTTTCTGCTCAAACCCTTCAGCCATGCCGGGGGCTTGTTTGGCTTGCTGCTGGCGTTGTATCAGGCGCGGCCGATGGTCCTATTCGAGAAATTCGTGCCGGAAGAATGGGCGCTCGCCGTGAACCGCTACCGCCCGAAGTCGGCAAGCCTAGTGCCGGCCATGATTCAAATGATCATCGAAGCACGCATCGCGCCCGCGCTGTTGCGCAGCCTGAAGGCGATCCGCGCGGGCACGGCGCCGCTCGACCCGCAGATGCAGATTCATTTCGAAGAGCACTACGGCATACCCATTCTCGTCGACTATGGTGCGGCCGAGTTTATCGGCGGAGTCGCCGGTTGGACACTGGCCGACCATCGGCAATTCTCGGCCACCAAGCGCGGCAGCGTCGGTCGTCCGCGTCTCGACGTACATCTCAAAATCACCTCGCAGGACGGCAGTATTGAACTGCCAGCCGGGCAAAGCGGCCTCTTGCACATCAAATGCGATCGCTTCGGACCCGACTGGTTCCGCACCAATGATCTGGCATCCATCGATCCCGATGGATTCGTGTACCTGCAAGGGCGTGCCGACGATGCCATCAATCGCGGCGGGTTCAAGATCCTGCCGGAAGAAGTGGCTGCCGTGCTGCGGCGCTACCCGGGCGTGCGCGATGCCGCCGTTGTCGGCAAGCCGGATGCACGGCTCGGACAGGTACCGATAGCCGCCATCGAAATGGCCCCCGGTACCCCACCGCCGTCGCCGGCAACGATCGAAGCCTTCGCGCGGGAGCATCTGACCGCGTACATGGTTCCCAAGGAATTCCGGTTCGTCGATACGTTGCCGCGGACGGCCTCATTGAAGATCAACCGGCCCGAACTCAAGATTATCTTGGGACTATGAGCGATGCAGCCGATGTGCAGAGTGCCACCGACATGAACTATTCAACCCTGCTCCTGGAAATCAACGACGGCATCGCAACCATCACGCTGAACCGACCCGAGCGCCTGAATTGCTTCAATCGCACCATGGTCCTGGAGTTTCGCGATCTGTGGGTCAAGCTTCGCGCCGATCCGGACGTACGCGTGATGGTGTTGCGTGCCGCCCCGGGGCGTGCATTTTGCTCCGGCGTCGACGTCAAGGAAGGCTGGCGCGTCCCCGGCGAGGATCGGACACCGTTCGACCAGGAAGATCCCGGCGAGTGGCTCGGACCCAAGAGCAACAAGGTGTGGAAGCCCTTTATCGTCGCCGTGCACGGTATGGCCGCGGGAGGTGCGTTCTACTGGCTCAACGAGGCAGATATCGTCATCTGTACGGAGGATGCTACGTTTTTCGATCCGCATTTGAAATTCGGCAAAATCTCGGCGGTGGAGCCTATCGGCGCCATGGGCCGCATTCCGCTGCAAGAAATCACCCGCATGGTCTTGCTGGCCGATGCCGAACGCATCGGCGCGGCGACCGCGCTGCGCATCAGCCTGGTCACGGAGGTGACCACGACACAAGCCTTGTGGCCACGGGCGCAAGAACTTGCGGCAATGATCGCACAACGCCATCCGGTTGCCGTGCAGGGGTCGGTTCGTGCCATCTGGGAGGCCCAGAGCCTGCCGCGCGCGCAGGCTCTTACCAATGGATTGCGTTACATCCAAGTCGGCAAACCGCTGGCCACCGACCCGGCGCCCGCCGAACTCAGGAGCAAGGGTTGGACGGTGCGATGAGCGCTCCGAGCGAGACGGCAGAGCCGGTTTCGCGGTTTTTGCCGCTCACGATGGCGAGCGCGCTATTCATGGATCTGCTGGATACGGCCGCGCTCGGCTCCGCATTGCCGACCATGGCAAGGGAATTTCACACCGACGCGTTGCAGTTGAAATTGGCGTTGACAGCCTATCTGATGACCATGGCCATTCTCGTGCCGGCCAGTGGGTGGCTGGCGGATCGCTTTGGCCCGCGCCGAGTCTTCGTCAATGCGATGAAGGTGTATCTGCTCGGATCGCTATGCTGCGGCCTGTCGAATTCGCTGGGCCAATTGGTGGCGGCGCGGGTGCTCCAAGGCATCGGCGGTGCGATGATGACGCCGGTAGCGCGTCTGATCGTCGTTGCCTCCACCCCGCGAGAGCGGCTGGTTCAGGCCATGAACGCCTTCACCATTCCGGCCATCGTCGGGCCTCTGATGGGACCTCCGCTGGCGGGCCTGCTGCTGGAAATCGCGAATTGGCGCTGGATTTTCTTCATCAACCTCCCGGTCGGCCTGCTCGGCATCGCCGCGGTCCTTCGCATCGTTCCACGTCTGCGGCATGCCAACCCCGGACCCTTCGATGGTTTCGGATTTGCAACCGCGGCGGTGGGGATCATCACACTGATCGTGCTGTCGGAGTCCGTGGGCTCCGAATTGCTCTCACGCACCGGGAGCCTGTCGGTCGCCGCCGCCGCCCTCGCCGCCTGGATCATTTTCATTTATCACGCGTTGCGCTCGCCCTCACCGATGCTGGATCTGCGGTTGCTCCTCAAGCCCACCTATCGCGCCAGCATGCTCGGCGGCTCGCTGCTACGGCTGGGCATTGGGGCCACGCCTTTCCTGCTGCCGCTCTTGCTGCAAGTAGGGCTGGGATGGTCGCCGATCAAAGCCGGCGCGGTCATCGCCATCATGACCATTGGCTCGATGTTGGCGCGCTTCGGCGGAACGTACACCATTCGCAAGTTGGGATTCAAAAACGCACTGATCATCACGGCCGGTCTCACCGCCGTATTCACCGCAGCACCGGCCGTTTTCGACATCGACACTTCGTACGTGCTGATTCTGGGCTCTCTGCTGGCCGTGGGATTCTTCCGCGCCGCACACTACGTGGCGTCGACGGCGATTGCCTTCGCGGAGGTGCGGCCGGAGGAAGTCAGCCGCGCATCGACCTTGTCCACCGTGATCCAACAGATCAGCCTGAGCTTCGGGATCAGCTTCGCCGGCCTCACACTGTATGCATCGGCAGGCAGAAGCAGTCATTTCACGGCGGCGCAATTCATTCTGCCCTTCGTCTCGTTGGGTCTCGTGACGGCGCTGGCCGTACCCGTCTATACGCGCCTCGCCGCGCAGGCGGGGGCACACATGCGGAACGCTGGGAAGGTATCACCATGAGCTTGAACGACGAGTCCCGCCCTGCCGCGGATACGCCGGGCGGTGCGCCGCTGGCCGCCGAGCGAAATGGGCGTGTCCTGATACTGACACTGAACCGGCCTGACAAGCTCAACGCACTCACCCCGGAACTTCATCGACTCTTGCACGCTGCCGTCATCGATGCCGCACAGGATGCCGACATCGGTGCCGTCGTAATCACCGGCGCCGGCCGCGCTTTCTGTTCCGGGGGCGACATGGGCGGCCGAAGGGATTCGACAGGCGCCGCACCCACGCTCGAGCAGCGCGCCGATGAACTGCGCTCCCACGGCGAAACGGCGCGACTGCTGCATGAGATGCCCAAGCCCACATTGGCGATGATCAACGGAGTCGCGGCCGGCGCGGGACTGGCGCTGGCCCTGGCCTGCGACTTGCGGATAGCTGCCGGCGGGGCCGTGCTGATCACCTCCTATGTGAACGTTGCACTCTCCGGCGACCTGGGTTCGAGCTACTTCTTGACCCAGCTGGTCGGGTCCGCCAAAGCACGTCAACTGATGCTCCTGAGCGATAAAATTGACGCGGCCGAGGGCCATCGCATCGGTCTCATCAACCTGATCGCCGAACCCAATACGCTGCGGGAGACCACCATGCAGGTCGCCCGGCACCTGGCGGATGGCCCGGCGGTCGCTCTGCGCTACATCAAGCGGAATTTACTGTGTGCGGAAACCGGCTCATTGAGCTAGGTGATGGACAGCGAGGCCTTCGGCATGGCGCGGTGCGGCCGCACGCAGGATGTCAAGGAGGCCGCGCAGGCCTTTCGCGAAAAACGCCCGCCGATTTTCAAAGGTTGCTGAGACGGCGACGCCGCCCTCTCATTCTATCTATGCGGAGACCGACAATGGATGCAGCAGAGCAAGTTCAGGACAGCGCCGCGAAGGACGGCCACGGGAAAATCACCGACGTCGACGTCGAGCGTGCGCGCCGCCAAATCGGCGTGCCGAAGTTCAGCTTCAACAACCCTTACAACTCGGTCGCCTCGACCGATGTCCTGAGTCACTTTGCCTGGGCCTGCGGCGACGACAACCCGCTGTGGCACGACCGCGGCTATGGCGCGAAGACCCGGTGGCGCGACCAGATCGCCTTTCCCCTATTTCTACACTCCACCGGCACCAATCTGACAGCCAAACCGGACGCGCAGAACAAGGCGCTTTTCAAGGGTCTGTTTCGCGGCGTCGGAAAATATTACACCGGTGTATCGTGGACTTGGTGGCGGCCCGTTTACCCCGACGAACGGCTGTTCGTGGAGCGCGTAACCTCCGATATCAAGGTCAACGAGAAATCCTCGTTCAGCGGTGGGATCTCGGTCACCGAGGTCTATCGCGACGTGTGGGTGGATTGCGCCGGCATCCCCGTGGGGCGTCGCGAGGAATCGTATCTCAGCGCCGAACGCGAGGGCAGCAAGAAGACGGGCCGCTATGCCGACATCAAGCGTCATACCTACACGCCGCAGGATATCGCCGGAATCGACGCGGTCTATGCGGCTGAACAGCGCCGCGGCCCGGAGAAGCGGCTTTGGGACGACGTGCAGATCGGCGAACCATTGACACCGATTGCGAAGGGACCGTTGACCACCGTCGACATCATCGCCATGCACATGGGATTGGGCTTGTCGAGCAGCGGCATCGGACCTCTGCGCTACAACTGGAAGCAGCGTTCGCGAATGCCGGCATTCTACGTAGCCGACCAGTACGGCGTGCCCGATGTGGTTCAGCGAGTTCATTGGGACCATGACCGTGCGACCGAACTGGGACTGCCCACATCCTATGACTATGGGCAGATGCGTACGAGTTGGCTGATTCACCTCGTGTCCAACTGGATGGGCGATGACGGCTGGCTCTGGAAGCTGGATTGCCAGTCGCGTGCATTCAACTTCATGGGCGACACGACGATTTGCTCCGGTGAGGTCGTCGACAAGCGCATCGAGGGGGCCCATCACATCGTAGATCTCAAGCTGGCCGGAACCAATCAACGCGGGGAGGTTACCGCTCCCGGCACCGCAACAATCATCTTGCCGTCGGGCAGAGGCCCTGCCGTCCTGCCCGCGCCGCCGGCCGACATGCGTCAGCGCGGCGCCGAGATGCTACAGGGTGCGGCCGATCGCTCACGTGACGGCTAGCCCCATGCGCCGCACCTACGATCTGTACATCGATGGTCGGCCCGAAAAGCCGGCTTCCGGGGAATATTTCGACACCGATAATCCCTATACGGGTGAAGTATGGGCAAGCATTGCGCGGGGCAATGCAGCGGATGTCGAGTGCGCCGTAGCGGCGGCGACGCGCGCGCTACCGGTCTGGAATGCCCTCAAGCCCGCGGATCGTGGCCGACTGCTGTTGAAGTTGGCCGACTTGATCGACCACAATGCGGAAGCATTGGCCGCGGCCGAAGTGCGTGACAACGGCAAGTTGTACACGGAGATGCTGCCCCAGGTGCGCATGGCGGCCGACTGGTATCGCTACTACGCGGGGCTTGCCGACAAGATCGAAGGCTCGGTGATACCAACGGGCAAGGCCAATATGTTCACGTTCACGCGCCACGAGCCGCTGGGCGTGGTGGCGCTCATTACGCCGTGGAATTCGCCCTTGCTGCTGTTGTCGCATAAGCTTGCCACGGCTCTCGCAGCCGGCAACGCAGTCATCGTCAAACCATCGGAGTTCGCCTCCGCCTCCACGTTGGAATTCGCCGAACTGTTCGCGCTCGCCGGGATTCCCCAGGGGGTCGTCAATGTGGTGACGGGCTTCGGCAGCGAGGCCGGCGCAGCATTGGTCGCTCATCCAAACATCGCGAAAGTGGCGTTTACCGGCTCGGAGTCCGGCGGCAGGAAGATCAACGAAGCGGCGGCTCGGGAATTCAAACACGTGGCGCTTGAGATGGGCGGCAAATCGCCGAATATCGTCTTCGACGATGCCGATTTGGATGCCGCCGTAGTCGGAACGATCGCGGGTATCTTCGCCGCCGGCGGCCAGACCTGCATCGCCGGCTCACGATTGTTGCTGCAAAAGACCATTCACGATCGCTTCGTCGATCAATTGGTCGAGATGGCGGCTAGCGCACGCATCGGCGACCCGATGCAGGCGTCGACCCATGTCGGACCCATCGCGACCCCGCCGCAATACGAGAAGGTTTTGCAGTACATCGACATTGCCCGACGCGAAGGGGCGCGCTGCGTGCTCGGCGGCGGGCCCTATACGGGCCCCGGCGCCCGCGGCGGCCGTTTCGTCGCGCCCACCATATTCACCGGCGTACACAATCAAATGCGCATAGCACGCGAAGAAGTCTTCGGTCCGGTATTGTCGGTCATCGCCTTCGACACCGAAGACGAAGCCTTTCAAATCGCGAATGACACACCCTACGGTCTGGCGGCAGGCGTGTGGACTTCGGACATCGGCCGCGCCCTTCGCGCCTCCGAACGGCTGCAGGCCGGCACTGTCTGGGTAAACACCTATCGGCTCGGCGGCGCGTCGACGCCGTTCGGCGGCTACAAGCACAGCGGCATCGGCCGCGAAGGCGGCGTCGAGGCCATCAAGGAATGGGTGCATACGAAAACCGTGTGGATTTGCGGCAAGCCGGATACGAACTTTCCCTTCGTGATGCGCAGCTGACGCTCACGCGGGGACTCGCGATCAACGAACACTTGGGGGGAGGAAGGACGATGGAAATTACGGGGAAAGGGGTGGTCGTCACCGGAGCCGGCAGCGGCATCGGCCGGGGCATTGCGCTGGCGCTCGCGCAGGCGGGCGCCGGGGGAGTCATCGTCGCCGACGTTCAGCAGGAAAAGGCCGAAGGCGTCGCCGCGGAGATCCGCGCACTCGGCGTCAAGGCTGCCGGTTGCCGCTGCGACGTGAGTCGCGCGGAATCGGTGGAAGCCTTGGCCGATTTCGCCTGGCAGAGCTTGGGCCATGTCGAAATCCTATGCAACAACGCCGGCGTGGTCACAACGGGTCCCGGCTTCGACACGACCGAGCAGGACCTGCGATGGCAATTCGAAGTCAATGTCTTCGGGGTATTTTTCGGTTGTAAATCCTTTGGTCAGCGCTTTTTGAATAGCGGCGAGAAAGCATGGATTTGCAATACCGGCTCGCATCATTCGGTGGGCACGCCGTCGGTCGGGTTGCCCACCTATGTGGCGACCAAGCATGCGGTCCTGGGTTTCACCGATGCATTTCGCCTGGAATACGGCAGCCGCATCGGCTTCAGCATCCTGTGTCCGGGAATCGTCAATACCAATGCCTGGGATGCGGGCCGCAATCGTCCTGGCGAATTGGGTGGACCAATCCAGGGGAACCCACAAAACCAGGCGGCTCTGCAAGCCTACGGCCTGTCCCCGGAGTTCGTCGGGCAGCTCGTGGCGCAGGGCATTGAACGCGAGGAGTTCTTCATCTGGACCCACCCGTTCACACTGGAACTCATCGAGAAGCGCTACCGCGAAGGCCGCGACTCGATTCAGCGGCAGTGGCCCGATGGCCCCCTGCCCGTACACAAGCGGACACCGTCGCGCGTTTAGTGCGTTCGGCTCAGGTGGTGCACTAACTTTGACACGGAGATATGGCGATGGGCGACTTGAATGGCAAGGTAGCAATCGTTCTCGGTGCATCGACGCACGGAGGAATGGGTGAGGCAATTGCCCGACGCCTGAAGGCAGAGGGTGCCACACTGGCGGTGTCCGGACTCGGAGCGTCGCCACTGGAGATGCTGGCAAAGGAACTCGGCGGCACGGCGTGCGAGGCGGACATCACGCGAGAGGCCCAGATCAAGGCGCTGGTCGACCACACGCTGCATCATCACGGCCGGCTCGATATCGCCGTCAACGTCGCCGGTGTCGCGCCGCGCGTCCCCTTCAAGGACTTCACCGAAGATCACTTGATGTTCATGGCAAAGATGCATTTCATAGGGCCGGCCATGTTCATCAAGCATGTGGCCGAGGTCATCGTGGACGGCGGCGCAATCGTCAATATTTCCTCGTTGTCCGCGTATGACCCGCTGTCCGGCATAGTCGGCTATGCCGCATCGAAGCGTGCCGGCGACCGGGTCGTGCAAGGCGCTGCCTTGGAATACCGACATAAGCGGCTGCGGATCAACGGCATCATTCCCTCCCTCGTGCCCACGGAACTCTCGCGGCAAGGCATGCGCAACTTTGGAGCCGATCCGACCGCGTTCGAACAAAGCTTCGTGGACCTCACGCCGCTGGGGCGGATCACTCGTCCGCAGGACATTGCTGCATTCGCATATATGCTGGTGCGCGACGAATTTTTCGAAACCGGTCAGATCATGCATTACAGCGGCGGCAATTCCCTGCTGGGTCATCCCAGGTTTCTCGCCTGAGCCGATCGGAGTGCCGCGATGAAAATATTCGACCGTAACGCAGCGGATGGGCCGATCTTGTTTCCGGCCGCGTTGTGAGCTATCCTAAATAACTGACGGTTTAGCAGTTTTTAAATAAGCACCATCGTACGGAGCTGCCTGGATGCAACCTGCGCGCCCCGAGGCAATAGCAAATGCATGCGCAAGAAGCTGAGGCAGCTTCATCGCCGCGCGTGGACGCGCGTGCCTGGGAACTGTTGCAACAGGTCCTGTTCACGCCGGAAGGCCGTGCCAACGCCTACGAGTACTACTCCAAGCTGCACGAATTGGGTGAAGACTTTCTAACACCTAACGGCACGCATGTGGTCATCGGATATGACGCACTGACGCAGATGATGCGTTCGCCCCAATTCCTGAAGAATAACTCCCTTGGCGCATCGCAAAAGACCATTGCCTTCAGCGACCTGACAGAGGCGCAGCAGCGCGAGCTCGACGCATGGGATGCCGATGCCGCTCCCCTGCTCGGCTCACTTGACCCACCCGATCACCCGCGCATTCGCGGCCTGGTCCAGCGCACCTTCATGACCAGGCACGTCGAGGCATTGCGGCCTAAAATCACGCGGGAGATAGAGCGTCTCCTGTCGCAAATAGACCCGACGCGTCCGGTGGACATGCACATGCGTTTTGGTGCGCCTTTTGCGCCGGAAATCGTCGCGGAATTGATCGGTCTGCCCTCGGAGGATCGCGCCTACGTTGCCGAATTGACCGGAATATTCATGCGCGGTGTCGATCCGGGGGCCAGCTTCGAATTGCGCCTGGCATCGACCAAGTCCGCGTATGAACAGCGGCAATACGTCAAGAAGGTCATCGCGAGCCGCCGCGAAAGCCCGCGCGACGACCTGGTGACCGCCCTTACAAAAGCTGCGGGGGAGACTCTGAGCGAAGCCGAATTGATTCGCTTGCTGAATATTCTCTACATCGGCGGTTACGAGACGACCGCTCACATGATCGGCAACGGACTCGTGGCGCTGTTGCAAAATCCGGTGCAGCTCGCGCTTTTAAAGAGCGACATGGACACGTACATGCGCCCGGCGGTGGAAGAGATATTGCGCTTCGACGGTGCTATCTCCTTGACCCAGGTGTATCCCACGCCGGGTGCCACGCTGCTCGGTAAACCAACCGACACGAACGCCACTTATCTGGGTCTTCTGACCGCCGGGAATCGCGATCCCAAGGCTTACGATGAACCTGACCAATTCACCATCGACCGCAAGCGCAAACCGATCCTCACATTCGGCGGCGGCCCGCACTTCTGTCTCGGGATGAACCTGGCGAAACTCGAGCTGGAAATGGTTTTCCGGGAACTGTTCACCCGCTTTCCGAACATGAGACTGACGGATCCACATCCGCCGCGGACCAGCCTGTTCCTGCAGCAGACCTACGAGACCGTACCAGTGTTGTTACAGCCCTAGAGTAAGGTGCTGGGGAGCGAAGAATTGCAAGCCGCATACCTGCTCGATCAGAAAATCCACGTTGGCGAATTGCCCGATCCCATACCCGGAAAGGGTCAGGTGCTGGTACGCACGCACAGTTGCGGCATGTGCGCCTCGGATCTGCACATCATGCAACATGGAACGAGGCTGGCAGCCTGGTCACGCGAGTACAATGGCCCGTTTGAAATGGATTTGTCGCGTCCGATCGTTCTCGGGCATGAATATGTCGCGGAAATCGTCGACTTTGGGCCGGATACCCAACGCAAGCTAAAAAAAGGAACGCGGGTCACGTCGCAGCCGTTGATTCAACGCCGCGACGGGTTCGCGATCGTGGGGATCTCGAACGATTATCCCGGTGGGTTCGGCGAGTACATGGTGCTGTCTGAAACCTATCTGCGGCCATTGCCCGATTCGTTGGATACCGACATCGCTGCCATGGCGGAGCCGGTATGTGTAGGCCTGTCCTATGTCCGGCAGGCTCGCTTACAGGATGACGACATTCCGCTGGTCGTGGGCTGCGGCGCGATCGGACAGGCGATGATCATGGCGCTGAGGTTGACCAACTGCCGCCCGATTATCGCCAGTGATCCTGCACCGAACCGTCGCGCGATGGCGATGCGAATGGGTGCCGATATCGTCGTAGATCCTCGCGCGGAATCACCTTACACAGCGACCAGAGGCGCAGTGGGGAAAGCGCCGAATGTCATCTTCGAATGTGTTGGTGTACCCGGGGTGGTCGATGAGATAGTGCGCCGCTGCACCTATGCCGCCCGAATCATCGTCCCGGGCTGGTGCCTCGAGCCCGATCACATGCTCAGTGTGTGTGCGCACACGAAGGCGCTGAATATTCAGTATGGCTGCAAGGCCATGGACGAGGATTTCGATCGCGCGGTCCGCGGTCTTGGCGATGGCGACATCAATCCGTCGGCCTGGCTTGGCGGAAGGATCCGCCTGGATCAGGTTGACGAGAAACTGAACGGCGTTGCCAATCCATTGAACCCCATTCGCATCGTCGTGGATCCCCGGTTGGGTTCCTAGGAGCGGTGATGGGCGGCGATACCGAACGGATGGCCCAACTGGAGGCCCGCCTTGAGAGACTCGAGAATCTGGAATCGATTCGCGACTCACTCCATCGATACGCACATGCCATCGACTATGGGCGCCAGAGCGACTGGGTCGACTGCTTCACGAACGACGGCAGGTTCGTCTTTAAATTCCTTCCGGGGAAGTCACCGTATGCGGGTCCGGAGCCGGCGGGCGGAGCGGTTTTTGCATTTGAAGGCAAAGCGCAGCTCGCCGGCTTCATCGAAGGACACAGCCGCGCTCCCGAAGTCTTTCACAAACATCTGATGATAGAGCCGCGCATTGACCTTCAAGGCAAGACTGCCCGCGTCAGCAGCTACTTTGTGCTGGTTCTGGAAATGGAAGACGGCAGCCGCGACATGTTCACCTTCGGCCGCTACCTTGACATCATGCAGCGTGAGCCCGATGGCCGCTGGCGCTTCCTGGAGCGAGTTGCCGAGGTCGAAGCCTGCGGAAAGGGTACCCGCCTCAACCACAAACCCGACGGCGCCCGCTCGCCATGATCGACACCGCCCCCCTCTTTCAACCGCTGGTCGTCAAAAGCACGACCTTGCGCAATCGAATTGTCATGTCGCCGATGACGCGGCGCTTTTCGCCGAACGGTATCCCCACCAACGAGGTTGCGAACTACTATCGTCGCCGCGCCGAAGGCGGAGCAGGCCTGATCGTGACCGAGGGAGTCGGAATCGACCATCCCGCGGCCATAGATGACACCAATATTCCCGTCATGTACGGCGACGACTGCATCGCCGGCTGGAAAAAAACCGTTGATGCCGTGCACGCGGCAGGCGGCGTGATCTTTCCTCAGCTATGGCATATGGGGCCCATGCGCAAATCCGGACAGGGTCCGCGGCCCGAGTCGCGCTCGATGCGGCCCTCCGGCATTTGGGGGCCCCTGGGTGATAACGTCGTCTGGGGACTCGATCGGGAACAAGTTCGCCGTGAGCGAGCGCCCATCGAGCCGATGAGTCATCAGGATATCGACGATATGATCAAAGCCTATGCGCGCAGCGCGGCCTGGGCCAAGCAGGCCGGCTTTGACGGCATCGCAATTCATGGCGCCCACGGCTATATGCCGGACGCATTTTTGTGGAGTGGCACCAATCAACGCACCGACAATTATGGCGGCGACGTGGAGCGCAGAACCACGTTCGTGCGAGAACTCATCCGCGCCATTCGTTCTGTCGTGGGTGCGGATATGCCCATCATGCTGCGATTTTCTCAGTGGAAGCAACAGGACTACCAGGCCAAGTTAGCCCATACCCCCCAGGAGCTGGAGAAGATCTTGCTGCCCATCAGCGAAGCGGGCGTGGATATTTTTGATGCCAGCACCCGGCGTTTCTGGCTGCCGGAATTCAGTGGCTCGGATCTCAATTTGGCGGGCTGGGCACAGAAAATCACCGGCAAGCCCACCATGACCGTCGGTTCAGTAGGCCTCAACAATGACCTGTATGAAGCGCTTGAAAAGGGTTCGGCGGAGGCCACCGATCTGAGCCCTTTGATGGAGAGATTCAATCGCGGTGATTTCGCGTTGGTCGGGGTCGGGCGAGCGATGCTCTCCAATCCGGATTTCGCCCGTAAAGTACGTGGCGGAATCAAGATCGCAGCATTCGACAGGCAATACATTCACTCGCTCGAGTGACCCTGGGCGGCACCATGAACAATGTCCTGTCCGGCAAAGTTGCTTTGATTACGGGCGGGTCTCGCGGGATTGGCGCTGCGACCGCGCTCGCACTTGCCGAACAGGGCGCTGATGTCGCTCTGTCATATGTCGCCTCTCTCGAGAAGGCGCAATCGCTGGTCGACAACATCCGCGCGAAGGGCGTGCGCGCAGTCGCCATCCAATCAGACCAGGGCGATATCGCACAGGCCAGGCATTTGATAGACACGGTGGCCGAATCATTCGGCGGGCTCGATATCCTGGTCTGCAACGCCGGTGTTGCGATGGCAGGTCTGATCGATGGCCCTCAAGCCTCGATCGATGGGATGACCCGAATGTATGACGTCAACCTGCACGGCGTCATCGCAAGCATGCGTGCCGCCGCCAGAGTCATTCGCGATCACGGCCGTATCATTGTGGTCG
>Ga0179587_10000564_pt1 | contig 15484 bp, 10 predicted proteins | sample CZODoug2_1_08_16_FD_185932 | JGI IMG/M metagenome (GOLD analysis project Ga0179587, IMG submission 185932) | Vadose zone soil fungal communities from Angelo Coast Range Reserve, California, USA - CZODoug2_1_08_16fungal | ecosystem: Environmental > Terrestrial > Soil > Vadose zone | place: USA...
GGCGTGCCCGGATGATCAGGCCGCGCTTTTCCATGCGGTCGAGGAGGCGCGTCATGTCCGGGTCGTGAGAAATCATGCGGTCACCGATGCCCCGGCAGGGCAGGCCTTCGGGTTCGGCGCCGCGGAGAATGCGCAGGACATTGTATTGAGCGCCCGTTAGACCGGCTGCTTTGGCGAGATGTTCCGCCTCCTGGGTCAGGGCGTCGGCAGATTGCAAAAGGGCGATGAAGACGCGGTTTTCCAGGGAGATGGGCGGCCTGGAGGGTTTGGAACGCGAATGCACGCGGTGATAATAGTCGTTATAACGATTATTGTCAAGAGGAAAACACTGGCTTCTTATTTTCAATTTAGGGTTTCCGCATCGGCCGAAGGTCAATCCCGCTCAAGAAGCTCCGCGGGCCTTGCGTGACGATGGCTTCCACGCAGTGGGCGACGTCTTCCGGAGACAACACCTTCGAAGTGTCCTTTGCGCCACGCGTGGAGAATTCCGTGGCGACGCTTCCCGGGCAAATCACGCTGACGCGAATGCCATGTTCCCGGAGATCCTCCGCCATGCAACCGGAAAGCCCGACCACTCCCCATTTAGAAGCGCAATAGATGCCGCCACCGGCGAAGGTATTCTTTCCGGCCAGCGAGCTGATGTTGATGATATCGCCCGAGCCGCGGCGAATCATGGAAGGCGCCACGGCGCGGGAAACGAGAAAGACGCTCTTGAGATTGGTGTTTAGTACGCGGTCCCAATGGGCCTCGGTTTTTTCGTGGGCCGGGCCGAAGAGGCCGATGCCGGCGTTGTTGACGAGGATGGTGATGGGGCCTAGCTTGGTTTCCGTTTTGGCGATTAGATCGGTGATGTCCGCTGATTTGGTAACGTCGGCCACTTGAGAATGAACTGGGACACCAAGATTCGCCAAGTCTAGCGCGGATTCCTCGAGTGCAGCTGGGTCCCGGCCGCAAATCGCGACGGAGGCTCCCAACACTGCGAGCTGGCGCGCGATGGCCTTGCCGATGCCGCGGCTCCCGCCGGTGATGAGCGCTACAGCGCCCGACAGCGGTTTTTTTTCCCTCGAGTCTTGATTAGGTTTGCTTGTCCGAACCATCAGAATTCTTCCTCGTACGGGCCACTCTTTCTGTGCGACACTCATCCTATCATCAGAGTTTTCCGCAATACTTGGGAGCCACCTGGTGGCCTTGAGGGAGACAAGAGACGCTGCCATCTTTAATGAAAATTTTCTTCAAGTCATCAAGTCAGCAAATGGGAACGTCTTGCAGATAAGGTGCGGGTTTCCCTATAATCCCAAGGTTTTCCGAAACAATGCGATTCCCGGCAGAAGCATTCCGGGGTGCACCGGAAGCAGAAACTCAAGCTCGGAGTGGAGCGAGGAGACATGGGAATGAACGCAACACGAAGGTTGACGGGATTGGCGATAGTCGCTGCCCTTTGCTTGGTTCTTAGCGGCGCGAGAGCTCTCGCGCAAGCGCCGGCAGCGGGCCAAGACGCCGCGGCCAAGGGGCCAAAGTATACGCAGGCGGAGTACAACGCCGAGCAAGCCTGCGCCGCGGAGAAGGTTCCCGCGGCTGTGATCAAGTGCGCGGACGATTTTGTAGCGAAGTATCCGAATTCCGACCTCCTCGTCTATATTTATCCGCTCTATTACCAGGCTTACAGCGCGCAGAAGGACTACTTGAAGATGATCGAAATCGCGGACAAGCTGGCTGCCCTTGGCGACAAGGTGGACGCGCTTACTCGATTCAATGCGTACTACTCGCATGCCACGGCTTATTACGCGCTGATCTCCGATCCTGTGAAAGGCCCCAACGCTTCCAAGGATGCTGCCCTCGCAAAGGCGGCACAGGCCGCGGCCGCTTCCGCGCTGAAGACCTTCGAAGAAGTGAAGAAGCCAGATGGCGTGACGGACGACGCCTGGACGAAACAGAAGACGGTTTCGCAGCTCACGCTGAACGGCATTGCTGCGCAGGCGGCAATGAATGCCAAAGATTGTTCTGCAGCAGTGGCCTACTACAAGGCAGCGCTGGCCCTCAATCCCGACGATCTCACCTTCAATTACCGCTTGGGACAGGCGTACCTGTGCATGAATCCGCCACAACAAATGGACGCGTTCTGGTCTATCGCGCGCGCGGTGACCGCCAAAGGTGCAACGCAAGCACAAGCTGCCAAGGTGAAAGACTACTTGCGGAAGCTCATTGTGAACTACCAGGGCGGAACGGTATGCGACAGCCTGACCGATGCGGAGCTGAATGAACTCCTGCAACTCGCCGGAAGCTCTGCAGAGCGTCCAAGCAGCTATTCGCTGCCTGCCGCAGCGGACCTCGCCGCCGCGCAAAAGGACATGACGATTGCTTCCGTGGTCAACGACTTGAAAGCAGGTGGCGACAAGGCCAAATTGACATGGCTGGCGGCCTGCGGCCTGGAATTTCCCGAGGTGCCGGGCAAGGTCATCCAAGTCGTGCCTGGCACAGACGCCATCGTTCTGAAGATCGCCTTCGTTACGAGTGATGCAGAGTTCGACGCCGCCACCACCCCCAACATGGAAGTAAAGGTCGTGGGCCAGCCGGAAGCAGGGCGCGTGGAAAAAGACAGCGCCGTTCACTTTACCGGCACGTTGGTTTCCTACGATCCCGATCCGGCATTCTTCCTGCATTGGGACAAGGCTAAAGTAAAGGCAGAGGACATTCCGAAAGAGAAAGGCACGTCGAAGAAGCCGCCGGTACGGAAGCCGGCAGCGAGAAAGCCGGCTGCGAAACCAAGCTAGTCGTATTCGACCCAGACTTGAAGAGGAAACGGCTCCCCGGATATGGCCAGGGAGCCGTTTTTGTCTAGGAAGAGGCCGGAGATTGGTCAGCGCGCATGCCGGCGGTGGCCGTTCGAATCGAGCTTGTACTCATCGATTTTGCGGCTCAACGTATTGCGGTGAATGCCTAGAATTTCAGCCGCGCGGGACTGGTTGCCGTTGGCACGGTCCAGAACGCGCTTGATAAAGCGTTTTTCGAATTCGCCGACGGCTTCCTCAAATAAAATCCCCCGCTCCACCATCTGACTGACAAGCCCTTCCAATTGGTCTTTCACGACGGCACGCTCCGCTCATAAACTCACGGTGTGAGGGCCCGGCTTACTAGTCCAGTTCGCGCCCAGCCAAGATGCGATAGGCTTCCCGGTACTTGGCACGAGTGGCTTCGACGATCTCAGGAGGAAGTTCAGGGCCGGGCGGGGTTTTCGGCCACTGCATTCGCTCAAGATAGTCGCGAACAAACTGTTTGTCGAAAGAAGCCTGAGGACCGCCAGGACTGTAGTGCGCGGCGGGCCAGAAGCGGGATGAATCAGGCGTGAGGGCTTCGTCGATCCAAATCAATTCGTGGTGGAGCAAGCCGAACTCGAATTTCGTGTCGGCTACGATAATGCCGCGCGGTTCGGCATAGGCGGCTGCGCGGCGGTAGATCTCCAGGCTGATGGCGCGTACTCTCACGGCCAGGTCCTTGCCAATGAGAGACGCGGCCAGTTCAAAAGAAATGTTTTCGTCATGGCCGGAGACGGCTTTTGTTGCGGGCGTGAAGATGGGCTCCGGCAAACGGTCTGATTCGCTCAATCCTGCAGGCAGCGGAATGCCGCAGATTTTTCCCGTGGTCCGATAGTCCTTCCAGCCCGAGCCAGAGACGTAACCGCGTACGACGCATTCAATCGGCAGCGGCTGGGTCTTTCGCACGACCATGGAGCGGCCTGCAAGTTCGTTCTTAAACTTGTCGAAGGGCGCAGGGAAATCCGTTGCGCTTAGGACGTGATGGGGAATGACATCATGGAGCAAACGGAACCAGAAAAGAGAAAGCTGCGTAAGGACGCGGCCTTTGTCGGGAATGGGAGTCGGAAGGATGACGTCGAATGCCGAAAGCCGGTCGGTGGCGACGATGAGCAGTTTGTCGCCGAGATCGTAGATGTCACGGACTTTGCCACGCGCGGCAGGCGTCAAGCCGGCGAATTGCGTTTCCCTCAAGACTTTCATGGCAGGAGCAGACGACACAGAAAAAGTTCCCCCGACAAAGTGTGAAGCATTCTAGCGCAGCGCAGCGCGAAGTCAAAGGCGCGCTGAGGAAAATTTCTGCAAAACAAAATAAGAAAAAAATTATGCAACTTGCGGAGAATGCCTCATGGACTCACTGGTGCGTACAGAAGCTCGATAAATCCCCGGTAGCTCATAACGAGTTAGAGCTGCAAGATTGATGAGGAATAATTTCACGCTGCGGAAGCGGCTGTGGCTTTCTGTTTCGGCGAGGTGGTTTCGGATTCTTCCCAGCGAACGCTCACGAGCTTCGAGACACCGGGTTCCTGCATCGTTACGCCATAAAGAACGCTGCCCATCTCCATGGTCTTGCGGTTGTGAGTCACGATGATGAACTGCGTCTGGCCGCTCATCTCGGCGATCAGGCGAGTGAAGCGTCCCACGTTAGCTTCATCGAGCGGAGCGTCGACTTCGTCCAGGATGCAGAACGGGCTGGGCTGGTAGCGGAAGATGGCGATGAGCAGCGCAAGCGCGGTCATGGCCTTTTCGCCGCCGGAGAGCAGCAACACGTTCTGCAGGCGTTTGCCTGGAGGTGAAGCGACAATGTCGATGCCCGCGTCGCCGGAGCTGTCCGGCTCGGTCAAGCGCATCTCCGCCATGCCGCCGCCGAAAATGGTGTGGAAGGCTTCAGAGAAGCTCTTGTTGATGGCATGGAAAGCGTGCTCGAACTTTTCCTTGGTGGCGAGGTCGAGCTCCGCGATGGCTTGCCGCGTGTCCGCAATCGACTGCAACAGATCGTCGCGCTCGCGCGTCAGGAACGTGAAGCGCTGCTCGCACTCGTTGAACTCTTCGAGCGCCATCATGTTGACCGGGCCCATGGATTCGATGCGCTGCTTCATTTCGCGATAGTTCGTTTCGGCAACGGCCAGTTCTTCGCCGGACATGAAAGCCGCTTCCGTGGCGATCAGGTCCTCGGGCTGCGCGTTCACTTCGCTCATGCACGTCTCGCGTAAGTGCTGACGATCGGAGTCGTTCTTGGCACGGTCGACTTCCGCGTGGCTGCGCTGCTCGCGAAGTTCCTGCAGCGACTGGCGTCCCATGCGCAGATGGTCTTCCATCTGTGTGACGCGGGTGCGGGCGGCATCCCATTCCTGCTCGAGCTCCCGCTGGCGGACTTCCAGACGCAGCTTTTCGCCGCGCAGCCCTTCGAGCTGGAGGGAGAGCTCTTCGCTTTGCTTGACGAGGGCAGATGTTTCGTCGCCGATGGAAGCCATCTGCTGCTGAAGCGCGGCCTCGCGGCGTTCGAGCTCGGCGCGCTCTTCGTTCAGCCGTGCGGCGAGCGCTTCGGCGGCCATGAGGCGCTCGTTCAATGCGGCGAATGCGGCGCGGCCAGCGGCAAGCTCATTCTGTTCCGTTTGGACGGACCCGCGTAGGTGCACGAGCGACTCCGCAAGCCGGGCGCTTTCGGCGTCGGCTTCGGCGCGGCTAAGCGCGGCAGCGGCATGCTGGTTCTTCGCGCGCTCGGCACGCTCCTGGGCGCCCTTCGCTTCCTGGCGAACGCGCGCCAGTTCGTTCTGGCAAATGGTGAGCTCCAGGCCGAGGCGGGCCAACTCACTCTGCATCTGGCTATGCCGATGCATGGCCGAGATGGCTTCGCGTTCTGCTTCGCGCTGCTTCTCGTCGATTTCCGTGATCGCCTGTTCCGTCGAGCGCAACTCCGAGGCGGCAGTCTCGAGTGCGGCTTGTTTTTCGCTCATTTGATGTTCGAGCTGCAGGACGTCCGCATCTAATGCTCGCAATTCGCGCTTCATGCCTAACGGACCCACTTCGTCCGGGCGGCCTCCGGTGACCATGCGGCCCTGGTAGCAAGTGCCGTCAGGCGTGACGAAAGCGTATTGCGCATTCTCGCGTGCTAGTTTTTCCGCCGCCGATGTGCTGTCCGTCAAATACGCGGAGCGCAGCCGCGGCAGGAACTGTTTTGCCGCGGCGCCGAGCGGATCGCGAAACTCGACGAGCTTGTCGAGCCGCGAGATGACACCGTCTTCGGCGCGGAAATTCACGATCGGTTCGTATTCGGAAGTAAGGCGCAGGTTTCGGAGCGAATCCACAAAGAAAGTGGCCCGCCCGCCCACTTCATCGCGCAGCATGGAAACACCGGCGCGCGCGTGGTCGAAAGTTTCGACGACGACATATTCCAACTCGTCGCGCAGGTACTGCTCGATGGCGGCCTCGTGGTGCTCTTCGACTTCCGCGTAATCAGCCAGCACGCCAACGGCGCGAAACGCCTTCCCTCCGCCGCGCTCGTTGGCGGCAAACAGTTTCTGCACAGCGTCCGCCGTGTAGGAGCGGTCATTCAAGATTTGGGTGAGCGTCGAGTGACGAGCGCGAACACCAGCCAAAGAATCGCGGAGGGCACCGGCTTCTTTCGACAGGGCTTCGCCTTGCTCGCGGAATCCTGCGATTTTGGTCTGAAGGTCGGCGGCGCTTTGTTTCAGCGCGTTGACTTGGCCGGTAGCGGATTCGTGATCGAAAGCGGCGCGCTCGGCGTCATCGCGCGCGCGCATGGAAGTTTCCAGCAAGTCGTGCTCGCTCATTTCGAGCTTCCGGAGAGCTTCGGTTTGATGTACGAGAGCTTCTTCGGCTTGCTTCTGCTCGCCATGGAGCCGCAGCAGGCTTTCGCCGGCTTCCGATGAGGAGCGGCGCAACGCCTCAATTTTCGCTTCGGATTCGGCAATCTGCGTGGCGTGAGACTCGGCGCGCTTTGCGAGTTCTTCCACGCGAGCGGTCAGAGCACCTGATTCTTCGCGCAGCAGTGTGACTGCCTGGACTTGCGACGTGCTGCGGGATTCCCACTCCACGGCCTGGGCAGTGGCTTGCGCCAGTTCCGCATTAACCTGGGCATGACGCCCGGCGAGTTCCTCGGCGCGCTGCCGGTTGAAAGCGATACGATTCTCGCTGCGGTCGACCTCGAGCGCCGTAAGATTCAGGACGTTCTGGTTCTGCCGGATCTCCGCATCCAATTCGTAAATCCGCTGATTCAGGCGGTCCTGTTCGCTTTCCTGCTGTTGGATGGCTGTGGCGCGCTGCAATTCCGCGGTGTTCAGTTCTTCGAGTTGCTTGGAGACGCGTTCGGCTTCGCCGTCCAGTTCGCGCGCTTTGCCCGCCAGCATCTGGCGAACGATGCCGCGCATCTGGTCGCGAATCTCGGAGTAGCGGCGGGCCTTGGCGGCCTGGCGCTTCAGCGACCCAAGCTGCTTTTCGACTTCCACCACGATGTCGTTGACGCGCGAGAGATTGACTTTCGAGGATTCCAGCTTGGCCTCCGCGAGGCGCTTCTTGGTCTTGAATTTCGTGACGCCCGCGGCTTCTTCGATGATGGCGCGGCGTTCCATGGGCTTGGTGGAAAGGATCAAGCCGATGCGGCCCTGCTCGATGATGGCGTAGGAGTCCGGGCCCAGGCCGACGCCCATGAACATTTCCTGAATGTCGCGGAGCCTTCCGACACGGCCGTTGATTAAGTATTCGCTTTGGCCGGAGCGATAGAGGCGGCGGCTGACGACGACCTCGCCCGGTTTCGCGGCCAGAACGGGTTTGTCGGCCTGCCTCTTCTTCCGCTTGAACTTGCCACCGGGTTCAGCCGGGGATAGAGCTGAACCGTCAGCGGCAGCTCCTTGCGTTTCAGGGGCCTGCGCGGGGTCGAGCGAGAGAGTTTCGGTAGTACCGGTCAAGCCGGAGCCTTCGCTGCTTTCCGAGATGGCTGTTGCGGAATCCGTCGCCGAGTCTGACGCTGCGCTCTCCATCACCAAGCGGGCAGCTTCGGCCAGGTCGGGATCTTCCATGGTGATGGTGACTTCGGCGAGTCCGAGGGGGGGACGCTTAGTGGTGCCATTAAAAATGCAATCGGCCATGCGTTCGGCGCGCAGTGATTTGTGGCTCTGTTCGCCAAGAACCCAGGAGATGGCGTCCACGACGTTCGATTTGCCGCAGCCGTTCGGCCCGACGATACAGGTGGTGCCGGACCCGCTGAATGTGACCACAGTGCGTTCGCAGAACGACTTAAAGCCAACGATTTCGACTTTTCGCAGCTTCAGCAAGATGTCCCCTTTGTCCCTCAAGTCTCGCTAAGTCAAGTTTGATGCCAACTACAATTACTCTGTTCACCCAGTGAGCTGTGGCAATCGAACGCGAGGAGAGACGACGTTGTATTCCTCGGGGGGAGGGTCTTTCAAGCGACAGGTCAACCTTTCTCAGGTCGCCTGTCAAAACGTTTGGCAGGTTCTCAGTCAGAGGCCCAGCCGCCTGGCGCAAGGATGGCGGTACGGGAAAAAACGATAACACGATGTGAAGGGCATGTAAAGCCTTACCCTACAATTTGTGGCTGGTTTGGTACCGCCACAAGCGCGCGGGGGAATTCCAGATCGGTCGTGACTACTTGCTGGCTGTGGGCTCTTGCTTTAGGTGCTTGTCGTACCAGGCGAGGATGCGGTTCAATCGATCCAAGAGGTGCTTTTCTTCGCGGAAACCGTGCGGTTCGCGGGGGTACATCACAAGTTCTGCCTCGACGACATAGCGTTTGAGGCCGCGGTACAGTTCCTGGCTCTGGCCGGGAGGATCGACCGGGTCGGCGTCGCCCTGAAGAATGAGCGTGGGCGTTTTCACATTCTTCAGATGGACGAAGGGTGAGCTGTTCAGGAACCCCGTGATCTTTTCCGGCTCGTACGGGAGGCCGTAGAACCATTCGTCGTAGGAAGGGCCCGTGTCGGTGCCGTAGTCGGAGATGAGATTAGATAGACCAGCACCAGAGACGGCTGCCTTGAAGCGCGTGGTTTGTGTAATCGCCCATTCGGCCATGTAACCGCCGTAAGACCAGCCGCCAATGGCCAGCTTGTCGGGATCGGCGATGCCCCGCGCAACGAGATCGTCGACGCCTGCCATGACGTCCCGGTAATCGCCGCCGCCCCAATCGCCCCGATTCATTTCAATAAACTTCTCGCTGTAACCGCTCGATCCCCGGATATTCGGATAAAAAACCGCGTAACCGCGTGCCGCAAGGAGCTGCCCCCAAGTCTCGATGGAGTCCTGCCAGGCCCCTGTAGGGCCGCCATGGATTAGGGCGATGAGCGGGAGTTTGGACTTGCCGTCCGAGCCAAGCGGCTTTAAGAGGGCCGCTTCGATCTCCTGGCCGTCAAAGGACTTGTATTTATAGAACTCCGGGGCGCTGAGCGTGTACTGCTTCCAGGAATCATTCAGCTGAGAGATCTGCTTCGGAGCGTCCTTCTGGTCCCAAAGCCATAATTCCTGGGGAGTCGTCGCAGTCTGCCCTGCGAAAGCAACGTCACCGGAGTCGGAAACGCTGAAAGCATTTGGATTGGCAGGCATCGCAGGGACATCCTTGAGAGCGCCTTCTGCGCTGAAAGCGATGAATTTTGTATGGAAGCCATCTTCCACAAGGGCGAGCAGCCCGCCGTCCTTGGTCCAGCGAAAGTCAAAGACCGGCCGGTCCACACTGGCGCCGCTGAGATTCTGAGTTGCTTTTTCGCCATGGCGGGCGAGTATGAGGTCATGTGGCGTGGGGCCGTCTTGACGGCAGCCGACGAACGCCATCCTTTTGCCATCCGCCGCGATGCGGATATTGCCGAAAGGGCCGCGAGGAGCGAGCGTCTGAGTCATAGGATCGGCCCCTTTGCGGTCGCCAGCGGGAGCGTCCGAGAGGCGAAAGAAAAAAATGCGCTCGGTGTTTTGATCCGATTCAGGATGATCCGTGGCGTTAAGCATCAGACCCGTGCCGGAGGGATGCCACACGGCTTCGCGGATATCCCATTTGGGTTCGGTAAGGGCTTTGGCATCTCGAATGTCGGGGGTGAGCAGCCAGAGCCGGGCATGTTTGTCTTCTTTGTCCACGACGCGCGCGTCATCTTTGTCTTTTTCCTTTTTTTCTTCTGTCTCCGTTTTTGCATCGGGGGCCAGGAAAGCGATCTGCTTGCCGTCGGGTGACCATGCAAAATTGCGAACGCCGCGCTTACCTTGGGTCAGGGCGCTGGCTTCGCCGCCGTCCGCCCGCATCGCGTAAACCTGCTGTTGCTCGTCGCGATCGGAAAGAAAAGCCAGTTGTTTCCCGTCAGGCGACCAGCGCGGCAAGAATTCCGATTTTGCGGAGTAAGTGAACTGCCGGATTGTGCCGGACTGTTTCTCATAAACCCAAATGTGACGCGCGCGGCGCTCTCCCCTCGCAGGCTCCGTGACCACAAACGCCAGACGACTGCCGTCAGCAGAGAATTGCAGGTCAGAAATGTTCCGCAGGTTCAAGGATGCTTCTGGAGTTAGCAACTTTGGCCCTGCGGCCTTGGGCGGTTCCTGCGCAAGAAGAGGTGCTGCGAGAACGGACCAGGCAAGCAGAACGCCAGCCGAAAAAAAACGATTCATCGATAACTCCCTCACGTAAGAGAAGGAGGACTTTAACCGCGGGAGCGGCCAACGTCAATTAGGACTAAACAAGTCTCATTGCGTCCCTCCGCGCAACATCGCGCCGCTTCGACATTGCTACGTTTCAAACGCCTCGGCTACAATCGAACGCTTATTCGTATGCGGAAAGAGACCATTTACAGCCCATGGCCGATATTCAGCTGCACAACACACTGAGCGGGAGAATCGAGAATTTCGTTCCGCAAAAAGCGGGCCAAGTGCGCATGTACACGTGCGGGCCGACGGTCTACGACTACGCGCATATCGGGAATTACCGCACCTTCGTCTTTCAGGATATTCTGCGGCGGTTCCTGAAGTTGCGCCGGTTCAAGCTGAATCACGTGATGAACCTGACCGACGTGGATGACCGCATCATCGCCAACGCCGCCGCTGCCGGCGTCGGTATCCGTGATTATACTGCGAAATTCGTGCAGGCTTTTTTTGACGATTGCAAGACGCTCAGCATTGAGGCGCCGGAGCATTGGATTCGCGCCACGGACCATATCGATGAGATGGTGAAACTAATCCAGCGACTTCAGGAAAAGTCGTTCACGTATCCGGGAGAAGGTTCGATTTATTACCGAATCGCGAAATTTCCTGAATACGGAAAGCTCTCGAAGATTGATTTAACCGGCATTCAGGCAGGAGCACGCGTCGATAACGATCGCTACGAAAAAGAGAGCGCGAGGGATTTTGCGCTGTGGAAGGCGCCGAAACCGGGAGAGCACTTCTGGGAAACCGCGATTGGGCGGGGCCGTCCCGGCTGGCACATTGAGTGCTCCGCGATGGCCATGAAATATCTGGGAGAGACGCTGGATATTCACACCGGTGGAGTCGACCTGGCATTTCCGCATCACGAAAACGAAATCGCGCAAAGCGAAGGCGCTACAGGAAAACCGTTCGTGCGCTTCTGGCTGCATGCCGAACATTTGCTTGTCGAAGGCGAGAAGATGTCCAAGTCGGCGGGAAATTTCTTCACGCTGCGAGATTTGTTCGCGAAGGGCTATAAGCCTTCGGTTTTGCGGTTTGCTCTCGCCAGTGTCCCTTACCGCAAGCAGCTCAATTTCACTTTCGATGGCCTGCAGCAGGCGGCCAGCTCCGTGGAACGGCTTCGGAATTTCGCTGATCGGCTGAAGCGTGGAAAATTTTCTACCGGCAAACAGAAGGGGATGGCCGCGCGCATCGCCAAGGCAGCGGAGGAATTTGACGCTGGACTCTCAGACGACTTGAACACAGCGAGGGCCCTGGCGGCCGTATTCGACCTGGTGCGCGAGGCGAATATCGCCATTGACAAGGGCGAATTCCGGCAGGGCGACGTTCCAGCGGTTTTGGAGTTTCTCGCCACATTCGATAAGGTATTCGCTGTTGTGGAGGACAACGACGGCGAAAAGCTTCGCGCCCTCGGATACGGCGGACAGGAGAGCGGACCAGACGATGCAGAAATCGATCGGCTGGTGCTGGAGCGCAATGCGGCCAAGAAAAAGCGGGACTTCCCTACTGCCGACCGCATCCGCAAAGAACTCGCGGATCGTGGTATAATCATTGAAGACGCCAAGGATGGCAGTGTCCGCTGGAAACGCAAGTGAGCCTTGACCTTCAAATTCGCCTTTCCTATGTCCCGGGGTTCCTCCCGCCGGCCGCCCAGCGGCCAGAACTCTACGGCGTAGACTTAGTCTAATTTTCTTTCTCCTGCAGGCTACTAACGGATACGTCCGCTTGGACGCCTGGGCTTGCCCGAAGTTCTTGATTCACCTCAACCTTTTGTTTCTTCGCTGGAGGAAGAAATGCCAACGACATTAGAAGCAAAAACGCCCCGGCTCGTGACGGCTCTGCCCGGGCCGAATGCCAAGCGGGTGCTGGAACAAGACGCGAAATTCATGTCGCCGTCGTATACCCGCGATTATCCGCTGGTCGCCAAGCGCGGTCTCGGCGCGATCGTGGAGGACGTAGACGGTAACAGTTTCCTCGATTTCGCGGCGGGGATTGCCGTGTGCTCGACCGGACATTGCCATCCGAAAGTTGTCGCCGCGATTCAGAAGCAGGCAGCCGAGCTCATTCACATGTCCGGCACGGATTTTTATTACGAGAGCATGCCGCAATTGGCCGAACGGCTGGTCAGGACTATGCCGGGCGCGGAAAGCAAGAAGGTCTTTTTCACCAATTCGGGGACCGAGGCGATTGAAGGCGCCATCAAGCTGGCCAGGTACGCCACCAGGCGCGACAAGATGATTGCGTTTTACGGTTGCTTCCATGGCCGGACGATGGGCGCGCTCTCGTTGACAGCGTCGAAATCGACGCAGCGCAAAGGATTTGGCGCGCTGCTCGGTGGAATCGAGCACATTCCCTACCCGTACGCTTATCGCTGCGCGCACGGCCACACCGCGGAAACCTGCGGCGCGGAAATCCTCGAGCAGCTCGAAGGTCAGATTTTCAAGCGGTTGTTCGACCCCGAAGACGTGGCGGGCATCATCATCGAGCCCATTCAAGGAGAAGGTGGATATGTGCCCGCGCCAAAGTTCTTCTTGCAGGAATTGCAGCGGATCTGCCGCCAACACGGCATCATGTTCATCGTGGACGAGGTGCAGTCGGGAATGGGCCGTACGGGAAAGTGGTGGGCCAGTGAGCACGCCGGGATCGAACCGGACATTCTCTGTTCCGCCAAGGGCATCGCGAGCGGCATGCCTCTCGGCGCGATTATGGCAAGGGAAAGCGTGATGCTTTGGAAGCCGGGCTCACACGGCACGACGTTCGGCGGGAACCCTGTGTGCCTCGCGGCAGCGCTGGCCACCATGGACTTGATCGAGAGCGAGTATAAGGAAAACGCACGACGCATGGGAGAGTACCTCTTCGGAAGGCTGGCCGACTGGACGAAGAACTTCAACATCGTCGGCGACGTACGAGGACGCGGATTGATGATTGGCATTGAAATCGTGCGGGATCAGCGCACAAAAGAAAAAGCCGCGGATTTGCGCAATGCGATCGTCGATCTGGCGTTTCACAAGGGCCTGCTGGTCCTCGGTGCCGGCGAGAACACCATTCGCCTGTCGCCGCCACTCTTGATCGATCAGGAACAGGCCGACTTTGCCGCGCGGACGCTGGAAGAGTGCTTCCGCGAAGCCGGGAAAAAGATCTAGCACAGAGATCACGCAAGACATCCCGCGGCTGCCACCTAAGCACTAGGTCGGCCGCGGGATTATTGTTTATCCTGCGCGGAGCCCAAAGGATCAGCGGCGGGACTATGCCGATATTTTCAAATCTGATGTTTCAAGCGGTGCACTGGGCCGCGCGGCGAGGCCTGCGCGAAGAGGAGAGTTTTTCCAGCGAGGCCAAGAAGCTCGAAGCCCGTCGTACCGGCATTCGCGGAGAAACTTAGGCCTATTGGTATTTGCGTAGGCAGGAGTACGTCTACGTAGCCCGGAATTACACTCCGCGAGGCATCAAGGGCGAAATCGATCTAGCGGGTTACGATGGCAAGACGCTGGCTTTTGTGGAAGTCAGAACGCGCACGATCCGGCAAGATTTGCCGGCGTTGCCCGAATTAAGTGTTACGCGCGAAAAACAGCACCTGGTCGTTCGCACGGGCGCAGCGATTTCTGGCGGAGCGCCACGTCGACGAATGCCCTTGCCGGTTTGACGTCATGGCGATTGACAACTGCCCGGGACAGCCGCCGGTAGTGCGGCTGCACAAGGATGCGTTCAGCCCTCAAGTGTAGCGGCCTCGCCGGAATATCTTCACGGGATTGCCAGAAGCGGTACAATCCAAGGTCTCCTGGTTGCTCACCCCGCGCGGGTGACCCAGAACATCGCCGAGGAGGAGTGCTTTGCCGGAGTTGCGTAAGGACCCGATTACGGGCCGATGGGTGATTATTTCAACGGAACGAGGGAAGCGGCCAAACGACTTTCTCCGTGAGAGCGTCATCCCAAGAGAAGAGAAAAATTGTCCTTTCTGCGCGGGCAACGAAGCGCGCACTCCGCCGGAAATTCTCGTTTATGGACGGAATGGCGGAGGGCCAAACACGCCGGGCTGGAGCATCCGCGTCGTCCCCAACAAATTTCCCGCGCTGGGTATCGAGGGCGAACTGGACCGTGAGGGCGAAGGTCTCTTTGACAAAATGAATGGAATCGGCGCGCACGAAGTGGTCATCGAATCGCCGAACCATCTTGCAACTCTCGCTACGTTGCCGGAGCGTGCCGTGGAGGACGTTCTTTGGGGTTATCGAGATCGCATGTTGGACCTGAAGAACGACAAGCGCTTCCGCTACATTCTCATCTTCAAGAATCACGGAGAAGCTGCTGGGGCAACCATCGATCATCCGCACTCGCAATTAATTGCATTGCCGATCGTGCCGCGGCGCGTGCGCGAAGAAATCGACAACTGCTGGCACTATTACGACGAGAAGGAACGCTGCATTTTCTGCGACATCATCCGTCAGGAGCGCGACACCGGTGAACGCGTCATCGGCGAGAACGAGCATTTCATCACGCTTGCACCCTATGCGCCGCGCTTCCCGTTTGAGATGTGGCTGCTCCCGAAGGTTCACGGATCATCGTATGAGAATAATCAAAGCTCGATGTATGCAAGCCTGGCGCGAATGCTGAAGGATACGCTGATGCGCCTAGACCAAGTGCTCGACCGCCCCGCGCTAAACTTCATGATCCACACGTCTCCGATCGGCGAAGAGATCAACGATCACTACCACTGGCACATTGAAATCATTCCGAAGCTGACAAAGGTCGCGGGCTTTGAATGGGGCACGGGCTTTTACATCAATCCAACACCCCCGGAAGAATCGGCGCGATTCTTGCGCGAGGCAAAAATTCCCGCGGTGGCAGAGAAAAAGTAGAACTTGTCGAATGCGGCGTTGTTGGGGATGTCCGGGGAGTTCTGCCAGGTTTGCTATACTTAGAGATTCGGCGCGGTACCCAAGTGGCCCAAGGGAGAGGTCTGCAAAACCTCCATTCGTGGGTTCGAATCCCACCCGCGCCTCCAATTTCACGCTTAGAATGTGTGA
>Ga0179587_10000566_pt1 | contig 15442 bp, 14 predicted proteins | sample CZODoug2_1_08_16_FD_185932 | JGI IMG/M metagenome (GOLD analysis project Ga0179587, IMG submission 185932) | Vadose zone soil fungal communities from Angelo Coast Range Reserve, California, USA - CZODoug2_1_08_16fungal | ecosystem: Environmental > Terrestrial > Soil > Vadose zone | place: USA...
GCTCCATCAAATTCTACGCGCGGTATAGCTTTTAGTGCATATTTGAAACTCCGTCTCAGCCAGCCGGTCGGAAGAGTCGATCACGCCTAAATGTTCAACCGCACCGATATTCCTACGATTTTCCGTCATCGCTGCTTTAGCTATCGTAGGAAACCTGAGGATTCCCGGTAATGCCTATGTGGAGCTTCGGAGGGTATGCCGCGAATTGACTAGCAGGAGCGCAGAGAAGCCGCCAGGGCTAGATTAGCTTGCAGGCGGCGGTCGACCAGCACCGCAGCGTAACGGGCGCAGATGGCTCGTTCGCGCTCGCTCCACAGGGCAAATGCGGGGATCTTCTTGCCAAAGATCGCATCAAGACCTTCAATAAGCCGGAAATAGACTCGCACTAAGCCCATTCGGTTGCGATTTGGCTGGAGATCGGGAGTCAAATCATGGAGGCCAGCAAGAGTTTGGAAATGTTTCGCCGCAAGCCGCCCGTTCTCTACTTGGGCCGCAACTAGCACGCGGTCAGAAACCGGCTGTGCTGCGACTCCTGCCAGCACCGCCCGCAAATAATACAGGGCGAACTGCGACAGGGCCACGATCGAGATTGCGAGTAGCATGGCGCTAAACATTCCTCAACCTCTAAAGGAAGTATCGCGTCAAGGAAAGTATAGTCCAATAGTTCGGAAGTACCAGTGGACTGGAACTATCAGATGTAACTCGCTGTAATCATTTGGCTTACACGGTGGGCGGAGGGAGCAGGCTTGCTTGCAAGCTAGCCCCTCGCCTATCCTCCCTGTATACAAGGATTTACAAGGAGAGCGCACATGAGAACGAATCACTATTGGGCGTTGGTAGGAGCGCTGGCACTGGGGGTATTTCCGCTGCTGCAGAAGCGAGTACTTGCGAAACCAACTGATGAGCATAAGGTTGAGAGAGCGGCCATCAGTTCCGTTCTCAGCGCGCAGCAAACGGCGTGGAACCGCGGGGACGTGGACGCCTTTCTGGTGGGCTACTGGCATTCGCCGGAACTGACTTTTTCCGGGAGAGATGGCGTGGCCCGCGGCTGGGACGGCGTGCGGGCGCGATACAAGAAGAACTATCCCGACAAGGCGGCAATGGGCCAGCTCGATTTTTCAGACTTGGAGTTCCGGTTTTTGGGGCCGCATGCGGCGCTCGTTCTGGGTCGATGGCACTTGAAGCGACAGGAAGACTATGTGACCGCCGACACTGGAGGAGTGTTTTCGCTGGTCTGGCAGCGTTTCCCGGAGGGATGGAAAATTATCCACGATCACACCAGCGCGGTGGTGCCACCGAACGCTGAACCGTAACGCGCTTCAGAGAATCTCGAGGATTTCTTCGTAGCGCTTGAAAGGCGGAATCAAGTACGCCCCGGCAAGTTCGGTGCGCGCCCAGGCAAGCATGTCGCGGGCGACTTCGAAACCGCGATCGCGTGCGGCGGCTCCGGCGCCTTCCATCGATTTCAGCAGCGGCTCGGGGATGACGATTCCGGGGACTTCGTTGTTCAAGCGCAGAGCTTGTTTGTAACTATTCAGCGGCCAGACGCCGATTAATATGGGGATCGCCGGCGTGCCGCCAAGTTCTTTCAAGAAATCGTGCCAGTGCTGGGGGTCGAAGAGCGGCTGGGTCATGGCGAAATGCGCGCCGGCTTCGACTTTGGCATGGAAGCGCTCGATTTCGTTGTCAAGATCGTCGGCGACAGGATTCACCGCGACGCCAATCGTAAAATTCGTTGCGCCACCAAGCGTTTTCCCCGCCCAGTCGGTCCCCTGATTCAAGCGATGCAGAACTTTGACCAGGCCGACGGAATCGACTTCGTAGACCCCGCTGGTTTCCGGATAATCACCGACCGACGGCGGATCGCCGGTGATGGCAAGAACGTTGCGAACGCCGCCGACGGTCCACGCGCCGAGAAGCGCAGCTTGCAGGCCGATGATGTTCTGGTCGCGTGTGGTGAGATGAGGAACGGTTTCGACGCCACGGGCTTCGAGTGCGCCGGCAACTATCAGGGCGTCCATGCCGACTCGGGCCATGGCTCCGCTATTGATATCGATGGCATCCACCTTTTTGGAGGCCATCACCATGTCGACCTGCTCGTAGATGCGCTCGAGCGAAAGGCCTTTTGGCGGATCGATTTCCACGCAGACGGTGAATTTCTTTGCCTGAAGATTCTTCCAGAATTTACTTTCCGGATCGCGCTCGGCAACGCGCACGGGTTTCGCGACTGCCTGGACCGAGGGTGCCGCGGGATGTGTTTTTGCTGGACGCAGTAATTTCACCGCCTCAGCCATGGCCCGAATATGCTCTGGCGTTGTTCCGCAACAACCGCCGAGAATGCGCACGCCGAGCGCAGCGGCTTCGCGCGCGAAGAGGGCAAAATATTCCGGAGAGGATTTCGGATAAACGATGCGATCGCCTTCGCGCTTGGGAAATCCGGCATTGGGCATTGCGCTGACGCGAATGTTATCGACCGCAGCCAGCTCCGCGAGAATTGGCAGAAGCGCCTGGGGGCCAAGCGTGCAATTCGCGCCAATCACCTGGACGTTTTTGTTTTTCAGTTGCGCTGCGGCATTCGTGGGGCGGACATCACCGTAGGTCGTGCCTTCTTCTGCGTAAGTAAGCTGCGCGACGATGGGCAAACCGGAAAACGAACGAATCGCTTCAATGGCGATGAGCAATTCTTCGATGTAGGAAAACGTTTCGAGAATGTAGAAATCCACGCCGCGCTCTTCGAGGGCCAGCGCCTGTTCGTTAAAAATATCCTGAATTTCTTCCGGCGCCGGATGACGCGACTGTACACCGAGTCCCAGCGGTCCGATGGAGCCGGCAATCAGGACTTCGCGGGAAGCCGATTCGCGCGCTTCGCGGGCTATTTTCACGCCTCGGCTGTTGAGGCGCTGCACTTCTTCGGCGAGTCCAAGCGGCGCGAGCTTGAAGCGGTTCGCCCCAAACGTATTAGTCTCGATGATGTGCGCGCCCGCTTCGATGTAGGCCTGGTGCACGCGAAATACCGCTTCCGGCCCGGTCGAGTTCAATTCGTCGAAGCACCGCTGCGTGCCCACGGCTTCGTGCAGCATCGAACCCATGGCGCCATCGGCGATGAGTATCGAGTCTTTCAGCCGCTCATTAAAATCGTGAATCTTCACTGTTCGTGATTCCTGTTTAAGGAAAAAGCCGACACGGGAATGGCACTCAACGTTTCTGTTCCATGAGGCTGGCGACGGTGCTCATCAGGTCGTACTTAGTGAGGATCTCGAAACGCGAATCGCCCATCTCGACAAAGACCGCGGGATTCTCGTGGCTGAGGATCTGGGTAATGCGCTCGACGGGCGCAGTCCTGGGCACCTGCGGCAGAGGTTTGCTCATCATTTCGCGAACCACGAGCTTGCGAAGATCCTTGCCCTGCAGCGCAAGATTCAGGATTTGATCTTCGTAGATCGTGCCGATGGGAATGTTTTCCTCGAAAACCGGAATCTGCGATATGTCCTGTTCCTGCATGGTCTTCAAAGCATGAAAAACGGTCTGGTGAGGGCGTGCAATCACCAGTTCACGAACTTTGCCGGTCGCGCGTTTGGCGTTGACGACTTCGCCTGCGGTGATGGCGGTAGCCGCGTCCACGTAACCGCGTTCGTGCATCCACAAGTCGTTATAAACTTTACTGAGGTAGCGTGTGCCGGTGTCCGGAAGCAGCGCGACCACAAAATCTCTTGGCCCGAGATCCTTGGCAAGGCGCAACGTGCCGGAAATGCAACCGCCGCCGGAGCCGCCGGTGAAGAGACCTTCCATTTTTGCCAGGCGGCGCGCCACGACAAAACATTCCTCGTCGTTGACCTGAATGATGTCGTCGAGGATTTTCAGATTCATGGTCGTGGGGAAAAAATCCTCACCGATGCCCTCCACCACGTAGGTCTTGGCTTTGATGGTTTGCCCGGTCTTGACGAAATCATAGTAAAGCGAGCCGTAGGGATCGACGCCGACAATTTTTATTTTGGGATTTTTTTCCTTCAGGAATTTCCCAACGCCGCTGATGGTGCCTCCCGTGCCCACGCCGCAGACGAAGTGCGTGACTTTGCCTTCGCTGTCTTCCCAAATCTCGGGACCCGTGTTGCGGTAGTGCGCCTCGGGATTCATCGGATTTTCGTACTGATTCGGGTAGTAGGAATTGGGAATTTCACGCGCGAGCTTTTTCGCCACGGAATAGTAGCTGCGTGGATCTTCCGGCTCGACGGCGGTGGGGCAGACGATAACTTCGGCGCCGAGAGCTTTCAGAAGATCGACTTTTTCCTTGGATTGCTTATCAGTGGTCGTAAAAACGCACTTGTAACCACGAACCGCGGCGACCAGCGCCAATCCCATGCCAGTGTTGCCCGAAGTGCCTTCAATGATAGTGCCGCCGGGTTTGAGCAACCCTTTTTTTTCGGCTTCATCGATCATGCTGATGCCGATGCGATCTTTGACCGAGCCGCCGGGATTGGTAAATTCCGCCTTAATGTAAATCTGGGGCTTGAGGCCCTGATTGATGCGGTTCAGACGCACCAAGGGCGTGTGGCCAACCGCTTCGAGGATGTTGTTGCACTTCATGGGCCGTCTCGATTTCCCCGACGAATGACTTTCAGTTTAGCATCTTCACAAGAAGTTCCCCTAGTGACCGGCACTCGCTATTTTCTTACGTCCAAACAAATCGAGAGTAGATTATTCTTTCTATGATTTCGAAGAACGGGGGGCGTTCATAATGCCAAGGCAAAATATTTCCAGTGGTGTGCAGTGGGAGTCGATTGTGGGCTACTCGCGCGCGGTGAGGATCGGCAATGTCATTACAGTTTCCGGGACAACAGCGACGGGGCCGGACGGAAAGATCGTGGGCCTGGGCGATTTGCGCGCGCAAACGGTGCAAACCATCAAGAACATCGAAGCGGCGCTCGCCAAGGCCGGCGCCAGCCTGAAGGACGTCGTGCGGACGCGCATCTTTGTGACCAACATCGCGGAGTGGGAGAAAGTGGGGCGGGCGCATGGAGAATTTTTTGGAGAGATCCGACCGGCGACGAGCATGGTGGAAGTGAGCAAGTTAATTGCGCCGGAGATGCTGGTGGAGATTGAGGCGGACGCGGTCGTCGAATGAAGAAAATGAGGTTGATGAGGTAAAGGAAGTAAAGGAGCCTCATTTGCTGCGACCTCGGTTCATCGGTCAGTTGAGATCCTTTCCGGCAACGCCGGAACCTTCGGCCGCTGCGCTCAGGATGACACTTGCAGGGGACCGAGTTCATTCAACGAACTCGACCAACTTCGAAAAGAAACTTTTGTGACCAACGCGCTTTACGATTCGTTCATCGCCGACTATTACGATGAGTCGCCCGTGGTGAAGGGGCGGACTCAGGACGTGGCGTTCTATCGCGACGCGGCGCGTGAATTTGGCGATCCGGTGCTGGAATTGGGCTGCGGCACGGGGCGCATCACCATGGCGCTGGCGGAGGCGGGAAAGCGGATCACCGGGCTTGATCTATCCGAGCGCATGCTGGAGCGGGCGGTGAAGAAGCGCGCGGCGCTGCGCGTGGAGGCGCGCGAGCGCGTTCACCTGATCCAGGGAAACATGGCGGGATTCGATCTCGGCGAGAAATTCCGGCTGATCATCATTCCCTTCCGGCCATTTCAACACCTGCTGGAAGTCCATCAGCAGGTGAACTGCCTGGAGTGCGTGCGCAAGCATCTCGCGCCGGGCGGACGGCTAGTCCTGGATGTGTTCCAGACGGATGCCGAACGCATGCACGATCCCGTGCACATGAGGGAGACGCTGGTGACGGAATACAACACCGCCGACGGTCGGCAGGTAAAGATCAGCGAGCGGGTGGCCGCGTTTCATCGCGCGGAGCAGATCAATGACGTGGAGATGATTTTTTCCGTCAAACATCCGGGCGGCCGTGAGGAGCGCCTGGTGTTCGCGTGGCCGCTGCGGTATTTCTTCCGCTATGAGGTGGAGCACCTGCTGGCCCGATGCGGGTTCAAGATTACGGCAGCGTATGGAAACTTTGACCGGACCGCGATCCACGATGATTCACCGGAAATGATCTTCGTGGCGGAAAACCATTAGTGAACAGCGGCTACGCCGCCCCCCCTTTGTGTAAGTGTTGCATCTAAAGAGTTTAGAAGATAACAGCACCTGGGCATCCTGCGGGCCAGTTCGCAGAGAAACCGGGCCGGTGTGGCGGGCATTGCCCCGCGTCTCATTTCTGCTGAGCTTGGAAGCGATTGAGATTCTTTCCGGCAACGCCGGAACCTTCGGCCGCTGCGCGGATGACAGTGGTGATGGCGCGGTGGGTAGCTCTAGTTACGCGCACCTTTGTGGTCTTTGAGATGAGTTTTGCTGTTGCAGACCGGCGCAACAAAATCAAAAGCGGCAGCCGAGGCCGCCGCTTCTTGAACCAGGTCATAACGCGACCTGGAAGTACTGCTCTGACCGGCCGGGGAGAGCCTTCTCTGCGAGCCGACGGGTTACCACTTGGCGCGGATGCGGTATTTCAGGACCGAGGTACCGTCCTTGGCGACGGGGACGATGAATTGGGCGGCAAAGGCTGCTGTCTTGGTGTATTTGTAGGTAGAAGAGAGCATGTCCCAATCGCCGCCGATGGGTTCATTTACCTGCACGGTGACGGGTCCGTCTTTGTGGTTGCGCAGGGTAACTTCAAATTCCATTTCCCAAGTGTGCGTGTCGATGCGCTTGTAGTCCGTCTGCTTGTGTTCGGCGACAACATCGAAGGCGTTGCCGATGTGGATGTTCACGAATTCGTCTTTGGGAGTGTGGTCGATGCGGTCTTCGCCGGCAAAGAGAATGCCGCCCTTTGAATCTTTCTGGTAGACGCGGACGTTGCCGGCAGGGAGAGGAATGCCGAGGCCGGCTTTTTCCTCATTTTTGAATTTGTAGTAGACCATCACGGGATCTTTCAGCGGAGAGCCGGGAGCCTGTTGGTTGCGATAGTAGTAGCTTTGGCCGTTGACCATGAAGATTTTCTCGACGGGAACGCCACTGCCTTGCAGCAGGCTGATTTGTTTTGTCTCTTTGTCCTCGACGGAGGTTTTGCGGCCGAGGGAATAGAGATGGTATTCGCTGAAAGCTTCCTGCTGGAACTGCGGGGCCGCCGCTTTCGCCGACAAGGCGCGGGTTTCGTCCATGGCGCGGATGCGGCTCTCAGTAGGGACACGGTTTAGTTCGCCGGCGACAAGTTGGAGGCGGGCATTGCGGAAAGCAGTGCCGCTGTTGTTGACGACGGTAACCCAGCCATCCAAGTCGGCGTTCTTGTCATCGCGGGCGACAGTGAGAACGTAATCGGCGTTCCAGGACAAATTGCTGGCGAGGTAGGAGGCTTCAATCTGCTGTTTTTTCGCGCCGGAGTTTTCGAGGGACATCAGAAGAGTAGGACGCTCGTAGAGGTTGGCGGGCACTTCCGGAAAGCGATAGCTTTCGGCATAGACTCCGGTGACTATGTCGTTGCCAATTTTCCAAACGGGACCGTTGTTGTCGGAAAGCAAAGTCGCTTTGATCTCTTCGCGCTTGGTGGTGCCGCTCTCCTGGTATGAACGTACTAGCGTAACTTCTTTTCCGACGTACTTATGGAGGAGCTTGGCAGGCTCAAGAAGGTCGTATTCGTAATTCTGTTCGATGACGCCGAGCTTTTCGGGATCGTTCAGGGAGCGAAAATGGACAGTGGCGGGGTTGACGGTCGCGGCGATATCCATGAATTTGAGTCGGAAGGCGCCTGCGGGAAGCGTGAGATTGCGGACATCACGAATGAGAGCAATATTGGAGTTGTAGACGGTCACGTTCAGATCGGTCTGATCGTTAAGGCTGGTGGATTGGTCGCCGGCGGTGGAACGAGGCGCGTCCTTTTCCTGTGCTGCATACACTTTGTTGCCATGGGCAGCGGGATAGAGAATTGCCGCGGCGGCGGTAAGAACTGCGACGGCGGAAATCGTCCATCGCGTGCGAGTGGTTGACGGACTTCCGGGGATCATCATTACATTCACCTCAATCTGCTAGATTTGCCTTCTCACTTAGAACGATGCGGGTGGAATTTCTTGCACGGAACGACCGTCGCGCGGAGGCCCAGTTTCATGGATTCGGGACGGGCTTCCAGGTCAGGCCACCGTCGTTGGTTTCAAAGCCTTTCGTGTTGCCAGAATTCCAAATAGTGGCGTGAAGCGCATTGGAAGCGCGAACTCCGCCAAGATCTTCGGCAAGGGGCGACGGAACGACCTTCCAATGGGCGCCGCCATCGGTGGTCAGGAGAATGGTTCCGGTGCCGCCAACAATCCAGCACACTTGATCGGAGGGAGCGGCACCGGTGAGCAAGTCGGCGGGGACGCCGCTGGCCTGGCGGGACCAGGAAGAGCCGCCATCTTTGGAAAATTCGATGAGGCCCCTGCGTCCGGCGCGCCAGACGACGCTAGAGCCCGGCGCGGAGATCAAACGGGGATTGGAAATCATCCCTGTGACTACCAAAGATTCGGAGGTGGAATAACTGGCTGCATCGCCAGCGCCACCATCTGCTACCTGTGGCTTTGCAGGAGGAGGCGCCGGCGGGCGTGCCGTTTCTCGTTTGGCCTTCTTCGAAGGTTCTGCCTTGGCCGAGGGGCTGGGGCCGGGGACATTTTGCAATACGGAGTTGTTCGATTGATTTAGCGTTTGCAAGTTCTGCGACTGAGCAGCCTCCGGTTCAACAGTTACCACCTGCGATTGCACTTGTACTTCTTGCCGGGAGGTCAGAGGAAGGTTCTTGGAGTCTCGATCGCGCTGATTGGCGGCAGCCAATAGATCCGTTGCAGTTTCGCGTTTGTCGTCCTTGCGGGATTTGAGTTCCTTATCGTGCAGAGACTTCCCCACGCCGGCCCCCGACCCCATCCCACTCTGCTTCTCTTCCTTCGACACGCTGCTGACCCTAGAGTCCGCAGATTGGGGGACCGATAGTTTCGGACGGGGAGGAGCGGCCGTGGGTTTCGGAGGCGCCGAAGATTGTGGCAAGCCCGTTGAAACGGAAGGAAGAGAGGCCGCAGGCTCGCGGGTTTGTGCCACTTTGTTTTCGTTTTCCGGCAACGCAGAACGAGGTAAAGGCTGATTTTCGTGGAGGGCGATCCACACGAGCAGACCGGCAGCGATAGCTCCAGCGGGGGCGAGCCATTGCCAGCGAGCACCCCTCAAGAGGCGTGCGCGCCGGGACTTCACGGGGAGCGTTTTTTCTACGGGTGCGTGAGTTTGGCTGGAAACTGAGATCACCGGCGCAGATGCCGTCTGAGCAAAGACTTGGTCTTTTTCCGCGGCTTGCAGCGGAATCTCGTCGGTGGTTTCCAAGTGGGCGAGGACAATCTGGCAGTTGGAGCAGGCGACGAGATGTTCTTTCAAAGAATTCAATTGTTCGGGAAGCAAAGAGCGCTCGTGATATGCGGCCAGGGTTTCCGGATCAGGGCAAGCGCCGCCCTGCGAAGCAAATTCGCCGGGCATTTCCGCAGCTTGACCGGCAGGCACCGTGGAACGCAGATGGCGCGCAAGGGCTTTGTCAAAACTGCGATCGCGTTCATCAGGCGCCATAGGCTTCTCCATCCTTAGAACGAAATCCTGCCGGTTTCTTGCACCGCGCGGTCATGGGGTCCGCTTTCCTGCTGCCGGGCCCGGCGATTTCGAGCGGGGCAGCAATTTTTCCAAATCGATGGGACTGTCTCCCGCGCTGTACTCGAAACAAAGAGCGATCTCCGCATCGCTAAGCCCGGGCTGAACGGCGAAACCGTTCGCGGCTGCAATCCCATGGCGAAGAAGGCCTTCCACGGCCTGCCGTAAATCGCGGCGGACGCGGTGCAGATGGCGCGAGACGCTGGATTCGTGCTCGCCGAGGAGACCCCCGATTTCGGCAAGCGTTTTTTCCTCGGCGTAATAAAGACGAAGCCGCTCCTTTTCCTGCGGGTCAAGGTGATCGAGAGCGGTCTGCAAAGCGCGGGTAAAGAAGGCGACGTAGCGTTCCCGATGCGGGTCGAGAGGCTGAATCGGCGGGTGATGTTGTGTACGCAGTCTTCCATCGCCGGATTCGTCTTCAGCAAGCTCTTCGAAGCGCCGGCCCGCGCGAATGGAATCAATATGACGCTGGGCAAGAACAGCGCGAAGCCAGGTCTTTAACGAACTGCGTCCATGGAAGTAGCGGAACAGTGAACGTCCTGTTCCCTTCCCTCCGGCCAAACCATACAACTCAGAAAAAAGGGAGTCCGCAAGATCACAGGCTTCCGCTGAAGACGCGGGGCAACGAAGGATCGCGGCCGCTGCTGTGCGCAAGTAAGCGCGGTAGGCGGCGAAAAAATGTTCCCACGGCGCCTTGCCTCCCTCTGCGCAAGCGACCGCCAAGGCAAGATCCTCGAGATGCAGCGCGCACAGATAATTTTGGAGCTTTTGCGGAGTCACCGTTCCGGGTGTAAAGGCTTTCCTGACACTGCGCTCAAGCGCGGCGGCAAATCGCTCTCGAGGAATTTCCCAGCGGCCCGCCTGCGACTGGGCATAGAGCCATTCCAAAAGAGCGGTCTGTCCATCGAACGGACAGGAGAGATCCACTGATGGACTTTCAGGGCCGGGTTTTGGCGCGTCATCCATCGTTTGGCGGGCGAGGGGATACCCTGAAGGCCTAAACCAACATCCTGGCCACAAGTTGCATCCTAGAGCATAAGCCCGGTAGCCGGAAAGTGGTGCGTAAAACTCGAACAACCCCGCCCAGAATTGCAGTATCCTATGATGTGTTGCGCCCCCAGACTCGCAACTGAAACTGCCTCGCCGGGTTAGAGCAGGGTGCGCAATGATGCGCTCGCGGGAGCATTAGCGACTTCGCGACGCTAGTACGAAAGTCCTATTCGGGCTCCCTCAGCCTCGTCAGTACTCTAGTACTGCAAGAGCGCATTTCCTACTCTGCAAGCGGACTTGGGAACTTTCGAAATCCCAAGACAACTCCTGTTTGCGACCGGAAATTTCACGAGGCGGCACGCGGATGACAACCATGATTGCAGATCCACCACGTAAAACGACGATGGGCGTCGGTTTTGAGGCAAACCGCAGCCGCTCCGCAAATCCTCAAGCCTGGAAGAATGCCATCGGCACCAAGTCTATCCCGGCGCGCCTGGCGCTGCTGCCCGAGCCCAAACGCCGCTGGGACCGCATTGGGCTGAGCGCCGGTGTGCAACTGGCGATCTTCGGTTTCTTGCTGATCATTCCCCTGCTGTTCCCAAACCAGATGAAAACGGCGTTGAACTTCCGGGTCACGGAGTTAATGCAACCAGTAACGGAAATCCCGGTTGCGCCGCCACCTCCTCCGCCGCCAAAGATAAAGGCCAAAGTTACACCGCCGGAACCAAAGCCGGTGGCGCCCGAACCGGTAAAACTGAACCCCAGGCAGACGCACGTTTTTCTCGCGGCAAAAGTGGAACCGCCCAAGGTGAGGACCTTGGATGCGAAGCCCGTGGAACTTAACCCCGTTTTCGAGCCGGTGAAAATCGATACGCCAGCGAACCAACCAAAGCGGCCAAAAGATGACGTGAAAGTCGGAGTGATGTCTTCCGGCAGCGCGGCTCCCGCGACAGTCGTAGCTCCGGTGAACAAAGTACAAACGGGCGGTTTCGGGGATCCCAACGGAGTCCCTGGTAAGGGTGACCCGAACAAAGCCACGAATGTTAATCGTCTTGGTTCGCCCGCGTTACCGGGTGGACCGGGATACGGCAACGGCACCGGCGGCGCCAAAGGAATTCGAGGCACGGTAGCGAGCACCGGCTTTGGCAACGGCACGGCGAATCCGCCACCAGCGCCCAAGCGCGGCGCACTGCAGTCCACGGGCTTCGCGGATCAGACGGTGGCTGCACCTGAAGCGCCCAAAAAGAAAGCACCGAGCGGCGAAGGGGCCACGACGCCTGTTGACATATTAGAAAAACCACATCCGGAGTACACCGCGGAAGGGCGTAGTCTAAGAATAGAAGGTGACGTTGTCCTTGAGATGGTATTCCTGGCAAACGGCAGCATCCAGGTAAACCGGGTGGTAAGCGGTCTGGGCCATGGTCTCGATGAAGCGGCAACTCGCGCGGCGCAGCAAATCAAGTTCAAGCCCGCAAAACGGGAAGGTCAGGCTGTGGATTTTCCGGCGCGCGTGCGAATTGAATTCCGTTTGGCATACTGAGGGAGAGAGAAAATGCGCAAGGTAGCGACAACTATTTTCGTTCTGGTTTTGAGCGGGCTGGGCACCCTTACCGCGACGGCGGGCCCCAAGCCTGCCGATCAGGCGAGGACCATGAGCGACGTGATCGACCGGGTGATCACAAACGAAAACCGGGCCAGCCAGCAAATCAGGCAGTATTCGCCGCTGGTGGAGACGTACATCCAAAACCTGAGGCCAGACAAGGATCTCGGGTACGTTCCAGCTGGAGACAAGTATTTCCTGGGCCGCGCGGACTTCTCGAAAGGCGTCTCGCTGGTTTCCTTGACGGACACCAACGGCAAGGGCAAGAAGATCTTCGGGTCGATCGGAAACTTCTTTTCGTTCGCGTTGCAGTTTGTGCCCGACGGCTTCCTACAGATGATCTTCATCGACACGAACGGATTCGACAAACAGCACTACAAGTTCGATTACGTGCGCCGCGAATTCCTAGGCGAAGTACGCTGCCTGGTGTTTGACGTCACACCGCAGGAAAGGAGCGGGAAAGGGCGCTTCCTGGGCCGTATCTGGGTGGAAGATCAAGATTACAACATAGTCCGGTTCAATGGCGCCTACAGCGGAAGCGGCCACACCAGCTGGTGGTTCCACTTCGACAGCTGGCGCACCAACGTGCAGCCGGGCGTGTGGGTGCCTTCCTTCGTGTATAGCGAAGAAAAGGACGTCCACTACAATTTGTCGAAGAAGCTGGATTTCAAAGCGCAGACACGGCTGTGGGGATACAACCTCGGCCACGCCAGCCAGGAACAGGAATTGAGCAAAATCCTGGTTGAGACGCCCGTGCAGGACGACACCAAAACGGCCAATGACCTTACACCCGTCCAGGCGCAACGCTCATGGGACCGCCAAGCGGAAGATAACGTGATTGACCGGCTGGAGCGCATCGGGTTGATCGCGCCGAAGGGCGAAGTCGACAAAGTACTCGAGACGGTAGTCAACAACCTCGAGGTCACCAACAACATCGACATCGAACCTGATGTCCGCTGCCGGGTGATGACGACGACGACATTGGAATCTTACACGGTTGGCCACACCGTGGTGTTGAGCCGCGGATTGATCGACGTGCTTCCCGATGAAGCCAGCCTGGCGACGATCGTCGCGCACGAGCTTAGTCACGCCATTCTTGGCCACCGCCTCGACTCCAGCCTTGCTTTCTTCGATCAATTGCTGATTGAAGACAAGGAAACTTTCCGCCATTTCGGATTTGCGCGGACTATCGACGAAGAGAAGGCTGCCAACGCGAAAGCTATCCAGATCTTGAATAATTCGCCTTATAAGAACCAGCTCGGGAACGCCAGCCTATTCCTTACGGCGCTCGCTACGAGAGCGAAGGAAATTCCGAACCTGATTAGCCCGCACCTTGGCGATCGCGTGCCGGTCATCGGTGATCTCAGGTCTTCGATGCCGGCTGATGCCGATGCGAAGAAAAACCCACAGATGATTACAGCGCTTCCGATCGGCGGGCGCGTGAAACTGGATCCGTGGAACGATAGATTGGAACTCATCAAGAGCAAACCGATAGGCGCGGTGGCGGAACGCGAGAAGATGCCATTCGAAGTCACACCGTTCATGCCATACCTGATGCGTTATGGCGCTGAGAACGCGAAACCCATAGCCGCAAGCGCGGCCCAGCCGGCCACGCCTGGAACCAGCGAATCCGCACCGGGCAAACCGTAGTTAGCAATTTCACTTTCGCAAGTATTGCGGCCCGGGGGAGTTTTCTCCGGGCCGTTTTTCTTTGTTGGCGTTTCTCGGGTGATGCGGCTCATCGCAACGAGGAAAGTTCTTTCATCAGCTTGTAATTGAAGTCCACACCGTCATAGAAGTCTTGCACGCCGACGCGCTCGTCTTTTCCATGCTCACGGTTGTCGTTTTTGTCAAAAAACATGCAGGAAATGCCGTAGGTGGGGATGCCGGCGATGCGTACGTACTTGCCGTCAGTGGCGCCGGTGGACATGGTGGCAACAAGGGGAACTCCCGGCCAGACGATGCTCAAGACTTTTTCCATGGCCCGGGTAACTTCCGGGAGCAACGGCGAGGCACGCACGGGCACGACAGGCACTACCTTTCCGTCCGGAGCGAGTTGCGGAACTATGCTGACCCTGACTTTTGGATCGTTGACTACGCGCTCGAGAGTTTTGTGGACTTCTTGCGGATCTTCGCCCGGAAAAATGCGGCAATTGACGTTGGCGCGCGCGGTTTGCGGAAGCGCGTTTGGCGCATGACCACCGGAAAGCATGGTGGCAACGCATGTAGTGTGGAGAAGTGAATTGTAATAGGGGAAGGTCGAAAGGCGTTGGACTGCCGTGGGATCCGGAGGTTGCTTGGCCACGGCGTTCATGTCGGCAGCAACCTGTCCGCTCTCCATCGCCGCGGTGCGTCCGAAATAACTTCGCGTGATTTCGTTGATCTTTACCGGAAACGAAAATGACTGCAGGCGAGCGAGCGCGCCGGCCAAATGATAGATGGCATTGTCCGGGCTGGGGACCGAACTGTGGCCGCCGGCATTCAGAGATTCGAATTGAAAATCGACATAGACTTTTTCGCTGGCTTGAATGCCCGCGAGCAGACGCTTGTCCTTATCTTTCTCAAATTCGCCGCCGTCCAGGTTGATGCAGTATTCCGCATCTATCCAATCGCGATGTTCCCTGAGCAGCCAGTCCACGCCGTTGAAGGAGCCGCCCTCCTCATCGGCGGTCAGCGCGAGAATGAGATCGCGATCAGGCAAATAGCCTTCTTTTTTCAGGCGGATGAAATTGGCGACCAGGATGGCATCGCCTTCCTTCATATCTTCCGTGCCACGGCCGTAGAAGTAGCCGTCTTTCTCGATGAATTCGAAGGGATCCGTGGTCCAGTCCGACCGGAGCGCTTCGACGACGTCCAGGTGCCCGATAAACAGGATGGGCTTGCGTTTTCCGGTTCCGCGAAAACGCGCGACGAGATTCTTTTTCCGTTCGTTCGGCCCGGCTACTCTTATGTCGGCCTCGGCGAAGCCCCCGTCGAGCAAACGCTTGGCCATCGCTTCGGCAGCAGTGGTGACGTTGCCAACGGAGTCGGTGGTGTTGATTTCAATGAGCTGCTTGAAAATGTCCCGTGACAGTTGCTTTGTCTGATCCTGACCTTGAGTTCGCCCCCCGGGCGCACAAATTGCGACTAGACAAAACGGCAAAATCCAACGAATTCCTCTGCGCATTTACTCTCCTGAGGATAAATCAGCCTTAGGA
>Ga0179587_10000569_pt1 | contig 15433 bp, 15 predicted proteins | sample CZODoug2_1_08_16_FD_185932 | JGI IMG/M metagenome (GOLD analysis project Ga0179587, IMG submission 185932) | Vadose zone soil fungal communities from Angelo Coast Range Reserve, California, USA - CZODoug2_1_08_16fungal | ecosystem: Environmental > Terrestrial > Soil > Vadose zone | place: USA...
TTGGCAAAATAGGTCGAACGGCTACGAACCAGAAGGTCGGGAGTTCGAGTCCCCCCGGGCGCACCACTTTAAAACCTACCCCTGCTTTCATTTACGCGGCTTTCTCTGAATCAATCGACACGACATTTTGTAGCCCAACGTAGCCCAACAGTGAAAATCCCGAACCCACTCTGTCGCACCATTCCTGTCTCCACGCCTCGTCTTTTTGCAATCCACTGGCGTAGAGGTCAGTCACAGTCTGTTTCGAGTGGCCGAGCCACATCGTCGTTAAGTCCTCCGGCACACGTGCACGCCGCAACGTTTCCGTGCGGAATCGCCGGAAAGCATGCAAGCCAACTTTCTTTCCGGTCGTGTGCAAAGCTCGTAGGACGTTGCGCTGTTGTAGCGGTCGCCCGCTGGATGCGGAGAAGATGTATCCGGTCTTACTGGCCGCGTATTCGCACAACAACCGGGCCAGCATCTCGGGAACATCCACATCGCGCTTCGCGTTGGGCGTTTTCGGGTCTTGTTCCTTACCCCGCCAAATACTTTTCCGCACGTAGACAATGCGGCAATCTGGCGAGAGGCTTGTGTTGACTATTAGGCGCTCGGCGTTTCTCCGAGGCTCCTTTTCCAGCGCCAACGCTTCACCGATTCGCAGCGCGCGCCGCCTTCGAGCATCAGAGTCGCCATGGTGTGCCGGAACGTGTGGCAGGATCGGACGCCGGGTTATACAGGATGTGGTTGTGGCGCACCAGCCACGTCCGAGAACCCGTTCACGCCATAGCTCGCTGTCACATGGCGGAAGCCAGCGCACCAGAACGTCAGCGCGTCGATCAGCGCCTCACACAGGATGATTTCCTTCGACGCGCTAAGCGCCTGCTCGTTCCACACGCCGCGATGCGGTCCCGGCAGGTACGAGTGCAGCGGCGTGTTTTCCCGCAACGCTCGGGTGATCTTCCGCCCGTACATCTCCACCACTTCGCCTTCGAGATTAAAAACCGGGATAACCAGCGAACCGTTGAAGTGCTCGTGACCCGTATCGCGGAATATACCGACCCGCTGCAACTTGCCGCGTAGTTCCGCGCCCGCCACACGATTTTTCTCCGGCAGTCCGTAACCGAGCGTGCGGTTGGCGAAGCCAAGCTGAAACTGCTCGATCATCTCTGAGGATGTGAGGCCGCGTCCCTGAAGATATTTCAGGACGTCGGGAGAGTTTTTCAGCGTCTCGTGGTAGTAGTGCGTGACCTGCAAGAGTAACGTGCGGTCATCCCCGTCCCGGCTCACCGGTGCGGGCAGCTTCGGAACCGTTGAGCGTTGCGGCGGCTTCGCACTGGAACTGGCGGCTAAAGGAAAATGTTCTTGTTTCAGTAGTTCGACCGCGTGGCGGAAGCTGATGCCTTCGGCGCGCATCACCCAGTCGATCACGCTTCCGCCTTTCCCGCACGCACCCAGACAGTTCCAGAGATTTTTCTGCGGGCTGATGATCAAGCTCGGCGAGTGGTCTTCGTGGAAGGGGCACAGTCCGACGAGGTCCGCGCCGCGGCGCTTTAATTTCACACCGTGCGCTTCCACCAACCGCTCTATCGAGACTTCCCGCTTGAGCCGCTTGATCTCCTCCTCCGGGATGCGCGCCATTCGTGGCCTCCTTTTCGCGTTTTGGGCCTTTTCCCGAAAACCCTGTCAAGAAGATTTTGGGCCTTCGAAACGACTCGTCAAATACTACCTGTGGTATTATCACGTCAAGCTGTTTCTAGGGTACGCCTTACACTACGCCCATGAAGAAAGCAACCATCAGGAAGCCACCCCTCGATTTCGGCGGCGAGACTCTTGGCCAGCGGCTTACCCGGCTTCGCAACCAACGTGGCTACACACAAGTCGAATTTGCAAAGAAAGTTGGGATAACGCAGGTCTTGGTTTCTTCTTACGAGACAGATCGGCGGCAGTTCTCCGTCGAGATGGCCATTCGCTTCGCCCTGGCCCTCGATATCAGCACCGATGAGCTGCTGCATCCCAAGGCCAGGAAAGTCTCTAGCAAAAAACCCAGCCGCAGAGTCATGCGCCGCGTCGAGGAGATCGAAAAGCTGCCGCCCTATGAGCAGCGCGCTTTGCTGACCACGATTGATAAATTCATCGCGACGGCACAGGACACATAAGCGGTCCTAGACACTCTGTGTGAGAATGGATGGAAAGGAAGATTCATGGCCGACACCAAAGAGCACGCCTACGAACTGATCGATCGGCTTCCGCCAACGCAGCTCTCCGCCGTCGTCGGCCTGCTCGAAGCCATGCTCGATCCCGTCTCCCGCGCTATTGCCAACGCTCCTATCGACGACGAACCACTCACGGCCGAAGAGGAAAAAGCACTCGGGGAAGCGCGGGAATGGTCGAAGCATAACAAGGGCATTCCCCACGAGCAGGTGCTAGCCGAACTCGGGATCACCCAGGAAGAAATCGAACGCTTCAAAGAACCCACGTGAAGCGCATCGGCTGGACTGAACCGGCCAAAGCCGATGTCCGCCGCCTGGACAGGCCCACCGCCATGCATATTCTCTCCGCTTTGCATCGCTTTGCGGAATCGGGCGCGGGCGACGTGAAAGCTCTGCAAGGAAAAGAAGAACTTCGACTGCGCATCGGTGACTACCGGCTCTTCTTCGTCTGCACCGATCCTGACACCATCGAGGTTCGCCGTGTCCTCCATCGCCGCGAAGCCTACCGCTGACGCGCGCTGCGGCCCGCGCTCCCGAAATGCCGCTCGAATAACTCTTTCGCCTGCTTCACGCCCTCTTCCGTCATCACCACAGATTTCGCCTTGCTCTTCGGGTCCGAGATGTACCCTTTCTCGTGCAGCCGGTCGAGCGCATCCCAATCGTGTGATTTCCACGCTCTCGCTCCATATTGGTCCTCATCAAACATCGTCAGGTACAACAGCGCCAGCACCATCTCGTCCACTTTGTCCTTGTCGTATTCCATCGCTGCCCTCACCGACTTTTGCTTCCCGATGGTAGCGCGCCCCGATGTTTTTGGGGCAGAGAGGCGTCAGCCTCTCATGGCGGGAACATCCCCGAAGCGAGAGCCGCGGTCAAGGGCGACCACAGGGAGCCGCTCAGCGAGCTTGACCCTTGACGGCGGCGCGAGCGGAGGGAAGGTTTTCTGCTGGTGGAAACGGCGAGGCCTGCGGCGCGTGCTGGTTTTTTCCTTTAGCCGCCGCGGTTTGTTTTCAACAAGTTCCCGTATGGGAACCGTGCGGCGCTCTACAGCGCCCGAAATTTTGTAAGTCGCTGATTTCTTAGTCGTTCCTATACAGCAACCAAAGTTGCTGTGCAGCACCCAACTTGGGGTGACGTGTCATACCCACCCCCGGCGCGAAAGCGCCACTCTTCCCGCCACACCCTGGCTAAGGCGTCAACCGCCAGCACCAAGCCCCGAGACGGCCTCAGAGCGCCCCAGGGAAGCTAGGTGGCATCGAACTTCGGTGAAGGTCTTAACCGCCACTCCTTGCGCGGGCGAGAAGAGGGGAACTGCGAACCCACTGAACGTCTGGGACGCCGGTCTTCCAGGCGGACCGTTGTAGTCTTACGTCTGCCCCATCGTGGACCCGCCTGACCCGGAGGTCCACCTGCTCCACAACTTTCAACGAAAGACCAACATGGGTGGCGTACGCAACATATTGGGAGTCCGGGGACCACCACAGGGGAGTGAACGCATTTTTCTGTGTGAAAAGAACCTTGCCTGCCGCGCTTTGTGGGTCTAGCAACCAGTAGTCGTTTCCTTTGCTGGTCGCGATCCATTTTCCGTCGGGGGACCAAGTCGCGTAGTCACCATCGGCAAGACGGCGAGAGTTTTTCGCGTCCGTGTCATAAATGCTGATAGCACCCTTTACGGAGTACGCCAGCTTGACGCCGTCCGGCGACCAGCTAGGGCAATAGGCGCTACCGTGAGCGTCGATGAGAGTAGATTCGCCGGTGTCAAGCCGGAGGGTCCAGAGTCCAGACGCTTTCGATCCATTGCCCGAATCAGTGTTGGATGCCCAAAGTACGAGGCGGTCCTTTCTGGGAGACCAGCAAATCATCATGGGCTGTTGCATTGTTGGAAACTTCCGGAGATTACTTCCGTCCGAGCTAGCGACGGCTAAAAGGGCTGGTTGGTGAGGGTCTGACGGATGTTCAAATAGACCAAACGCAACCTGTTCGCCATCGGACGTGAGACTAACATCTCTCCCAACGACAGCGCTTGGCAGAATTCGAGTCTCGTGAAGTTTACCGTCCCCGAACAAGAAAACTCCGGCGCTGCCTCCGTCATTCCAAATTATGGAAATAGCCTCGGTGGCCTGGCTCTTTTGCAGTTCCGAAAGAAGTGCATCTTTCGCACGCGCGATTTGCAACGCTGCCATCAACGCCAACCCAAAGATCATCGCTGGAATCATGTGGCGCGATGTCTGAGACGCCCGCTTCGCGAGTCGATCACGAAACGTGATTGTCATGGTTGAAAACCCGAACCAGTTGCAAATCTAGGAAAGCTATACGTAAGGCCGCAAGCCTGGGTCACCTGATTTGTGAACGAATTGCTGTTTGGCGCTTTCTGTCCTCGAAAATCGTAAACAGGGAAATTGTTCTGGTAAGCCTTCCCGGCTGCTACGAGGCAATCAACTTGGTGGCAGGGATCGTCGCCATTTGAGCATTTCAACTTCAAATCTTTGTCTTTGTTAAAATTATTCTTTTCATCTGAATCCTTAAGCGGCTTGACCCCGGACGTCATTTTGTGGAAGTCGTTGCGGTCTGGTCCGGCAGAGATTATGGACGTCTCTCCGTTGGCGTCCGTCACACCGATGTAGCAGTGTTTGATATTCACAATGCCGAGCGTTCCAATGCGAATGATCCGCAATGGTGTTGTTCGGTTCGCTCGGCATTTCGCATCGATTTTGCAGGGTGCCAATCCCGATGGGTCAATGAGAAACAGGGGACTGTTATCCACAATAGGAGTAATAGTTTGGTCCGACATCCCATCCCAACGGGTCTTCGGAGATGAACCTACCAATGTTCGGGTCGAAGTAGCGCGCCCTGAAATAGTAGAGACTAGTCTCGCTGTCAAGTTCGCGGCTCGTGTACTGAAACGGATTCGTCAGCGAGCCGGAAGAAGTAACCCGTTTGCCGAAGGAATCGTATGTGTACGTCTGCGCCAGCGCTCCCGAGGCGTTGCTCAGTGATGTGGTTGATCCCAACCCGTCGGTGTGGAAGTAGCTCGTGGTTCCGCTGCGCAGCATCGCGAGCGGCTCATCAACATACTGTGTTTGGGAGTAACGGGCGACGACTCCGCCAATGGCATTCGTCTCCTCGATGAGGTTGTCTCCGTCATAGGCGAAGATCGAAGTGCCTGCGGAGGACGATTTGTAGATTCTTCTGCCGAAGGGATCGTATTTGAAGCTGACCGTGCCGCCAGTGCCGGGGGGTGTAACACTCGTCATGCGATTCTCGAAGTCCCAAGCATAGCTCGTGGTGTTCGAGCCCACCACCTTGGTCAGGGTGTTGCCGTTGCTGTCTAATGCTGACCCTGCCGTGGTTTTTCCGCTAGAGTTCTCCCATCCCCTACGTGAGTTTCCACTTAGCGGCGCAGTTGCACTAAAACAGTGCAACGTTTTTTCTCCGAAAACCCCTGACATGAGTTTTCGGCTAACTCGGCGCTCACGGCCTGATGCGTGTTTTTTCGAAGCAGGATCGGCAGCTAAAGGAAAAACACACTCGTCCGTCCACACCATCGGTGCGGAGAGGATTTCTTCTTTAGCTGCTGTCAGCATTACCCCGATTTTACGTGCTGAGAGATGGACCTGGGTAGGAATTTTGAAGAGCCGTGTGCTCCGTGGGGCACGAAGGACGCTGCGCGTGGCGCATCCGATAACTCGCTCGTTATCCGACACGGCCTCGAACTTCACGAGCCTTCCCGCGCTCCGCTCGACAGAAGCTGCCTTCTGTCGCCTGCGTGCCCCACGTCGGTCTATTCGGATTCTTCTTCCGCTTCCGCGTCGAGCGTGGCCAGCAACTCGGCCTTCTGTTCCTCGTCGTCCGGGTCGGTATTTTCGCTCGCGACAGCCGATGCTTTGCGCTCCAGCGTGGCGCCGGGATGTGTGGCCGCGTGGATTTTTTGCAGTTTGCGGATGGCCACGTGCGTGTAAATTTCCGTGCTGCTCAGTTCGGCGTGCCCGAGCATCTGCTGGATGTAGCGAAGATCTGCGCCGCCTTCGAGCATCAGAGTCGCCATGGTGTGCCGGAACGTATGGCAGGAGCCGGATTTTCCAAGGTTCGCCTGAGCGATGTAGTTCCGTGCCAGATAACTCAGCGCGTCGGGATGGAACGGCTCTCCGTACTGTGTAAGAAAAAGCGTGGCGTCGTCCGGCTCCATGGCTAACTGCGGGCGGGCTTCGCGCAGATATTTTTCCACCCACGCCAGCGCCCGCTCGCCGATCGGGATCATGCGGTCCTTCTTGCCCTTGCCCTGGCGGATCGTCAGCGTGGCGCGTTCGCGGTCCACATCGTACAGCTTGAGCCGGATGAGTTCCTTGCGCCGGATGCCCGTCGAGTAGAACGTCTCCAGCATGGCGCGGTCGCGCAGGCCCAGCGGTGTATTGACGTCTGGCACCAGCAGGACGCGCTCGGTCTCCTCGACCGAGAAGATGGTGCGCGGGATGCACTTTTCCATACGCGGCAGGTCCAGATCGGACGCCGGGTTGTACAGGATGTGATGATTGCGCACCAGCCAGCGGAACCACCGGCACACCGGCGTCAGCCGCGAGTGTTGCGTGCGGAACGTGAGCGGCTGCCCGTTTTTCTGCCGGTAGTAGTAGAGATAGCGCTGATAACTTTCCAGGATCGGGCGTGTGACTTCCATCGGGTGCTCGATGCCGCGCTGCTCGGCCCAGCGGACGAAGTCTCCGATGGAGTAACGCGCGTGATCGGCGGTGTCTTCCGAGTAGTTTTTCACCAGCAGCCATTCGAGATGTTCTTCGAGCAAGCGGCCGAGCGGCGTGCGCGGCTCGGGCTGCGCCTTGTGCTTGACGACGCGGGCCATCACTTCACCTTCGCAGCTACGCGTACGATGCGATTTTCTCGGGTGTCCCGAGTAGTGCTTTTTTCCTGATTTCGCCTGAAATCGCCATTTCGCCGCGCCAGTACTGGCGATTCCTCACCCCGCGCACCCCCCGCTATCCCCCCGCTTTGGGGCCGCGTTGACCCCGCGAACTGGCCGTTTTGCCCCGCGTTCTTTGTGTCATAGCCGCAGCCGGAGAGCTTTTCGATCTCGATCAGGCCGGGCAGCAGGGGCTTTCCGCTGTCGTCCCGGCTCTCGAACACCAGTTCGTAGACGAAGCTCTGGCCGCGTCCGCCACGATGCACCAGGAGATATTCGAGTTCTTCAAGCCGCCTCAGATGCACACGCAACTGTGTGTCGCCCCAGCCGGTGTACTGGCGCACGTCGCGGCGGCTAAAGTGAAAGTCCGTACGCTCGATCTTCTGCCGCTCGCATTCCGCACTCGCCATCTCGTCCACGAGCAAGAGCAACCGCCGCGTCTGCGGTGGGAGTTCGTCGAGCGAACGCCCCAGCACTTCATGCGCGAGCCGGTTGGCTGTCGCGATGTCGTCGAGCGTCACTTCGATGTATTCAAGCGCCTGGCCGTGGTGCGTGACGGTTTTTCGCTCCCGCTGATGCTGGTGCAACAGCGCGATGGAGCGGATGAGCGCCAGATATTTCATGTGATCGCGCCGCGTGCGCGTCTGGCTGTCCAGGAACGTCAGCTCGGGAGCGTAGGGATTGGCCACGAAGAGCGGCTTGATAAGCCGCTGCGCGTTGCGGTGGACGCAGAGGATTTCGTCGCGCTCCCGTTTTGCCAGCAACCCTTCGATGGTCTGCGCCTCGCGCTGCTTTTTGTGGATGGCCTGCGTCTGCGCGCGGCCTTCGTCCACGGCCAGCACCAAGCAACGATTTTGTAGCTCTTCGTCCAGGTCGATGGCCGTCGTCGTGAGGAACAGCATCACCGGGCCTTCCACGCGATAGTGGTGTGTGATCAGTCTTCCCGTCGTGGCATCCTTGCCCGTCGAAGCGATGCTCAGCGCCCCTTCGCTCTGCAACAGTTTCAGCGCGTAGGCCGCGCGTGACGCGCCTTCCTCTTCCACGATAGCGAGCACTTTGTGTTTTAGATCGGTTTCGCCCATGTAGAACAGAGATTGCCCGGTCATGGCCGAGTACTGCACCCGCTGCTCCTCGGGCAGCATCGCCAGCACCGCTTCCATGAGCGCGCTCTTGCCCGCGGCGGAACTGGATTGCACCAGCACCGCCAGGGGCGCTTCCAGCAGCCGCGACACCACCGCCAGATAGCTCACGAGTTTGTTGGTCTCTTCGCCCACCACCCCGCACCGCGCGATGTCTTCGAGGATGCGTTCCAACAGGCGCGGATCGCGCAACAGTTCAAGAGCGGCAGTCTTCTCCGCTTCGCTCGTCTCGATTTTTTCTTCCTGGGGCTTCAGAGTTTTTTCGATCCACTCGTGTTGCAGGTCTTCGAGTTTCAGGATCAACGTGCTCAGCTCGCGCTCGATGCTCTCTTCCTTGTGGCCCAGCTCCTTCGCCGCTTGCTTGGCGAAGATCGAGCGCAGCCGCGCCGCGTACAAGTCCAGCGTGTCCACGTGCAAGCGCGTCTCGCCGCGCGCGCTGGTGGTCATCGCCATCACGTTCACGCGCAGAACGCCCGGAGCCGTATTCTTTTGCAGACCCAGGATGCGATAGCGCCGCTCTCCGAGCGAGACGTACACCGTATCGCCGCGCGCTTCAACCGGCACATCCCGCACCGGCACTGCCAAGCCTGTCGGGAGCGCCGCTATGGGCGGTTGCGCGGCGGAAGAAAAAACAGCTTCCTCGCTACCCGTAGCCTCGATGGTCTCGATTTCTTCCTTAGCCGCTGGTGCTGGCCGTGATTCTTCTTCTGGCCCCAAGGGAACTGTGGGAGTGGCTGCTGTGGTGATGGGTTCGGTGATTTTCTCTTTAGCTGCTGCTTCGGTTTTTTCTTCGATGGTTTGCGGCTCGATCACGGCGACCGTGGGCCGCTGGCCTTTGCCGAGCCACGTGGCTTTGCCGAGCAACATCCCGAGACTCTTCGCCGCTGGCGTTACTTTCAACGCGTACTCGTTCGCGTCCATGCCCTTCGGGAACTGCACCCGGAAGCATTCGATGCCCATCGCCAGGAGTTCTTCCGCAAGCGACTGCGCCGCTCGCTCGCCGGCGTCGTCGCGGTCATACGCGATGTAGATTCTCTCGGTGCCGTATTTTCGGAACGCGGCTCGATGATCGTCCGTGAACCCGTTCACGCCGTAGCTCGCCGTGACGTGCCGGAAGCCCGCGCACCAGAACGTCAGCGCATCGATCAGCGCCTCGCACAAGATGATTTCCTTCGAGGCGATGAACGCCTGCTCGTTCCACACGCCACGAAGCGGTCCCGGAAGGTACGAGTGCAGCGGCGTGTTTTCCCGCAACGCTCGCGTGATCTTCCGCCCGTACATCTCCACCACTTCGCCTTCGAGATTAAAAACCGGGATCACCACCGAGCCGTTGAAGTGTTCGTGCCCGCTCTCTCGCAGGATGCCAACCTTGGCGAGACGCCCGCGCAGTTCCGCCCCCGCCACACGGTTTTTCTCCGGCAGCCGGTAGCCCAGCGTGCGGTTTGCGAAGCCCATCCGAAAACGCTCGATCATCTCCGAGGATTTCAGCCCGCGCGATTCCAGATACTTCAGCGCTTCCGGCGTCTCCTTCAACGTCTCGTGGTAGTAGCTCACCACCTGCAACAGCAGTGCTCGGTCGTCCGCATCGCGGCTCACCGGCGCGGGCAACTTCGGAACCGAGGAACTTTTCACCGGACGAGAAGAAGCAGCTAAAGAAAAATGATCTTCTCTCAGCAACTCCACCGCGTGACGGAAGCTCACGCCTTCCGCTCGCATCACCCACTCGACCACGTCTCCACCGCGACGGCACGCGCCCAGACAGTTCCAGAGATTTTTCTTCGGGCTGATCACCAGGCTCGGCGAGTGGTCTTCGTGGAAGGGACAGAGTCCGATGAGGTCCGCGCCGTGGCGCTTCAGCTTCACACCCCGCGCTTCGACCAGACGTTCGAGGGAGACTTCCCGCTTTAGCCGCTCGATCTCCTCCTCCGCGATCCGCGCCATCGGTGGACCTCCTTTTCTGCGTTTGGGGCCTTTTTCCGAAAACCCTGTCAAGAGGATTTTTGCTATTCTCCTCTTCCATCGAACCGTAGCATGGTGTACCGTAAGTTGCTATGTCAAGAGTTTTCTCTTGCCGGAGCGATTTCCACATGGACCCGTACACTCAACCCATGGCGAAAAAATCCAGACTGAAACTGATGCCGGTGGATTTCGACAAGGAGTCCCTGGGGGAACGTCTCGCGCGGATTCGCGAAGTACGAGGCTTAACGCAGAAGGAAGTGGCCAGACGCACGGGCCTGATTCAGACTCTCGTCTCCGATTACGAACGCGGCAGACTGCGGCTCGCTGCCGACATGATCGTCCGCTTCACATAGAATCAACCGTACAACATGGAGACTACGGGATATTCAGTCGGTTATGGCAAGGCGGGGATTATCGATAGCGCGAAGTAACATTCGGAAGATCATCAAGAACGCTGGTTATTGTTATCGCAAGGCTAAGAAAGTTCTGACTAGCACTGACCCGAATTACAAAGACAAACTCAAGAAGATTACGAGCATTCTCCAAAAGCTTGGTCCAAAAGAAAAGTTCTTTTCAATCGACGAATATGGACCATTCGCGATAAAACTCCAGGGCGGCAGGTCATTGGTACCCAGAGGTCATGCCCGGACTGTGCCGCAACGTCAACGCAGCAAGGGTACCCTAATCGTTACAGCGGCCCTGGAACTCTCCACCAATCGGATTACGCACTTCTACTCTCCAGCGAAGAATACGTCGGAAATGGTGAAACTGCTCAACAGACTCCTGGACGAATACGCTGACCAGGAATGCATTTACTTTTCGTGGGATGCGGCATCATGGCATGCATCAAAGGCATTGTACGCGAGAGTTCAGGAGATCAATATGGAAAGCAACAGATATCCACACGTGGAGCTCGTTCCACTACCATCTTCGGCGCAATTCTTGAATGTGATCGAGTCAGTCTTCAGTGGTATGGCAAGAGCAATCATTCACAACAGCGATTTTCCTTCCGTGGACGCGGCGCAGGCCGCCATCGACAAATACTTCGCTGAAAGAAATGAGCAGTTTTCTAAGCACCCGAAACGAGCGGGCCAGAAAATCTGGGGAGACGAGCGCGTACCTAGCGAGTTTTCGGTCAGCCACAATTGCAAAGACCCGAAGTACCGCTGACGTCTGGCGCCGCGCGGCGTGGGCGACAGCAGATGCTTCACTGACACCGATCGGGCTCTCAGGCTCTCAGACAACTTTCGCGACTACGCAGCCCCGCCGAAAGGACACAACCGTGCAGCTTCTCCCCATACTCGCTATCGCGGTCGCGCTGAAGCTAGATCATCTGAATCTTGGCAAAAGAGAAAGATCCCGCCGCCGTCAAGCTTGGACTGAAGAGTGGGAAGGTGTCTCTGGCGAATTGCTATTTCGCATTCCTGAGGATTTCCGTCCTGCTACGATTCTGCGATGCGCAATCTGGTCGTTCTCTTCATCCACTTTAACGCCCTCGTAACGGTTGCTCCCCGCGAGTCGAGCGTCTGGTAGACAACCAGACGCTCACGCGTGAAATCAATTCATTTAAATTGTTTCGCATGAGATAGATAACGCATCCAGCGAATCCTCACACGTGCCCCCGAATGAGCCAAAACTCGAGGTTGAAATCGAAGAAGAACTTGCCGTAAACTGTTGACAGTGAAGTGTTTTGCTGCGCGCCCGTAGCTCAGTTGGATAGAGCGTCTGGCTACGAACCAGCCGCGAATTCAATCCAATTGCTCCGGTTGCGCTTACGAGTTCTGGGCCATCCTTGGCCTGCTCCAAAGTTGCTCCAAAAGGTCGGCCGCTAGAAGGAGACTTGGTGCCAAATGGAGCTTGGGCGTTGTCAGTACGATTCAGAATCGACCCGAGAAGCGTGTCCTTTCGGCAAGCCTGCATGAATTTGACTGAACTGATTGGTATCGCCGGCTGTCCACATGAAAGTGGCCGGAGGAGAGCTGAAGAGAACCAAAGTGATATCGGCGAAAGCCAGTCAGAGGGAAGGAATTCAGCGGCGCTTCGAGTGCTGGCGCAGTATTCGCAAGCGTTGCTCACCCATTCCTGAAAATCTGTGGAGTTCGGCGGTGGAAATGGCACGGGAGCACGGCCTCAACCGAACAGCCAGGACACTCCGACTAAACACTCCGCATTGAAGAAACGCTTAGCCTCTGACGGCGGCCCGCCGCGCGAGGCGCCGGGCAAGCAAAGCCACGTTTTTGGAGTTCCTTCCACAGCGGGCCAGTGGTCTCTCGGTTTGTAGCATCGAGATGGAAAATGCGCAAGGCGGGAAGATGAGGATCCAGCTTCAGGGCCTGGGCGCCCCAGACCTGTCAGCCCTGAGCAACAACTTTTGGAGGGTCGGGTCATGATCCAGATCGCCCCCAGATGCGCATCCTGGTGCCGTCGATTTTCGGAACGGGATCGATGGCTTGGCCCGCGTTTGTAAGCAAGCGCTGCAGGCCGATGCCTTCTCCGGATGTTTGTTCGTTTTTCGCAATCGTCGAAGGATGGCCATCAAAATCCTGGTGTACGATGGCCAAGGATTCTGGCTTTGCCAGAAGCGACTCTCGACGAGACGATTCCGTTTCTGGCCGGCCCGTGCGACTGCGGTAACCCAAGGGTTAGTGGCACACCAGTTGCACGTGTTGCTCATGGGCGGCGATCCGACCTCCGCCAAGGTTCCGCCGGCGTTGCGTCCGCTCCCGGTGCCAGCGTAAATAATAAGGTCCCGCGTTGTTACAGAAAGGACTTACGTTCCAGTAGAGACTCGGCTACGCTGCCGGTGTGGAAGCAAAGCTGCACTACCGGCACCGGGTAATCATCGACAGCGACGCAGCCTTCATTCGCCAGCTCCTTGCCGAACATCTCTTCTATAAGACCCAGAACGGGGCTCACGTTGGCGACCTCTTCATGAGCCTCATCCACACGTGCCAATTCTGCGATGCCAATCCCTTCCACTACCTGACCGCGCTGCAGGAACACAGCGAGCTGGTGGCCCGCAGTCCGCAGCAGTGGATACCTTGGATTTACCGGGAAATACTGATGCAAAAATCGAGTTTGTAGCATTGGAGATAGGATGCCTCTCACATCAACATTTATTCCCTCTCCGGCAGATATCGAGCGCTACAAGCGCTTGCGCGGACTTGCTCGGGATCTCAACCACAGAATCGTTCAGACGATTCCCCGGGAAGCCATGCACCAGGTCGCAGAAGCCATCGGTGTGCTGCACGGAGGAGTGCTGGTGTTGGAAAGCGAAGAGGAGTCCAACGTACTGATGGATTGCTGCCTCTACGACTGGATACGAGAGGGAAAAAACCTTGTCGAGAAGTACGCCGAGAATCATCCTCCGGCGCCAGGGACCGAGGAACACGAACTCCTCGAGGCATATCTGCAAGCTAAATACCGGATTGTGGTTCCGCAATCCCGTGTGCAGGGCGCGGGTGCCTATTTCGTGGACCTATCGTCGGCCGAGGAAATCTTCATCATGGATATTGGTCTAAGCCAAACTCCACTCGACGTGACCTATGCCATCCGCACCCTCCCTCTGGGCCAGTTCTGGATGACCAGTGGTGCTGGACTTCCGACCGGCAGTGGGGCGATAAAGAATGCGATTGATCGTTTGAGTAAACAGCGGCTGCTGGAGGAAGACAGGTTCACCGAGCCGCACAAGGTGGCCCTGGTCTTGGTTCGAACGCTGCTTGAAAGTGGGGCTTCCCGGCACGTCGCCTATGAGACCGTGGAGAATCAACGGCGGCAGGAGTTTCATAGCGAATTTGGTGGAGCGGATCTGCCGCAGCAGAAACTGTCAGCGTACACTCCAGCTCGCAATTCCCCCTGTCCCTGCGGCAGCGGGAAGAGATATAAAAGGTGCTGCGGGGCAAGAGTCTGACCCGTTCAAACGAAATTCAACAGCCTTGCTGAAAGCACACGATTGACTACAAGCGAGTAAGAGTCCGTTGGCATGAACACCAATTCGTTCAACGTTCCAGAATCATTACGTCACGATTGCCAGGAGATTTTTAAGCTGACGGACTCATTCTGTGCAGAGCATCTCGATTTGGAATATGGACAGCTATGCCGTAAGCTGATCGCCAAGTTGGCACGGAAACGCCCTTCGCCACTGGCCCGCGGCGATCTCCGAATCTGGGCCGCTACTGCGATTTACGCGGTAGGCAGCATTAACTTCCTGTTTGATCCATCCCAAGACATTTTCATGACCGGCGACCAGATCAGCGTTCTCACCGGTATCCCGAAGAGTACGCTCACGAACAAAGCCAAGCAGGTTCGGGATTCTCTGAAGCTGTATCAGTTCCATCCGGAATTCTCGCGGCGGAGGTTGCTGGCCAATAGTCCTGTCGCATGGTTCGTCGAGTTCAATGGGCTCATCGTGGATGCTCGAACCTTGCCCTCAGACGTTCAAGCTGAGGCCCGTCGGAAGCGGCTGATTCCCGATCTGGATCCCGAGTGAGCGGCCAAAGCTGTCGTTACGTATGCTTGCCGGAAGCTCACACTGCGCTCTCTCCTCTCCTCAGGCGACGTCGGCCAGCCCGGCTGCGAGGGGTTTAGAAATCTTCTCAACGGGGTCAGAGCCACCAGGTAAGCGATCGCATGTGAGCCTGAGCCACGCTCTCCATCGGGCACAAAGGCACCATCTTCGCCACGGCTTTAGCTGCTGTTCGACGTCTTTTCCAGCTTTGCAAATCGTCCGCTCCACGGCAAGTTTCTGCACCTGGCGACGTCCCGTTCAGGGTCGTCCGACGCTCTCCAGAAACTTGTTGATGAGTTCTTTCGAATCAACAAATCGTTCTGGACAAGTTTCTGGCACCAGTGACGCGTTGAAGACGCAGTCGGGGCTTATCAGGAGTCAGCCGCACCATCCATCTGTAAATTTAAATCACCGTGGATACAACACGCATTAAGCCATCTGCTCCTACTTCTATCTCATACTAAATCTTTCGATCAGAGCTAATATGTTTGATTCATTCTCGAAGTGCTCGACGCGGGCGCTTTCCTACCACTGCCGGTAGGAGTACTTTCTCGTCTTGGAGATAGGGAGAGGAACGGTGCGATGAAAACTCGGCAATTCCTTGAAATTTTGCTGCAGGACGTTCGCTACGCCGGCCGAATGCTGCGTCGCAGTCCGGGTTTTGCCGCCACAGCGATTTGGGCGTTGGCGCTGGGGATTGGCGCCAACACGGCGATCTTCACGGTGGTCA
>Ga0179587_10000570_pt1 | contig 15432 bp, 10 predicted proteins | sample CZODoug2_1_08_16_FD_185932 | JGI IMG/M metagenome (GOLD analysis project Ga0179587, IMG submission 185932) | Vadose zone soil fungal communities from Angelo Coast Range Reserve, California, USA - CZODoug2_1_08_16fungal | ecosystem: Environmental > Terrestrial > Soil > Vadose zone | place: USA...
TATCCCAACGGGAAACTGTTCATCACGCCTTCCAAGAAGAATGTTGGAACCTTCCTGAAGGGCATCCGAAGAATCATCAAAGACGCACATGGCGTGTCTGCCGCCGATCTGATCGATCAACTCAACCCAAAGATTCGCGGTTGGGCGAACTATCATCGGCACGTGGTGAGCAAACGCACGTTTGGACGCGTCGATCTCATCATCTTCTCTAGTCTGTGGCAATGGGCACGACGAAGGCACCCGAACAAAAGCCCGCGCTGGTTCAAACCGAAATACTTTGACCGACGCGGGAATCGTGACTGGTCCTTCTTCGGTGAAACCTGCGATGACGAAGGACGGCCAACTAAAGTCTGGCTGTACTACGCCAAGAGCACTCCCATCAAACGGCACGTCAAGGTTAAAGGCGAAGCGAACCCGTACGATCCAACCTATGAAACCTACTTCGAAGAACGCGAAGGGGCTCACATGCTGGAAACGTTTCGGGGTATCCGCACTCTTCGCTATCTCTGGTATGAACAACGTGGACTCTGCACGCAGTGCTATACAACAATCACCCGGATCACAGGCTGGCGCCTTCATTACTGCGTCCCCCGTGTGATGGGTGGTTCCACGGGTGCCACGAACTGCGTTTTACTTCATCCCGAGTGCCATGATCGGGTTCATCGTCAGCGTCTTTCCGTTTCGAAACCGCGTCTCCTCTCAAGAGGCGTTCGAAGGGCTTGAGCTGGGTGAAGGGAAACTTTCACGCCCAGTTCTGAGAGGGCCGGGCGGCCGCAAGGCCGCCCGGCTACTCGGTAGTTGTGTTTCCTTTCTCGGAACAGGTTCTGCTCGTCTCATCGGCACCGGGCTTCGCATCCCGACCATGAAAATTCTCGGGGGCAATAAGGGGGCACTAAGAATTCCGTCCCTTTCCTTTCAGTTACTTAGAAGGCCAGGCTGCACCGCAAAACTCCTTTGTTTCCAATAAACTAATAGTTTCGATCCCCACCGCCCCTACCAACCAACTGTTTTAGAATGAATAGTGTAGAAGTTTTGCGAGGCGACAAAAGGCGACAATAAGAGCTTCAGGGGTGGCACCTTTGGCTCGTTGGAAGGAAGTCAAAGCAATCGTTGCGATAGGAAGTTGTGATCTGCGAGTCGGGACAGGGCAAGATTTTAGAGGCTGAAATCTCTGTGCGGGGACAGTGACACCTGACTCGCTGAAACAAATTCCCGATGTCCCCGATCGGCAGCGCGCTAGAGCTTCGTTCCAATCCTCACAACAGTTCGATTCGGGGGCCCGGTTTGCACCACGCGTACCACAGAATTTAGCCTATCGCTCGCCGCCTAATGGTGAACTGGAAGGATCGACAAAACGATCTTCGGGCCTCAACGTAAAGCACCAAAAGTGGTTACGAGATTCAGATTTGAACTGACAACCCTCGGGGTTATGAGCATTCGGGCCTTCGGAATGACAGATTGGCCGGTCGTGGGCGGTGGGAGCAGCGATGCGGTCATCCTGAACGTACTAGGCCGACGCTCGGCTCAGTTTTCCTCAGGCCTTGCTGAGGAAATTCTTGACTTCGCTGCATTCCACGACTAAGAGTCCACTTGCAGCCCTTCCGACAGGCATCGAGCGAAGGGATGCGGCGAAGAATGGAAATCGCGTGGGGGATTACACCCAAGGAGGTAGTCATGTTTGGACGCAGCACGAAGAAAAGCGTTCGACGCTGGACTCAGGCAGCGGTCCTTTGGTTGGTAGTTCTGGCTTTCGTCTTCTCGCCCGCTTCCGTTGGCGTGAAGGCCGATGATGGCGACGATGGTGGCGGCTTCCGTCACGTGTTTGTCATCATGATGGAAAACACCGGCTTTAATACATTGATCGGCAATCCCAACGCACCCCTTACCAATTACTTGGCTGCCACTGCGGGCCTGGCCAGCAACTACTTCGGCGTTGCTCACCCCAGCCAGCCAAATTATATTGCCGCCAGTTCCGGTTCCACGAACGGAGTCACCGGCGACGGTAACGTCACGATCGACGTCCAGAACATCGTTGACCAACTGGAATCGCACCAGAAGAGTTGGAAAGCCTACATGCAGTCTTTCTCCCTGTGTAACGGCAATCTGCTGGCCACTTCTTGCGGCAACCAGCTCTACGAGCGCAAGCACAATCCCTTCGTTTCCTATCAGGACGTGCAGTCCAGTCCATCCAGGCTGGACAACATCGTGGACTTCAGCCAATTGGCAACCGATTTGGCCAATGACACGGTGCCCGATTATTCCTGGATCAGTCCCGACCAATGTCATGACATGCATGGGCGCGGCGGTGGTGGTGCAAGTGATTCCTGTGACTTCTCCCAAGTGCAGCCGCTGATTGCGGCCGGAGACCTCTTCCTGTCGCAAACGGTCAGCTCTATCGTGAATTCCAAAGCATGGCGCGGAAATTCGGTGATTTTCATCATGTGGGACGAAAGCGATTTCACGGGCTCCGGTCCCTCGGGCTTCGGCGACACCAGCGGCTGCTGTGACGCCAACCCAGGTGGTGGACATGTGGTCTCACTTGTATATTCCCGCGACGTTCACCGCGCACGAACTTCCAAGGAAGCATTCAACCATTTCTCCATGCTCGCAACCATTCAGGATGCATGGCATCTTGGCTGTCTCGGGTTCACCTGTGATACGAAAAATGTAAAGCCAATGACCGATCTGGTCAGACGCGACGACTAACTCGGATACTAGAAACCTGACTCCGGCTTAGCACTATTGTCGGCCGATCAGGTGCCTTCCCAGGAGGAATAAATTGCGACAGTCGCTGAAGCTTTGCGTGATGACGTTGGCACTGTGCCCGCTAACGGCGAGGGCGCAGGAGAAACTACCATTGAAATTGATCACCACAATTCCGATGCCCGGTTTCACGGGGGATTTCGACCATTTTGGGCTTGACCTGAAGGGCAACCGGTTGTTTCTTGCGTCCGAAGACCAAAAGACGGTTGAAGTATTTGACCTCCGGACGGGTGACCGGATTCACAGCATCAAAGGTTTCGGCCAGCCGCTCACGATGGCTTATCTGGCCGAGTCCGACCGACTGATCGTCACGGACGGAGGCGATACCGATGCCGTCGAAGAGGTGGATTGTAAAGACTACAAAATAATTAACACCCTCAAGCTGGGTCCTGGCGTAGACCACAGCGCGTATAACCCCGTAACCAAATATTTTTATGTAGAGAACGGCGGCGGACTAAACGACAAGACACATGTGCTTACCATCATCGATACGAAATCTTTCACAAAAATCGGTGAGGTAGCGGGGCTGCCCGGAAATTCCAACGAGGGCATGGTCATCGATCATGAAGGGAAGAAACTCTATGTCAACCTCACGGGCACGGATGAGATTGGCGTGATTGATCTAAGCACTCGTCAACTGATTGCCAAGTGGCCCCTGCCTGACGCTCACGTAGCCCATGCGATAGCACTGGACGAAAGTAATCGACGACTGTTCACGGCGACACGTCGCCCAGCGCAATTCATCGTTTTCAATATGGATACAGGTAAAGTCGTGGCTTCCGTTCCGTGTGTGGGTGTGAACAGCGATATGTGGGTCGATTTCGAACGTAAACGACTCTATGTGACTGGAAGTGAGACCGCGTCCGTTTTTGAACAGCGCGATGCGGACCATTACGAGCACGTCGCCGAAGTGCCTACTGCCTATCGCGCCAAATCGTCAATGTTTGTGCCCGGACTCAAACGGCTCTACGTCGCTGATTCAGGGAAGGGCAAGCCGGATGCGAAATTGGCGCTGCAAATTTTCGAAGTTCAATAACGCTAGCAAATGCATTGGCCCGATTATGGTTCTTCGATCGTGGACCCTCTTTGACCGAATTCAGAGCACGCTGCCAAGGAGGAGTTGGCGACGGGCCGTGGTCCTTTGCATTTCGAGCAGATGGAGTGTGCTCAAGGCGCCGCGACGCGCCCTAAGCCATGCTGACGTGCGGCCTTGTTCAGGGCTTTTTCAAGAAGGATCCTGCGGACGGGAGCTGCGGTGAGAAATGTTGTGCGAAGTGGTTCATCGGGCGCAAAAGAATTGGCAATTTTGAGGATGCAGGTTTCCGCGCGTTCGCGATTCGTTTCCGCCGTTTTGTGTTCCTTTACGTGCTGGTAGAACTGCCAGGCCGTAGCATAGCCTTGCCAGGCCGCGACCAGAATTTCAAACTTATCAAAAATCGCGAGGGCTTGCTGAATCGACTCTCGCGCATCCGGCAAATCGCTTTGGGCCATAGCCACTCTTGCCTTCAGATCCCAAGCAAGCGCCTGCAGATACGGATCGCTGGTGGCCAGCGCGGACTTTAGAAAACCGTCAGCTGTAGTGCGTGCGTTCATGATATTTCCGGACAGGAGCCAGGCATTGCTAAATCCAAGCTGTGCCATCATTCTCCAGTCCCAATGCATAAAAAATTTTGTGTGGACGTCAAGATCCTGTACGTGCCTGAAATGTTCAAGCGCTTCAGAGTATTTCCCTTCATGGAGCGCCATATTTCCGGCGGCCAGCTGGTCAATCGCGTAGTACTGTCCGTCCGGAAACTCTCCCCTCACATTACAGGTCGCTTGGCAAATTTGCCTTGCACCCTCGAAGTCGAAAGCCAGTGTGCGAAGCCATGCTTCGCGGAGAGTAAGTAGCCAATACAGTGACAAATTCTCGTCCGGAGATGCTCGGCCGGCTTTGGTAATCTGCAAAACTTTCCCAAGCTGCCCCGTGCGGAGAAGGACCATTGTCTGTCCGCTCTGGGCACCAAAGTGCGCCAGAAAGTTCACTACTTGACCCACCCCGGATGCGCTGGCTTCGGACAGGCTGCGTTCGCATAAGTCCAATGCTTCCCCGTAATTGCCCTTAAGCATTAAAATATGCGCATATACAACTCGCTGATAGGGATCCAACTCTGAAGGTTGCAAACGGACCAGGGTTTCGTAGGCGGACGTACACAGTTCTGCATCCATCTGGCTCCAGGAGTCAAACACCAGGCGAAAACCGGCGGCTAGCATTTGTGTGAGCGCCAAACGCGGCGGGTCGTCAACGCTCATGCTGATCTTCACGGCCTCTTCCAATGCGGCAACACCTTGTTCTGGACCAATGAAGCCGAGCGGATACATTGCGGAGGTTAGCGCGTGCAACTGAGCTTTCTTCAGTCCAGCTTGCTGCGCTCGTGCCGCCGCCGCCGCATAGGTCTGGGCGGACTGCGCCAAGGCCCCCAGGGCGAAATGAGCATCGCCCATAAACTCAAGGATGCGGACCTCAATTTCGGCCCGTAGTGAAGGGGTAAGCTTCAGCACTAGTTCGTGCGCATGGTGCAGTATCTCGACGCAATCACGATAGGCGAATCGCCCCACAGCATTCTCCGCGGCAAGAATCAGATAGCGGATCGCCTGCTCGTAGTCATGGCCTCCCTCGAAGTGCAAGGCAAGTTCGGTGGCCAATTCCTGTTCGCAGGGATCGCAAAATGCCTTGAGCCTCTGCGCCAATAGCAGGTGCAGTTTCGAGCGAGTGGCTTCCGGGAGCCGCCGATACAGAACTTCGCGATACAGTGAATGCCGGAACTCATAGCGTGCGGAAATCTGGCCGTTCCCCAACTCGTGAGTTCCGGCGCACCTGATAAATTGCAGCCTTGCAGTGAGTTCCTCGCAAGTATCTTGAATGCGGTCGGCGTCGATTTCGGCTGCGGTGCTAATGGCCCAAACTGAAAAGCGTTCTCCAGCAACGCTGGCACTTCTCAAGATGCGCTGTTCTAAAGGACTGAGCTGCTGGAATTGCACGTCGATCAGTTGATCCAGCGTCTCCGGGACACTCGGCTCAACATCTTCAAGAGCTACCGTCAGCGTCCACAACTCATTGGGCTGTGCAATCAGTCCTTTCTTTACCATATCCTGAAGAATGGTCACCATGAACAGCGCATTGCCGCCGGAGTGGCGATAGATCAGATTCGCGAGCCCGACAGGAAAATCCACGTTAACGAACTTGATGGCCAGGTATTCGGCGACATCGGACTCTTCAAAGCGTTCAAGACCAATCTCATGACTTAGATTGTGGATTACTAGATCCTGCTTTAGCGCTTTCAAAGGACTCTGTGAAATGATGACATCAGCAGGGCGGTAGGTTCCCAACAACAGCAACTTCGCCGGTCCACGGCGGCGGGCCAGCGCGGAGACGAAATCGAGAGTGGACGGATCCGTCCAATGGAGGTCTTCTAGGACAAGCACTAGCGGATCTTGCGCTGTCAACGATTCCAAAGCCTCGCAAATTTCACGCACCATTCGCTCGCGCGTAGCCCCGAGGATTTCCTTTTGCAACGCTTCCCGCTGTTCGGGCTTTACCAGTAAAGGGAACTGAATCAGCCAAGTGGGGGCTTGTCTCGCCAGGGTATGCACCACTGAGCCGCCGCCCGCGTCACGAATCCATTGGCCGAGCGCTTCCAGCACCGGGTAGTAGGCTTCCTTGCCGCCGAAACCCTCGACACACTGTCCACGAATTATTCGCAGATTGGGACGGCGGGAAGCTGCTTGATGAAACTCATCAACGAGAGTTGTCTTTCCGATTCCCGCCTCTCCAGTGATGAAGATCACCTGCCGCTGAGCTTTTAGGGCTTCGCCGAGGTAGCCGTCCAGTTGAGCCATAGCGGCTTCGCGACCGACCATTTTCCGCCCGGCGTTGACGCCCAGATCTGAGGGCGCCACAGGGTTCACTTCACTTATTGAGGCTACAAACTGGTAACCCCTCCGCGGAAATGTTTCAATGAATTCAGGCTTGTCGTGACGATCGCCCAAGGCCTTGCGGATTCCCAGGATATATTTCTTGATGACCTCAGGGTTTACATACGTTTCCGGCCAAAGGGCCCCGAGTATCTCATCCTGCGTGACCAGCCGGTCCGCGTGCTCGACAAGGTAGCGCAGCACATCGAAAGCCTTCGGGGTGAGCAACACACGGTCTTCCCCGCGCCACAAGCAGTGGTTCACGATGTCGAGCCGGAAGGAATGGAATTGCTTCATTTGCGAGGGTCAACTTCGCTTCTCACCAAAGGCTAGCGCCCAGGAACAAACGATTTACTGGAGTCTACGATATTAACCCTAAGTTTGCATTAGAGACGCTCGTCCGAGCCCACCCTACCATTTGACGTGCGGCGAATCGAATTCGCGCTGGCTTTTGTGCCTAAGGTCACCAAAATTGGACCGAAATCGTCACCGTGGCGTCATGTGAGCCTTTTTGTCTCCTCGTAAGCTGCCCTGGTAACCGGTGGGCCTATAGGAGCCAGAACTGGTATCTCAATGCTAAAGGACAAGACAAATATGAAGAAAATGTTGGGTGTGATGCTCACTTTGATGTGCGCATCTTCTGTACTTGCGTTTGACAACGACGACTCGATTGTTCGCTGGAAGAACATCGCCGGTGTAATCACCGCACCGGGCGTCGATAACCCGGTAGGAGGCATCCGTGCCGGAGCGGGCCCGTGGTCCGTCCGTAGCGGTCGCGCACAAGTGAACCTTGTGAACGGAGCTACGTCCTTTGATGTCGACGGACTGGTCCTCAATGGCAGCAATTCGAGTGGAACTCCGGGCCCGGTAACTGCGGTGACCGGCACGCTGGTGTGTAATGCCGGTACCACGACAGTAACCGTTCTCGACACGCTGCCTGTCTCGCTCAACGTGCACGGCGACGCTCACTTCTCAGGCCAAATCACAGGTGTGCCGGCCGCATGTAACAACCCCGTTTTTCTGATCCGAATTGCAACACCCGCCGGCCCTGCTGGCCGCTGGATTGCCACAGGAACCCAGCGCTTTATCGGCGACGACGAAAAGTAAAGCACTCTCGCTGTGCTCAAAAGGGGCGAGGCCAAGGCAGCCTCGCCTTTTTTTTTGACTCGTCATCCTCCGAGGTATGCACGCGACTTTATGCTCGGGGCTTACGTCACCGAAATTGGACCAAAAGCGTCACCGGCGGGTCACACCTTCCCATCTTCGTTCGCCTAATCTCACACCATTATGCGTGGAGCATTCGTAGTCCAACTAGGACCGGAAACGAGACCGGCGGAGGGCCGGTTCGAAGGCTGGGTTGAGGAAGTTGATTCCTGCACGGAGCTGCGCTTCCGTTCCAGCGAGGAACTGTTGAAGTTTGTCGGTCAGCGGTTTGACCTAGCGAGGGCTTCAGTCGACAAGACCCGGGCTTGTAACAAAAGCGAGCAGGTCTCTCCTAGGAAGAAAACCTCCCGGAAGGAAAGAGGTTCGCCATGAACATCATTCGGATTCTGCTTTTACGCGCCTTCGTGCTGGTCATCCTGAGCAGCTCGTTTGTTTACCTAACCTATGGGAAGGAGGGTCCTTCTGTGGTTCAGATCATGCGCAATGTCGCGTGGAATGACTTCATAACACAGATCAAGTTCCTGCCAGATGATTCTCCGCAAGATTCGCTCGACAGCGAAATGCTCGTTATCTTGAAATTTCTCAAAGCGCACGAGACTGAAGGGAGGGTCGGAATCTACGATCTCGAAGTGTTCAGAGCCATTGACCAGGCACGCGCTCGCTTGCAGAAAGCGGATAAGGATCTGGAAACGCTGCGAAACGAGCTTTCCTACAAAGAAGAGCAAGCAAACCGGGGGAGGTGACCCGTGGAATTCCGAAAAGTCGTCACCTGCAGCAAGTGCCAGCAGCCCATCGTCTCTGGAGCAGATCTCGGATACGTCTGCTTCAAGATTCCAGGTATGGACGGCTATCACTTTTTCCACTGCAGGTTTCGTCGCGGGGACTGCTGGGAAGCTTTCATAAGCGAGAGCCGACAAAAGTAGGAACGGCTCTGACGGTCGGGAATTGGCAATAGTTATCAGAAGGAGCGATATGGCGAGATTGATTGCGAAACAGACAGAGTCCAATTTGACCGAAGCGGAAGCCATAGTGCGAGCCAGGGAAGGCGACGCCGCTGGTTTCGAACACCTGTACAGGGCGCATTGCAGACGCGTATACAGCGTGTGCCTACGCATGATCAAGAATCCGGCTGACGCCGAAGATTTGACCCAACAAGCATTCCTACAGCTCTTCCGAAAGATCGGCACGTTCCGTGGTGAGTCAGGTTTTCGACTTGGCCGCACAGAGTAACTGTGAACGTTGTGTTGATGCATCTGCGCCGAAAAAAGCCGACCGAACTTCTAGCCGAAGACTTGGAGCGCCACAACTCAAATGGCGAGAGTCCACGTGAACTCGGTTGTGGCGACGCTTCGATGCTAGGAGCGAATCGATCGGTTAAACCTTGCGCGCGCGATTCGCAAGCTGCCGTTCGGTTACAAACAGATTCTCCTGCTCCATGAAGTCATGGGGTACGAGCACAGCGAAATTGCAACCTCGTTGCAATGCTCTGTCGGCAATTCAAAATCCCAGCTTCACAGGGCCCGTAACCGCCTGCAGTTGCTGCTGTATGGGGCGAAGGGCAAGCAGAACACAATCTCGGCTCCGCAGCGTGCAGAGATGCAGCCGTCACCAGAATTGGACCGAAAAGCCACCCGGACGTCACGTATCGATTAAGCGGCACCGCTATCTTGCAAGTAGGCCAGCGGTCCGGCTGAAGCTAGGCGAGATTCTTGTGGAAGCAGTTGGATGCCACAGGGCTCAGCCGAAGCCCGGAGGATCAGCGGCCCTTCTAAGTCGAAAAATAAGGAGAAAGAAATAAGTGCACAACAATTGCAGTGAGAAGTTCTGGAGCGGCAGAGCCGCTCGCAACATTATCCGTGGATTGCTCGCGGCTCTCGCAGTGCTGGCTGTCTCCGGCATCGCCTCCGCTCAAGACAGGCAAGAAAAGAAGGACGAGATCGTGTTTGACCTTTTACAGAACCCCGCCACTTCTTCCACCATTACGCCGCCGGTCGGAAACTCTTTGTTTTTGGCGACCCACGGCGTTGGTACTCAGGGCTATGTTTGTCTGCCTACTAGTACAGGAGTTTCCTGGATCGTAAACAATGCCCGTCCCGAAGCCACACTTTTCACGCATATTTTCGGGGAAGCGGTACAGATCATAACCCACTTCCTCAGCCCCGTCGTAAATCCCAACGACATCGGACCGAACCCGCCACGCTTCGGCGACGTGACGTGGCAGAGTTCCTTCGACAGCAGCCGGGTCTGGGCACAAAAGAAGAATTTCATTACTGCCGGAACTGAAGCGAGCTGCCCGAATGGCGGCGCGATTGACTGCCTGTTGCTGCAGGTGATCGGCGCCGATGAGGGACCAGCCGGCGGTAGGTCCCTAACCAAGACCACTTTCATCCAACGCTTGAACACCAAGGGTGGATCTGCTCCCGCCAATCCCGCTACCGGTTGCTTAGCTTCCACCGATGTGGGCCACCAGGTACTCGTGCCGTACAGCGCTGACTACTTCTTCTTCCGCGCGGACAACTAAGAACTTTCCCCCGTCCGACGATCATTTAGGTTGGGCACGCGAAGTCGCAGCAACTGGTGCTCTTCGCGTGTCCGCCCGATAGTCAAGGCTAAACGACTTCTGGGAACCACAATGTCGCAGTTTGCCAGTGCACGGTGGAAGCTCCCCCGTGAATCTCTCATTGGCGCGAGTTTTTGGGGACCGTGTTCACGCTTCAGCCCCGTTTATTGTAAACACCAATGCGCTTTAAGGAGGCAGTACAGTGAAACACAAGATTGCTCTATATTTCTCTTCGTTCATTCTTTTCGGACTTCTACTTGCCGCGGCTAACGCCACAGCACAAACGATCGGCTACCGGCAGACCAATCTCACGTCAAACCTTCCGAACGTCGCCAACAATGTCAGGCCAGGCTTGGTCAATCCGTGGGGGATTGCATTTCTTCCAGGGCAGCCATTTTTCATTGCAGACAATAAGTTCGGACTTGTCACCTCTCATGACAACACTGGACTTAGCGTCGCGCCCGGCGGCTTCACAGTCCCGAATGCCGCTGGGACTGGATTCGATCATCCAACCGGAATTGTTGCCGATCCGAATTCATCCTTTGGAGGTCCATCGCTTGTCAAGCCTTTCATTCTGGTCACCGACGAGGGGACAGTGTTCACCTGGGGCCCGGACGCTCGAGGCGATCTTCCACCGCAGGCAACACTGGTGGTCAATATCTTTTCGAGAGGCGCTGTCTACAAAGGTGTGGCAATCCTGAACTCTTCGTTAACGGCACCGGCGCTCGCGGTCACGAATTTCCACGGTGGATTCATCGACACTTTCCTTCCCGGATTCGCTCCAGTAGCACTTCCGGGTTCGTTCACGGACCCGAACCTGCCCGCGGGTTATGCGCCGTTCGGGATTCAAGTGATTGGAAGTCAGGTCTTCATGACCTATGCCGTGCAAGACGCCGCTAAGCACGACCCGATCTTTGGGGCAGGAAACGGCATCGTCAGCATTTTCGATATGGATGGCAATTTCGTGCGGCGATTCGCCACCGCGGGAGCTTTGAACGCCCCTTGGGGAATCACCCAGGCCAGCGCCAACTTCGGCCCGTTCAGCAACTTCATTCTGATTGGCAACGCTGGCGATGGAAACATCAACGCGTTTGACCTCGCGACCGGAAACTTCGTGGGCAAGCTGAAAGACGGCAACGGCCACGTCATAGCCAATATTGGTCTTCGCGGCCTGGCTTTTCGGTCCGATGGATTTGGCGACCCGGACACGCTCTACTTCACCTCGGAATTCCAGAACGAAGAGGACGGGCTATTCGGGGCAATTACCACCGGTCTGGTCAGTCTAACTCGAGTATCTGCTCCAGACACACCCACCAACACAAGCGCCACGATTACGGCCACCGTTGCAGCTGCACTCGATAATCCGGGAGCCCCGACCGGCACGGTCACTTTTCTGGATGACACGAATCGGCTAGGGACGGCCCCGTTGGTCAATGGATCAGCTGCCCTCGACGCGGTTCTCAGCGGCGTGCGCAACCATAACATCAGTGCTTTATACAGTGGGGATGCGGTTTTCTTGGCGAGCAGCGACATCATCGCAGTGCAAGTAATGGCGCTACCTACAATGCTGAATCTCGTGGCACCCGCAAACGCCGTCCCCGGCTCAGCCGTGACCTTGACGGCGACCATTAACTCGACGGGAGGAACGCCGACGGGGGAGATTGTATTTCACGATGGAAACACGGACTTAGGAACTTCTCCGTTGAATGGCGCTGGTGTTGCCACGCTGAGGATCAACACTCTGACAGCCGGTGCTCATTCTCTTACAGCGTCCTATGCCGGAGATGGGAAATTTGGCGGCAGCACGTCTGCGGGAGTAACCATCAACATTGCCAACGCCGATTTCTCCCTTGGTGCAACCCCTACGAGCGCAACGGTCGTTGCCGGCCAGTCCACTCAAATCATCCTGGCGGTCACTCCGGCCGGTGGCTTCGCGAACAGCGTCACGTTCTCTTGCTCGCCAATTATCGGAATCACTTGCGCCTTTAGTCCTGCGACGGTAACCCCTGCCAATGGAGCCGCGAGCACTACGTTGACGGTCACCACCTCCGCCAGCGTTTCGCGTTACGGGCTTCTGATGCCGGACCTGCTCGGCCCTTGCGCTGTCCTTGTCGCATTAGCCTTATTCAGCTTCGCGATGTGGCGTGCCAGAAGTGTTCGAATAGCTCGTGCTTCACTGCTGACCGCCACGGCCGCGGCGGCGATTGTTGCCCTGGGGCTCGTCATGAGTGGTTGCGGCGGATACAGCAGCAACACGCAGCCAAACTGGGGCACCGCTTCAATCATGGTCACCGCCCAGTCTGGGAATATTTCTCACACGACAACCGTCAAGGTCGAAGTGCAGTAACCTGAAAAGAACGTCGATGAACGAATTATTCCTGTACGGGACTTGGATCGGGAAGCTTTGGTTTGGCCTGGTATCAGTCCGATATCAAGATTGGCAAGCAAGCGGATGACGGTCATGTCCAGATCAAAACGATTCTTCTGGACGATATCTTCGGTTTTGACCCCGACGTGCGCTTGGCTCCGACGAACACGTTCCATCTGGGTTTCTGGTTTGACAATCCCCAGGATGCGGCGGCTCTGCCCAGCTGTCACTTCGACCCGACCAAGCCCACGCCGTTCAACGGCGAGCATAAGGCCGGACCGTTTGCCATGCTCAGCGTTCCTGACGCCAAGACCGGATTGGGCACACTCTGCACGAACCCGAACGATTCCACAACGCCAGCCAGCTGCACCCTCTGAAACTGCCGCTGCCGTGGAGAGCGGGGACGATGAGCGATCGCCCCTCTTTCCATAGCAGGATTACACTGGGAAAATGAATCGCCAGCGGGATACGATTGCGGCACCGTTCGCGCAAGACCGCATAATGTCAACACGCGGCGATTTGTCGATGCTCCCGGTACGCGCGGCGGAAGACGATTTCAACCAGCGCACCCGGGCCTCGAAAGTAAACGAAATGTACCAGGTGCAAATGTGAGCTCGTTTTCCTTGCAGTGCCCGCAGCGGTTGCTTATTAGTCGGGCCGATCGCCGTGCTCGTGCTTTTGTTCATCATCGTTGCGCCAACGCGCACGCAAACCAACAATTATGAATTCAACGATTCGCATTTCCACTTAACCAATAATGTTCAGGGGGAAGTATCCATCGAAAAACTGAAGCAAGCAGGGCAAGATTTACTGTCCTCGATATCGGGTTTGGCATAGCGACGCCGGATGAGGTCATTTCAAGACCTTTGGAGCTAAGGTGAGGAGAGAAAGCGAGAGGCGATCCTATGGCCAACATTAAGACAACTTTCTGGACGCTGGGTTTGCTTTGGATTTTGATCGGCTTTGAGCTTGCGGCTCCAGACGATTACAAAGGCTTGCGCACTTCGAAACATACGATACCTGCTCTCACTTTGACTGCTGTAGCGAAGACAGTTTCGGAATTCGAAATTAAGGATTGGCCCAAGAACCTGCGGACGGATTTGAAAGGGTACTCAATCAAAGTCGTCCTTCCGGAAAACGCGCCGGATCGGCCATGGAATGATGCTCTCATGACGAAATTTCGCGAGCTCACCGGTATTGAGGTACAGACGATCCGACCTGGCAATGACACAAGCGCAGTCTTGTCGAGCTATCTGCGCGAGTTCGAAACCGGCTCTCCGGACGCTGATGTATACGCAATCGACATCGTATGGCCTGGGATTTTGTCGGACTACGCTGAGGACCTGCGCCCGGCATTCGGTGATATGAGTGACATGGTGCCAGGTCTTGTTGAGAACAACACGGTGCGCGGTAAATTGATCGCTGTTCCATACTTCGTCGAGGTCAGTCTGCTCTACTATCGCCGCGACCTGCTGGGAAAATATCATTTCCTCGAACCGCCGCGTACGTGGAACGAGTTGGAGCAGCAGGCCAAAGTGATCGCCAAAGGGGAACGGGCAAATGGCAGAGGCACATTTTGGGGATTTCTGTGGCAAGGAGCTGCATCTGAAGCTCTGACTTGCAACGCCCTCGAGTGGCAGATTTCCCAAAGTGGAGGTTCGCTGCTAAAACCGGATGGGACGGTGAGCCTTGAGCACGCTCCGATGGTCCAAGCCTTGGAACGTGCCCGGCGATGGATCGGTACGCTTTCCCCACCCGACGTTACTGGCCAGCTTGAAGATGATTCTCTTCGGATCTGGAAGAACGGTGACGCTGCCTTCATGCGTAATTGGCCGTATGCCTACGCTGAAAGCATGCGGCCTGACTCAAGAGTCAGAAATCAGGTCGGGGTTACCCTGATGCCCAAGGGCGACCATCCCGGCGCACGTCACGCTGACGTTCTCGGTGGCTTCCAGCTTATGGTAAGCAAGAAATCAGCCAACAAAGCCGCCGCCATCGAGCTCGTTAAGTTTCTAACCAGTCCCGAAATTCAACGCGTGAACGCTGCGACGCGAGGATATGCTCCGACTCGGCCTGCTCTTTACGACTCACCGGAATTAAACGCAAATCCGTTTTTCGCGACTTTGCGGGACGTGCTTTTGAACGGAGCAGTGACACGACCATCCACGGCCACCGGTCCGCAGTACGATCACCTGTCGACGGCTTATTTCACCGCGGTGCGTCAGACGTTAATGGGGAAAAAGAGCGCAGACACCGCGGTGACCGAACTCGAAGGCGAACTCCACCGCCTTACCGCAAAATAAGAACAGCGTTTCTTCCTCTAGGCGCGATGGCAGAAATAGGGCACGGCCTTGGTCTCGATGAGCGGGAAAGGTGGCGTATGCTTCGAAAGGCTCGTAATCGTATTCTCGTCATTGTAGGGACCGGCACTGTCGGCCGCCAGGTCCCCAAAACTCTGGCCGACTTTGAAATCAATGACATAGCAGCCCTCCCGCCACTGCTCTGTTATAACTCCTACCTATGTTTCGATTCATCGGCCTGTGCTTCGGAATGCTGGTTCGTCTCTTGCGCGCGCGTCGGAGCCTCCTACTCGAGAATCTCGCGCTACGTCAACAACTCACCG
>Ga0179587_10000572_pt1 | contig 15395 bp, 8 predicted proteins | sample CZODoug2_1_08_16_FD_185932 | JGI IMG/M metagenome (GOLD analysis project Ga0179587, IMG submission 185932) | Vadose zone soil fungal communities from Angelo Coast Range Reserve, California, USA - CZODoug2_1_08_16fungal | ecosystem: Environmental > Terrestrial > Soil > Vadose zone | place: USA...
GAGCCCAGGTGCCGTGTTAAAAGGGGCGGACGGCGGCCAGCCAGGGAGTGACAGCGCATCCTCGTCCGATTCCTCCGGACCTACGATCTTCACGGCAGTTCAGGAGCAGCTTGGGCTTAAACTGGAATCGCAGAAAGGCCCGGTGCAAATTCTCGTCATCGACCATGTCGAGAAGCCGTCGGAAAATTAGCAGCGGTCCCGATATTTCGTGGATATGAGAAGGATTGTTCGTATCATGACCGAGCGTCGAGCGCGCAGGCTGGATTCGAAGCCATTGCTCGTCACGGCTGGTTTGGTGGCCGTGGCCCTGCCGGTCGCCTTTGGCTTGCTACGCGCAACGCAAACCGGGGCTGCGACGCGAGCCCAAAACACCGCTGCGACTGGGCCGGTGTACGAGGTCGCGTCGATCAAAGCGAACAAATCTGACAACGGATTGTTCAGGATGATGTTCGAGCAGGATGGGTTCAGTGCAACGAGCGTCACGCTGCGGATGCTTATTAGCACGGCATACGAAGTCAACGACAATCAGATCTTCGGCGTGCCGAACCGGCTCAACTCTGAAAAATACGATATTGAGGCAAAAATGGACAGTTCTGTAACCGATGGACTGCAGAAGATTAGCGAGGATCAACGCAGAGTTGAGAAGCGCCGCATGCTTCAGGCACTTCTAGCCGACCGCTTCAAGCTGATGCTGCATCGCGAAAGCAAACAGCTTGGCATGTACGCACTGGTCATTGCCAAGAACGGCCCCAAACTTCAGGAGGCCAAACCCGGCGACGCTTACCCGCAGGGAATGAAAGATGATGGCCGGCCCCTAGGAGCGGGTGTGTTCCGCCTGGGAAGGTACGCGGGAGGAAGGGGCGAACTAGTAGGGCAAGGGCTGCCCATGGCCACTCTGGTACGACTGTTGTCGGAAAAAATTCTGAACCGCGGCGTTCTAGACAACACCGGACTCACGGGCAGCTATGATTTCACACTGCAATGGACGATAGCAGACGAGAGCCAAGGTCCCATGTTTAAGGGGGCGGAAGACGACCAGCAAGGTACCGGCAGCACTACCCCGCTTGAATCTTCTGGGCCTTCATTCTTCGCCGCGATTCAGGAGCAGCTTGGGCTGAAACTGGAATCGCAAAAAGGTCCTGGGCAAGTTCTCGTCATCGATCATGTTGAAAAGCCTTCGGAGAATTAACGGCGGGCAGGAGCAACGATGTTGGGTGACAGACGAAAGAATTCTCCGGAGGTTTGAGAGAAAGGACAAAGTGCGATGATCCTGAATTATTTATCTGCAATGTGGATGGCCATTGCGGCCGCACTGGGCAATCACTTGTGGCAGTCGACGCTTTTTGCCGTCACGGTCGGTTTATTGACCTTGATTTTACGAAAGAATCAGGCCCGCGCTCGCTACTGGCTCTGGCTGGCCGCGTCGGTGAAATTTCTAATCCCCTTATCAGTGTTGGCAGGCCACTTACCTTGGTCTTACGGTTCGGCAGGGGCGCAAGCCCGGGTGTACGCTGCGATTAACGAGGTCAGCCGGCCCTTTACGCAGCCGACGTTCTCGGTGATTGCTCGGGTCACTCCCTCGACGGCCTCCCCGAACCTGATCCGTGTGCTTCCGGCGCTTCTTGCTGCAACGTGGCTCGTTGGATTTCTAGTAGTGCTCCTCGTGTGGTATGTGCGTTGGCGCCAGATTTCCGCAGCCGTACGGCAAGCACGGCCATTGCGAGAGGGACGCGAAGTCGTGGCGCTACGACGGCTTGAGCGTGTAGGCGAAATGCCGCAACGAATCGAGGTGCGCTTGTCACGGGCTGCTCTTGAGCCTGGGATATTCGGCATAAGCCGCCCGGTCTTACTATGGCCCGAAGGCATTTCCGAGCGCCTTGAAGACGCGCACCTGGAAGCAATTCTAGCTCATGAGCTGTGGCATGTACGTCGTCGAGACAATCTGGCCGCGGCGGTGCACATGGTGGTCGAAGCTATCTTCTGGTTTCAACCATTAGTTTGGTGGATGGGGGCGCGCTTGCTGGAAGAACGCGAGCGCGCCTGCGACGAAGAGGTCCTGGAAATGGGCAGCGAACCGCAGGTCTATGCCGAGAGTATTTTGAAGACCTGCGAATTTTGTGTGGAAGCTCCGCTGGCGTGCGTATCGGGAGTAACGGGCGCCGATCTCAAGAGACGGATTGTGCGCATCATGTCCGCGCGCGTGGCAGAGAGATTGAGTTTTGGCAAGAAGCTGCTGCTCCTCACAATCTGCTCAACCGCTGTCGCCGTACCAGTCGTGATGGGTCTCGTGAACAACCCACCGCGAATTCTTCGACAATTGCAAGAAGCGGACGGTCCCGCGGTGCAACCGTTTGAGGTGGCCACCATTAAGCCGAGTCGCCCCGGAGACAATATGGTTCAACTCTTCATGTCTCCCGGCAAGTTCACGACAAGGGCCGAAACGCTAAAGGGAATCATTAAGTTTGCCTATGACATTAAATCAGACAATCAGCTTTCGGGAGGACCAAGCTGGATTAATTCCGAAAAATACGATATCGAGGCAAAAGAAGAGGCCTCAGTAGCCGACAAATTGCAGAAGCTTCCCTTTGGAGAGCAAGCGAAACAAGCCCGATTGATGGTCCAGGCGCTGCTGGCGGATCGCTTCAATTTGAAGGTGAGTCACCAGACGAAAGACCTTCCTGTCTATGCATTGGTTGTTGCGAAAAGTGGTCCAAAACTGACTCCGACGGAAGTTCCACCACCTGCCCTGGACGGCGCTTCTGCTCCGAAGAAGATGTTCCGCGGAATCAGAATGATGGGCCCCGGCCAACTCAGCGCAACCAATATAAACATTGGCCTTCTAGCGGACATACTGTCAGGGCAACCCGAATTGGGACGGCTGGTTATAGACCAAACCGGCCTCAACGGTAATTATGATTGGACGCTGAAATGGACGCCGGACCAGACCGCCCAGATGTCCAAGAGCGCAGATGACGCCCACGCAACCGCCGACGCACCTCCCCCTGATTCCTCGGGGCCCTCGATCTTCACAGCGCTCGAGGAGCAGCTGGGCCTAAAACTGGAAGCGAAAAAAGGGCCGGTAGAAACCCTGGTAATCGAAAGTATCGAGAAGGCTTCGGAGAATTAACGGCCGGCGGGGTACATGACCGAGGAAGTTGTTGGCAAACGGGATTCGAGTAGAAAGCCATTGCTCGCTGTAGCTGGATTCGCGTCAGTCGCCGTGCCGCTTATGTCCGGCCTGTTACACGCAACGCAAAGTCGGGCAGAGTTTCAGGCCTCGAACACAGCTACTGTGCCTGTGTACGAGGCCGCTTCGATCAGACCACGCAAGTTCGGTAGCGGCGGTATGATCAGCTGGGATTTCCAGCCGGACGGGTTCACTGCAAAAAATATCACACTGCAGATGCTCATTCGAATGGCGTATGGTGTCGAAGACTATCAGATCTCAGGAGCACCCAAGTGGCTCAACGCTGAAACATACAACGTTGAGGCGAAATTGGACGGTACCGGAGCCGATAAGCTGCGCAAGCTGACCTTCGATCAACGTAGCGTTGAACAGCAACCAATGCTTCAGGCGCTCTTGGTGGACCGTTTCAAGCTGACGCTCCACCGCGAAACCAAGGAACTTCCAGTATATGCGCTGGTCATCGCGAAGAACGGTCCGAAACTTCAGGAGGCAAAACCCGGCGATACCTACCCCAACGGAATGAAAGACCTTGAGGGCCACGGCCATGGGGACGTCATGCACTTTGGAACCGGCATCTTAACGGGTCAAGGGGTTTCTATCGCGTTCCTGGTGCGGATGTTGTCACAGCAGCAACTGGGCCGCCCGGCTCTCGATAAGACCGGGCTCATGGGTAAGTATGATTTCACACTGCAATGGACACCAGATGAGAACCGAACTCCGACAGTTGGCCAGCAAGGGACTGAAAACACTCCCCCACCCGAGTCTTCCGGGCCTTCTATCTTCACAGCGATTCAAGAGCAGCTTGGGCTAAAACTGGAAGCACAAAAAGGCGCTGCGGAGGTGCTCGTCATCGATCATGTGGAAAGGCCCTCGGAAAATTAGGTGCGGGCGGGGTATTCGATGGCGGCAGATCAAAAGCTGTCTCCATCTCCTCTGCGCCATTGCGTGGCTGAGTGTCGCCAACCTGGCAGCCGCCTCGGAACACCAGGGACAGGTCACCTTCGGCGGCTTACCGGTTCCAGGAGCGACGGTAACGGCCACTCAGGGCAGCAAAGAATTGAGCACGATCACCGATCGACAAGGCCTCTATTCGTTTCCTGACTTGACAGACGGAACGTGGACAATGGAAGTCCAGATGACGGGCTTTTCGACGACCAAACAGGATGTGGTGATCGCGCCGGACGCGCCTGCAACGAAATGGGAATTGAAGATGCTGCCACTCGAGCAAATCAAGGCCGAGATCAAGGCGGCAGTTTCTCCCGCCGGCATTGTGGCTCCACAGCCCAAGAGCGAATCAACAACACCGCCGGACGATAAGGTTCCTGAGATCAAGACGTCCCAAGAGGATCTCAACCAACTCGCCTCCGACGGCCTGCTCATCAATGGCAGTGTAAATAACGGAGCGGCATCACCGTTCGCGCAATTTGCGGCGTTTGGCAATAATCGCAGTGGCGCGAAAGGGCTTTACAACGGCGGAATCGGCATGATCTTGGACAACGCGGCGTTGGATGCCCGACCTTTTTCCTTGAGTGGGCAAAACACACCCAAGGCCAGTTACAACCGAGTGACGGGTGTGGTGACGTTCGGCGGGCCGCTGAGAATTCCCCATTTGCTCCAGCACGGTCCTAACTTTTTTGTTGGCTACCAATGGACGCGAGACCGCGATGCCACCACGCAGTCCGCACTGGTGCCGAATTTGGCCGCACGCGGGGGAGATTTCTCCCAGGCGTTGAATGCACTTGGACAGCCGGTGCAAGTGTTCGATCCAACAACGGGATTGCCGTTCCCCGGGAACACGATTCCACAGAGCCAGATCAGCACCCCAGCGCAGGCTTTGTTGAATTTCTATCCGTTGCCAAACGTTGCCGGGAATCCTCGGTACAACTACCAAATTCCAATCATCAGCAACAGGCATCAAGATGCTTTGCAATCACGGTTCGATAAGACACTCAATCGCAAGAATCAACTCAATGGCGACTTTGCATTCCTGAGCACGCGAACAGACAGCCCAAACCTGTTCGACTTTCTGGATGCGACGGATGTGCTGGGTATCAATACCGGTATGCGTTGGTCGCACCGCTTCAACCAAGAGTTTTTCCTGAATCTGGGGTACCGGTTTAGCCGGTGGTCTACGAGGATCAAGCCATACTGGGCGAATCGCGAAAATGTTTCCGGAGAAGCGGGAATAACGGGCAATAGCCAAAATCCAATGAACTGGGGGCCGCCGAGCCTGACCTTCTCGAGCGGTGTGGCAGGATTGTCCGATGCCCAGAGCTCATTCGATCGCAACCAGACCAGCGCGTTGTCCTATTCCATATTATGGAATCGCAACCGTCACAACTTCCGGTTTGGTGGTGATTTCCGGAGACAGCAGTTTAATTACCTGTCTCAACAAGATCCGCGAGGCACGTTTACTTTCACGGGCGCGGCTACCGAGGGAAGCGTCAATGGCGTTGCGGTAGGTGGCTCGGATTTTGCCGACTTTCTGCTGGGAATTCCGGACACCAGTTCAATCGCTTTCGGCAACGCTGATAAATACTTTCGGGAATCCGTTTACGACGCCTACACCACGGATGATTGGAGAATGAGTCCGCAATTCACCCTAAACGCGGGAGTTCGATGGGAATACGGTGCACCCATTACGGAATTGTATGGCCGCTTGGTAAATTTGGACATCGCCCCGAATTTCGCGGCGGCCGCGCCGGTTGTAGCAACCGATCCGCTTGGGCCGCTGACGGGCCAAAGATACCCAGACTCTCTCATTCATACCGACAAGCGCCTTATTGAGCCGCGTGTCGGAATCGCTTGGCGTCCGATCTCGGGGTCCTCACTTTTGGTTCGCGCGGGATATGGAATCTACTCTGACACTTCCGTTTATCAAACGATCTCTCTACAAATGGCGCAGCAGGCACCGCTCTCTAAGAGTCTGAGCGTCGAAAACGACCCGCATTGCCCGCTCACCCTGGCGAACGGATTCAACACTTGCTCCTCAGTCACGCCCAACACCTTCGCAATCGACCCGAATTTTCGTGTCGGTTATTCGCAAAACTGGCAGTTCTCTATACAACGCGACCTGCCCGGCTCGCTGCAACTGTCCGCAACCTATCTGGGGATTAAAGGGACGCGGGGAGTGCAGGAATTCCTACCAAATACTTTTCCGGCCGGGGCCTCGAATCCCTGCCCTAGCTGTCCGGTCGGATTTGCTTACCTTACCTCGCATGGCAATTCGACCCGCGAAGCGGGCCAAATTCAGTTGCGCCGAAGGTTGCATAATGGTCTTACTGCCACCTGGCAGTACACTTTTTCGAAATCCATCGATGATGATTCCGCGCTCGGAGGCCAAGGAGCTCTTGCCGCCATACAAAACACCCAGCCGAGTTCGTCTAGCCCCGGTCCTACAATGGTGTTGGGTGGAACAAGCAGCCAGAACTCCCCTACAATCGCGCAGAACTGGCTTGATTTGAGAGCCGAACGGGGGCTTTCGACTTTCGATCAGCGCCACCTACTAAGCGTGCAATTGCAGTACACCACCGGCATGGGAATCGGCGGAAAGAGCCTCGTGAGCGGTTGGCCGGGAACACTCTTCAAAGAGTGGACCTTCCTTACTCAGATGACGGTTGGCAGTGGCTTGCCGGAGACACCCATCTATCTGGCAGCGGTGCCGGGTACAGGGGTAACCGGAAGCATTCGTCCTAACTACACGGGCGCGCCGATTTACCGAGCCCCAGCGGGTTTGTTTTTGAATCCAGCGGCTTATACCGCTCCTCTCCCGGGCCAATGGGGAAGCGCGGGAAGAAACTCGATCATCGGCCCTGCTCAATTCACCTTGAATGCTGCGATCGCGCGCACCTTCCGCTTGGATGGTCGATTCAATCTCGATTTGCGGATGGACTCCACCAACCTTCTGAACCATGTCACTTTTACCAGTTGGAATGCGATCGTTAACAGCACGCAGTTTGGATTGCCAGCAACGGCCAATTCCATGCGCAGCCTCGAAACCACACTGCGCTTGAGGTTCTGAACCATGCGAGGTGTTATTGCCGCATTGTTGTTAGGGACGCTGGCTGCCGCTCCGCAGCAGATCGGGCAGAACACTCCGGCTGAAGGTAAAGGGACGGCTAAGATCGCCGTTAGCACTCAGCTAGTCGTCGAGACGGTGGTGGTCAAGGACAAGAAAGGGAACCCCATTGAGGGCTTGACCGCGAAGGATTTCACTGTGGCCGAGAACGGCGTGCCGCAGGCCATCCGGTTCTGCGAACACCAGGAACTGCCGGAGGCTCAGAGCGCCGCGCCCGCCGTTCCATCCAAGCCGGAAGATATCAAGATCTACCATGACCTTGCCAGGACTCGAATTTCGCCCGAGACGCCTGGGAACATTCGATACAAAGACCGCCGCCTGTTGGCGCTGTACTTCGACATGACTGCCATGCCGCCCCCGGACCAGTTACGTGCGCTGGCCGCGGCGCAGAAATTCATCAGGACGCAGATGACATCAGCGGATCTGGTCTCCATCCTTAGGTATTCGGGCGGCGCTGTCGACGTACTCCTGGATTTCACAGCTGAGCGTAACCGGCTGTTGAGCGTCATCGCAACGTTGACTGTAGGAGAAGGCCAAGGATCGGATGAATCCACAGACGACGCCAGCACTTCCGATACTGGAGCCGCCTTCGGTCAGGACGACAGCGAGTTCAACATCTTCAACACCGACCGCCAGTTGGCGGCGCTCGAAACTGCCGCCAAAATGTTGGGGCAGCTCAGCGAGAAGAAATCGCTGGTCTACTTCGCCAGCGGTCTGAGGCTGAATGGCGCAGACAACCAGGCGCAACTCCACGCCACGATCGACGCTGCCATCCGTGCCGGTGTGTCGTTTTGGCCGATTGACGCGCGCGGTTTGGTGGCCCAAGCCCCCCTTGGAGACGCCACAAAAGGTTCGCCGGGTAACCTGGGGATGTATTCCGGAGCCTCGGCACTGGCAGTAACAACGGGCTTTCAGCAGTCGCAGGACACGCTTTATGCCCTCGCCGGGGATACCGGCGGAAAGGCTCTGCTCGACTATAACGACCTGACCAGGGGAATCGTCGAGGCGCAGCAGACCGTTTCGAGCTACTACATCCTGGGGTATTACACCAGCAATGCGGCTCAAGACGGAAAATTCCGGCGCATCAAAATCTCGTTGAACTCGAACTTGTCCGCCAATCTGGATTATCGCCAGGGCTATTACGCCGGCAAACAGTTCAGCAAATTCACCGCTGCGGATAAAGAACGGCAACTTGAAGATGCGCTGATGCTGGACGACCCGATTACGGAACTCACCATCGCAATGGAAATAGATTACTTCCAGTTGAATCGGGCCGAATATTTCGTCCCCATCGTTGTGAAGATCCCGGGACGGGAACTTGCCATTGCCAAGCGTGGCGGCGCAGAACGCACGCTCATCGATTTCATCGGCGAGATCAAAGACGACTACGGCGGCATGACGGTTACCAATGTGCGCGACAAGGTGAATATCAAGCTGAGCGATCGAACGGCAATCGAATTATCCAAGCGGCCGATTGAATACGACACGGGGTTCACGCTTCTCCCGGGAAAATATACGATCAAGTTTCTTGCCCGGGATGCCGAAACCGGGAGAATCGGGACTTATCAAACCAGTTTTGTCATTCCCAACCTGAACAAAGAGGAAAAGAGAATTCCCATCAGCTCCGTGGTACTGGGGAGCCAGCGCATCGACCTCAAGGAGGCGCTCTATAACGCGGCAAAAAATAATAAGGACAAAGACAAAGAAGAGGCGGTCAACCCGTTGGTCCAGAATGGCCAGAAATTGATTCCCAGCGTAACTCGGGTGTTCAGCAAAAGCCGGGACATGTATGTCTATCTTCAAGCCTACCAGCAGAACACAGCAAGCGTTCAGCCGCTAATCGCATTTGTGGGTTTCTACCGCGCCCAGACGAAGGCGTTCGAAACGCAACCGATTGAAGTGACGGGTGGGCTGAATAATCGGCTGAAAACGATGCCTCTCAGCTTCAGCATTGCTCTCAGTCAGCTTGCGCCAGGCAAGTATGACTGCCAGGTGACCGTGCTAGACCCCACCGGACAGAAGGGCGCGTTTTGGCAGGCCCCAGTCATGCTCGTGCCGTAACCGTCCGCACCGGCTCCCTTTCGCTCGCTTTACGCCCGCGCGCTCGCCTTAGACTTTCAGCTAGAGCGGAATTAAGGAAACGCGCATGGCACTAGATTGGACAAAGTGTGCGGCAGTAGAAAGCGTGCCCGGAAAAGTCAGCCATAATTCACTCGTATCGTAGCGCGACCATGGGGTCCACCTGAGAAGCGCGCCAGGCGGGCAGAAAACCGGCAAGCGCAGCAACAAGTGTCAGCAGAGTTACCGCGAGCAGAATTGCGACCGGGTCCGCGAAACCTAACCCAAATAGCATGCTACGTACCAGATGAGTTCCACCCAGCGCCAAAGGCACGCCTATGGAGATTCCGAGCAATACAAGCACCAGCGTCTCGCGCAACACCTGCCAAAGAACATTTCCCCGCTCCGCGCCCAGGGCCAGGCGAATTCCGAAGTCCCTCGTCCGACGAGCCACCGAGTAGGCCATCAGGCCGTACAGGCCAATGGCGGCGAGAAAAAGAGCTAGCAAGCTGAAAGCGCTTGCGAGTCGCTCGATGAAGCGGTCGGTTTCGAGCGAGTCGTCAACTAGTTCCGACATGGTATGGATTTCGATGGGAGGGAGCGTCGGAGCTGTTTCCCGGACAACTTGGCGAAGCGCTACAGCTACGGCTTGGGTATCGCCATAAGTGCGCACCTCATAGACGGCAGCAGGATTTTCCCACATGGGGTTGGCGAGTGGAGCGTAGATGCGAGGCACAGCCTTCTCGCGCAAGTTGTTGTACTTGGCGTCTGCGGCGACACCCACGACGACCATCTCGGCGGGGTTGCCGGAATACGTATCGCTCACGCGCTTGCCGATGGGATTGGCGTTGGGGAAAAAGCGGAGCGCGAAGGTCTGGTTCACGACGGCGGCGCGAATGCTGGCAGCGGTGTCTTGTACTTCAATTTCCCGCCCCATCAAGATGGGAATTCCGAGCGTGGAGAAATATCCCGGGCCGACATGATCCATGCGTGAATTCATTTCCTCATCGGGCTTGGGAGTATACCCTTCGACGGCCACCGGATCTCCCGATTCCGAGTGGCTGAAGAGGCCGTTTTTGGAGACCGTGGCGCCGCGCAAACCGGGTAGGGCGGAAATCCTGGCGAGCAAGTCGAGTTGAAACCGGGGGATCGCTGCGCCTCCGTAGCCTCCAGGGGCAGCATCGACTCGGAAGAGAATCAGGTTCTCGCGGCTGTAGCCAAGACTTACCTCGCCGAGTTTGGAGAGGCTGCGGACAAAAAGCCCGGCGGAAACAAGGAGAATCACGGAAACGGCTACCTGGGTGACTATCAGGATTTTTCCCGCAGGAAAGCGACCATGGGACGCCTCGCTTGACGTACCGGTTGGAGTGGACTTCAGGACCGGCGTGAGATCAAGGCGCGTCGAGTACCATGAAGGAATCAATCCAAAAAGGATGGTGGTGAGCAGCGTCACGCCCAGAGTGAAGCCGAGCATGCGCGCGTCGAGCTGTAGATGGAGGTCCATGCTTCGAGGACCGGGCAAGGCGCCGGAAACCATGCGCAGCAGAAGCGCGTCGGTCCAGCGCGCGAGCAGCAAACCCGCAGCGGCGCCCGATATGGCGAGAAGCAGGCTCTCCGTCAGCAATTGCCTGATCAGCCGCCCGCGGCCCGCGCCGATGGCAATGCGCATGGCGAATTCTCTTTGCCGTGCTGCGCCGCGAGCGAGCAGCAGGTTCGCAACGTTGACGCAAGCGATAAGAAGCACGAGCCCTACCAGGGCCATCAAGACTTTTAGCGGCTGACCAAAATGCGCGCGGAGAGCGGAAGAACCTTGTGCTGCTCGCTGCAAATTGATGCGCTGATCAAGAGCTTGACGACGCTCATTCGCTGAGATCGAGGCGCCAACCTTGGATTCCAGGAGGCTCTGGAATGCAACATTGATGCTGGCCTTGGCTTGTTCTGGCGTGACCCCGGGCTTCAATCGCGCTATGACCTGAAGCCACATGTGCACGTTGGTCACGTCTTTCGCCGGGGTGAGGAGATCGCGTCCCGGGTAGACGGAGTCCTGCATCATCATAGGAATCCAAAGATCGGGGAACGCTCCGACGGTCTCTCCAAAGAATCCTGGCGGAGTGACACCTACAATTTGGAATGACGTTTGGCGAATCTGTATGGTTTTGCCAAGCGTCAACGGGTCCAGCCCGAACCGTTGCATCCAGAAGCCGTAGCTGAGAACCGCGATCGGTGAGCCGCCCCTGGCGCGGTCTACTTCGCTGGTGAAAAGCCTGCCAGCGGCGGGAGTGACTCCAAGGCTGGCGAAGTAATCTCCGCTGACAAGGCGGACGCGAGCGGATTCCTTTTGTGCTCCTGTCTTGGACGAGGAATCAGGGATGGTGACTTCCAATCCGGGAAGACTGCTGTCGGCGGCGAAGATTCCAGAGAAGACTTCGTTGTGATCTCGGAAGTACTCGAACTCTGAGTAGGCGAGGAGCCCGCGGTCGCCGCTCTCACTTCCGAAGCTGGAACCATGCTCGTCAGGGTCCGAAAGAGCGACCAGTTCTTCGGGATGCGCAACGGGGAGCGAGCGCAGAAGGACCGCGTCAAGAACACTGAAGATCGCGGTATTGGCTCCAATCCCCAGCGCAAGAGTCAGGGTGGCAATCACAGTGACTCCTGGGTTTTTCGCCAGGATGCGCAATGCGAATCGCAAGTCTTGCCAAAGATTTGCCATACCTGCTCCTTTCCGCGCACGAATCCGCCGGAAACTCCGCACATCGGCGTCCGAGCCATGACACGCTGATACTGCTTGAGACCAAAGCACTTACCCGTATGTAGCCAGCTGCGATGATTTTCCCTTCGCTCGATTTTGGGACTTGCCTGTGTCTGAATCGAACACCGCGCCCGCCCCAAGAGCCTCGACCAGAAGATGGTGAGCCGGGCTGTATTGGCGAAGGCTACCGCAAGCGGGTAAACGTGGCACGTGATTTGTGTTACCGCGAGCTGATTCTCACTGCTGACCCTCACGCCGAGCCCTTTTATGCCCCATGCGGTTGGCTGGCAAACGGACCACAGCACGTTCACCGGAGCGCGCCTCATAGCGCGGTTTCTGCATCCGGCAACAGCGGATGCATTTCTGGCGAAGAACGCCGAGAGTCGCCCCTTAGACGACTCCGGCGTGTCTGGTCGAGCCCGCTCCCGTGTGGCGCTTCAAGAACTGTAAGGTCTTCTGATTGAACTCCTCGACCTTCTCATAGATGGGGGCGTGCGCACACCCTTCGAAGATCAGCAGCTCGGAACTGGAGATACTACCCTTCATCTGATCCGCGAAACGCGTGGAGGTGAGCTGGTCGGTGCGTCCGAAGGTTATTTGCGTTGGCGCCGTGATCCGGCCAAGCTGTGCCGACACATCATGGGCGATGACGGCATTGGATTGCTGCATGAAAGCAGCGAGAGGCTGCACTGGGCGACTGCGAACAAAGCCTGCCAATGACTCGATGTAATCCGGCTTGGCAGCGTACAGGTCAGGTGTGAAGCACCAGGGAAAGATGCCCAGAATGACCATTTCAGCAACATTGTCCAACCCTTTTGCCATTACCTGAAAACCTGCGATTACCGTCCTCTGGAAATGGTCCGTCTTCGGCCAAGCGCTGTGCAGTGACAGCGATTGAACCCTGTCGGGATACTTAGCCGCCACCCACAGGCCTGTCGCTGCGCCGAGGGATAGACCCGATATATGGGCCTTCCGAATCCCTGCGGCCTGCATGAAAGCGGCAATGTCGTCCGCCAGAAGCTCGGTGGAATAGACGCCTTCGACCTGGTCCGTTTCACCTGTCCCTCGAAGATCGAGCGAGATACAGGTAAAGTGCTTGGCGTACTCCGCCACCTGAAAGGCGTAGCAGGCGTGATCGGCGGCCAAGTAAGGAATGAGAATGAGTGGCTCTCCCGTTCCTTGCTGGTCGTAGTTCATCGTGATGTTATTGGCTTTGACCTTAGGCATGGGAGTCCTCCGGCTCGCTAACATAGCGGAAGAAATTTGACGAATCTACTTTTTTCCCAGTTGTACCCGGTAAGCGGAGCCGTTCCAGTACTTCGTTTTTCTCTGGTTTTCCTAAACCCTGCAAAATGACTAAGCTCCAGACGAACAGGGTTCAATTCCCACATCCATTGGCTAGCCGGTATCCAGGGCCGCCGCGCTGTCCACCACCAAGAAGCGGATTTGGAAAGGGAAGCAGCGAAGTGGTGAAAGCCCTTGGCGGCATCATTGCATTTCGGTCGAGAATCTCTCGAGAGGCGTCAGCCGCGGGAGGTCGAGACAAGACTAGTCCGCTGGTGGGGCGAATTCTAGATAGTAAGGTCGATGGACTAGTCGCCCCAGCAACCCTCTCCAATCGGGGGCTCCCACCTCACCTTTCTCATCGCCATCCGATGCGGCGTCCAACCTTCGTCTGCAGATCGGAGGTAACGCGGTAGCTCTGGTGAAAGGTTCCGGGAGGTGATGAACCCGCGAAACCAGATCTAGTTATTTCTCTTCCTTCTTATCAATGTCCCCGCAACGGTTCGTGAGGCCACGATTCGTATGAATTCATCCATTTTGTAGCCAGATTAAGTCGCTTTGACATAACGGTACAAACTGTATTGAATTGTTGATTCACGGAGTGGCGACTCGTCCGTATCGAGTGACTGGGCCATCCGCAGGCGGGCCTTCTGGATTTCTAGGGGATTCGAAAATGTCTTTGAACTGCTTATGGGTAGTGAGGCCAAACTCTCTTGTGGATCATCGACGTCGCGCCAGCCGGTCTAACTGGGTGCGCCAACGTCTCATGTTGCCAACACTCTTCATGATGCTGACTTGTGTGCCGTCGGCCCGCGCCCAAGTCCCCTCGAGCATCAAGGGCGTGGTCACGGACCCATCGGGGGCGCCGGTTCCCGCCGCGACGGTGACGACGAAGAACACGGAGACCGGGGCAGCGCGAAGCGCTAGCACCGATGAAGAGGGGCGGTATCAGATTGTTTGGCTGCCGGTGGGGCAATACCAAGTGGCGGTTACCAAGCCGGGCTTCGAGGAAGCGATTCGCAGCGGGATTCGCTTGGTGGTGGGGCAGGAAGCAAGGGTTGATTTGAGATTACAAGTGAGCACGGTGAAGGCCGAGGTCACGGTTACTCAGGATGCTCCCATGGTAAGCACCACGACGAGAGATATTTCCGGCCTGGTGAGCGAACAGCAGGTAAAGGACCTCCCGCTGAACGGGCGAAGTTACGATCTGCTGCTGCCGCTCAATCCCGGCATCGTGAATTTCACCTGGATGAAAACCGGCGGAACAGGGATATCGAATTCCACCACGGGAAACAACTTCGCTGTTTCCGGAAACCGGCCGCAGCAAAATCTTTTTTTGCTGAACGGCGTGGAGTTTACCGGCGCGGCGGAGAACAACATGCAGCCGGGAGGAACGAGCGGGATGTTGCTCGGCGTGGACGCCGTACGCGAATTCAATGTGCAGCGCGACTCTTACGGAGCCGAATTCGGCAAGCGCCCCGGCGGGCAAGTGGTGATTGTAACGCAATCGGGAACCAATCAGTGGCACGGGACAGCGTTTGAGTTTCTGCGCAACAACGTGCTGGACGCACCGAATTTCTTCGACCAAGGGGATGCACCACCGTTTCGGCGGAACCAGTTTGGTGCTTCCATGGGCGGGCCGGTCCAGAAAGATAAGACCTTTCTGTTCGGAAACTACGAAGGATTTCGACAGAGCCTGCACCAAACGTCGGCCACGTTTGTCCCGGACGGTGCTTCTCGGGCAGCAGCCGTGCCGAGCGTTCAGCCACTGTTGAATTTGTGGCCCACGCCTCCCGCCGGCGCGCCTGACTTTAGCGGGATCGCGGAAGTCTTTGGCAGCCCGCTGCAAACGATTCGAGAGGAATTTGGGACCGCGCGTGCCGACCACATTTTTTCCGAGCGGGATACGCTCGCGGGAATCTACACCATTGACGACGGCCAGGACTTCACGGCCACACCGCTTGACCCTTTTAGCAGCGACGTGGTGACGCTGCGAGAGCAGGTGGCAACGCTAGAGGAGACACATGTTTTCTCACCCG
>Ga0179587_10000575_pt1 | contig 15365 bp, 16 predicted proteins | sample CZODoug2_1_08_16_FD_185932 | JGI IMG/M metagenome (GOLD analysis project Ga0179587, IMG submission 185932) | Vadose zone soil fungal communities from Angelo Coast Range Reserve, California, USA - CZODoug2_1_08_16fungal | ecosystem: Environmental > Terrestrial > Soil > Vadose zone | place: USA...
CTTATCCATGCATACCGCCGTGCCCGCTCATTCATTCCCCTTTGCCGTGCTTGTCGCCAGAGTGCATAGCATCGCGTTCCGCGGCGCGAGCTTCATCAATGATGCGCTCAAACAGACGGCGGATCGCGGCGTCGGTCAGCGGACCGGAATTATTGCGTTCGGCGTTCTCCAGCACTTCGTTCTCACGGTCCGGCTGGTACAGCGGAATCCTCGCCTCCTGCTTCAGCTTGCCGATTTCGAGGGCGCACTGCGACCGCTCGTTCAAAAGTTCCACCAATTTCTTGTCGATTTCATCGATGCGGCGTCGCCAATCACTCAGGTTCATGTGGCTGCCCCGCCCCGATGAATCGGAGCCTCGCGCCGTGAGAGACCGTGCCGAGCGGCTTCTTTGAGCGACCGAACGCGTTCGGCAAGCGCGTCGGCAGCGCCATCAACGGATTTTGCCTTTTCGATTTCGGAAACGAGAGCCGAGCCTACGACCGCGGCGTCCGCCAGGCCGCCGAGAACGGAAACATGGCCGGGCAGTGAAATCCCAAAGCCGACGGCGATAGGAAGTTGCGTAACGCTGCGAGCGCGGCGCAAGAGTGCCGGAAGATCGTCGGGCAACGCGTCTTTCGCGCCCGTGACCCCCGTGCGCGAAATCAAGTAGAGAAAACCGGAGGAGCAGCCGGCGATTTTTGCGAGGCGCTCGTCCGTGGAAGTTGGCGCGCCGAGAAAAATCGTGTCGAGATGATGAGCGGCGAGAATGCGGCGATAGTCCCCGGATTCCTCAGGCGTGAGATCAGTAGCAAGTACGCCGTCGGCGCCAAACACTGACGCCGCGGAAGCGAATTTTTCGAGGCCCATCTGCAGGATCGGATTGTAGTAGCTGAAAAGGATCAGCGGCACTTGCGACGATTGCCGAATCCGGCCAACTAGCTCGAGAACGCCCGCAAGAGTTGTGCCGGCCTTGAGAGCGCGCTCGGACGCGCGCTGAATCGTCGGCCCGTCAGCCAGCGGGTCGCTGAAGGGCACGCCGAGTTCTATAACGTCGGCGCCGGCTTCAGCGAGCGCAAGAACAAATTTCAGCGTGGCGTCGAGCGAGGGATCGCCCGCCGTGATGTACGCGACGATGCCCAGCTCCCCGGAAGCGCGCAATTCGGCGAATTGCTTGGAGATGCGCGTCGAATTGGAGGCAGCGGCGGACATTGTAATTTGGGAAAGCCTAAAGATTAGAGCAGGCGGGAGTAAGTGTCCATGTCCTTGTCGCCACGGCCGGAAAGATTGAGGATCACGAGGTCGTCTTTCTTCAATTGCGGGAGTCGCTCCACTAGGCCGGCAATGGCATGGGCGGATTCCAGCGCAGGAATGATGCCTTCGGTGCGAGACAGCAGGCGCGCCGCATCGAGAGCCGCCTGATCGGAGACTGCGGAGTATTCCGCGCGCCGCTGATCCGCGAGCCATGCGTGTTCGGGCCCGATGGCGGGATAGTCGAGGCCCGCGGAAATGGAGTGCGTGGTTGCGATCTGCCCGTCCTCGTTCTGCAAAACGTAAGTGTAGGTGCCCTGCAGGACGCCGGGGCGCGCGCCAGTGAAACCCTGATGTGCCGCCAGCCGCGCGGCGTGTTCGCCAAGTTCACCGCCGCGGCCGCCGGCTTCGATGCCAATCATTTTCACGCTCGCGTCGCCCAAAAATTGATGGAACAAACCAATAGAGTTCGAGCCACCACCCACGCAAGCGAAAAGATGAGTGGGCAGCCGCTTTTCCGCTGTAAGGATTTGCTCGCGCGCTTCGCGGCCAATCACCGCCTGAAAATCGCGGACCATCGTAGGATAGGGATGCGCGCCCAAAACGGATCCGAGCAGATAGTGCGTGCTTCGCACATTCGTAACCCAATCGCGCATCGCTTCGTTAATGGCATCTTTCAGCGTGCGGCTGCCCGACTCAACGCCTACGACTTGCGTCCCAAGCATCCGCATGCGCACCACGTTCAGCGCCTGCCGCGCCATGTCCTCCGTTCCCATGTACACGACGCATTCCAGCCCAAGGTGCGCGGCCACCGTGGCGGAGGCGACTCCATGCTGTCCCGCTCCCGTTTCAGCGATGATGCGCGGCTTGCCCATTTTTACCGCGAGCAGGCCCTGCCCGATGGCATTGTTGATTTTGTGCGCCCCGGTGTGCAACAAGTCTTCGCGCTTCAGATAAATGCGCGGGCCGCCGAGCTTTTCCGTAAGGCGCGAAGCAAACTGCAGCGCTGTCGGGCGGCCGGCAAAATTCTTGAGCAAATCACTGAATCGCGATTGAAACGACGTATCAGACTTCGCGGTCTCGTAGGCGCGCTCCAGTTCAAACAGCGGCACCATCAGCGTTTCGGGAACGTAGCGTCCGCCGTAGGGGCCAAACCGCCCCGGCCCTGTGGTCGGTGATTGAAGAATGGAACTCATGGATTCCCACGAATCTTCCGCTCTAAAATTCTATTTCCGTTCGCCGCGGCGGACTTCCTGAATGAACTCGCGCATGCGGCCGTGATCTTTTCTCCCCGGCTTGGATTCCACGCCGCTGGCAACATCCACAGCATACGGCCGCACAATGCGCACCGCCGCAGCCACGTTTTCGACCTTCAGCCCGCCTGCCAAAATGATACGGTGGCCGGGTGCGGCGCGCCGCGCCACATCCCAATCCGTTGTGTGCCCTGTACCACCATATTGGCCTGTGTGCGCCGCGTCAAACAGAAACGCGAAGGCCCCAAGGTATTCATCGAGAATCTTCAAGCGAAAATCGGGCTCGACACGAAAGGCTTTCCAAACAGGGACGGCACGGGAAACTTCCGCAACCGTCTCGGGCGTTTCGTCGCCATGAAGCTGGGCCACGTTGAGCTTCAGCAATTTACAAAGCGCCGTGACGTCCGCCGCCGAGGCGTTCACGAAAATTCCTACGGCTTCGACTTTCTTCGAAAGCTGCGGGCGAATTTTTGCGGCTTCGATTTCGGCGATGTAGCGGGGACTCTTCTCGTAGAAATTGAAGCCCAGGAGATTCGCTCCCGCTTCGGCGGCGGCGAGAGCGTCGGCCGCATTCGTGATTCCGCAAATTTTGACGCGGACCATGGTCACCTACGCACTGCCCGCAGGTGGCGCAAGGAGAGCAGCAAGGGCAGCGCCGGGGTCGGGCGAGAGCATAAGGCGAGTGCCGACGAGGAAGGCGTCAAATCCGGCAGAGCGAAGTTTTAGCAATTCGCCGTGGGTACGAATACCGGATTCACTGACGGCGATGCATTCGTCGGGGATACGTCCTGCCAATGCGAAGGAAGTCTCCACGTTGACGGTCATGGTCTTCAGATCGCGATTGTTCACCCCGATAATGCGCGCGCGGGCGGCAAGAGCGCGGTCCAATTCTTCGGCCGTGTGAACTTCGACCAGCGGCTCCATGCCAATCTCGCGGCCGAGAGCGATTAGGTCGCGAAGCAGCGCATCTTCCAGGGCAACCACCATGAGGAGAAAACTGTCGGCGTCATTGGCGCGGGATTCCCACACTTGCCAGGGATCAAAGATAAAATCCTTGCGAAGGACCGGGATCTGAATGGACTTGCGAGCATCGCGCAGGTTTTTCAGCGAGCCGCGAAAAAATTCTCCTTCGGTAAGAACAGAGAGCGCGCAGGCTCCTGCCATTTGCAGCGACTGCGCCAGCTCCACGGGTTCGAATGGTTCGCGAATCACGCCCCGCGAAGGCGAAGCCGGCTTCAGTTCCGCGAGAACGTTCAGCCCGTCGCGGCACAGCGCCGCGGGAAAATCCCGCAGCGGGGTCGCCGCTTTCACGCCATACTTGAGCGCAGTCTCCGGTAAGACGCGCTTGCGGTGGTCCACCTCGGCACGCCGCGCTTCCAGAATGCGGCCCAGCACGGTTCCGGTGTTGGCTTGAGCAGACATTGCGATAACTTTGTATGCTAGGGGTGTGCGGAGACAGAGTCAAATCGGGTGATTTGCGGTTCGTGATGGGTGGCTGGGAAGTGGCGCGGCGATGATGTACCTCGGACAGGGAGAAGCAATGGGATACGGCGAAGTCTATGGAGGCTTGCTGAAAGAAATCGCGGAGGAGGCGGATGCAATTGCGATGCGGTATTTTCGCGGCGACGAGTTACGCATCGACAGGAAAGGCGACGGAACCGCGGTGACGCAGGCGGATCGCGCCGTGGAAGAAATGGCGCGGGCCAAAGTGGCGGCCAGTGGATTGCCGCTGGACGTTCTTGGGGAGGAAATGGGCGGCGGCGATACGAAATCACCGAGCGCTGAGCGGGCGCGCATGATTATCGACCCGATCGATGGCACAGAAGAATTTTCGCGCGGCATCCCCACTTTCGGGACTCTAATGGGAATTGAATCGAATGGCGAAATCGTTGCCGCGATGGTGAGCGCGCCGGGATTGCACTCGCGGTGGTGGGCATATCGCGGCGAGGGCGCGTATCGCGATGGAAAACGGCTCCACGTTTCCAGCGTGAACAGCCTGGGCAAGGCCATGGTTTTTACTACTGGCACTGGGCCGAGCAAAAACGCGCATGACCAGGCGAAAATCCGCGCTCTGTTGGACGCCGCGCGCAACAGCCGCTCCTTCGGCGGATTCTGGCAGCACATGCTCGTCGCGGAAGGCGCGATCGAGGTGGCGCTCGATTGGACCTCGAAACCCTGGGACCTCGCGCCGCTCGGAATCATGGTCGAGGAAGCCGGGGGCCACTCGACAAATGTGCGTGGCGAGCGAACGATTTATACGGGACAACTCATCAGCACCAACGGAATCATTCACGACGAAGTGCTAGAGATTCTGGGGCGAAGCAAGTAATGTTGCGCATCAAAAGAGTCTACGATAAACCGGCGAAGGAAGACGGCGCGCGCGTGCTGGTGGATCGCCTGTGGCCGCGCGGCATGACAAAAGAAGCAGTGAAGATTGATTTGTGGATGAAGGAAGTTGCTCCCAGCGAGGCGCTGCGCAAATCTTTTTGTCACGACCTGGAAAAATGGCCGGAGTTTCAAAAGAGATACCGCGCTGAATTAAAACAAAAAAAGGAGCTGCTTGCCGAATTGAAGAAGATCGAAAAGGAACGCGGAACGTTGACGCTGCTCTTTGGCGCGAAAGACGAAGAACACAACCAAGCAGTAGTCCTGGCGGAAGTTTTGAAAAGAGGGTGAAACAAGATCTAGAGACGCCAATCGCGAGAAACCAGCCGGCGAAATGCCCCTCCAAATTGGCCGTTTCGCCAGGTAAGGAAGAACCTTAGGCTCTAAATCCGAGTTCAGACCGGCATCTTTCCGTTGGAGGTTTTCCAATGAATGTGCGCGTACAAGCCGAAAAAGCCGAACAGTTCCGAAAGCTTCATCACGGGCCGCGAATGCTCGTGCTCGCGAACGCTTGGGATGTGGCAAGCGCGCGGATTTTGGAAGAATGCGGCCATCCCGCAATTGCAACGAGCAGCGCGGCGGTCGCTTTTTCTCGGGGCTATCCGGACGGTCAACGAATTCCACGGGACGAGATGCTGGACGTTGTGGCGCGAATTGCCCGCGCCGTGCGCGTTCCGGTAACGGCGGATCTGGAAGCGGGCTACGGCACTGCCGTGAAGGACATGGCGGAAACCGTGAAAGCGGCGATCGAAGCGGGCGCCATCGGAATGAATCTTGAAGACGTGACCGGCGATGACGAGACTTCACATGTGGCTTTGCCGCTGCAAGTGGAAAAGATTCGCGCCATACGCGAGACGGCGAAAGCAATCGGTGTTCCTTTCGTGTTGAATGCGCGCACGGATATTTATTTGCTCCCGATCGGCGAAGAGGCCACGCGCTTTGAACGAACCGTGGAACGGCTGCGGGCATACCGCGACGCCGGGGCCGATTGCCTGTTTGCACCGGGTCTATACGACCGCGAAACGATCGCGAAGCTGGTGAAGGCAGTGGAGGCTCCTATAAACATTCTTGCGAACCCGGCATGCCCTCCGATGGCAGAATTGGAAAAAATCGGGGTGGCTCGCGTAAGTGCGGGTTCGGCGATCATGCGCGTCGCAATGGGAGCCGTGCAGCGAATTGGAAAAGAAATGTTGCGAGCGCGCTCTTGCGAGACGATGTTCGCGGGAGCGATTCCCTATGCCGAGTTGAATCGCATGATGAATCGTCGCGCAAATGAGGCCAATGCCTGAAGCGGGCTCTCAGCTTCGCGTGTTAAACGAAGAGATTATGGCTTGCCGTCAGTGCCCCCGGCTCGTGAAATACCGTGAAAGAGTAGCGCGAGAGAAACGGCGCGCTTATCGTGAGTGGAGCTACTGGGGAAAACCGGTTCCAGGATTTGGAGACCCTAACGCAGGACTGCTGATCCTTGGACTTGCGCCCGCAGCGCATGGGGCAAATCGCACGGGAAGGATGTTTACGGGCGATCGGTCCGGGGATTTTCTGTATTCCGGCCTCCACAAAGCAGGCTTTGCGAATCAGCCCGTTTCAGAAAACTGCGGGGATGGATTGGCGTTAAAGAATGCTTACATCAGCGCAACCTGCCGCTGCGCGCCGCCCGACAACAAACCACTCCCCGAAGAAATCTTGAATTGTAGAAGCTACTTCGAGCGTGAACTGGAAATCCTGAAACCGAAAGTCGTCCTGGCGCTGGGAAAAATCGCCTGGGATGCATATCTCGAAATTTTGAAACAACGCGGCGCGATTGCGTCGCGCGCGTTGTACAAATTCGCGCATGGCGCGGACGCCGAAGTGGCCCCCGGCTTTCCACGCCTGTTCGGCGTGTACCACCCGAGCCAGCAAAATACGCAAACTGGGCGCGTGACCCCCGCCATGTACTCCGTTGTTTTGCGTCGCATTCGGCGCTTCCTGGAAGAATTCGGACGGATAGAGTGAAATTCGGTGGCGCGGGTGTCGGGAAACCCTTGCGGGGCGATGGCGGGATTCGCCGACAGCGCTCCGGCAATCCGCGATGTCTGCCGTACTGCACCTCCAAGTGCATGTTTTTCAATCCTTTACGGCACTACTGAGCGGCGTGTAATGGCTCCTCAGGTGCATTCCTGTTTGCCCAGCATCTCGCCGGAGGAAACCATGGAACGAAAGACACTCAGCAGTGTACCTATAGGCATCGCGATTTTGGCGGCGATGCTTGGTTTGGCGGCAGCGTGCAGAGCGCAAGATCAGGCCCAGGAAACGCCACGAGAAGCGATGGCACAGGCGCCAGAACAGCTGCGTCAGAAGGCAGACGGGGAGCGACACGGGCTGCCGATTGAAACGTACGCCGTCGCGCCCGGGACGAAGTTCCTGGTGCGTCTCGAAGATGAGCTGGGCACCAAAGGCACACAGGAAAACACGAAGTTCAAAGTGAAGACCCTTGAGCCGCTGGAAGCCGGCAGCGGGATTTATCTGCCTTCAGGAGCCGAGATTCGCGGGCACATCAGCCACGTGGAACCGGCAGGAGTGGGAGGACGCGCGAAAATTTGGCTGACGTTCGACGAGATTCGCACACAATTTGGCAGCTTGCCGATCGTCGCGGAAGTCGTGAGCGTGCCGGGCGACCATAGCGTGAAACCCGGCACTGCAAAAGAAGGATTGATCGAGGGTCGATCCAGCAACCAACATGACGCTGCGGAATCGGCGGCCGCAGGAGCTGCAATTGGCGCCGTGAAAGGCGTAAAGGACAAAGACAAGAAAGAAGCCGCCGAGGGCGCTGCGCTGGGTGCGCTGACGGCTTACCTGATGGCATCCGGCCGCGGCCACGAGTTAAACCTGCCGAAGGGAGCCAAGCTCGAATTGGAGTTAGAACGGGCGCTATACCTGGTGAAGGAGTGACGCGGAGACTCCCCTTATCAAAGAAGGGCGTGGGTACCCACCGCGGGTGGTTTTTCGCCAAGAGTGCGGAATCGCCTGAAAAGAACAGACTTATGTTTTTGGCGAGTGCAAAAGAGTGCGCAAGAATATGAAAAGAAAGGGGATAAGGGTTAACGAATGGACAGAAGGTACAGATGATCTCGTTGCTAAGAGATTCTGCACGCCACCCCCTACCTCCCCACCAATTTGCAGGTTATCAAAATAAAGGGTTTACGAAATTTGCAGCTCATCAATACCTGATTCTAAGGGAGATGTTTTTGACTGAACAAATCGGGCATAAGCCCAAAAAGGCAAGCCTAGAAAAGGAAAAGCGGGAGCAAGCTCCCGCGGCTCAAATGCAGTTTCTCCAAGCAGTATTATACTGAGGAGATAACAAAAGTCAAGGAAAACTTGGTAGTGTCCTAATTTGCGGAATGGCAGGCTAATGCTTTAAGGCCACATCAAGAACGCCCGGGTATTCCCACTGTGAACGCCCGTGCCGACGATTTCTCCGTTGTCGTTGATGTCTCGGCCTTCCAATGAACTCCAACCAGAGTTCGCCGGAAGCAGCGCCGTTAGCGCAGTGCGCGCGCCGCCATGCCAGAGAAAACTATCTCCGATGACTGCTGCGTTGCTGTTGATATTGTAGGCGGCACCCGCTCCCAGGTCAGTCATCGCTCCATTATGCCAAAGAAAAGCGTGATTGCCGGAGCGTCCCACGACCTGTTTTTTGTCGTTGATCCCATACGCCTCGCTCCCCTCGTTTGCATGCAATGTTCCGAGGTCCTGGGCGATGCCCTTGTCCCAGAGACAAGCATGCATTCCGACCGGCGGCGGCGCGTATGCAGGGGGAAAAGAGATAGGCAGCCCGGTATCGGACCCGCCAACGATCTGGCCGCGATTGTTGATCCCGTAGGCCCGGCAGTAGCGGTCTGCTTGACGGGAGTTGCTGGGAGGTATGGGATTCAACCGGCCACCTGGGTCACACCACGCTTGTATATTTGTGACCGTGGCCCCATCTCCAGCAACGCTCCCACAATCGTTAATGCTACGGCCGTTGGCGACGTCGCCAAGAAAAGGAAGGAGCTGCATCACTCCTCCTTGCCAACGGGTAGCCCGGGTGACCACAGTGTTGTAAGTGTTGCCTACGACTTGCCCTTGCCCATTGAGATCAAACGCCTGGCCGGATACCGCTGGTCCCGCTAATGGGAGAAGGTGCATGAAGCCTTGCGTCCAGACAAAGGGAACCGGCGCCCCCAGCGTGGCCGGAGGGACCGGGCTGTCGACCCAGCCAGCCACTTGTCCGCAGTTTGTGATGGCAAACGCAACGCTAAGGTTTTTGTTGAGGGACCCTAAGTCCAAGATGTTGTAAGCCATGATGCCCTCTGTTAACGCGCTTCAATACTAGTCATCGGGATCCTACTTCAGTCTATGCTTAGTAGTGACGAGCATTCGTGTTCCGTTTCAAACCACAGGATGGGCCCCTTTAGATTGCATCACTACGACCGAGGCGTCGAATCGCGCGAGGAGCACTGGCAGACTCACCACTGGAGAAGATCCTTTCCTGGGGTAGCTCGCGATCAACGCGGAAGCCGAACATGTCCGGTAATCCAGGTACCAGTCACGCGTGGCGCGCCATTCATGCAAGAATGGCGAGGCACCTGGCGCGGGCGTTCGTCTGTTTTTTTGCCAGCGTAGTGATAAATTTTTTTGCGGCAGCGTGAAATGATGCTTCTGCCCAAGGAGAAGCCGATGCGAGCAAAGCAAGCCGTCTCATTCACTGTGATTTGTATGGTTTTGTGCTGGATAACACCTGGAGAGGCGCAGGCACCACGGCAAAAGGCGCCAGTGCGACTTTACAACACGGCCAAGCAGAAACTCATGGAAGGCCAGCAGATTGTTGGCGCCACCATTTTCTCTCCCGACCCGAACATCTATTGCGCAATGGCGAACGCCGGTTACGATTTCTTGTGGATCGAGATGCAGCACAGTCCCCTTACCTATGAGGACGTGGCCAGAATGATTTGGGCCTGCAGGGGAGCCCAAGCGATGCCTTTTATTCGCGTCCCGGACGCGACGGAGAGCGATATCCAGAAAGCCACGGACATCGGCGCTGTCGGGATTATCGTTCCGACCGTTGACACGGTGGAGAAAGCGCAGGCAGCAGTGAAGTGGTCAAAGTACCCGCCTGAGGGGCGGCGCAGCCAAGGCAACGGGCAGTACGGGGCTTTGTGGGGAAACGACTACCGCCAGACCGCCAATGAAAACATGGTGGTAGTGATTATGATTGAAACACCGATCGGCGTCGAGAACGCCGAGAAGATTGCGTCCGTTCCCGGGATCGATGTGATCTTCGCCGCCAGCACCGACCTGGGCAATTTTTCCGGACACCGGCAAGGCGACAAAGAGTACGAAGCCCTGGTCACAAGGATCCACGACGTGACCTTGCAGCACGGGATCAGGCTGGGAGGACCTCAGGCCTGGAAGAATCGCCCGGGATTCACATTTTTCCAGGGTCCCGGCGAAACCCAGCTAATCCAGTGCGGAGCGCGGAAGAACCTTGCGCCCAATCCCGTCCAGGATGGCGGACACTGCCCGCAGGACGCACAACCGAGAGTGGCTCCGATCGAAGGCGCTGTGCCACATTAGTCGCGGCCGGTATTGCCTGATTAACACTTCTTTGCCTGACCGGCGAGCTACGTCCAGTTAGAGGCAGTTACGGACAATCGGCAATTCGCCGGCCTTCCCCGAAATTCACGTCGCTGGGACTGTACCGCCGGCGCGCCCGCTGGGTGCATCCCAGAGAACTTGGCAAGCGGCGGGCAGATTGCTAGAGTCGAAGTGTCCGGCACAGTAGTGTTTACGCCAATCATTTAGAACGTGTCGAAGAGAGGCTGAGACCCATGGGGGAAGAAACACGGGCGGCGGTGCGGGCCATCGAAATGGTGGAGCGGAAGGACCGCGTGCTGATTGTCGAAGACGAAGACAATGCGCGCAAGGGCTACGAACAGCTCTTGCAGCGCTGGGGCTGTGACGTGGTGGGCGTGGGAACAGCGGAGGAAGCGCTGGCAAAATTTGCAAGCTACCAGCCGGACACGCTGATCGCCGACGTCGAATTGCCTGGGATGAACGGGCTGGACCTGCTGAAACAACTCGGGACCGAACTGCATGGCGTGCCAGCCATCATCATTACAGGCAAGGGCAGTGAAGAACGCGCAGTGGCGGCGATCGAGGCGGGAGCGTTCTGGTACATAGAAAAGCCGCTGAAGGGGCCGGTGCTGCGCGCCCTGCTGGACCGGGCGCTGGGCAAAGCGCGAGACGCACGCCAACTCGCGGTGCTGCAGCGGCAACTGCGCGAGACGGGACGGCTGGGCGACCTCGTCGGAGCCTCAAAGCAGATGCAGGAAGTGATGCGCATCGTGGAGACGGCGGCGCCGAGCTCGGCGTCGGTATTGATCACTGGGGAGACTGGTTCGGGCAAGGAAATTGTGGCCCGGACGCTACACAAGCTTTCGCCGCGCGCGAACGGACCATTTGTGGCGATCAATTGCTCCGCCATCCCCGAGACATTGATGGAAAGCGAAATTTTCGGCCACGAGCGCGGGGCGTTCACGGGCGCAGCCGAGCGGCGCATCGGCTGCTTCGAACTGGCAGATTCGGGAACGCTGCTGCTGGATGAAATCGGCGAAATGCCGGCGCCGACGCAGGCGAAGCTGTTGCGCGTACTGGAAGACCGCAAAGTCCGCCGGCTGGGAAGCAAGAGCGAGACCCCGGTGGACGTACGCGTTATTGCGGCCACCAACAAGGAACCAGAGCAAGCCGTCAGCAGCGGCCAGTTGCGGCAGGACCTGTACTTCCGCTTGAACGTGTTTCACATCCACCTGCCACCGCTGCGCGAACACAAGGACGACATTGCTCTGCTCGTGGAGCATATCCTGCGCGACGTCAACAGCAAGCATGGCAAGCATGTGCGTGGGATCGGCGCGGAAGTTCTGGACATTTTCATGGGGCACACCTGGCCGGGAAACATCCGCGAGCTGCGGAACGTGCTGGAGCGCGCCGCTATCATGTGCGAAAAAGATCTGATTACGCGCTCGTGCCTGCCGGGAGAATTCGGGAAGACGGGAGCGAAAGGGCCGAGCGATCTTTCCGCGATCAAGTTTCCTGTGGGAACGACGGTGGATGCGATGGAGCGCGAACTGATCCTGCAGACGCTGGGCGCAACGGGGAACAATAAAACGCGGGCGGCGGAACTGCTCGGCATTAGCCTGAAAACGCTTCATAATAAGCTGAAAGAATACGGCGGCGACCGCGCCGAAGCGGAATAGGGACGCAGAATGCAGCTGCGGCTGCGGACAAAACTTACGCTGGTGATGACGAGCCTGGTGCTGCTCGTCGCGGCGGTTTTGTCGGGTGTGTCCTTCTGGCAGTTGCTGGAACAGGTGCTGCGCGAAAACAACAAGCGCACGGTTGAACTGGCAGGAGACAGTTTTGAATGGGTGCAGCGCGCCCTCGCCGACGCCAGCAGCCACGGCTGGCGGCCGGAATCGAACTCCGCTGAAGATATCCACGACTATGTGCGTTACGCACTGCAATCCAGCGAGGGGCTGCAGGCACAATTAAAAGCGGCGATTGGTTCACCGGCGATCTACGAAGTTACCATCATCGACCGTGACGGCATCGTGCTGGTTTCGAGCGACAAGTCTGAAGAGGGGAAATTCCACATAGGGCGCAGCCCGATTTCGGAATTGATGCAACGCGGCTTTCTGCACAAGGTCACTGTGTTGCGCGGCAAACCAAGGATCTACGAGTACAATTTGCCTTTCAAGGCCGGGGGCCAACCTTTCGAGATTCGCGTGGCCATATCAACTGGATTGCTCCTGGCTGAGATTGCTCCCGCCCTGCGTACGTCTGGAATTTTTGCGCTGGTGGCAGTGGCTATTTCGACGCTGCTTGCCGCGGTGGTCAGCCGGGCAACACTTGAGCCGTTACGAGACATCTCAGCCCAACTGGACCGCATCTCCGCGGGGCAATACGACGCGCCTTCCCCGGAGGTCACCGGCTTCGGCGGGAGCGGCGATGAGCTTGGACTGGTGAGCCGGAAAATCACGCAGGTGGGCCAGCAATTGCGCGGCGTACACGAAATTTTCAGCACCATGCGCGAAAACATGAATTCGGTGATGGCTGGTCTCGAGGACGGATTGCTGCTGTTCACGCGGGATGCGCGTGCCGTGATGATCAGCCCGGCCGCGGAGAAGTTTCTTGGTGAACCGGCGGGACAGTTCCTGGGACGGCGCGTGACGGAAATTTTTCCTCCCGGGCATCCCTTGCACGAGGCGCTGCACATTGAGAGCGACGAATTGAGCGAAGTGGCGGCCGAAACGGAGCTGGAGACGAGCGAAGGGCCGAAGCGCGTGAGCGTCAGCGTGCAAGCCATCCAAGAAGATGGCGAGCGCATGGGGGCGCTGGTGACGCTGCGTGACTTGGATTCGCTGGAGAGCATCAATACGCAACTTCAAGTGAGCGAGCGCCTGGCGGCGCTGGGGCGCATCACCGCCGGCGTGGCGCACGAGGTGAAGAATCCGCTGAACTCCATGCGGCTGTGGCTGGAAAACCTGAAGGAATCGCTTGCCGGGGAGTCCGACGGCGCGTCGCAACAAGCCGTTCAGGTACTGGACAAGGAAATCGACCGGCTGGACGCCGTCGTGAAGCGCTTCCTCGATTTCACGCGGCCTATGGATATTCGCCTGGAACCGACGCAACTGGCGGAGCTTTTGAAGGAAGTGCTGGAGTTCGCGCGGCCGCAACTTCAGAAATCCAATATCCAACTGGCGCAATTGTTGCCGATCGATGTGCCGGAAGTCTACGTGGATCGCGCATTGCTCAAGCAGGCGGTGCTAAATCTGGTGCTGAACGCCGCCGACGCCATGCCCACCGGCGGACAATTGCGGCTGGTCCTGAGCCGCCGCGGTGAAATGGCGGAAATCAGCGTGGGCGATACCGGCAAAGGCATTCCACTGGAAAACCGGCAGAAAATATTCCAATTGTTTTTCACCACGCGACCGGGAGGTAGCGGAATCGGACTCGCAAGCACGTTTCGGATTGTGCAGCTTCTCAATGGTTCGATAGACTTTACTTCGGAGGTCGGCCGAGGCACAACGTTCCGAATCGAATTGCCACTCGCGGCCTGAACATGACGGAAAACCCAGTCCGATCCTTGGTGGTATTGGCACGCTATTCTTCGTTCATTTTTCTTTGTTGCGCGACATTGATATTGGAGGGATGCAGCGTAAGGAAGCGGCCGGATATCCCCTGGGCCACGGCAGTAATGGTCAGGCCAGTAGCGCAGGCGCGCATCGCGGAAGGAAACGATACATCGGACGATCCATTGCCCGAGCTGCGGTTCGAGTTGCCGGTTGTGCCCGGCCGCTTGATTGGGTTGCGTCCTGTGCCACCGCGGTCGCGCGGCAACGCGCCGTCCAATGCGACGGCGGGGAGCGACGCCGAAAAGTCCGACGCGCCAACGATCGCTCCACAGCTAACGCCACAAGAATCCGCGGTTGCCCAACAACAAACGAATGAGAGTCTGAACATTGCGGAGAGGAACCTTGGGGCGGTGCGCGGAAAAACCCTGAGCGCCGCGCAGACGGACCTGGTGTCCAAGATCAGAGGCTTCATCAACGACGCGCGCGCGGCCGCGCAGATTACGGATTGGAGCCGGGCTCGTAGCCTGGCGAAAAAGGCGCAAGTGCTCTCCGAGGAACTCGCCAGTTCACTCTAGTTCGCGATTTGGATTCCGCTTTCCTTCGCGCGAGATAAACGTCGTTCATGGAAGCGCATGGCTGCGAAGTACGCCTTCGGCCAGATGCGCTAAGATGACATCATGAAGAAGTTCGAGGCGGCCATCGCGGGCGGCGGAGTGATTGGCGGGGCCATCGCGCTGGAGCTGGCGCGCGCCGGACTGCGAGTGGCGGTCTTTGACCGTCAACAACCAGGGCAGGAAGCGTCCTGGGCCAGCGCGGGGATTCTTTCTCCGGCGCCGGAAAGTCCGGGGGCGATTGTGATGGTGCCGCTAGGAAAGGCGAGCCTGGCACTTTATCCGGAATTTGTTGCGGAGGTCGAGGAAATCTCCGGAAAGAGCGCTGGCTTTCGGCCGAAGGGGACGCTCGAGGCGCTGTTCTCGCACGATACCAAAGCGGAACTCAGCACCATTATTGCTCTGCATCACGGGCTGGGATTGCGGGCCGAGCCGCTTCGCGCCGAAGATGCCCGCGAGCTTGAGCCGACCCTCAGTGAAGAAGCCGAAGCCGCCGTGCTGCGGCCGGACGAAGCGTCCGTTGACAACCGCGCGCTGACGGCGGCCATTCTAGAGGCAGCGCAACACAGCGGCGCAAAGATTTTTTCTGGAAACGGCGCGAAAGCGATTTGGCGAGAGAAGAATCGTTGCGTTGGACTGATTCTGCAGAATGAAAAAGTGGAAGCCAAATGGACGATCATCGCCGCAGGGTGCTTCTCGGCAGCGATCGAAGGGATTCCGCCGTACGCACCTGTACG
>Ga0179587_10000576_pt1 | contig 15358 bp, 11 predicted proteins | sample CZODoug2_1_08_16_FD_185932 | JGI IMG/M metagenome (GOLD analysis project Ga0179587, IMG submission 185932) | Vadose zone soil fungal communities from Angelo Coast Range Reserve, California, USA - CZODoug2_1_08_16fungal | ecosystem: Environmental > Terrestrial > Soil > Vadose zone | place: USA...
ACTTTTGGGAGGCGAAGTCGGATTTATCCGACTTCGATCACTTTTGGGATGGCGAAGTCGGATTTATCCGACTTTGCGTGGTGGGGAGGGTCGACGGCTCGCGCGCGCGAGGCATCGGGGTGGCGGGACAACGCACTGACAGTGCGGTGATAGAGAGTGAAGCACCGGCAAGCCCTTCGCCAGACCACAATGCGACAGCACTTCGGAAGACATGACAATGGCTGAGGCCGGGAAAGAACTGGACGGTCGGGTCGCCATCGTGACCGGGTCTGGCCGCAATATCGGCCGTGCGATCGCGATCGCGCTCGCGGCCGGTGGCGCTGCCGTGGTGGTCAATGCGCGCTCAAACCGTGGCGAGGCCGAGGACGTCGTGCGCGCGATCGAGCACGGTGGCGGCCAGGCGCTCGCCTGCCTCGCCGATGTCACCGATGTGGCGGCCGTGCAGACGATGGCGGCGGCTGCGCTCGCGCGCTTCGGCCGCATCGATATATTGATCAACAACGCGGCCATGCGCGACGAGAAGGCGATCGAAGAGATGACCATCGCGGATTGGCGCGCCGTCATGGCTGTCATTCTCGAGGGCGCCTTCCATTGCGTGCAGGCGTGCCTGCCGGCCCTCAAGCAGAGCGCGGCCGGCGCCATCGTCAATATCGGGGGCCTGAGCGCACATACGGGCTCCCGGCACCGCGCCCACGTGATCGCCGCCAAGGCCGGCCTGATCGGGCTGACGCATGCGCTGGCCCATGATCTCGCTGCCCACGGGGTGACCGTGAACTGCGTTTCACCGGGACTGATCGAGCGCCCGCGCGACCCCGGCCTGCCCGAGCCCCAGCACCACCAGACCAACCGCACGCTCTTTGGGCCCTACGGCACGCCCGGCGAGGTCGCGGCCGTGGTGCGGTTTCTCTGCGGGCCAGGCGGCCGTTTCGTCAACGGGCAGACCATCCACGCCAATGGGGGCGCATTCCTGACGTGATTTCGGCGCGGCCCTCCGCGGACACTGAGCATTTTCAGGAAAAGTGGAACCCGGTTTTCCGTCCGAAAATGCGACAATGCAAGAATGTCAGAGCGGTTCTGTCTCAGGTTAATGTGAAACCGCGCTAGGATGAGAAAGCCGATGCTTTTGGAGTAGGATGAATCTCCGTGCGGTGCTAGCTCCGCCCCCGCGAACCAACGAGGCTCCCATGTATACCGATCTCGCGCTCCATATCGGCGGTAATTGGCTCAATGGAGACGGCCGCCAAGGCGAGGATGTGGTCAATCCGGCGACCGAGAAGCCGCTCGGGCGGCTACCCCACGCGGGCGCAAGCGATCTCGATCAGGCCCTGGAGGCGGCGAAAAAGGGCCTCGATCTGTGGCGCGCGACCTCGGCCTATGATCGTGCCAAGGTGCTGCGCAAGGCTGCCAGCCTCGTGCGCGAGCGGGCCGAGGCGATCGCGCGCATCATGACCCAGGAACAGGGCAAGGTGCTCGCCGAAGCGCGGCTGGAGGTGATCGTCACCGCCGACATCATCGAATGGTTTGCGGAAGAAGGCCGCCGCGCCTATGGGCGCATCATCCCGGGCCGCGCCAAGGGCACGCGCCAAATGGTGCTGCAGGAGCCGGTCGGGGTGGTGGCCGCCTTCACGCCCTGGAACTTTCCGACCCTGACGCCGGCCCGCAAGATCGGCGCCTCGCTTGCGGCCGGCTGCTCGATCATCATCAAGCCTTCGGAAGAGACGCCCGGCAGCTGCGTGGAACTGGTGCGCTGCTTTGTCGACGCCGGCCTGCCGGCGGGCGTGCTCAATCTCGTCTTCGGGGTGCCCGCGAAGGTGTCGGAGCACTTGATTGCGTCGGATCTGGTGCGCAAGATTTCCTTTACCGGTTCGGTACCGGTCGGCAAGCATCTCGCCGGCCTCGCCGCCAAAGGCATGAAGCGGGCCACCATGGAGCTCGGCGGTCATTCGCCGGTCGTGGTGTTTGCCGATGTGGATCCGGAGAAGACCGCAGATACGATCGCGGCCTTCAAGTATCGCAATGCCGGCCAGGTCTGCATCTCGCCGACGCGCTTTTACGTGCAGGAGCCGGTCTACGACCGCTTTCTCAAGCGCTTCACCGAGTTTGCCAATGCCATCAAGCTCGGGGATGGGCTGGAGCAGGGCGTCAGCATGGGGCCGCTCGCCAATGCGCGCCGGCTCGATGCCATGGAGGCGATCGTCAACGACAGCAAGAGCCGCGGCGGCAAGATCGTCACCGGCGGCAAGCGGCGCGGCAACCAGGGCTATTTCTTCGAGCCGACCGTGATCACCGACATCCCGGACGACAGCAAGCTGATGACCGAGGAGCCGTTCGGTCCGATCGCCCCGATCGTCACCTTCAAGTCCTTTGATGAGGTTGTGGCACGCGCCAACGCGCTCAAATTCGGCCTCGCCGCCTATGCGTTCACCTCGTCGGCGCAGACCGCCACCGCAATCAGCGACGCGCTCGAATCCGGCATGGTCGGGATCAACAGCGTGATGATCTCCACGCCCGAGACGCCGTTTGGCGGCATCAAGGATTCCGGCTACGGCCACGAAGGCGGCATCGAGGGGCTGGAGGCCTACATGGTGCGCAAGTTCGTCGTGCAGGCGTGAGGCGAATCCGGCACGCTCGGCTGTAGATGGGGTGACGGGCGTTGGCCAGGATGGGTCGAGCGCATAAGGACGTTCACGTCATAGCCCGCGAAGACGGGCGTAAACGCCCTGATGCTCCTCGCGGGCTATGCGAGACCCATCAATCGCCGCCGACGGGTTTCGCAAGCGCTCAGCCCATCCTGCGATCGCGCCAACAAAGCAAATGGCCGGGACATAAGGGCGTTTATGCCTGTCTTCGCGGGCTGTGCCCGGCTATTGCCACTTCGTTTCGATTGCAATCGCGTCAATCCAGCGGCTCGACTTTGACGATCGCGGCGCCGTGATTGTTGCCGACCCAGAGCAGCGGCCGCGGTCCGGTCTCCTGCACGAACACGCGGCGGATATTGGTGGTGTGCGGCAGCAGGTACTCCGTGATCTCGGCGGTCTTGGTGTCGAGGCGCGAGACTTGATCGCTCAGCATGGAGCCGGTCCATACTTCCGCGGCACCCTTGGTGGGCGCCACGTCATAGGGCTCGCTCCACGCCGTCGGCAGCTTCCATTCCTTGATCTGCTGCGTCGCCGGATCGAACATGCCGATGGCGTTGCCGGCATATTCGGCGAACCAGACATGGCCCTGGTCGTCGAGCCGGCCACGGCGCGGGCGCGAACGCGGGGTCGGGGTCGCCCAGATCTGGGCCACGTTGGTCTTGGCGTCGAGCGTGCCGATGCGGGTATCGCCGAACGAGAACATGTAGACGTTGTTGTCCTTGTCGGTCGGCAGGCCATAGCCGCTGATCTTCTTGCCGTCGGCCGAGGTCGCCTCGCCCCTGTTCTCCCACTGGCCGCTGTTGAGATCGAGCCGGTAGAGGTTGTGGGTCTCGGTGTCGGTCATCCAAACCTTGTTGTCGACATACATGTGGGTCGGCGTGACCATGTTGGTCTGGGTCGTGGTATTGGCCCATTCCGCCGGCAACGGATAGGTTTTGATCTCCTTGGTCTTGCGGTCGATCATGGCGGCGCCGGCCTGGTAGGACATGCCGACCCAGATGTTGCCGTTGGGATCGAACTCCATGTCGAGCGAACCTCTGGGCTGGTCGTCGCGCAGGAGCGGCAACGCGTAGTCCGTGACCTTGCCGGTCTTGGGATCGAGCTCGCCGACGAACTGGTTGCCGAAATCGGAATACCAGGCATGGCCGTCGGGATCGACGATGACATCGTGCGGCAGCGCTTGCTTGCGCGGCAGGTCGTATTCGGTGACGATCACGTGGGTGGCGCGGCCTTTCGGGCGCGGCAGTCGCTTCAAGCTGTATCCCTCGTGGTCCGAGCCGCTCAGATTGACGCTGACCAGATAGTCGGCGGCGGCGTCCATCATGGCGGCGGGCACCCGCGGGCGCTCGCTGCGCGCGCCGCCGGCCTTGATCAGCTGCGGCGCGGTCGGGACGCTCTCGGGCGCATAGCGCCCCATGCGCATGAACACGTTCTTGAATTCTTCCTGATCATGAACCGACTGGAATACGCGTTGCAAGGTGTGGCAGCCGACGCAGTCGGGCAGGAACGACTTAATCTTGTCGTCGCCCGGCGCGCTCTGGAGCCATTCCGCGTTGGAGAGCTGGCCGATCACGTTCTTGGCCTTTTCGAGCTTGACGTCGGCAGTCGCGGCCGAGCCGGAGCCGATATCGACGGCTTTGGGGCCCGTCAGGGCGTAGCCGGCCGCCCGGATGCTGATGTTGTAGTGACCGGGCTCGAGCCGGTCGGACGGGAAGCTGAATTGTCCCTTGTCGTTGCTCACCACCGTGGTGGTGATGGTTGAACCTTCCCGCTTGGCGCTGACCAGCACGCCTTCCATCGCGCCTTCCTCGGCCGATGAGACCTGGCCGCTGAGCGCCGCCGCGGTCTGGGCCTGGGCGGGCGCCGGCGCCAAGGCCAGGCACGCCAGGGCACTCACGAGACTCGTCGACGCAAGCAGAGCTTTCAAGCGCATGTTCGCCTCCCTAGCTGATCGTTTCATTGTGAAATGAATTGGCGGGCATAGTTGCATATTCCCCGGGTGGGCGACAGTGCCCGTATTCCGGAAATGCAGATGGCCGGGGCGAGCCCGGCCATCGCAAGATTGCATACTGATTTTCCTCCGCTCTTTGCCGCTGGCGCGGGAACGAGCGGATTTGAATGCTAGTCGAGCGGCTCGACCTTGACGATGGAGGCGCCGTGGTTGCTGCCGACCCAGAGCACCGCGCGCGGGCCGTTGTCCTGCACGAACACGCGCCGGATATTGGTCGGCCGCGGCAGCAGATATTCGGTGATCTGTCCGCTCTTGGTGTCGAGGCGCGTCACCTGATCGTTCAGCATCGATCCGGTCCACACTTCCGAGGCGTTTTTGTTGGGCACCACGTCATACGGAAGGCTGAACTTGGTCGGCAGCGGATATTCGTTGATGGCCGCCGTCCTGGGATCGAACAAGGCGATGGCATTGCCGCCGAATTCCGCGAACCACAGGCGGTTCTGTTCGTCGACCCGACCGCGCCGCGGCCTCGAATTCTTGATCGGAGTCTGGAAGATGGTGGCGATGCCGGTCTTGGCGTCGCGCAGCCCGATGCTCGTGCCGCCGAACTCCAGCTGATAGACGTTGTTGAACTGGTCGGTGGGCATCCCGTAGGCGGAGACCTGCTTGCCGGCCGGATTCTTGGATGGGCCTAGATTTTCGTACTCGCCGGTCTTTACGTCGATCCGGTACATGTGATGCTCTTCTTGATTGTTGGTCCAGACCTTGCCGTCGATATCGGAATGCTGCGGTGAAACCATGGACGCCTGCGCCGTCGTCGAATCCCACTCCTTTGGGAACGGATAGGTCTTGACCTCGTGGGTCGTGCGATCGATGCGCGCGACCCCGGCCTGGTACATCAGGGCGAGCCAGACGTGCTGCTGGCCGGGCTCCAGCTCGATCTCGAGGCTGCCTTTCGGCTCCTCGGGCTTGAGCACCGGGACCGGGATATCGGTAGCCTTGCCGGTCTTGGGATCCAGCACGCCGGCGTACATGTTGCTGAAGTCCGAATACCAGACCATACCGTCCTGATCGACGATCACGTCATGGGGCTGGGCCGGCTGACGCGGCAGATCGTATTCCGTGTAGATGACCTTGGTGGACGCGCCCTTGGGCCGCGGCAGGGTCTTGAGATCGAAAGTCCTCTGGTCCGTTGTGCTCAGATTGACGCTGGCCAGCCAGTTCGACTGGGCATCAAACTGCGCCGCGGGTATCGGGGCGCGGTCGGCGCGCGGGCCTGGCAGGAGCGGCTGCGGATGCAGCGGCGTGCTGCCCGGCGAGTAGCCGCCCATGCGTTTGAAGAGCTGCTTGAACTCCTCAGCGTCGTGGGTCGAGGCGAAGACGCGTTGCAGCGTGTGGCAGCTCACGCAGGCGCCCATGTTGGTCTTGAGATTGTCGGGGCCCGGCGCGCTCAGCAACCATTCGGCATTGGAGAGCTGGTTCACCAGGTTCTTGGTTTTGGTGAGCTTGATGTCGGCCTTGGATCCTCCGCCCGCGATATCGACCGCCTTGGGGCCATCGAGATCGTAGCCGATCGCCCGGGTGGCGATCGTGTAGTGGCCGGCCTCGAGCCGATCGGCCGGGAAGCTGTATTCGCCCTTGGCATCGGTGACCACCGTGGTGGTGATGGTCGAGCCGTCCTTGCGGGCGCTGACCAGCACGCCCTCCATCGGGCCCTCCTCGGCCGAGGTCACCTGTCCGGTCAGCGCCGCAGCGGCTTGCGCCAGCGCGTTGCAGGACAATCCGGCATGAACGAGCATGCCAAACAGGCTGGCGCTCGCCAAGAGCGAAATCTGCTTCAGTCGCATAGTCTCTCTCCCAACTGTGTAGGTGTGATGCTGTCGAGGTGCATGATTATTCCGTACGGGGCTTCATTTGCTGTGCAAATTGTTGCTCAGCCGGCCCGCGGCGCGCACTGTCCGCACTCAACTGTCCGAACTGACTGGAGCCGTTACAGCTCCATCTTGGACCGCGTCAAACGTGCCAATCTGCCGCGTTCAGTATCGGTGGGAAGGTTCCATCCCGCAAGCAAAATCGGTGCCCGGGTGCCATCGGTGTTAACAGTATCGGCCAACTGCGCGCCAGACGTGTGCCGGGGCATCTGCGGGCCGACCCGCCTGAACAACTATCAGCCGTCCTCGCGGCAGGCGGCCCACACCTTCTCCGGCGTAGCCGGCATCTCGAGCCGATTGGCGCCGCCACCCGGCACCGCGTCCGCGATCGCGTTCATGACGGCCGCGATGGCGGCCGTGGTGGCGGCTTCGCCGCTCCCCTTGACCCCGAGCGGATTGGTGGTGGCCGGCACGCTATGGAGCGCGTCCTTGATGGCCGGCATGTCTTGCGCCCGCGGCATCGCGTAGTCCATGAACGAGCCGGTGATGAGCTGGCCGCCGTCGGGATCATACACCGCCGTCTCCATCAGGGCCTGGCCGAGCCCTTGCGCCAGCGCGCCGTGCAATTGTCCTTCGACGATCATATGGTCGAGTACGTTGCCGCAATCGTCGACCGCCGCATAGGAGACGACCGTGACATGGCCGGTCTCCGGATCGATCTCGACCTCCGCGATATGGCAGCCATTGGGATAGGTCGTCGGGGTTTCGGTCTTAGCCCTGGTGTCGAGGCTTTCGGGAATTTCACCGCGCGCCTTCATCTCGGCGGCGCGGGCCGCGAGATCGAACAACGAGATGCTCCGGTCGGTGCCCACCACCTTGAACGCGCCCGCCTGATAGGCAATGTCACCCTCGGCGGCTTCCAATACGGTGGCCGCGATGGTCTTTCCCTTCACCAACATGGCGTCGAGGGTCGCCACGATGGCGCTGCCGGCCGTCATCGCGGAGCGTGACGCGACCGAAGCGAAGCCGGGGATTTCGAGCGTGGAATCGCCGTGCCGGTGGCGGATCTGTTCCGCCGGGATGCCCAATCTTTCGGCTGCCAGCCGCGGAAACACCGAAGCATGTCCCTGGCCGGTTGATTGTACGTTGAGGCCGAGCACCATGGTCTGATCGCCCGGGAACGCAATCGCGGCGCCTTCGAGCGGGGCGCCGCCCGCATGTTCGAGCATGCAGGAAACGCCGAGGCCGCGATATTTGCCGTGCTTGCCCGCTTCGCGCCGGCGTCGTTTGAAGCCGTCCACATCGGCAAGCGCCAACGCCTTGTCGAGCACCGCTTCGAATTCGCCGCTGTCATAGCTGGTGCCGATCGCGGTGCGGTACGGCATCGCCGAAGGTCGGATGAGATTGCGCCGGCGCAGCCTGATCGGATCAAGGCCGGTCACCCGCGCGGCTTCCTCGACCACCCGCTCGAGCGCATAGTTTGCTTCCGGGCGGCCGGCGCCGCGATAGGGCGCGGTCGGTGTCGTATTGGTGAAGATGCAGCGCACGCTCACGTCCAGATGCTTGATGTCGTACATCGCCGGGAAGCAGCGGGTGAAATTCTGCGTCTGGATATTGGCGCCGACCGAGCCGATATAGGCCCCCATATTGGCAAGATGGCGGATGCGCAGCGCCAGGAAACGACCCTTGGGATCAAGCGCGAGCTCGGCCTCGGTGAAAGTGTCGCGTCCCTGGTTGTCGCTGAGAAACGCTTCCGAGCGGCTCGACATCCAGTGCACCGGCCGGCCGGTCACGCGCGCCCCCACCATGGCGGCGATGTATTCCGGATAGGCTCCGGTCTTGAGACCGAAAGCCCCGCCGACATCCTCGGTGATGACTCGCAGGCGCTCCTTGGGCCAATTCATGATCGCAAGAACATTGTCGCGCAGCGAGCCGGCGCTCTGCGAGCAGGTGCGCAAGGTGGTGATACCGGTCGCCGGGTCGTAGCTTGCGGTCGCGCCGCGCGGCTCCATGGTGGCGACGATCAAGCGCTGGTTCGGGACCATGACCCGCGCCACATGCGCGGCCGACGCGATGATGCGATCGACCGCGCGGGCATTGACGTCGGGGTCGGGCGCGAGCCCAGGCCAGTCCAAGGCCAGATTGCCGGGCGCCTCCGGCCATATTTGCGGCGCGCCCGGGCGCGCAGCGCTCAACAGATCAATTGCCGGCTGCAGCTCTTCGTAGCTCACCTCGACCAGCTCGCCGGCATCTTGCGCGGCCGGCAGGGTCTCCGCGATGACCATCGCGACCGCCTCGCCCACATGCATCACCCGCTCACCGGCGAGCGCCGGCCGGTGCGGCATGACGAGCTTCTGGCCGCCGCGGCCGACCAGCGGAGGATGGCGTCCCACATTGCCGACGCCGGCAGCCTCCATGTCGGCCGCGGTCAGGACGGCGAGCACGCCGGGCGCACGCCGTGCCCGCTCGACGTCGATCGCGGTGATGCGGGCGAATGCATGGGGCGAGCGCACGAACCAGCCCAGCGCCTGGTTCGGCTCGCTGCGGTCGGCGATGAAATGGCCGGCACCGCGTACCAGAGCATCGTCCTCGACGCGCGGATGATGGTGCGCGCGGGTTGCAGTCGTATTTGAGTCCATGTCGGGCTTCCCCGGCCGGGCCGATGGGGCGCGGCAATTTAAACGGTCAATCGAGGGCCGGAGCGCTTTCCGGTAAAACCTTCCATTCTGTGATGCGGCTTGGATACCGGTTTGCCGCACAAAATGCGACTGAAAGGTGCGCCGCTTCGCCTGCGTGCTCCGCCCGATTGGCGCTTGCCTTGGCGGCCGGTCTGCTGCACTGGGATTGGTGCAGCCCAGCAACGCCGAGCACGCGCAGGCCAGGATCGCCATGGATCAAATCACGACACCGACCCGAATACAGGCTTCCGCCATCGCGGCCTTCATCCTGGATGCGCTGGCCAAGATGGGCTTGCCGGCCGGCGACGCCGCCAAGGTCGCAGAGCTGATGACCGAAGCGGATTTGACCGGCGCCGACGCCCATGGGGTGTTTCGCCTGCCCCAATATGTGCGGCGCCTGCGCGCCGGCGGGGTCAATCCGCGGCCCGTCATCAAGGTGAGCAAGACCGCGCCCGCGACCGCTCTAGTCGATGGCGACAATGGCATGGGCCACCTGGTCATGGCACAGGCGGCGGCGACCGCCGTCGAGCTTGCCCGCGCGTGCGGGGTTGCGTGGGTGGGGGCGCGCCGTTCCAATCACGCGGGGGCCGCCGGGGTCTATGCGGCGATGCCGCTCGCCCATGACATGATCGGCATCTATTCGGTGGTCGCCAGCGCCAATCACATGGCGATGTGGGGCGGCGCCGAAACCCTGCTCGGCACCAATCCGCTGGCGATCGCCGTTCCGGCGGGCGCGGAGGCGCCGGTCGTGCTCGATATCGCCACCACGGTCGTGTCCTACGGCACGGTGAAGAACTACCGGCTGCAGGGCAGGGCCATGCCCGAGGGCTGGATGGTGAGCAACCGGGATGGTGGAACGCTGACCGACCCCGCGCGCAGCGCCGAGGGTCTGCTGTTGCCGATCGGCGGCTACAAGGGCAGCGGGCTCGCGCTGGTGCTCGGCCTTCTGGCCGGAACGCTGAACGGGGCATCGTTCGGTCGCGACGTGGTGGACTTCAATGCGGACGAAAAGAGCGCCGGCGATACCGGCCATTTCATCATCGCGCTCGACATTGCCCGCTTCACGCCGCTTGCGGCTTTCACCGCCGAGGTCGACCGCCATCTGCGCGATTTGCGCAGCTCAAAGACCCTGCCCGGCTTCGACGCCCTCCGGTTGCCCGGCGAGGAACGCCGCCGCCGCCGCGCCGACCGGCTCGAGCACGGCGTGCCGCTGCCGCAGGAACTGGTCGTGCAGCTCGATCGGCTGGCGGCGGAGCTGGGGCTGGTGCCTGTGCGGGAGCGGTGAGGGGGGTGCGCGCGAACCCGGTCGCAGATTGATCGGAGCGCGCAAAGGGCGCTTATATCATAGCGCCACGGCGAACGAATAAGTGCCTATCTTCATCGAGCAGAAGAATAATCCTGATCGCAGGAAATGGGGCCGCTTGGGATACTTCCGCCATCTTAGTGCGCCGGCGCGTGATCCGCCCGACCAGGGAACACTCCGTGACTGAGCGCGCCGCTATCGTGGTGATCCAGAAGATGGCATTGAAGCGGAATCGTAGGCAATCGCAGTTTCAGCTACGTTGGTGTGACGTAGGCTCCCACGCCATAGCGCGACGGCGAACGAGTATTGCCCGTCTTCATCGGCCCTGGCGCGCCAACGCGGGACGGCAATCCCCGGTTTTCGAAGGCGCGGTACCTGCCGTGATAGTATTGCGGGTCCGGGCGGCGACCTTGGAGCAGGGGAGCCGGACAGTGACCGAGAAGACGCGATATTGCCGCCAATGCCCGCATTGTGGAGGCTCTTCGGCTTGCCGCCGCCGAAGGGCTTGGTGCGGGGTGCGAATTTCTCGAAACAGCCGGTGAAGCTGTCGCCGTCGCCTTTGCGTACAAGGATTTTGCCCAAGCATTGTACCGGCAGAACAAGGACGTGGAGCATATGGTCGCCGCCAGCCGTCGTGGAAGCGAATATGCTCTCGATCACGCGGCTCGCGTCCAAGGCGGCAACCCCGAAACTGCAGCCAAGCTGAAGGAGATTGCAAAGACGATCTCGTTCAATGTCGGGGCAAACACGTGGCCGGGCTGGGCCGACGATGGCGTCGAAATCTCCTGTGATCAGCGCGATGCAGGTATGGAGGCGGCGATGCTCGCGCTCCGACTGGTGGACGAATTGAACCTCGGACCGCGCCGGATCGGCAAAGCGCATTGGCTCGTGGGCGCGCATGACATTGCGGCGCGGCGCCCGCAAGCCACCGTCGACGCGCTCGACAAGGCATCGAAAGCGTTCGCCTCGGCGGGCGACCACTCGTCCGAAATGATGGCACAGGGCTACGGTGCGCTGGCGCGAAAGCTTGGCCCGGAGACCCGGGCCGCCGCCCAGGCAGAGCTCGATCGAGTGCTGCGGTGCCTAGGGCGGGAAGGGAGCGAGGTCGCCAGGTTTTACCGAAGTCAGATTGCCGTCGCTGACCGCATCCTGTGACGGTTCCGAAGAACGATGACCTGCTCACCACCGATGCGGAAGCCATCACAGGTCGCGGTGACGCGCGCCGACCTTGCCGTTGAGAAAGCGGTGGTTGCATCCGCCCATGGGTGGCCAATGGGTGGATTGGTGGTTTGGAACACTCTTCCGCGGGCGCGCGACATGGCATAAGGGCGCCGCAACTCGCTCCAGGGCCCCATTTCCACATGATTCGTCTCGACAGTATCTCCAAGCAGAACGGCCACCAGATTCTCTTCATCGAGGCCTCCGCGGCGCTCCAGAAGGGGGAGAAGGTCGCTCTCGTCGGTCCCAACGGGGCCGGCAAGACCACGCTATTCCGGATGATCATGGGCGAGGAGCAGCCCGACGAGGGCCAGGTGGCCGTCGACCGCGGTGTTACCATCGGCTACTTCGACCAGGACGTGGGCGAGATGGCGGGCCGCACCGCCGTGTCCGAGGTGATGGACGGCGCCGGCCCGGTGAGCAGCGTGGCGGCCGAGCTCAAGGAGCTGGAGGCCGCCATGGGGGACCCGGACCGGGCGGACGACCTGGAAAGCATCGTCGAGCGCTACGGTGAGGTGCAGGGGCGCTTCGAGGAGCTGGACGGCTACGCCCTGGAGGGACGGGCGCGCGAGGTCCTGGCCGGCCTCGGCTTCAGCCAGGGCATGATGGACGGCGATGTGGGCGCGCTGTCGGGCGGCTGGAAGATGCGCGTGGCGCTGGCCCGCATCCTGCTCATGCGCCCCGACGCCATGCTCCTGGATGAGCCGAGCAACCACCTGGACCTGGAAAGTCTCATCTGGCTGGAGGGATTCCTCACGGGCTATGAGGGCGCGCTCATGATGACCTCGCACGACCGCGAGTTCATGAACCGCATCGTCACCAAGGTGCTGGAGATCGACGGCGGCGCGCTGACGGTGTACTCCGGCAACTACGAGTTCTACGAGCAGCAACGCGCGCTGAACGAGAAGCAGCAACAGGCCCAGTTCGAGCGTCAGCAGGCGATGCTCGCCAAGGAAATCTCATTCATCGAGCGCTTCAAGGCGCGCGCCTCGCATGCCGCGCAGGTGCAGAGCCGGGTGAGGAAGCTGGAGAAGATCGACCGGGTCGAGCCGCCCAAGCGCCGCCAGACGGTGGCGTTCGAGTTTCTGCCGGCGCCACGCTCCGGCGAGGACGTGGTGAGCCTGAAGAATGTGCATAAGGGCTATGGTGAGCGGATCATTTACGACGGGCTGGACTTCCAGGTGCGCCGCCGGGAGCGCTGGTGCGTCATGGGTATCAACGGCGCCGGCAAGTCCACGCTCCTGAAGCTGGTGGCGGGTTCCACGCCGCCGGACGATGGCACGGTGGCGCTGGGTGGCAGCGTGAAGATGGGCTACTTCGCGCAGCACGCCATGGATCTCTTGGACGGCGAGCACACGGTGTTCCAGTCGCTGGAGGATTCGTTTCCCCAAGCCGGGCAGGGCTCGTTGCGGGCGCTCGCCGGCTGCTTCGGGTTCTCGGGCGACGAGGTGGAGAAGAAATGCCGGGTGCTGTCGGGCGGTGAGAAGGCACGGCTGGTCATGGCGAAGATGCTCTACGACCCGCCGAACTTCCTGGTGCTGGACGAGCCTACGAACCACCTCGACATGGCGACCAAGGAGATGCTCATCACGGCGCTGTCGCAGTACGAGGGCACCATGCTGTTCGTCTCACACGACCGGCATTTCCTGGCCGCGCTGTCCAATCGGGTGCTGGAGCTCACGCCGCAGGGCATTCACCAGTACGGGGGCGGCTACACTGAGTACGTGGCGCGCACCGGCCACGAGGCTCCCGGCCTGCGGAGCTGAGCCGGAAGCCGAAATCCGGACCGGCGTTACGCCGATCGCTTCTATCTGTCTCGATTTGGCGGTCTTGTTGATCTCGGCCCCGCCTTTTACGATGCTGTCGGTAGCATCTGGAGATACACGTCATGATCGGCGTTGCGCGCCAGCACGCCCCGATCCTCTCGGTCGCCTCGTTCCGCGCGTGGCTCGAGTCTCGACCGGACGAAGAGCCTTGGGAATTGATCGAGGGCGCGCCGATGATGATGATGATGATGATGATGATGATGATGATGACGCCGCCGAGCCGCCGGCATCAACGGATCGCGAGCAATCTGGAGTCGCTGCTCAATGCCGCGCTCAGGCGCCATAGTCCGCTGCTCGCGGCCTATCACGACATCGGCGTGAACATCGTCTCCAGCGTACCCTACGATCCCGAACCCGACATGGCGGTGATCCGCCAAGGCGTAAATCCGGACCCGCGCTACGCCGATCGCTTCTATCTGGTCGCCGAGGTTCTGTCGGAAAGCGACAAGGGCATCATCGAAAACAAACGGGGCATCTACCGCGCGTATCCATCCCGCACGTGCATTCTGTTGGGCCGTCAGGATCGCCTCGAAATCACCGTAGGGCGCCGAACCGGCGGCGGCTGGCACGCGCACGTGTTGCTCGGCGCCGATGAGCTCGCCCTGCCGGATTTCGGGCTGGCCTGCTTGCTGAGCGACGTTTCCCGCGACACCCCGTTGGGGTGACACAATTGCCGGAATATCAGACATTTCAAAGATGCCGGGTTTCCGCCGGCGGCGACCACCAATTGTTGTTGTGCCCATCCATGAAGCGAACCGGGGCGCCGGCGAGCTCGCCGGGATCCGTGTCGTCGAGGCACGCAACGTTGACCGAGCGAAAATCTCCGCCGAGCACGTCGAGGTGTCCGTGACCGAACGGGTGAACGCCGCAGTGCCGGCAGAAAACATGGTGGCCGACCTTGGCGCCGAACTGGTAGTCCGACAAAGCCTCCTCGCCCGCGATCAACCGAAACGCCTCGGGTTTGATAATGACGCCCCAATATCTCATCTTGACGCAGAAGGAGCAGTTACACCTGCCGGTGCCAGCGCTCAGATCGATGTCGGCCTGAAACTGGACCTTGCCGCAATGGCAGCTGCCTCGATACGTCTTGGTGCTCATGGTTGGCGTGCTCCTCATTGGTAGGATGATGGTGATTTCAACGATTGACGAGGCCGGGCGCTCATGCCGTCACGGCCAGCTTCGTTGCACTCCTGATGCGCCGAGCAGCACCGAGAGGTGCTTGCGCGCATGGAACATGCGCGTCTTCACAGTGTTCTCAGGGATTCCGACGACCTCTGCCACCGCGCCGATGGTCATTCCCTGATAGTAGACGAGATCAATAATTTCCCGATGATCCGGCGAAAGCCGCGCCAGGCAATTCCGCAGGATCTCGCCTTGCTGCTTCTTCCCAATTGCGGCCTCGGGGTCGTCTCCGGTGTCCGCGAGCGCAGCCGCTGTCTCGTCATCCAGTTGCTCGTCGCCCTGCTTTCTCATTGCCGAGAACGCCTTGAATCGCGCGATCGCCAGCAGCCAGGTCGAGACCGCCGACCGCGCCTGGAACTTGCCCGCGTGACGCCAGACTTCAAGGAACACTTCGCTGATCAAGTCCTCCGCCAACTCTTGGTCGCGGACCAGGCGCAGCGCGAACCGGTAGACGCGCACATGGTGACGCGCGAACAGCGCCCGCATAGCGAGCTTGTCGCCCGCGGCGACCCGGGCGATCAGGGCTTGGTCGTACGCGGCTTGCGCGGCTGCCGGCGTTTTGTGCGCAGCTGCTTGGGGCGAATGGATTTGCAAGGGATGAGTTGTCACGGGCTGCTTCCTGGCTAGTTCAATCTGAGGCGATTTCGCTCTAAGAGGCGTAAAGCGCCGCAAATCGGCGCCCGCCGGTTA
>Ga0179587_10000578_pt1 | contig 15334 bp, 15 predicted proteins | sample CZODoug2_1_08_16_FD_185932 | JGI IMG/M metagenome (GOLD analysis project Ga0179587, IMG submission 185932) | Vadose zone soil fungal communities from Angelo Coast Range Reserve, California, USA - CZODoug2_1_08_16fungal | ecosystem: Environmental > Terrestrial > Soil > Vadose zone | place: USA...
CTTGAACTCCATCGGCACACCGGAACAATTGCTGCGGCGGCGTCCCGACATTCGCGCCGCGGAACAACGTTTGGCCGGAGCGACGGCGCGTATCGGCGTGGCCGTGGGCGATTTGTTTCCCAAGGTGACGCTCACCGGCAGCTTCGGCTACGTGGCGCCCACCTTCGGCGAATTCGGACAGCGCGACGCCAAGTCGTATTCCGTGGGTCCCGGCATTACTTGGGCGGCATTCGACTTAGGGCGGGTGCGCGCGCGAATCAGCTCGGCTCGAGCGCAGACCGATGCCGCGCTCGCGACCTACGAGGGCGCCGTGTTGAATGCACTCGAAACCACCGAAGACGCGTTAATCAGTTACGGCCGGTCCCAGTCGCGCCGCGACGCGCTGAAACTCGCAGCTGCCGCGAGCGACAAGGCCGCCGACCTCGCGCGGCAGCGCTTCGAGGGAGGCTTGATCGATTTTCTGGAAGTGCTGGACGCGGAGCGAACCGCCCTCAGCGCCGAATTGCTGTTGTCGCAAAGCCGCACCGATGCGGCCACCTCCCTGGTCGCGGTGTACAAGGCCGTGGGCGCCGGCTGGGATTTACACCCAAGTCCCTAGGCGAAATACGCCCACAGGCCGGTCGTCGCGAGTCCCGGGCGGCGCGGCGCTCGTTGGGTGTACGATCGGCGCCCTTGAGAGAATATTTGAGCAGGTGGAAAGATGACCAATCTGAAGTCGCGGTTTGATCAGGCATTCCTCGATCGGCAAAAGCATCGGCTCACCGAGCTTCGCAAGCAGCTACTTGGGGTCCGAGAGGGTCAACAGAGCGAGCAAGTGAGCGCCAATGCGGCCGGGGCCGGTCAGGCGAGCGCGTACGAAGACGATGCTCAGAAGCTCTCGACCCTCGAGCTCCAGGGCAACCTTGCCGCGGTCGACAACGTACGGCTGAGCAACATCGCGCGCGCTTTGCAAAAAATCGCCGAGGGTACGTACGGCTTGTCGGATGGCAGCGGCGCGCCGATACCCGTGGAGCGGCTCGAGGCGTCCCCGGAAGCACTCTATACCGTGAAAGAGCAGGAATCGCGCGATTCCGCTCGCTGACCCGTCCGACCCCAGGAACCTAAGGAGTAAAGACATGACTGCATCGACTGAACGCGCGGTTCTCGCCGGCGGCTGTTTTTGGGGCGTCCAGGATCTGCTCCGCCGCTACAACGGCGTACTGTCCACACGAGTCGGCTACTCGGGCGGTGATGTGCCGAATGCGACCTACCGAAATCATGGAACGCACGCCGAAGCCATTGAAATCATCTTTGACCCCGAGAGGATCAGCTACCGCAAGCTTCTCGAGTTCTTCTTTCAGATCCATGACCCGACCACCCTGAACCGGCAGGGAAACGATCGGGGCGAGAGCTATCGCTCCGCCATTTTCTACACCACCGAGGAACAGAAGCGGGTTGCCGAGGAAACTATCGCCGATGTGGAAGACTCAGGGCTATGGCCTGGCAGGGTGGTCACCGAGCTCGCCCCCGCAGGCGACTTTTGGGAGGCCGAGCCGGAACATCAGGACTACCTGGAACGCTATCCGGAGGGCTACACCTGCCATTTTATACGGCCTGAATGGAAGCTTCCGGCCAGAGCGGCCAGGGCGACAGCACAACGAGCGTAACGACGGGCCCTCGTGCGGCACACAGGTCACCGTGCGGCAATTTCGTCCATGACCGTCACCAAGCATGCGCGAATGCCGGGCTCCGACGCCGAGTGGCCGGCATCGTCGACCAGTATGAGCCGCGAGCCGGGCCACGCCCGGTGCAGTTGCATGGCCGTGATCGGCGGGCACAGCAGGTCGTACCGCCCTTGGACGATGGTTGCCGGCAGATGACGAATGCGCTCGACTCTTTGAAGCAATAGATCGTCGGGCTGGTATCGATTGTTCCGGAAATAATGCACCTCGATGCGGGCCATGGCATAGGCGACTTGCTCGCTATTCGCGGCCGCAATTCGCGTGGGGTCCGGTACCAAATTCGCCAACGTCGCTTCGAACACGCTCCACCTGCGTGCGGCTGAGACTCTGATCGCATGTTGAGGATGGTCAAGCAACTTGGCATATCCTTCCAATGGATCACCCTGTCGCAACTCGGGCGGGAGACCGCCAAGCAGCGCTTCCAACGCCTCGGGCCGGAACAAGCGCCCCGCCTCGAATAGCCAGCGTACCTCCCATTCCCGCATCAGAAAAATGCCGCGCAGCGTGAGGCTCAAGCACGAGCCGGCGAATTCCTGCGCATAGGCCACGGCCAGAGTCGAACCCCACGAACCGCCGAATACATGCCACGCCGCTATTCCGCGAGCCTTTCGCAGCGTTTCCAAGTCCGCGACGAGATGCGCAGTCGAGTTGTTGCGCAGCTCGCCGTTCGGAGTCGAGCGGCCGGCACCGCGCTGATCGAACAGGACGATTCGATAACGCGACGGGTCGAAAAACCGCCGGCTCGTTGCAGAACAACCGCCGCCGGGTCCACCGTGCAGGAAGACCACCGGGATGCCGTTCGGGTTGCCGCATTCCTCCCAATACAACGTGTGAATTTCATCGACCGACAATCGGCCGGATACATAGGGTTCGATGGCCGGGTACAAATCGCGCAGTGCCGTCATGGCTGAGTGGGCGGCGCGGTGATCCGCCGCCGAATATTCGCGAGCGGGGCGTTGTCGTCGAACTCAATCTTGCCGCCGCGAACGCGGACGCCCAGCCTGGTGAACAGATCCTGAAGATTCGTCGTCACGGGGGTCGACTTCATTTCGGCATACAGTCGCGCCAATTCATCGGTTCCGCTCGCCCGGTCTCCCACGGCCACGAGCTTCTCCACGCTCCAGTTGGCGCTGATGCCGCCGCTGGTTCGATTGATGGCGCGCAGAGCATCGTTCACTCCAAGACGATTGTGCGTTCTTTCGCGGATGCGTACGTCGGCCAAGAGCCAAAAAATGGCGCCACCCCAGTAGGTTCGGCCCCAGGTCGGCGTATTGTCCAAGCCCTGGTCGCCGGCCGCAGGCTGTCCCTTCGGCATCCCCTCCACGGACCATCGCCACGCCTCCGCGGGATCGAGCTGGCCAGCCTGCGCTCGAGCGATCGGTTCCACATAGGTCGCATTACCCTCCAGCAGCCATTGACTGTGTCGCGGTACGGTGGGAAGCGCCAGATGGGTCATTTCGTGAACCAGAACCCAATCGTCCTTGAACACGGTTGTGCCGGCAGCTCGCCCGACGCCGATGCGAATGGCCGAACCGTCGAACCCATACGTCGCGCCGGAGCCGATATCGGCTCCGTCGCCGGCAATCACCAAGATTCCGACGTGGTCAACCGGGAAGCGCCCAAAGTACGTCGTGACCGCCTGGGCGCTCTCGCGGATCCAGTTCATGACCCGCCCGCGATCCAGGTTCGGTGCGCCGTCGGCGAATACCACGTCGATCAAGCCGCTGCCGAGGGTAAGCGGCGTGGACGGCTGATTGCGAAGGGCAGCGTAAATTTCCTCCGGATCGGCGTAGCCGTCACTCGATGCCGCCAACGAGGGGGCCGCGCCCGACGTGCCGGCCAGGACGAAGACCACGCTTGCGACCACGTACGGCCCGACATTCATATCGACTATCGTACCTGCAAATTACAACCGCAAGGATCGGAGCGCGCACGCGATCGACGCCGCCTATTGTATCCCCCGTCAGCACAATATTTACTTCCAGATGAGGAGCAACGATGGCCGTCCAGTCAGATATCAAAACAGTCGAGGACCCTCGGTGGGCCCGCGTGCAGGCGCGCGACCCCTCCGCCGATGGCGCCTTCTTCTATGCAGTGAGGACCACGGGTGTCTTTTGCCGCCCCTCGTGTGCGGCGCGCGCGCCCAAACCCGAAAACGTCCTCTTCTTTCACACCGCAGCGGAGGCGGAGCACGCCGGTTTCCGCGCCTGCCTTCGCTGCCGGCCATTGGCCGCGGTGGGCCACGATGCCTTGACGGAGAAGATGAAGCGGGTAGCCGAGTTCATCCGCGCGCATGCTCATGAATCATTGCCGCTCGCCCGCCTGGCGGCGCAGGCCTCGCTCAGTCCCGCTCACTTGCAGCGCACGTTCAAAGCCATCATCGGCGTCAGCCCCAAGGAGTTCCAAGCCGCCGAGCGCATTCGGACTTTCAAGTCCCGGCTGCGCGGCGGGGACAGCATCTTGAGCGCCACGTTCGATACCGGCTACGGTTCGACCAGCCGGATCTACGAACGGGTGGATGGCGGTCTCGGGATGACCCCGTCCGCCTACCGCGCCGGCGGCGCCGGCGAAGCGATCCGCTACGCCGTCCGCGAGACCAGTTTGGGGCTGCTGATGATGGCCGCAACCGAGCGCGGAGTCTGTTTCGTGCAATTCGGAGACCGCACCGACGCGCTGTTGGCGCAACTCACCGCCGAATTTCCACAGGCCGTGATCGAGCCATCGGCCGCAGGATCTGCCGCGTCGCTGGATCTTTGGATCAACGCATTGAACGAGCACCTATCGCGCTCGGGACCGCGTCCGGACCTACCCCTCGATCTTCGCGGCACGGCGTTTCAAATCAAGGTCTGGCGGTTTCTGCTCCGCGTCAAGCCCGGAATGGTCGTGAGTTACACCGAGTTGGCGCAAGGTGTCGGAGCGCCAAAGGCGGTGCGGGCCGCCGCAAGCGCCTGTGCGGCCAATCGGCTGGCCATTCTGGTTCCATGTCACCGGGCGCTGCGCGCCGACGGCGGTCTGGGCGGCTATCGTTGGGGACTGGATCGCAAGCGAGCCCTATTGGATGCGGAGCGCGCCGCGCGGGCGCAGAAGCCCGGCGCATGATGCTGACTTTCACGATGCCGCGTGAAGGGCAGTGTCGCACAATCGTCGTGGATCTCGCCGCCACGCTAAGGTAACAATGCGGCTGGTATCGGCCCAGGACCGCTATTCATGTTCGGATTGAAAATGTTTCTTCACGCGCTTCTGCCACCCCCCGCCAGTCCTTTGCTGCTGGCGGCCGCCGGCTTGCTACTGATCTGGGGCAAGCGCAGGCGGCTGGGAGCGACTCTCGTCGCCGTTGCCTTGGCCTGCCTGTGGCTGTGCTCAGTGCCGGTGGTTTCAAACGCTTTGTGGCGATTGGCGGAGCGCTATCCGGCTCTCGATCTGAATCGACCCACGCATGCCCAGGCCATCGTCATTCTCGGGGGAGGTGGGTATCGGTATGCGGCTCCGGAATATGGCGGCCCTGCGCCAGAGCTTGCGCTGCTGGACCGATTGACCTATGGGGCCTTCGTCGCGCGCCGCACTTCGCTCCCCGTGCTCGTTTCAGGCAATGGCAACGAAGCCGGCACTATGCGCGCATCCCTGACAAGGGACTTCGGGATCAGTACGCACTGGTTCGAAAACCGCTCGCGCGACACTTTTGAGAACGCGCGCTTCTCGGCGCAGATCCTGCGCGCCGATGGTGTCAATCGCATCATCCTCGTAACGACCAGCACGCACCTGTGGCGCGCATCGCAGGAATTCAGGAATGCCGGCTTGGAAGTCGTGCCTGCGCCGGTTGGAGTGTGGGCCGTGCGCGGGGAGGACGGATTCATGAAATTCATGCCGAGCGCCGCCGCGCTGTTGCGCACCAGCGAGGCGGTGTACGAACTGATAGGCGAACCGGTGCGCGTGACGCTCGCCGCGCTTCACCTTCGAAGACAGTCTGGCTAGCGACATACACAGCGCCTCGGAATATCCTTCCGGGATGGCCCACCTCTTTGAACCCGCCACAAGCGGTCGCGCCAAGTGCCGCGGCTGCGCCCGACCCATCCAGCGCGGCGAGCTGCGCTTTGGCGAGCGTGTTCCCAATCTCTTTGGCGAGGGCGAGACGACGCTGTGGTTTCATCCGTTATGTGCTGCCTACAAGCGCCCGGAGCCAGTACTTGAAGCACTAGCCGGAGCATCCGGCAGCGTACCCGACCGAGAGGGACTCGAGCGCACGGCAGTCGGAAGCGCGGCAAATAAACGACTCCAGCGGATCGACGGTGCCGAGCGATCTCCGAGCGGGAAAGCCAATTGCCGCAGCTGCCACCAGCCAATCGCGCTGGGAAGTTGGCGTATCCGCGTCGTATTCTACGAAGAAGGTCGTTTCGCTCCCGGAGGATGCGTGCACCTCGCTTGTCGCAGGACCTACTTCGAGACCGACGAGATCTTGAATCAAGTCCTCCAGTTCAGTCCGGACTTGAGCGACGCCGATCGGGAGGAATTGATTCGGGCATTCGACGCCGAGCTGGCCAATCCATCGCCGCCGGAACACTGAGACCCAAACGCCGCTCCGTTTTGTTGCGCCGTATCACGTGGCCGCGTGCCGATACCACTGCCGCACGGCCCGCTCGAGTTCGACAGCGCCGAGCGCCTCGACGCGCGCCAAGGCGTCCGCGACCTCGGCCGGACTCGGCCGTAACTCCGTCGGGCCGACGTCAAGTTCGTACGGCGATGCGACCACGGGCCAACATTCATCGATGGCGAGCGCGCGCGCATGACGATGCTCGAGCAACCTTGAGTAGACCGCCGTGTACACCTCAGGGTCATAGCCGCCTTCGGACCGCACACCGGGGACTCCGAGCGCCGCGCCGGCCGCGCGGAGTTCCTGCATCAAGAGCGTGAGCACTTTGGGCGGCGCGTTGGCCGCCTCGCGCACATGACGGGGCTCAACGATTTCCCGCTCACGCGTGGCTTCGATCGCCCGCCGGACGGCGAGCGTCGGTGCGGGAACGATGAACAGGGTGGTGCGCGCCGCGAGGAAGCACTCCGCCGCATCGGCTTCACGCCGGGCGAGTTCGATGAGCCGATTGCCGACGAAGGGAGCCTCGCCCAGCAGCAGTGCATCGTCGCCGGCATGCGCCGCCGCCCAATTCGCCACCGCGCCCCGCACCCAGAAGCCCGCTGCCCTGCGGATCGCGGCATGCGTCGTCCCCTCCACTTCCGGGTATCGGGCGAGAATCCCCGGCGTTTCGAACCCCTGTCGCGCAATGTCCCATTGCAGCAGATAGAGCGGACGGCCGGCGGCGTGGGACAGTAGCGCCGTCTGCTGCAGCAGCAGGGTCTTGCCGACGCCGGGCAGGCCGGCGAAGACCACGGCCTTGCAGTTTTGCACCGCCCCCGACAGCATGTGGTGGGCGCGGGAACCGGCCGGCAGAATCAAACGGGCGTCCCTCATCCGCGAGCATTCCTCATCCGCGCGCTTCCCTTCATCTGAACGAATCGACGCTTGGCATGTCTCCCACCGGTACCTCGATCACCGCCGGCACGCCGGCGCCGAATGCCTGCTCCAACGCCGGTACGAGTTCGGCCGGGGTCCTGGCCCGCTGATAATGCGCACCGAACGCACTCACCAGGCGTTCGAAGTTCGGATTGCGAAGATCGGACGCAATCACGCGGCCTCCATACAAGTCCCGCTGCATTTGCTGTACGTTCCCGTATTGTTCATTGTTGAAGACCACGGTTACTAGATTGATTCCGTGCTGGACGGCGGTGGCGAGTTCCGCCACGGCGAACATGAAGCCTCCGTCACCCGTTACCGACAGCACGCGCCGCCCGCCGCAAACCGCTTTCACGCCGAGAGCGGTCGGAAAGCCGTACCCGAGAGTCCCCATGTATCCGGTCGAGATGAAACTGCGCGGCTTGTACACCGGCATGACGATGCGACTGGCAAAGCCCACCTGGGTGAGTTCGTCGACGAAAATGCCATCCTCCCCCAAGGCCTCGCGGATGACGCCCAGGTAGCCGATCTGCGGAGCGAGCACGGCGCAGCGCCGCTCCCAGTCGCCATGCAGTGCCGCCATGGCCTCGCGCCGGGACGGGCGCGGCCGGTCGTGCGCTCCCAGTTCCCCGATGAGCGCCGGCAGAGCATCCTCGAGTCGCGCGGTTATTGCGACGTCCGGTTTACCGAATCGGGTATGAACCAGAGGGTCGACATCTATACGGATGAGCTTACGCCGCTCATCGTCGCCCCAGGTCTGCAGCGGACCGCGGACTGCCGTTCCCAGCGCGATGACGAGATCGCAATCGGCCCATAGCGGGCGTGCTTCGGGCAGTACACAGCTCAACGGATGCCGGCTATCGAGCACGCCACGTCCGGTGCGATAGGCAATCACGGGCGCCTCGAGCATCTCGGCCAGCGTGCGCACGGATTCGCTCACGCCCTGCGCACCGTTGCCGACAAACAGGAGCGGCGTTCGCGCGCCGGCGATGAGCCGCGCGGCGGCGCCGATCGCCTCGGCATCGAGAGCCGGTTGGTATACCGGCCAGCCGGAAGCGGGCGCGCCGATTTCGGCACGCGCTGCGAGCACGTCCATCGGCACCTCGACTGCCACCGGCCGCGGCCGGCCCGAACGCAGAATCGCAACCGCCTCGGCGATGCGCGGCGGCACCTCAGCGGGTGCGCAGATGCGCACCGCATGTTTCGTCAACGAGCGCAGGATGCCGAGTTGATCGGGTAGCTCATGAAGCACGCCCTGCTCGCGGCCGATCTGGCCGAGCGGAATCTGTCCGCAAAGAAATAGCAGCTGCGCGTTCAAGGCGTAGGCGGTGGCCAGCGCGGCAGCGGCGTTCAGAACCCCGGGCCCCGGCACGACGCTGCAGACGGCGATATCCCCGCGCACCAGGCTCGCGCCCAGCGCCATGTAGGCGGCACCCTGCTCGTGGCGGGTATGGATGACCCGCACTCGGCCGCCGGCATCGTACAGTGCGTTGTACAGCCAGTCGTTCTGCACCCCCGGCAGACCGAACACAGTGTCGAGTCCGTGCGCCAGCAGACTTTGCACGACTGCTTCGCCACCCGTCATTCGCGTCACATCAAAGCTCCGAGACGGGCGGGCACGAACACATGAGGTTGCGGTCTCCATGGACATTGTCGACTCGCCCTACCGGCGGCCAATACTTATCTGCGCCATCGCCGCCGGCTGGGAGGCAGCCAACGGTCCGCGTGTACGGCCTGTTCCATCCTTCATCCACGAGGTCCTGCACCGTATGCGGCGCGCGGCGCAGCGGCGATTCGGCGAGCGCGTAGCGCCCCTGCTCGATCTCGCGAATCTCCGCCCGGATGCTCACCATGGCGTCGCAGAAGCGATCGAGTTCGCGCTTGGATTCGGATTCCGTGGGTTCGATCATCAGCGTGCCCGCCACCGGAAAACTCATGGTCGGTGCATGAAAGCCGAAATCGATCAACCGTTTGGCAATGTCGTCCACCGTGACTCCGCAACTGTCCTTGAACAGGCGAGTATCGATGATGCACTCATGCGCGACGCGTCCCGTGGCATTGCGATAGAGCACCTCAAAATGCCCTTCCAAACATCGCGCCACGTAGTTGGCGGAGAGTATCGCGATTTCACTGGCACGTTTCAGGCCGGCGCTGCCCATCAGCCGGATGTACATGTAGGCAATCGGCAGGATTGACGGCGACCCGAACGGCGCCGCCGCCACTGCGCCGGCACCCTTCCCTCTCGCCTCGCCGCCTGTCGCTCCGCGGCCTGTCTCTGGCCTAAGGGGATGGCCGGGCAGGAACGGCGCGAGATGCGCCTTGACTCCGATGGGTCCCATGCCGGGACCGCCGCCGCCGTGGGGAATGCAAAACGTCTTGTGTAAATTCAGATGAGAAACATCGGCGCCATAGTCGGCCGGCCGCGCGAGGCCCACCTGCGCGTTGAGATTCGCGCCATCGATGTACACCTGACCGCCCGCCCGGTGCACCATCTCGCAGAGAGTCCGGATCTCCTCTTCGAATACGCCATGGGTGGACGGATACGTCACCATGATGGCGGCCAATGTGCCGGCGTAGCGCTCGCAGTGGACCTTGAGATCATCGAGATCGACATTGCCTTTCGAATCACATTGCACCACGACCACCTGCATTCCCGCCATCGCTGCGGAGGCGGGGTTGGTGCCGTGCGCCGACGCCGGTATGAGACACACCGTGCGCCCTGATTCATTGCGGCTGCGATGGTATGCACGGATGGCGAGCAGTCCGGCATATTCGCCTTGCGCACCCGAATTGGGCTGCAGGGAAACGGCATCGTAACCGGTGATGTCGCACAAGGCGCTTTCGAGCGCCGTGAACAGATCCTTGTACCCCTGCCACTGTTCCGGCGGCGCAAAAGGGTGCAGGCCCGCGAATCCGGGCCACGTCATCGGAATCATCTCAGCCGTTGCATTGAGTTTCATCGTGCAGGAGCCCAAGGGAATCATCGTGCGATCGAGGGCAAGATCGCGATCGCCGAGGCGGCGTATGTACCGAAGCATCTCGGTCTCGGACCGGTAGCGGTGAAATACCGGGTGCGTGAGGAAGGCCGAGGTGCGCCGCAATGCAGTCGGAACACCTTCGGGAAGTCCGGCATGCAATCCCGCGGCGCCGTGCGCCGCCGCTGTGCCGCCGCCGAAGCAGCGTAGGATTGCCGCGACGGTAGCGTCGCTGCTGGTTTCATCGAGCGACATGCCTAATGCGTGCGCCGCACCGCATTCACCCGGTGCCAGCACCCTGAAGTTGAGGCGCGCTTCTCGCGCCCGCTGCAGAATCAGCTCCTGGCCCGCACCGCCGTCGACGGTCAGGGTATCGAAATACGTGCCGTTCAGAATCCGCACGCCGAGCGTGCGCAGACCCGCGGCGAGCGCCGCCGTACGCCGATGGATTCTTTGGGCGATTTGCGTCAAGCCCTCGGGACCGTGATACACGGCATACATGGCCGCCGTCACCGCGAGCAGTACCTGCGCGGTGCAGATATTGGAAGTCGCCTTGTCGCGGCGGATGTGCTGCTCGCGTGTTTGCAGTGCGAGCCTAAAGGCCGGCGCTCCTTTGGCATCCACCGAGACGCCGACCAGACGACCCGGCAAACTGCGCTGGAAGGACTGCCTCACCGCGATGTAGGCGGCATGCGGCCCGCCGAATCCCAAGGGCACGCCGAAACGCTGCGTCGATCCGATCGCGATATCGGCGCCGAACTCTCCGGGCGGTTTCAACAAAGTCAATGCCAGCGGATCCGCTGCCACGACGGCAATACCGCCTTGCGCGTGCACGGCGTCGATGGCCTTGCCGAGATCCGGCACATGCCCATAGGTGCCCGGATACTGAAAGAGCCCTCCGAAACAAGCGCAGTCCGATAACTCGGTGCGTTCATCGACGGTGACGATGTCCCAGCCCAAGGGCTCCGCGCGGGTGGAGAGGACAGCCAGCGTCTGCGGGTGGACGTGTGCGTCGACCAAGAAGCGCATCGACGAGGACTTCGCAACGCGTTTCGCCAAGGCCATGGCTTCCGCCGCGGCGGTGGCCTCGTCCAGGAGCGAAGCGTTGGCGACATCCAAACCGGTCAAATCACACACCATGGTTTGAAAGTTGAGCAGCGCCTCGAGACGTCCCTGACTGATCTCAGGCTGGTACGGCGTATAGGCGGTGTACCACGCCGGACTCTCGAGAATGTTGCGCAAGATGACGGGCGGCACGACGGTGTCGTGGTAGCCCATGCCGATCAACGAAGTCGCCACCTGATTCTTTGCGGCGAGCGACCTAAGATGGGCGAGCGCATCGCTCTCCGAAAGCGCGGCGCCGACCTCGAGCATTCCTGGAAAACGAATCGAATCAGGCAAAGCTTGACCGATCAGGGCGTCGACCGACGGCACGCCGATGACCTCGAGCATTGCGGTGACATCGGAGCCCGACGGCCCGATGTGACGGCTCGCGAAGTCCCGGGGATGAGATTCATTGGCGGCGCCCGTATCTGCCGACGGCGGGACTCGCGGCTCGACGACCAAGGTGGATGCGGCCGCGGTGGACGCCGACAGGATGGATGCGGGGTGCTTCATGTCGCGAGCTTCCCGTAAGCGGCTTCATCCAGCAGTTGGTCCACTTGGGCAGGGTCGCCCACCTCGATCTTGAAGAGCCACCCGGCTCCCGTCGGGTCCGAATTGACCAGTCCGGGAGTTTCCACAGTGGCTGGGTTGACTTCGACGATACGACCGGTAAGCGGCGCATAGATATCCGATGCGGCTTTCACCGATTCGACCACGCCGGCCACGGCGCCCTTCGCGAGCGAGGAGCCCACGGCCGGCAATTGCACAAACACCAGATCGCCCAAGACCCGCTGGGCATAATCGGTGATGCCGATCGTCGCGATGTTTGCCTCGACGGCTACCCATTCGTGTTCGGCGGTATAACGGACTTCCATAGTTTCTCTTCCTTCAACGGTGATAACGAACTTCAACGGTGATAACGATGCGGTACGAAGGGCATGTCGCTCACGGCAAGCGGGATCCGCTGTCCCCGCACGTCGGCGAATAAGCGGGTCCCGATGGGCGTCAGCGAAATGGGCACATAGCCCATTGCCACGGGGCCCTGGGCGGTCGGTCCATAGGTACCGGAGGTCACGCGGCCGATTGCCGCGTCCGAGGTCGGATCGGCGAACAATGCCGCACCCTCCCGTACCGGCCGGCCTTCCGGCCGAAGACCCACCCGCTTGCGAGCGACACCGCGCTCCAGTTGCGTCAGGATCACATCGGCGCCTGGAAAGCCGCCCGGCCTCGAGCCTCCAGTGCGCCGCGCCGGCTGGATGGCCCAATCGAGTGCGGCCTCGATGGGAGTCACGTCCTTGCCGAGGTCGTGACCGCAGAGACAGAGACCGGCTTCCAGACGCAGGCTGTCGCGGGCACCTAAGCCGACGAGTTGCACCGACGGGTGGCTGAGCAGCCGTTCGGCGATATTTTCGGCGACGGCCACCGGCACCGACAGTTCGAAGCCATCCTCGCCCGTATAGCCGGAACGCGAGATGAAACAGGTGGCGGCGTCGACGCTGAACACACCGACATCCATGAAGCGCATCGCCGCGACCGCCGGTACCAGCGCGGAAAGTGCGGCGCAGGCGTCCGGTCCCTGGATCGCCAGCAAGGCGCGAGCGGATGCGAGTTCGACGGAGCACGTCGCGTGCAGATGCTGTTGGAGATGCGCGAGGTCGGTGGCCGTCGCCGCAGCATTGACGACGAGATACCAGCAGTCGCCCAGATTCGCGACCATCAAGTCATCGCGAACGCCGCCCCTCTCGTCGGTCAACAGAGCGTAGCGCTGCCGGCCGGGCTTGAGCCCCATCACATCCACCGGGACCAGCCTTTCGAGCTCGCGTGCTGCGGCCAAATGATCGCCTTCAAGCGCGCGCACTAAGATCTGTCCCATGTGCGACACATCGAAAAGTCCTGCCGCAGCACGCGTGTGCTTATGCTCGCCCAAGATGCCGAGCGGATAGTGAATGGGCATGGCCCAGCCGGCGAAGGATTCGATCCGCGCACCATGCGCGACATGCCAGGCATGCAAGGGAAGGTGAGTTGGACCTGCATTCACGGAGGCGATTCCTTCGGCAGCCCACTGGCCGCCAGTAAGTTCATCGCCCCATCTGTTGCAAGTGCCTGAGAGTGTTATCCCGTCGGCGGGCACGCCACCGTGCCACTTTCCAGATGTATCGTGTCGTGGTCCTTTTGCCTGAGAGTTTCCGGGGCGGTTGCTCCTTCGGCGCCGACGCCGGGAACGGCGTCAGTCTCTTCCAACGACCTGTGTAGCCTATGGCACGCCGCACAATCGGTCAAGTCGGAGCCTCTTCCAATGGGCTACCCCACGTTCACAAACGAGCCGTAGCCACGCAGGGTTTCGTCGTTGGTCAGCAGCAGCATGGGCTCGACCAATGCCTGAGCCACCAGCATCCGATCGAACGGATCCTTGTGCAGCATTGGCAGCTCCGCCACCTTCGCCGTGTGCTCGCCGGTGATCGGCAACAAACTAAAGCCCGCGGGCTCGATCCCGGCTAGGACTTCACTGGGATTTGCCGCAAGCTTTCCAAGGGCAGACTTGATGCTGACTTCCCAGATCGACGCGGCACTGACGAAAACGTCAGCAGCGACAATTTTCTTGCGGGTAGCCGCAGAAAGCTTCGACGGACGGGAAAGAGCCCACAGCAGGAGATGGGTGTCGAGCAGAACGCGCACGCTCAGCGCCCCTCGAAGTCCGCCATCACGTCCTCGGATAAAGGCGCGTTGAAGTCGTCGGGAACTTTGATCTTGCCTTTGAGCAGGCCGAGTTTCTTTGCTCGCGGGATGCCGGTGAGGGGTATCAGCCGCGCCATCGGCTTCCCAGCCTTGGCAATGATCACCTCCGCGCCCGCCGCCACTTCGTCGATGATGCGCGACAAATGGGTTTTCGCCTCGTGGATATTGATTATATTGGCCACAACAAATTCCTAGTAAACTAGACTTAGTTTAACTCATTCGGGCCCCCGCATACAATGGCTCTTCGTCACACGCCGCGCATCCCGTGCGGATGTCCTCATTGTGTCGAGAACCAGCGCATTTCGTTGGTCGGCTCAAATCCGAGCGACTGATAGAGCGGCCGGCCGGCGTCGGAGGCGTGAAGGACCAAGCGATCAGTGCCCTGCCCTGCCGCCCATTTCATGAGAACTCCCATGAGGGCTCGGGCGATTCCGCGACCACGCCACTCGGGTTCAGTATAGACATTCACCACCAGCGGTAATGGGACGGTCACCACTGCAGCGCCGTCGTGTGAGATGCGCGGCAGCTGCGGCTTGATGTGCACCCCCGCACCCGCAATGACGGCGCCGGCGTCGTCGCCCGCTAACCAGCCAATGTAGGATTGATCGCGCAACCAGGCGGTGAGCGCGACGGTCGACTGGGCAAGCAATTGGGCAGCGAGCGCCTCTGTGGGGACCTCGCCCATATCGCGAAACATGGCCAGGCGATGTCCCGAGATGACGGCGGCGTCAGCCGGGGTTGCTGATCGGATGGTGTAAGTCGTCATGTTCCTGTTCTGCATGCTATTTGAATCCGGGGTCATCCGCCGAGGCGGACGCCAACGACATCAGCCAGTCGCGAAACGCCAGAACTTCGCGGCGCGGGCGCTGCGGCCGCTCCGGCATGACGATGAAATACGTATTGTCGTCGGCAAACTCGCGGTCGATGGCCATCACGAGGCGCCCGGTCGCGAGGTAGGCGGCCAGAAAGATGCGGTGCGCGAGCGCGCAGCCGGCGCCGCTGGCCGCAAGCTCGAGCGCCGCGAGCGTGGTGTCGACGCTCGGGCCGGGGCTCGCTCCCACCTGCTCAAGCCCCAGGCCGCGACGGACCTTCAACCAATGATTTTCATATCCCATAATGTGGATCAAATGCTGAGGCAGCAGGCTCGCAACTTCACCGCTGAGCTGCGCGGCCTGCAGCAGCTGCGGACTGCAGACCGCGACGATATTTTGGTTGAGCAGGTGCTCGGAACGATACCCGTGCCAGTGTCCCATTCCGTACCGTATCTCGAGATCGGTCGCCTCGTCGGGCACCGC
>Ga0179587_10000579_pt1 | contig 15331 bp, 8 predicted proteins | sample CZODoug2_1_08_16_FD_185932 | JGI IMG/M metagenome (GOLD analysis project Ga0179587, IMG submission 185932) | Vadose zone soil fungal communities from Angelo Coast Range Reserve, California, USA - CZODoug2_1_08_16fungal | ecosystem: Environmental > Terrestrial > Soil > Vadose zone | place: USA...
GAATTTTTTCGTCCAGAGGCATCACGTCAAGTGTCGTCGTCTTTTGACGCCAGCGGCATAGCGGAGCGCCTTCGCTTGCGTCCTCTCGAAACCCAAGCTTCCTCAATCGGTCCGAGAATTCTGCATAGGCGGCATAGGAAGTAATTTCCGCGATCGCATCCACATCGAATGTCGGGCGCACATCCGCCGCCGCGTTGTCGGTGATCAACAAGGCCGTGGCGCAGCCACCCACAAAAACCAATTCTCCGAGAATCGGCTCCAACAGCGTGGCCGCGTCCGCCAACAGTTGAAGATTAGGATTCGCCATCAGTCGCCTTTAGCCTGCGCACCAAATCGTGCTCGGCCAGATTCCGCTCGCGCGCGCGGCCATCCCGAATCGCATCGACCAGTGCCAGAAGCTGGTAGAGTGCGGGATCGCGCAACGCCGCATGCGGAACGTTTTTATACAGCGGCTCAAGCCCCACGCCCCGGGTATCGCCGTCACGCCAAGGCCAAACTGGCGGCAGGTCGTTCGAGACAGCAATTTCACTTTTTAGCGGCTCGGCCGCATACGAAGTCGGAATGCCCCTCGTCACCTCGCCATGTTCGGCGGGAAATGCGTACTTCAATCCGTGGACCAGAAATTCCTTCAGCCCGGAAATATTAAGTTTGTCTTTCAACGCCGGACCATGCAGAAGCCTGGAACTTCTCAGCCGCTGAATGGCTCCATGAACTTCCGAGGGGCTGAGGCCGAGATCGTTTGCCACTACGGAAATCGGCGGGCGCCCGCTTGGATAGCCGAATAGCTTCAGCGCAACCACGACGTCTTGAGGCTTCAGATTCATGCCTATATTCTATATTCGCGATTCGCGAATAGCAAATGCTAATCGCCCTTTCCATCTCCAGAATGCCCAGGAACGAAACCAAGTGCCTTTAATTCTTATAGATAGAGCCAACTTGGGCTCCACCCTACTGTCTGAAACGTGTCGGAAAGAATCGCGCAACGAATGTGAAAAGGGGAAATCGCGCCAGAATCCAATTTATCCCAATAATAAGGAGAAACGGCTTATATAGCTCCCCGAGTTCGCTGTGTTCTAATTCTTTTCGAGTCAATGGCATCACTGCGGTCAGATACACAATCCACCCAAACGCTGCGCCAAAAATCATCACCAAACTACGAAGAGGAGGCGATGCCTCTCGAGCATGCTCTTGTCCCTGCACGCTAACCCACAGCGATCGGGAAACGGCAAAAACGATCGCGACTCCTGCATACGCCGTCACCCAGTATGGTCCGAATATCCAGCACACCAAAAGTAGCAGGCTTACCGCGAAACTCTCGAAGAAATTCACTATCCATTTACCCACCGTTCGAAAATAGATTTGCTTCATGAGCGAATGACTTTCCGGGGGTTCCAAATCCGGAACGATCGCTGGAACAAGGCCATGATGCCGATCCCGACGAGAATCATTCTCTTGTCTTTCTCAAACGAGGACAGAAGCCCGAGCAGCGGAAATCCAACCGCCAGCAAAACCTTCCAAATGCGGCTCAACGGAGACACGGGCTTGAATTTATTGAGATCAAAATCGACAAATCCGAAGTAGCGCCACAGATAGAAGACGATTCCGGTCAGACAAATGACGTCGAGAAAGGTGTGCGATGTACCCATTGCAGGCCTCTTCTTTGACCGTTAGGTCGGACTCGGCGTCACAACACTTGGCAGCGAGGGTACATTCGTTTTCGGGCGACTTCTGCGTGACCGTGAGCGGCGCTTCCTTCCCAGCACTCCGTCACGCCGTGCAATCTGTTCGGCCACGCGAATGCCCGACTGCAAGGCGGCTTCCATGTACCCGGTAAACGCGTAGCACGTGTGCTCGCCGGCGAAATGGACGCGCTTCAAGAACCCGCCATGCAGCAGGGGTCCGGCCCTCGTGACCTCGCCGGGTTTCGGAAATGAGTAAGAACCCTTTGTCCATTTGTTGCCCGGCCAGTCCACCAATTCGCCCTTTCCGCAGCTTTTCACCAAATGCGGATAGACCATGCCGAGTTCCCTGAGATACCGCTTCTTGCTCCACTTCCGGCACGTCAATGCATCGTCCGCTCCTGAGAACGCGACGAGGCCTGCCCGCCTCCCGACCTGGCCATCGGTTCCGTCCCAGGTTAGATCCACGGGGCCGTCGGTACTCATGTCGGGAGCTTCCGGTCTCCACGACCCCTTCCGAACGTTCAGAAGATATTTCACGTTGTTCCCGAACTGCATGGTATAGGAGGCCGGCAGAGGGGGACGGAAGATCGCCCCCCACATTGTTGGAGGAATCGCCACGACTACATCATCACCTTCGAACCAGACTGTCTTCGAGACGGAAACCCTGACGCGGTTTCCCTGGATCTCAATCGATTTCACTTTCGAATTCAAACGAACCTTTTTCAACTTGGCCTTGAATGCGAACGCCAGGCCCTGATTCCCTTCGACGCAATGGTGCGTTTCCGTATCCGTCCAGAAGCGACTCAAACCTCCGCCTTTGATCATCGCCAAATTGCCCAGCCAGCTTTGCCTTTCCGCTCGCACCCCATTGTCGCTCTGCAGCAACTCCCTGAATGCCAGGCGGCAAAGCCGCGACATGGGAATCCGGTTCAGCGCCTGCACTAGCGACAGACGGTCCAGCGCGGCCGCGTTGCGGGATTTCCATGGTTCGTGCGCATGCACTCTCCCCGCGATTCGATTTATCCGCTTCTGAACTCCGTCCATCTCCCTGGAAAGGTCTTGCGCCATGGCTCCGACGATTCTCTTCCCGTCCAAGAAAATGGGAGGAGAGGGCGGATCAGAAAGCTGGCGAAAATGCAGATCAAACTTCCGTTTGTAAGACCACCACGCCGGATGGTTGAGTCCAATGAGCTCGGCTCCCTTTTCCATCACATTTCCCGCCACGATCTTGCGGCAGCTCTGTACGCGACCACCGACCTCCGCTTGGCCTTCAAGGACGGTCACCTGGTATCCAAGACTTTCCAGTTCGTAGGCGGCCGACAGCCCAGCGAACCCGCCTCCGACAACGATAACTTTTCGCAGCCGGACCGCCTTCCGATTTATCAAGAAGCGGTCGCGCAACGACATCTTGCGTTTCGGCTCATTTAATTTTCTTACCGTCCGCGGCGCCTCCGCGGGCACTGCGACGATCTCCGCCGTGTAACCGGTTTGGCCCGCAACCGGAAACACCGCCGAAACCGCGGGCTGCGCCTTTTTGGGTCGTGCTTTCTGCCGTTGCGTGTGTGCGCGGAGCGCCGTGAAGAGTGTAGGCATTTTGTATCGTTCCGCTGAAAGTTGTGACCGACTTTATTTCGCGCACTCCACGAGCGGGCCAAGATCCAGTTTGTAGGCCTTGAGGTCACCCACCAGCCGCGTGGTGACGTCACCTAACGGTCCGTCGACTAAGGCTGCCGCGTTGAGATACATATTCGTGCCGCAGACATCCACGGCTTCCGTTTTGGCCGCGAACGAATTCATCAGCTTTTCGCTCCCGTAGATGGGGACTCCGCCGACTAGAACCAGCTGCACGTCTTCCGGCTTTGCGTGCATCAAAGCTGCATACGGCTGCGTGACGTCACCCGCCAGTACGAACAGATCGGCGTAGAGCCCTTTTTTCACGCTGCCCACCTTGTCATCAATCCGGGCCATTCGCGCCGGAATCGATGTCGACATCTCGAACAAGTCCTGGTCCGAAAAAAGATCGGTCAGTTTTTCGTGGCTCACTTGTTTGGCGTATCGCAGTTCTGCCAACGAATTCGTGCTACCGGTGGGCGACCAGTCCGGAGCCAGCGCGATCATCACGTTTGCTTTTTTTGCGCTCCCGACGTCGGCTGTGAATCCGTACAGCTCAAAATTGCTTCTTGGCGACCAAACGAGCGCCGTGCCGCTGCTAGCCATCTCTTTGAACTGATCGGGTCCCAAAGCCACACCATGGATGATTGCCGTATGAGGACCAAGCAATCCGGCGCCTTTCAAGGCCCGGAATTCAAGACTAGATTCGAGATCCTCAGGAGCGCCTTCGGCAACGTGCACCAAAAGCAAATCGATCTTGTTGTTGTAGAGTTCACCCGAGATTCTACGAAGCACATCTTCGTGTAGATCTCCGGGTGTGACACCCAAGGCGTTTTCCACCCGTTCGTTGCCCGCACCCGAACCATAGAATCCCGACGCCCAGTCGAGATTCCGTGCCAGCCCCAAAACACAGCTAGGCACGGGCGGCGTTTGGCCCCGTCCTGAAATGCCGGTGATGGATGTGGTCCCGCCTATCAGGGCTTTCACTTCGACGTATTCGTCGACATCACAGAATTGTTGGTCATTCTTGTCGTTGTCGTCTTTGACCTGCAATTCTCCGCCCGGTCGTCCCACCAACTTGTAGTAGTCAACCAGATTCCGCCATTCATACCGGTTCCTGAATTTTACTTTCGGGCTCCAGCGCTTAAAGATGTTGTACATCGGGTGGTCGTGAAGGTCGACGAAACCGGGGAAGATGATCCCGTTCGACTCAATCCTTGGGCCTTTTGCATCGTCCGGGGCTTTCTCAAGGATTGAAAAAATGCGGCCGTCTTTAATGACGACCCAGCCCTTCGCCAAAACTTTATCTGGCGTCACGACCGCCCCGGAGAGCACCAGGTCCTGAGCAAGCAACGACCTCGAACAAAAGAGGATCACAAACAAAAAAGACAGCTTTCGTAGAACAGCAACAAAGAGCTGCATTTTCACCTCACGCTGTGGAGGGAGCTATTTCTTCGGCGCTGCGACTCTTCCTTGAAATTCCCGCTTGGCCTCAAGCAACGATCCTTTGTGCTTAACCGGAATGTATAACTCGAAACTGAATTTCACGGCATCGCCGGCGGACAGGATGGTGTTGTCGATACCCTTCGTCGCGGGTTGATCGTTCACCAGGAATTCCCAGTAAAAAAAAGGTGCCGCGGAAGAGATGAACGAGTCGTACGTCTCATTGATCATCAAAACCAAGTAGCCCAGCTGGGACCCGTAAAATTGAAGTGCGTACGTAAACGTTGCGGAACTGTTTATCTGATCGTAGGCCGCTTCCAGAGCGTCCTGGGCGGTCATGTTCAGCTTCCATGGAACTTGCACGGATGGACCGCCGACGACTTCGAGACTCACGGTTGAGGCCATAGAAAGCTCCTGACTCCTATGGCGAGAGCCTATAAAGGCACAGGGGGTCTCGTCAAGATCGGCACTATCCTCCGAATGAAAGGGGGGCGGACTTTGGCAGGGGCGGGCGCAGGTTCTCGCACGCATTATGCCCCACAAGTCGGCATCTCGTAAGTAAATCAAGCACTGACGAGACGGGCGCTTAGCAGGACTCAACCTAACCTGATCTTGTCGCAGAGGTCTGTGACCGCACTTAGCATTTGCGGTTGTGCTTGATGAAAATGGGAACGTGCTGGCATTCGCGGGCGACGGTAGCAAGATTCATTCGGTCGAAATGCCTCCGGAGATCACGAAAGCAATTGCCGCGCTTTCAGGACCTGTTGGGAAGGCTCTAGCAAGCGTGGTCGTTTGACGATCCAAAGACTGAGGCCGCGGTTTTCCAAACCGCCGCCGAGCAAAACGGTTCTCACGGATGAAATCTCAGTTCGACAAGCCGGTGTAGCAAGGACGATCACCGCACGGCCACCCTGGGCGTTGAGGAGAAACAACAGCGAGATCCGTTTGCGTTCTTTTTGCGTTGTAGGATTCGGAAATGATGGGCAGTGATGGGTTGTGAAGGGGAGCTAAACTCTTGAGTTTACAGCTATCTCGTTTGTTTGACGTGTCCGACCGCAGTTTATGAGTCCGCTGCTCTATGCGTGCGTAATAACAGGATTAGGAATTAGCAATTCGCGACAAGGGAAGGAGCGAGAAGTCCTGTTGCACAAAATTCTGCGCGTTGCACATTCTGTTGCACAAATCACTGCCAAAGCCGCCCAAAACAGCCCATTTCGATGTAGTACCATGTACCGTAAGTTGTTGATTTGTATCAGATCGGGGTACTACCTAGCGAATTTCAAGACCGCCGGTTTCAACCGCTCACCCACTCCTCCGTTTCTAATTCTAACGTACTCCGTGAGTTAGTGGCCAATTTGTGACACTTTCGGTATCGATTACTGCATTTTGGTGCGAGGTGTAGCTGGATTGTAGCAGTTGCCCGCGAGTTTTCTGACCGCTGCAACGTTGGAAGCAAGATTTGAATGGGTATAGCGGATCCTGACGGTAGGTATACTTTGGGGCCCAAGGATGGTCGAATCTCTACTTCAATCTTCGGCAGACTCATACTCTCCTCCCAAGTCGTCTTCCTCTTCCTGGTTCGATATCGCATTTCGCTTCCCGCAATGACTGCTGTTCTCAGTAAGGCAGGGGAAACTCCTATTGGGAGTCTCTTCGTCATAACGACCTCCTAATCGCCTCTGATGTGGGTATGGTGTTCCAGCGCCGGACGCGTAACCGCAGGCTCGGCTCTATGGGCCGAGCTGGCGAGCGCGGCCACCCCATTCGCGCTTGGCCCTGATTTGGCTCTTCTGGTTCCCTTCCTCCGGCTAACTTCCGTGACATCTCTTTTTACGGAGAATTTATCGCGCCGTTGCTCCACTTTATCTTTTTAAAGTAATCCTTGACTTTTCTTGGGTTTGCGCAGAAACTGCGCGTCACTTGCACGACGCGTGGTTCGTCCCCTCCCACTCTCGCATGCTGTAGTAAATCGATTGGCTGCCTCGCCTGTAGCAATGCTCGAGGACGAGCGGTCGCGGACCCTATGTGCTTGCTTTCTATCCCTGCCGGAGGTCTATTGTGAATTCTTCCCTTCGATCTTTCTGCGCGCTTGCCTTACTCGCCTTGTGTAGCGTGTTGACGCTGACCCCTGCGGTGAAAGCCCAAGTCGCCGGTCAAAACGTGAACATGGTGTCCGGCACGCAATGGCCGACGGGCGACCCCTTTCTGCAGCGTCAGAACGAGCCGTCGATGGCCGTCTCCACTCGCAACCCCCTGCACATTCTGGCGGGCGCGAATGACTACCGCACCGTCGATCTCGAGACGTTGCTGAGCGGCGGCACGGAAACCGGCGACTCCTGGCTCGGGATATTCAAGTCCTTCGATGGCGGTTACACGTGGCAAAGCACGTTGCTTCCTGGTTGTCCGGAGCTCGTGCCGCAATGCACCGACAACAATGGGAACGGGCACGCCGCACTCCAGGGATTTTACGGAGCCGCGTCTGACCCCGTCGTGCGAGCTGGTACCAACGGGATGTTTTATTACGCGGGGCTTGCGTTTGTGCGGCCCGCCTCCGGAGCGCTTCCGGGAACGCTGAGTTCGATCTTCGTGGCTCGCTACAACGATTTGAACAACAACGAAAACATCGACCCTGTCACCTACATCGATACGCACATTGTCGCCACGGGAAATACGGGGGGCACCGGAGCACAGTTCTTGGACAAGCCTGCGCTGGCCGTCGACATCCCGCGCGCGGGCGCGAATACCTGTTCGTTCACCGTGAATGAGCCTGGAGTTGTCGACAAGAACGGCAATCCCGTGTCGGTACACCAATCATTCGCGGCGGGCAACGTCTACATCGCCTATACGGAGTTTCTTGCCGCGAACAAAGACAACGCCACTCCTACCGTGCTGATGTTCTCGCACTCCACTGATTGTGGCGTCACTTGGAGCGCGCCGGTTCAAATTAATAAAGGAACCGTCACCAGCCAGGGTGCTGCGATTGCAGTGAATCCGGTGAATGGAAATGTCTACGTGGCGTGGCGGCAGTTTGCTTCGACAGGCGTGTCCAACGCGATCATGGTTGCGCAATCGACCAATGCGGGAAGAACCTTCAGCGCGCCTGTGCAGATTTCAACCTTTCAGCCCTTCGACCAGGGCACCACCGGCACCTCCTTCCGCACCAACGCCTATCCTGCCATCACCACCGATATGTTCGGTTTTGTTTACGTGGCCTTTTCCGCTCGCGGACTGGGACCGAATGGAGATGCCCGCGTAGTCGCCGTTGGATCGATTGACGGAACGCATTGGACGCCCGCGATCATGGTGGACCAACCATCGCAAAGCGCGGCCACTAATCCTTCGGGGCGCGGCCACCAGATTATGCCCGCCATTACCTTTGCCAACGGCCGGCTGACTATCCTCTATTACGATCTGCGCTTCGATCACTACGTCAATTTCTATAGTCCCGGCAACATATCGGGAACGTATACTTCCACGCTCGTGCCGGAGGGCGAACTTGCTCCTCCCACCTCGAATCCCGGTGAGGTCTTCACACCTTACATTGATGATTTCGGTTTGACCTTGCGCCGCCATACCATCGACTTGCGCGTGCTCGAACTTGGAATTTTTCCAACGGTCGTGCTTGGGCCCTCGGTTTCCGTCTCGCACTATGACTTCGGGTGCTGCCTCCCGCCGGACACCTCCGCTTCGCAAACGCCGACCAGCATCGAGCAGTACAAGTTCAACGTGCCCAATTTGCCGCTCTTCGCACAGGGATCGCAGCCCTTCCTCGGCGATTACATTGAGGTTGTGCCCTCGCCGTTGTTCGTGCCGAGCGGTAGCGGTTGGGCGTACAACTTTAAGCCGAGCGTTAATCCGCTGTTCCATGCGACTTGGACCGACAATCGCGATGTCGTCCCGCCGGCCAATGGTGATTGGGCGCATTACACGCCGCCAATTATCACGGGAACAAGCGGGCCGCAAATGAGCGTCTTCGAGCCCGGCCAAACCTTGCCGGCGTGCAAACCTGGCCAGGAAGGAATGCGCAACCAGAACGTCTACACCGCGCAGATTACCGGCGGACTCGTAGTGGGCTCGCCAGGAAACGCCAAGCCCCTGGGGACCACAACGTTCACCAATCCCGTTACGGGCGTCACTTTGGTGGCGCCGTTCCAACGCGCGTTCGCGGTCGAAGCGCAAAACCTCACCGGTCTGCAGATTTTTGTGCGCTTCACCATTGCGAGCCAGCCCACCGGGGGCTCCGCCTCATTCCTGCAGTTTTCCCAGTTGACCGTGCTCGACATCGCCATCCCGCAATATTCGTCGGTGTCGCGCAGCGTGTTCGTGACTTCCACCAACCCGCTGGCGACTGTCACCGTAAACGTCGCTCAAATCACCGCCATCGCTGGTTCCCTCATTTCGAACGGGCTGAGCGCTTCGGCTGTCTTGAATCCTGACGCTACCAACCCCAACATCCAGAACCCCAATATCGGCAATCCCAACATCGGGAATCCCAGTGTCCAAAACGCCGAAGTTACCGACCCGAATATCGGCAACCCCAACATTGGCAACCCCAACGTCCAAAACCCCAACATTGGCAACCCGAATGTCCAGAACCCCAATATTCAAAACCCCAATGTCCAGAACCCGAACATCGGGAATCCGAATATTGGGAACGTCAGCGCGACGGCCCCTAACGTCCAGAACGGCAACATTCAGAACCCCAATATCCAGAACCCCGACACTCCGAACCCGAACATCGGCAACCCGAACATCGGGAACCCCAACGTCCAGAACAACGTGATTGAAGACGTCATTTATCCGATGACGAACAACGGGAACACCACGGCAACGTATACGGTTCAGGTGGCGGAGGCCAGCAACACGGCGGTTCCCGCGGGAATCGTGGTGCAGTTGATTCTGAACAAGCTGTACCAGACGCCGATGGCGGAGAACTGCCAGCTCGGTTTGGAAACGCACTGGGTGACGGTGGCGAACATTATCAATCCGAAATTGTACGGGCCAGCAACGGCGGGGCTGGGGAATCCGAATATCCAGAATCCGACTCCGAATGAAGGATCGGTAACGCTGGCGCCGGGCGAGACAGTGTACGTGACATTGCGCATTCAGAATCCGGAACAGACGCCGGCGCAGCAGCAGTTCAATCCGATCACAGCGCTCGCTCCGGTGACTGTTCCGCAGGCGGTGAACACGACCACGGTGCTTTCGAATCCTGGGAATACAACCCTCACCGGGCCGGTGGTTTACCCGCAGTTGAGCATCACGACTTCGTCTTTGCCTTTCACCGACCGCAACGATCCCAATTACTCGGTGCTGCTCACGTCCCGAGGTGGAAAGCCCGGTCCCGATATTTGGTCTGTTGTTGGGGGTCAGGCGAACCTGCCGCCAGGACTCACTTTGAGTCCATCCGGACTGCTTTCCGGAACAGCGTCAACGCCGGGAGCCTACGGCTTCGCCATCCAAGTTGCGGATAGCGCGACGCCTGCGAACATTGCGGTGAGGAATTACAAGCTGAACGTGAGCGTTGCGCCGCTGAGCGTACAGACTGTGCTGACGCCGCCGGATGGAGTGGTGAATCAGCAATACGGGGCGACGCCGCTGGTGGCCACGGGCGGAACGACGCCGTATGTTTATTCCGCGCCGAACCTGCCGCCGGGATTGTCGATCAATCCCAGCACGGGCCAAGTCACGGGAGCGCCGACGGTGGTCAATCCGGCGGGCACGAGCGTGACGATCACCGCAACGGACGCGGCGTTCCCGGCCGAATCCGTGTCGACGGTGGCGACAATTCGCGTGGGCGCGGTCATCCAGATCGCTCCAGCGTTACTGCCGAGCGGTACGATTGGCGTATCGTATTCCGGGCAACTCTCGGCGACGGGCGGAATTGGTGCATATTCCTTTGGTGTTCCAACTCCGGTGGCGGGGGTACTCGTCAGCAGCAGCGGGCTCATCACGATCGCGAATCCGCAGACGTCTTCGATCAGTTTTGGCGTGACGGTGCATGACCAAGCGAACCCGTTCCAAATTGCGAATGCCAATTACACAATTCTTTTCGCGGCGCCTTCCGCAAATATCCTGTTCGTGACCCAGCCGCCGACCTATGTGGGAGGGTTGCCGAATCCCAATAGCCCGGTTCACATTCACGTGCAGGACAGTCAAGGCGGCGCTTTACCCGGCGTAAGCGTCACGATGTCGCTGAACGGCACTCCTCCGTGCCCCGCGGCGGTTCTCACCGGGACGGTAATGCAACAGACGAACGCGACGGGAGACATTTTCTTCCTGGACCTGACAGTGGACCGCGGGCAGGTCGGGTACACGATGAAAGCTACGGCCCAGTCGGTTTCAGCGGTTTCGAACCCGTTCACGGTGAGCGGCTTTTGCGCCACGGCGGGGCCAGGGCTAAGTGTGGCCCGCGACCTTCTGACATCGACGTTGCTGCCGGACAGCACGGTCTTGGTGGCAGGAGGCCAAACGGCGTCGACGGCAAGCAACGCCGCCGACATATACAACCCCACCAGCGGAACATTCGCTGCCGCCAACGGGGCACTACAGGTGGCTCGCTTCAGCCACACGGCGACGCTGCTGCCGAACGGCACCGTTTTGATTGCAGGCGGGCAGACAGCGCCCTTGCAACCGAGCACGAATCCGTTTACGAATAGCGCGGAGATCTATAACCCCGCTACCGGCTCGCCTGCGCTGCTGGCGAATGGGCTGAGCTTTGCCCGCGCGGGCCACACCGCGACGCTGCTCGGCGACGGAACCGTGCTGATTGCCGGCGGAAGCAGCCAAGCCGGTTTGGGGCCCATCTTCCAGGTGCTCCCTGCGGAAATCTACAATCCGACAACGCAGACGTTCACCGTGGTCGGGTCGTTGAACATCGGCCGATTGGCTCACACGGCAACGTTGCTGGCGAACGGGCAAGTGCTGATTGCCTCGGGGCTGGACAACACGGCAGAGCTCTACGATCCGGTTAAGCAGACTTTCAGTTTCACGGGAAACCTGAACACCGCACGCCAAGACGCGAGCGCAACTCTACTGTCCAATGGTCAGGTGCTGATTGCCGGAGGACTGGTGAGTGGCACTACGGGCATTGCCACAGCCGAACTCTATAATCCGGTGTCCGGCACGTTTAGCTTTACCAGCGGAAACTTGAATTTTGCGCGCGGCGCGCATACCGCGACGTTGTTGCCGAATGGGACGGTCCTCATTGCTGCCGGGTTCAACTGCCCCGGCACCTGCAACAACCCGATTTTGGGAAGCGCGGAGGTCTACGATCCGGTCTTCTCGATCTTTCTGAATACCGGCAGCCTGATCAACAGCCGCTGGCAGGATGCGGCGACCTTGTTGAAGGATGGAACCGTGCTGGTCGCCGGAGGATTCGGCGGCAATAGTCCGACGGCGACCGCCGAACGTTACTACGGCACTTCGCCGCTGGGTCCGATGGGGATTACCACGACGACGCCGGTGGCGTCACCGACGACCACGACCTATTCGAACCCGACGGCTTTTGGCGGGGCGGCGAGCAGCCTCAGCACGATCGGATTCAACGGCATACTTCCGACGGGCGTTTCGAACTTGGATTTCAACCCGCTCACCGTTTCCGGGGCAAGTTTCTCGACGCCCAACCCAGGAACATTTGTCAATGTAACCACCTCCGGGTTCTACTCAGGGACTCCCTATCCGGCGGACTTCATCGTTGACTCCTCGAATGGGAATCCGACCAATTCACTCGTGATTCTCCTGCCGGCGCCAACGTACGCTGTAGGATTGAACTACGGGGCGCTGGGCTTCCACGGTCCGAGCAGTGGAAACATCGCGCTCTCGAATGGCTTCGTGCTGCCGCTGAGCAGCCTGCCCACGGTTGGACAAACGCAGTTCGCGGGATTTGTGTCGACCACCCCGATCACATCGCTTACGTACAACGTAACGAGCGACGATTGGGTGTTGCTGAATCTTCAGCTGGGGGCGGCGAACGTCACACTGACCAACGCGGTCCAGAACTCACCCTACACGCAGATACTCCTCGAACAAGGCGGTGTCGGCGCCCTGACATGGACGCAGAACGGCGGCGCGCTGCCTCCCGGCATCAGCTTGAGTACGGGCGGCATCTTGCATGGCACAGCCACGGCTCCCGGGGGGTACAACTTTACGATCGGCGTCACGGACAGCAGCTCGCCGCAAAAGGTGGCCGCGGCCGTGAACTTCACGCTCACGGTGGTTCAGCAGCTCGTTGTGACGACGGCTACACTGCCAAATGGCATGGAGGGCGTGGCCTATTCTGCACCGATTAATACCTCAGGCGGGACGCCGCAGATCTTTTTCTCGGTGACCCAGGCGAATTTCCCGCCGGGGTTGACCATCACTCAGCCGGCGGTCAGTGCAACGAGCGACACCCTGGCGGGCACACCGACGCTCGCGGGAGTCTACAATTTTACTGAATCCGTTGCAGACAGCGGGAATCCACAGCAGACGGCATCGCAAGCGTACACGGTCACGATAGTTCCACAGCCGCCAACCAACTTGATCGGGTCGCCGCAAGGCCCAGGGATCATTACTCTGACTTGGACGCCAAGCGCGTCGGGAGACGCGGTTTCGTACAAGGTGTACAGAGGCACTTCTTCCGGCAACTACACGACGACGATCAACGCGGGTAACACCAACAGCTTTGTGAATACAGGTTTGACCTCGGGCACGACGTACTTCTTCGTCGTTACTGCTGTAAGCTCTTCGGGAGTCGAGAGCCCGTTCTCGAACGAGGTCCAAGTCATCTCGCCGTGATTAACGGCGGCCCATTTGACATTGTTCAGTAGGAGGAAATGCGGCGCTGGGCGTCCGCGACGAGCGGGTCCCCGGCGCCTTTTTCTTTGAGGGTCAGGAAGGCCTTGTAGGAATCGGCGGCTCCGGGGCTGTTCAAGCCTTGGCGCGCGCGGCCCTGGTAGTAGTAAACGGGCGGGAGCCAGTGATAGCTGGGGACGTCGTCGAGGAAGACGGAGGTGGCTTCGCCGCGGCGCTTCAGGCAGACATCGAATTCCGAAGAGGCTTCGGTGAAAAATCCAGCATCGAGATAGGCACGCCCGAGGTCGAAATGGCCGAGCCAGGTGTCGGTCAGCTTCTGGGCTTCCTGAAAGGAATTGAGCGCCTCACGGGGATTGCTTCTTTTAAGCTGCGCTTCCCCGGCAATCAATTTCGCGTACGTCTGGGGTTCGGTCTCCAGCCGCTGCGCCAGCGGCGCGACCAGTTGCAGCGCTTTGGCCTCCTGGCCGGCAGCAAGATAAACCTGCGCGGCGCGATAGAGCACGCTAGGCTCCTTGCTGTTCGCGGAGGCTTCGCCAGCGGACGAAAGCGCTTCTTTGTTCTTCCCGAGGGCCAATTGCATCAGGGCCAGAGTGGCTCCGAAATCGGCAGCCGATTCCGCGTCGTTGGCTGATTTGTATTCGCGCGCCGCTTTTTCGAGAATGCCCACAGCATCAGTGATGCGGCCTTCATAGAGCGCCAGGTCTGCAAGACCGATTCGGGAAATGGAAGCACCGTAGGTGCTTACGTCCTTTACCTTCTCATACGCTTGGCGCGCTTCTTCGTTGTGGCCGCGGCCGAGCTCGGCTAAGGCCTGAGTGCGCAGCGCTTGGTCAAATTTGGGATTCTCGGCGAGCATCGCCTGCGATTCTTTGGCAGCGGCGTCAAAGTCGCCGGAATAGAGCGCATACATGGCGAAGTTGCTGCGTTGGAGGACGCTGCGCGGGGAGAGTTCAAGCGCGAGGCGCTGCTCTTCGAGGGCTTTGCTCATGCTGCGCTGGTAGAAATAAGCGAGCGCCAGGTTGCCTAAGCCGATGCTGTCGGCAGGATACTGGCTGACCAGAGCGGACAACTCTTCGATGGCTTTGGACTGATTGCGCACGAAGACGTAGTAGCTGCCGCGCGTGCGATACTTCTCGCGCTCGGTCATGCGATCGAGATGCGTCATGGCCAGACCGTAATATTTCTCGGCGTCCTGCCGCTTGCCCTGGTTGGCGTAGGCGGCTGCGATGCCGGCGTAGGCGCGGCCCATGTTGGGGTCGAACCGAATGGCCTGGTCATAGGCTTTCATGGCGTCGGCCCACTTGCCGGCCTGGGCGAAGTCCTGGCCCATGGCGTAGGCGTGCGCAGCTTCGAGAGAGCTTGCCGAAAACGTTTCGTCGGCCATGGCTTGCGCCGACTCGGGGGTTTTGTCGCCCAACCCGCGGCGAATCTTATCCGCAAGCTTGGCTGCCGCAGAGAGGACATCTTGCTTCTGGCTGGCCTTGGACTCTTCCGTCACGATGGACTTGCCGGTAGCGGCGTCCAGGGTCGTGACGTACACCCGATAGCCGCTGCCTTCCTGGGTGATCGAGCCGGTCACCACCGCATTGACGCCTTCGCTCTTGGCGACGAGCTGGGCCATCGATGCGTCCATCCGGGTGGTTCCGGGCACGAGACGAGCAGCAACTTTCTTGGCCTGGCCTCGATTGAAGGAGGAAATGAAAGGCGCGCCTTCTAAGGCGATGCCTAGCATGGGCTCCAGAGTGCCATCGAACACGCTGTCGCCAGTTTTGTTGTCGAAATCGGCGATGAGCAGCGAT
>Ga0179587_10000581_pt1 | contig 15328 bp, 11 predicted proteins | sample CZODoug2_1_08_16_FD_185932 | JGI IMG/M metagenome (GOLD analysis project Ga0179587, IMG submission 185932) | Vadose zone soil fungal communities from Angelo Coast Range Reserve, California, USA - CZODoug2_1_08_16fungal | ecosystem: Environmental > Terrestrial > Soil > Vadose zone | place: USA...
AGAACCGTGTACTCCAAGGCGCCATGTTCTGGATCGACCCTGCTGTAAGCGTCGTATCCAGCCTCGACTCCGTCTTCGTGGCGCATGATGGCAAGGTGGTGGAGTTGCACCGACCAGTGCTCGCTGTATTCAACGCGCGGCCATCCCGCCTGAACGCCAGGATTTTTACTTCCCTGGGAGAACTGCGGGATTACTATCTTCTCCTTCTCATTCTCGTGGGAATCGTTTTCCTGTTAATTGAAGCCGCCGCGCTGGCCACCGGAATTGTGCTTACACGGCGGATTACCAGGGCCGTCGCCGATCTGTACCGTGGCACTCAGTATGTGCAGGCCATGGACTTCTCTCATCGCGTGCAGATCGAGCACCGCGATCAGCTCGGTGAGCTGGCCGAATCGTTTAACCAAATGACGGGTTCCATCAGCACACTCATCGAAGAACAGAATAAACGCCAGCGGCTGGAGAACGAAATTTCCATCGCTCGAGAAGTGCAAAACCAGCTTTTCCCGAGCACCTTGCCATCGGTGCCGGGAGTCGAGATTGAGGCCATTTGCAAGGCCGCGCGTTCCGTCAGCGGCGACTACTATGACTTCATTCAGCTCAGCCCGACGCATATTGCCGTTGCCATTGCGGATATCTCGGGAAAGGGAATTTCGGCGGCCCTGCTAATGGCCAGTCTGCAGGCGGCGCTGCGTAGCCAGATGCTTTCAGAAGGCAGCGAACGCTTGAACATGGCCGAACTGGTATCACGCTTGAACAAGCATCTGGTGCGCAACACCGGCGACGACCGGTTCGCGACCTTCTTCATCGCGATCTACGACAGCGCCACGCGAACGCTGCGATATACGAATGCCGGTCACCTGCCGGCTTTTCTGATCTGCAATGGCAATTCGGAACAATTGGATAAAGGTGGCATGGTGCTGGGGGTCATGGAGGATTACGTCTATGAGGAAGGATCGCTGAAGGTACGGCCCGACGCGCTGCTGATCGGATATAGTGACGGCCTGATCGAGCCGGAGAACGTCTATGGCGAAGAATTTGGGATTCGCCGGTTGCAGGAAGCCGCAGTCCGCTTGCAGGGGGCCGCACCGCTCATGGTTGCGGAGTCACTGATGGCTGCGGCGGAGGAGTGGGCCGGTACTCCCGAGCAGGCCGATGACATGACCGTGATCGTTGCGCGGCTTCGGTAGTACCTCCGTTGCGGCTACGCTATACTGAAAATCCTTCCGAAAGATTTGCCGGGGAGATGAATGTCGCTTCGCAACCGGGTGGCACTGGTAACAGGTGGGAGCAGAGGCATTGGCCGCGGGCTTGCTCTACGGCTCGCACAGGATGGAGCGCGAATGGCCATCGCCTATCGCTCCAATAAAGTTGCCGCACAGCAGGCGCTGCGTCAGTTGCAGGCACACGGGGGGGATTGCGTGGCCGTCGAGACGGACATCACCGATGCTGGGCGTTGCGACCAGCTGATCAAAACGGTGGTCGATCGGTTCGGGCGAATCGATGTCATCGTCAACAATGTGGGAGATTTTCGCTGGGGAACGCTGGCTGAGTCGTCGCTGCAGGATTGGGAAGGCATCTTCACGTCTAACCTGCTCACGGTCTTGTATATGTGCCGCGCCGCATTGCCGCATATGCGGAAGGCGCGCTGGGGCCGAATCATCAATTTGGGCGCCGTCGGCGCGGAGCGGGCATTCGGGCAGGCGAAAATATCGGCGTATGCCGCTGCCAAGGCCGCTGTCGTGGCGCTGTCTCGTTCTTTGGCACTTGAGGAAGCCAAGAACGGGATCACGGTGAACGTTGTGAACCCTTCCAGCATCGATGAGAATGAGCTGACCCTGGAAGAGGCCCGCAAGATTCACGACGCGCGTTTTCCGATCGGCCGTCCCCCGACGGTCGAAGATGTTGCTGCGACGGTAGCCTTCTTCGCCTCCGAAGAGGCCGAATATGTTACGGGCCAGGTCGTCAATGTCAGCGGCGGCTGGATGCTTTGATCATGCCGTAAACCTCCCATGAAAGCTCTCACTGCTACTGAAATGCGCGACGTGGACCGCCTCACGACCGAGCGCTACGGTATTCCCAGCCTGCAAATGATGGAGGCTGCCGGTAAAAACGTCGCGGATGCGATACTGCGTGACTTTTCTCCAGCATTGCCGCAGCGCGTCACCGTTCTCTGCGGCAAGGGAAACAATGGCGGTGACGGCTTAGTCGCCGCCAGGCACCTAAGAGCCGCGGGGGTGGGCCTGCGTGTGTGCCTCTTTGGGGGTCTGCAGGAGATGCGCGGCGACGCGGGTGCGAACCTTGCCCGTTATCTCGAAGCGGGAAATGCAATCCTGACCATCGAGGATGAAACTGTTTGGGAGCGCGTTTGGCCTGGAGTTGCTGAATCGGAGGTCATCGTTGACGCGCTGTTGGGGACGGGCCTCCGCGGCGCGGCAACTGGATTGATTGCGCAAGCCATCGAAGACATCAATCGTTTGTCAGCTTATGCGACTGCGGCAAGTCCAACGTTGATTCTCGCAGTGGATACACCTTCGGGGCTACCTTCAGACGGGCAGCATGCCGAAGGTCCGGTTCTCCGCGCACATCGCACTGTCACCTTCACCGCTCCCAAAGTCAGCCAGCTCCTTTCTCGAGATGCCGATGCTGTAGGTGCTTTGGACGTTTGCGCCATTGGCTCGCCTTTCGACCTGATAGAAGAAATTGGCCAGGGAAAGCTTCGCTGGGCTGGGCCGGATGAATTTGCGCAGTTGCCGCTGGTTCGCGCGGTCAGGGCTCACAAAGGAAATTTCGGGCATGTCCTCCTCATCGCCGGTTCGTTAGGGAAGAGCGGCGCCGCCATTCTTTCAGGCCGTGGCGCGTTGCGGACTGGCGCCGGTCTGGTCACCATAGCGACACCCGACATTGTGCTGCCCCACGTTGCAGGAGGCCAGCCGGAATACATGTCTGAGAGTCTGGAGTCGACTGATGAAGGTACCGTTGCCTTCAGCAGCCTCGAGGGAAATAGTTTCGAAGAAATCTTGAAAGGGAAGTCCGTTCTTGGCATCGGTCCGGGTCTCGGCGCCCACACCGAAACGCAGAAATTCATTCGCACTGTCGTTCGCGACACACCCCTGCCCACGATTTTAGACGCAGATGGTTTGAACGCTTTTGCCGGCAGTGGTGACCTTTTTCGCGACCGCCAATCGAGTTTCCTCGCTCTTACGCCCCACCCCGGTGAAATGGGTCGGCTTCTCGGAATCTCAACCCAGACCATTCAGGCCGACCGCCTTGCAATGGCGCTTGATGCCGCACGACGCTGGAACGCACACTTTGTTCTCAAGGGTTATCACTCGATCGTGGTTTCGCCGGACGGACAAGTCTTCGTCAGCACGGCAGGCAACGCTGGCTTGGCGAAAGGCGGCACGGGGGACGTCCTTACGGGGATCCTCGCGGCGCTCATTGCGCAATTTGGGGCGAACGACGGGGCGCGAGTGCTGAGCCTCGGCGTCTACCTTCACGGTCTGGCCGCGGAGTTGGCCTCGCGTGGAACGGATCTATCCGGCCTCCTGGCCGGTGAAGTTGCGGACGCTGTGCCCCGCGCCCGGCTGAAACTCCTGGAGGAATTAAGGTCGAGTGTCTGAAGAAATTATCACCCATACTGCTGAGGAAACCGTCCGCTGGGGCAGGGATTTCTCAAAACGCCTCAAGGCCCCCGTGTTGGTGCTTCTCACTGGCGAGCTGGGGACTGGAAAAACAACGTTAACCAAAGGCATCGTTTCCGGACTCGGCGTCGCCAACGAAGATGACGTCACCAGCCCAACCTTCACCCTCGTTCATGTGTATGGGAGGCCTGCCGAGGTCTATCACGCCGATTTATACCGCATTGAGAGTCTTCGCGATTTTGAGACTTTGGGAATGGAGGACATGTTCACAACTTCCTCTGTAGCGATTCTGGAGTGGTCAGAGCGCTTCCCCTTACGGTCTCCCTGGCCGGAGATCCGAGTGCATCTTGAGCACCTGGGAGGCGACGTCCGCCGTATCACTGTCCTGTAAGCCCCTGGAAATCTGGGGCCCGCGACCCTGCCCTTACCTTCTGGTGACGGACCCATCCGGATTTCTTGCCCGGCTCCCCTGCGGCTGCTAACGTGAAAATAGCTATGTTTGGCTAAATGGATGTCTAACGAACTTCTAACTCTCATCGCCACCGAAGAGGCTCGGACCGAACTCACGAGCTATAACGTCACGATCCCCATGGCAACGCTGGCGATCGGCGTGGATAACATCCACCACGATGTATTCTTGAGCCCCAAGTTTGTCCAGGCCGCTCGCGATTATCTTTTCGACGTTATTCGCCAGAACACCAGCAGCACCTATCTTCCGGGGATCGAACTTCGCACCTCACGCGGACCGGATAGTGGGGGCTTCCGCAAACTGCTCTCCGAGCTGCTGCAAAGTTCTCTGACGCAGGCCAAGTATCACAAAAACATTGAGATTGACCTGCTTTTCCGGCTGGGCCTGCTGAAATTTCTGACCTTCGAAATAGGCAATCAATTTGCCATGCTGGTCCTCGAAGGCAAGGAATGGATACGCAAGAGGGGCGAACACTTCGAGCGTAGCCAGCAGGCGCATGTCATCAAAGCACGGTTGTCGGAACTGCAGTCCGCACGGAGGGGGGTCATCAGGCGGGTGGGCCAGCAAGTGGCGCAGATTGCTGTCGACGTGGAAGACAACGTCATCGCAAAAGCCCGTCGCGCGCTGTTTGGCGAAGAATTCGCTTCTTATTACGAGCTTTGTAAGAATCGTCTGATTTTCCTCGACGGCGGGAAGGACGATGTTTTCTTTCTGGAACATTACATCCTCTTGGGCAATTATGCTCGTGATCCCGACCGCTTTGAGGCCATGGACACGCTTTTCCAGGAATTCCTCCGCGAAGCCGGAATTACGCCCGGTCATGATCCAGGGCACACAGAGGCTATCCAGACCCATACCGCGCTCTTGGAAGCAGTGCAGACGATTCGCACGGACATTGCAAACCTCGAGGAACAGCGCGAAAACACCCGCAAGAGACTTGACCGGGGCGATGGTTTCTTCACAAAGCTTCTAAGTTCGGGTGATCCTGCCGACCTGAAAGCATCCCTGAATGACCTCGAGCTCCGGCTCAAGCATCAGGAATACAAGCTGGAGGAGCTGGGACCGCAGATTGACGTGGCTAGGCAAAAGCTAGATTTCTTCGTCAAGGAGCATGCTGGGAAGCTCGGCGAATTTCTGAACGAGCCGGAAAACGCGAAGCGCCTGTTCGACGCAAGTTCCGCCTCGGAGCTGGAGGCGCCCACCCGCGCGCGGTTGCTTGCGCAGCTCCTCGACCGTCTCGAACTGCACGAAATTCTCTATCATATCCTGGCAAGCTATGAAATCCGGCCCATCGCCGCTGATTACTGCCCCCCGGTACATTTACAGCAACTGCGCAAGGCGCTGGTTTCGAAAGAAGAGTTGAAGCAAGTAGAGCAGGTCATCAAACAAGTGCCCGCTAAGAAATTGTCGCTCAAGGCTATCGAGGAACTGTCGAAAAAGATACGCCGCTATTCTCGCGAGGAAATGCAAGCCCTGGTGTTGCGTTTTGCCAACGACTTTCTTCGCCTCAGGAGGGATCTGCGCGACGCCGAACATCTGACCACTTGCATGGAGCGCGTCAACCTGGTCACCACTGAAAAGGCACGCGAACTGTCCCGCTTGAACAACCGGCTTTACGAGTGCGTGCTTCCGGAGGAAGCTAGGCCGGAGCAAGACCACGTCGTCTCGCACGTGATCATCAAGTCCGACGTGCGAGGCTCCACGCGCCTGACGCAAGACTTGCTCTCGCGCGGACTAAACCCAGCTTCACACTTCAGCCTGAATTTGCACGAGCCTGTCAAAAAGCTTCTGGACCGCTATTCGGCAAAGAAAGTATTTATCGAAGGTGATGCGATCATCCTCGCTATTTTCGAAACGGAATCGACGGTCGCCTATGCGCGGCCGGTGGCCAAGGCCTGCATCCTTTCGCGCCAGATTCTTGCTGTTTGCAACTCTTACAACGAGAGCGCGTCGGCCAGCAATCTTCCCGCGCTGGAACTTGGCCTGGGGGTTGCATTTCAGGGTTCCGCTCCTACCTATTGGACCGACGGAGATTCGCGCATCATGATTTCAAAGGCGCTCAATCTCTCCGACCGTCTTTCCGGCTGCGCCAAGCTGGCGAAACGCATGCTGGCTGGACAGAAAAGCCACTTTTCGGTTTTTCAATTTCTAAATAGCATGGAGGGGGCGTCGGCCGAAGAGTTGGACGAATTCCTGGTTCGCTACAACATGAACGGTATCGAGCTCAACGACGAGGGTTTTCAAAAACTTTCCGAGGAGATTTCACTCGACTCCATCGAAACGAAGCTTGATAAACCATGGGGCAAGGAAAAGGTCACTCTCTATTATGGAGAGGTGCCCCTTGGAGAATCCGTGGAACTTCTCGTGTTGCGAAAAGGTATGGCCCGGCAATTGCTCCCCGATGGGAAAATCGGGGCTCCTTCCTCTCATGCTTATTACGAGGTTTGCACCAGCCCTGCACTCTACGACCTTGTTGCAGCGTTGATCCGCACTCAACAAGCCGCCGCAATGGCTTCCCATCGCGCCTGACCTTCCCTTGAGAGACTGCGAAGCGCTCCACTATACTGCTCGTGGAGGCGAAAAGAGTCCGGTGACTTTCCCGGCCTTCAAAGCCGGTGATTCGGTCCTTCGCGGGTCGAATGGTGGGTTCGACTCCCACACGCTTCCGCCAATTGTGTTTTTACTGGGAAAAACGCAAATCGCCAGTTTTTATAGGGCTATTTGAGTGGTTGACAGTTTTTCATGTGTTTCATTGATTGGCAACAGTTGCACCATAACGGCAACAGTGGCAACAGCAGGGAATTCAGCTTTGTGGCGTGATTGATAGGGCTGTGGTTCCGCTAGGGTCCTGAAGACCGTGCACGCGGTAGCGATATTGCTCAATCATCGTTTCAGCCGTTCAATAATTTTCTCCGGAAACGAGTTCGTCAGCTAAACCCTGACTGGCATAACTTCGATGTGAGCACCGGATTCTTCATAGGAAGACACTTTGGTTTTCATCACCGTGAGCGAGACTATGCACGAATCACCGCCCCTGGCCTCAGAAAGAATTGTGCGCTTTAGGTCGTCCAACAGACGCTTCAGAAGGTTATCCAGGTCAGGACCGTACGGCATATCTCGCGGGTACTTGTCCGGTGGGAGAAGGAACGTCACTTTCATAATGCAGGCATCCCTTATTTTTGGCAGTTCACTCGTCTGCCTTACAACTTGGTCGGACCATTTTTGGGGAGCCTCTTGGTCTCCACGCGATTTCTGTTTGCAGTATGGAACGCCTTTGATTGTCGTATTGATGTAGAAGATCGATGCTTCTGGCGTCAGGGAGAACAAGTCAGCTTTGTGCACATCTGGCTTGGTCATGTTTTCGGCTCCGTTTGCCTGACGGATTCTATCACGCGAGCAATGCCTGGGCGGGTGTAGAATCTCCCGGCTGTGGCAGACAAGCGTCCCAAAGTCACCGCGATTCGTGACCCAACTCAATCAAAGTAACCATTTAGCAACAGTGCCAGTGTCAATCTATGGACGCTCGCTGACCTATGCCATACCGTCAACGACGAGGCGCTACCCCCTAATGAACAAGATCGTGCTCACCCTCGCGCTCCTGGCGGTTCCGGCGTTCGCTCAGGGTCAAGATGATGCGGCGCGTGCCCAAGCGAGCGCCACCGTCTTAGCCAAGCACAGCAAAGATCCGAAACTAAGCACACAGTTGGCCGACTTGCGGCGGGCTGCTTCGCAGCGTACTCAGCCGCCCGCTCCCGGAGAAAGAACCGAGGCACCACCCCGTTTCGATGTGGAGACACTTCCCAAGTCCATCCGTGACGCAGTTCGCGCCGGACAGATGCGCATTACTCAGGACGCGGCGGTGCAAGTCTACATCGAGGTTATCGAAATCAACCCCGCGAACTTAGTGACCTTAGAGGCGCACGGCGTGAAAGCTGAAATTATCGGCAAGCCAAAACCAGACAAAGCAAGGGGAGAAGTGTTGACGGCAGTTCCGACAGTGCAGGCCCTGTTGCCGATCACCATGATTGACCAAGTTGCTTCGCTCCCGTTCGTGCGCTACATCCGATTGCCGGACTATGGTGTTAAGAGCACGGGTTCCGTTGATTCCCAAGGCGATGCCATCTTGAAAGCTGATTTGGTGCGTCAGCAGTTTGGCCTGGACGGTACGGGCGTGCGCGTCGGAGTGATTTCGGACGGCATCGGCGGAATCTTTGCGACAGGCTGTACATCATGTGGGGCAACTTCCGCAACGCCAAGTCCCATCACAAGCGGCGACTTGCCCAATGCGACAGGGACGCGAAATTCATCTGGTGTCCTAACATCCGTGAGCGGTGCGATCATCGCCCAATCGTTTCCATCATCAGGCCCAAACTTGGAGCCACCTGCGACCGACACCGCATCCGGTCTGGGCGCGGAAGGGACTGCCATGCTCGAAATCGTCCACGACCTCGCACCGGGGGCACAGCTTTACTTCGCAAACCCCGCCGACAGAACGTCTCTGTCATTTCAACAGGCCGTAAACTTTCTAGCCGCGAACACCGATCTAGTCGTGGACGATCTTAGCTTTCACACACCACCGTTTGATGGCACGAGTGCGGTTTCGACAAATACCGCTACGGCCCTAAACACCGACAGCAATCCAATCCGAGCGTACTTTACGGCGGTCGCAAATCAAGCGTTTGACCACTGGGGAGAAGCTTGGACCGATTCCACGCAAAACTTGACTCTCGCCTGTCCTGCATCGCAGGGTGGACTATCAGGGCCAGGCAATGTGCAGCTTTTTCAGGCCACGGCGAACACAAAGGACGCGACAAACTTTGGCCCGAGCGTTGGGAATTTCCTTCAGCTTCCAAACGGAGCGACGTTGACCGTTTTCCTTACGTGGAATGACCCATTTTCTGGCTCAAGCAACGATTACGACCTCTTTCTGTATCTGGTGCAGAACAACACGCTCGTAACCCCCTTGCAATGCAGCGTCAATCCTCAAACGGGCACACAGCCGCCTGTCGAGGCGTTGGCTTACACAAACAATTCCGGTGCGACACAGCAAGTCGGGATATTGGTCCAGAACTCCAACAATCTAGCTGCTGCGCGGAATTTCGATGTGTTTGTGGGGGGCATTACAAACGGTAAAGACCTCAACTTTTACACGCCGTCAGGAAGCGTACCAGCTCAATCAGACGCAGGGGGTTCGCCGGTAAGCGTTGTGTCAGTCGGCGCAACGGATGCACAGACGGATGCCCTAGGCAATTCCCCCGCTACGATGATCGAATCGTACAGCAGCCAAGGTCCGACACAAGCCACGCCGCAAGCATCCAGCAGAATGAAGCCCGACGTGACTGCTCCAGACGACGTAAGCGTAACTGGCGCTGGCGGATTCGGCATGAATGGGAGCAATGCAACCGCAACTGGCGCGTGTGTCCTCGGACAAACACCCTGCTCGTTTGCTGGCACTTCTGCCGCTGCGCCTCATGTCGCGGGAGTTGCCGCGTTGCTGCTGCAAGGTTCGTCTTGTCTGCTCACAAGCTCGACGGTGAACGCTCCAGCGACGGCCCGCGCGAACTTACGGAACTTCCTTACCAGCACCGCAGTCCCGCTACCAGGGGTTTCTCAGTCTATCCCGAACAACATCGAAGGATTTGGCTTGATAAACGCTCTCGCAGCCGCCCTGAAGACTCAGCCCACGCCGAATGCCGGTACGAATCAGACGCTCAACGGAACAAGCCAGACCGGAGCGCCTGTCACTCTAAGCGGAAGCGCTACCGATCCGAGTAGCTGCCCGGTCACGTTGAGTTGGTCAGGAAGTTGCGGAACAGCAATCGGTGCTAGTCCAAGCGTGACGTGCCCTCTTGGGGTAAATACCGAAACTTTGACGGTAAGCAACGGTGGTGCAAAGAATTCTCTGGCCACGAGTACCGTGCAGATCACAGTCAGCGATTTTTCAGTGAGTATGGCACAGCCGACCGCATCGGTTCGAGCGGGACAGTCAGCAAGCGATACTGTCTCGGTCGGCTCACAATTCGGCCCGTTCTCAAATCCTGCGTCCCTGACCTGTTCCGGTGCTCCTGCACTTGCAACTTGCTCGTTATCGCCCGCCAGTGTTATGCCCGGATCGACTTCAACTCTCACAATTACAACAACAGCGCCGTCATTGTTTGTACCGATCCTGCCTCGCGGAACGTGGCCACTATCGTTGTTGTTGTGCCTGTTACTCGTTCTGATGGTTGCGATGGTTCGTCAATCGAACAGACTTCGTCTCGCGTACTGCGTCTTTGGCGCTATGATGTGCGCCGTTGTGATTGCCGGATGCGGCGGTGGCGGTGGTGGAATACACAATCCAGGCACGCCGACCGGAACTTACACAATCACCGTAACGGGAACGTCCAATCAGCTTCAGCATTCCGCGACCGTGACTCTGACCGTCCAGTAGCACGTTTGAAGCTTGAAAACGAGTTCAGTATTTTTCACTGGCTGATAGTTCTTGCAGTTTTCTTTTAGGGCACGACTAAATCGCAAAGGTCCGCTACCGCTTTCTGCTTCGATTATGATCCATTGACGAAGTCAAAAAATACATTGGAGACCCCATGCGAACCTTCATAGCGGCAACTCTCGTGATTGGACTCTTCGCGGTACTTCCTGCCAGTTCACAGCAAACGCAGACCAATCCAGTGGCCCAAGCCCCGACTGACGCGGCCAAGCCGTCCCCAAATTCGGCACAGTCTGACCTGGACAAGGGTAAAGACTCAACAATTGTCTTCTTCCGGGAGCATCACTTTACCGGGTCTGCCCTGAAGCCTTCCATATATTTGGACGGCAAAGAAACGGACCGACTGACTAATGGTCACTGGTTTTCAGTCCACGCCGAGCCTGGTAAGCACCAACTTCAGTCCAGTGCCAAGAACGAACCGGCGACTGTTATCGAAACAGTGGCAGGCCAAACGACGTACGTGCAGATGGTGATTCTAACCGGGAACTGGCGTGGAGGTGGACGGCTTCTGCAAGTAGACGCCGGAGAGGCGCAAAAAATAATCGCCAAGCTAAAGCCTCTCCACGATTAAACGACAGGACCTCTGAAACGGTAGAAGCCGCGCAGAACAAGACGCGAATCTACTGCAACTCCTACAAAAGTCGTCGTTGTGCCGGAGCCGGTCAAAGACCCAGTTTTCTAGTGTTTCGCCTTCGCTGCTCTAAACTTTGCCCACCGCTCTTTTGTTGCCTTCCCAATCCTCGCTCTCGCAGCGGGCAGACATTTCCCTTTTCTTCTTGCCAATCCGTTTACCGCTGCTAGTTACTTCACGGCCTAGAGCCTTCATTGCTCCACGCACCGCGTCCAACTGTTTCCGCACCTTATCGGCCTGCTTCTTTAGCTTCGCTTCTGCCTGTCTCAATGCCGCCAAGATATCCATGAATCCTCCGGGCGGCTAATCTACCATAGCGGCCCTTTCAGCGGGCAATTCCCCGTACATCGCTTTGAGTCAAGCGGTAGAATCAAGCATGGAGAATGAAGACTGGAAACTAAAGTTGGCGGGTGCCACGTTTTTCGTTTCTTGTGTGGCAGGTGTGAAATGCGACCGCTGTAATGGGACCTCTCAGGTTAAAGCCTTCCGCATTCCCAGACCGCCAACAATCTACTACCTCTGTATGTCCTGTCAGATATTGATTGGACTAAAGTGGTAAGCAATTTTCGGTCGTTCAGTTTCCATGCGTTCCGGGGCACGACTTGTAGATGGCGTCCGACCGCATTAAATCCCCCGCGCCTACCCTCCTCAGTACCAGCACAAAAACTGTCCGGAAGTACTATGGCGCTTATCCGCCAAAGTGATGTATATTCCGGCCATGAAGAAAATTCGAGTCAACGTCTATCTGCTTGCTCGACAGTTGAAACGCTTGGAATCGGAGAGCAATCGGACGGGCTCCTCAGTCGCAGAGCTTGTCCGTAAAGCGATTGACGCGGTTTATCCAGAGAAGGAAGGGAAGTAAACGGAGCCGCCAGGCGCGGAAACGCCAAACGGCCCCTAATCACAAATCAAGGAGACTTGACTTATGACTGCAAAGTATTTTCTAGGGTTGTTCGTGGTGATTGCAAGTGGGATCGGGTTATCGGCGTACGGGCCGCCTTTCCTTAAAGAGAGCGCGGTCCTCTTTGTTTGCACTGGATTTGCCTATATTTTTATGCGGGGGCTCCTGGGGGTTTTCTACGAGGTCGCAAGCTGGGTTGTCACGGTCCTTGACTGAAAGTGTCGCGCTATCGCCCCGACCGAGCCATGTTAGAAAAAGGCTGCATTAGCTCGCCGGTACCATTGTCCGATCCCGCTGAGAGAGATAAATTCGAAATATGCCACACTGGATTTGAGACATAATCCTCTTCCTAGTGCTCGCTTGGTATCTGGAATGTCGGGCAGTTCCTGCAATTAAGAAACGCTGGAACGAGTTGTTAACCGCTATTCGAGAGAGAAAGTGACAAGGTTTCTTATGAAGTGGGAAATTTTCGCGGCGACTCGGTCACAAAGCGGACGGACGCAAAACGAGGATGATTTTTTGGTGGGACGCGGGGTCTATCCCGTCGCAGCTATCGCGGATGGAGCAGGAGCGGCCAACTCCGCGGCTCGGAAAGCCCTCGCTATGTTCAGCAAGTTTCATGGCGATACAGAGAAGACTTGTCCGATGGATTTGCTAACCGCAGAGACTTGGCAAAAATGGGTGAAGCTGCTCGACTCGAATTTGCTTGGGCGTGCGCAGTCAACTTTTTGTGCGTTTACGTTTGGAGCGGTTGAGGATGCTACGGGCAAGCGAAGGGATGTTGCTGTGGGGTGTGCGGTTGGAGATTCGCGGCTCTACCTGCTCAACCGCGAAGGGAAGTTGTCCATCGTAACGGATGGAGCGAAGAAAGCGAGGCTCGGGAGCGGATCGGCGGAACCGTTCACTTTCCGAATTGACCCGTTGCTGCCTGGAGATGTTCTTCTATTGCTCTCAGACGGAGCCTATACGCCTCTCAGCATGACCGAACTACAGAAGACCATTGTAACCGCCGCTGTTCGCCATTTCTCAGAGGTTCCGCAAACGGTTATCGCTCGGGCCGCGACGTATGGCGGGCTAGCCGATGATTCAACCTGTTTAGCTGCCAGGTTTCGTTAGTCGGGGCCTGAAAAACACTTTCGCCCTTTGGCTGGCATGTGCTAAGCAACAAGCGGTTGACGCTCTTAATAAGCTCCTGACAACAGGGTTGGAAGAGAGCAAGTGGGCGGCTGTCGATACTCGTCCGAATATGGTCTTGTTTTCCCCCGATGATTCCTATGTGGATTTGGCTGTAAAGGTGATTACGGCAAACGACTATAGGCCGCTGCCGATGAACGAATTGGTTAAGAACATTCGTGTGCTTAAGTCCGATGAAAAAATTGAGCGTCGCTCGGTAGAGGCCACGATCTACAGGCACATCAAAACCAAGGGTGATAGTGCTCGTTTGGTGAAAGTCTCGTCGGGGGTCTACGGAGTTAAGAGATTTCCGAGAGAGGCTTCTATCAATTAGGACCCTTGGGCCTGTACGGTCTCGCCCTCGCTCCGGAGTCGAGAAGCACTTCAGGTTTCCCCGGCATTCTTTGTACGATCACGTCATAGGGTGAAGCCTTCGCGTCAACGCCTTCCGCTCCGATAACCGGAGTTTCCCGGCCAGAACGGGTATCAATCCTCACTCGTTTTGTTCCGGCAGCTTTCTCGCTGGCTGCCCGATTGATAGCCTCCTGAGATGCAGCACTATCGCCGCTGGCGTTTAGAGTTGTTCGTGTAGCGGCCTTCGCAGGAGTCTTTTCCTGGCCCTTGAGAGCTTCATCAAACAAACGTTCGTGGAGGGGTTTCTTTGGTTCAGTTGGCGGAGTGGCTTTTGATTCGGACAAATCCGAAATGGGGTGCCACTGTTTATCATCCCCAAGCACTTCAATCTTGTTCGCTGGGATTTTCTTCTTGGAGTAGAAGTCTCCGGTTGATTCGCTGCTGTGTATCGCCGGGTCTTGCTTCATCCGCAGAAGTGCGGGCTTGCCCTCTTCAGGAGAGAACTGCCAAGCGTGATCCGCTTTCTGCGTGAAATAACTTCTCTTGTCCGTGCTCCCATCTGGCCAAGCCTCTTGGTCTGTTCCATAAGAAGGTTTGTGAGTGTCTAGCCCGGACTCTGCAATGTCGCGTGCGCGGTCATGGTTGGTTGCGTGATAGAGGTATCCTTCATCGGACGGGATGTTATGGTCTTTGCCAAGATCGTGAATTCCCCAAGACTTCGCGGCTTGTTCAGTTTGTGAACCTGATTTTGCTTCTGCCTTTGGAGCGGGAGTTTTCTGTTGTACGGTTTGTCTTTCTTCCTCTTCCGCCTCCGCACGTTCGGCTCTTTCATCTTCGGAAAGGTTCTCGATTCCTTTCCCGCGTTCATCAATGACCCAGGCAGGGGCATGAGTCATTCCGGCGTCTTCCCAGAGTTGGGCTCTGTGGTTGCCGTCAAGAATTTCCATTTCACCTTTTGGATTTACGCGGACTTTGATCGGAGGGGTTGTGCTGCGCAGCAAGCCTTGATAGTTTTCGCGCCAGTCTTCGTTTCTCAGTTCCGGGTCCGTTTCCTCTTCCTCGACAATTTTTGCGGAGGGGAGGTCTTCCATCGGAATGTGCGATTGATAGACTGAAAACTTCGCGCCTTTGCGTTTCGGGCCGTAGTCCTTTGCTATCGTTTCTTCGTTGACCGTCTTCGCAGAGTCTTGGAGGTCTTGAGAATTCCAGTCAATATCCGGCGTCTTAGAACCGCGTGGAACGTCATCTTCATGGATTCCAACAGGTTCGTGTTGCGGAGGCTTTGGAACTTCTTTAGCGGGAGATACGACCTTAGAAGCCGCTGTTTTCGTGGTAGGAATCTCGGTAAAGCTCTTGAGGTCTTGGGCTGTGGCTCCCTCAACAAAAGCAGGAATCGAAGTCTGTCCGTTTACCTTAGCTTGCTGAACCCGATGGTTTCCTGCGTACAGAGTGAACTTTCCACTTTGAGGGTTGCGGCTTACCTCGATTGGTTGAGTGATCGGTGTTCCTTTTTTATATCCGCCCTCCATTGCGGGAGTCGGTTCGTGCCCCTCGATAACATCTAGCGGTATGTGCACCTTTATCGCGGTGTTTAAGTGACCGTCCGCACCCTCAGCTAACATTTGGTCTTTGGTGTACTTCGGGAATTGCGGAGCTTCGTTTACGGGACGGA
>Ga0179587_10000583_pt1 | contig 15309 bp, 19 predicted proteins | sample CZODoug2_1_08_16_FD_185932 | JGI IMG/M metagenome (GOLD analysis project Ga0179587, IMG submission 185932) | Vadose zone soil fungal communities from Angelo Coast Range Reserve, California, USA - CZODoug2_1_08_16fungal | ecosystem: Environmental > Terrestrial > Soil > Vadose zone | place: USA...
AAGGAAGACTTCAGCGACTTCTGGGACCGAGTTGTACCAGTTGCACTCCATGGTACACTAGAATCGGGAGATCTCCTTTTCATCCCGCCTGGTTGGTGGCATAGCATGCGAGCTGAAGAGACGAGCTTTTCAGTCTCAATGTGGTTTTAACCTACAGCTTGAAGAATTTGGTATATACATATATGTATTTAGCATAGCCACATGTGATTGAGTTCGCATTTGCATCCTCAATGCAACAATGGACACCGATCCTTCCTTCTATTCGAGCAAGCGAAACTCTTATCCATTAACCCCACTCAGCCATGTTCACATTTGTGAAGCTATCGAACGCTCGACCGATAATGGTGCCACATTGACATTTTCCAAAATGAACTTGTCAGACGTCGGGGCGCAAGCAGTAGAGGAACTCGCGACTATTGAGAGGGGAACACCAGAGGACGAGAACACAATCAAGCGGTATGCTATTTTCTCCGCCATATCCATGATTGCTCATCTTTGGCGTATCTTGGACACTTGCGATTGCCAATTAGGATTGCGCTAGGCAATAATCATCTTACTACTCTTCCAGCTGAATTTGCACTTTTGTCCAGCTTGCGATATATCAATCTCAAGCACAACAATTTCTTGGTGTTCCCCAATGTTGTACGGTTTCTTCTCCTAGATTCCACTCTTTAGGACGTTCATCATAGCATAGTTGACTCTTATGCCCTCTCTCGACACACTAGATATCAGTCATAACAAGATCAAAAGGTTACCCTCTCAGCCAGGACAACTGGTTCAGCTTCGGGAAAGTTTTCGTATTTCTATTTCATGTATTGTGTGCTTATGATACGTTTGATCAGGCCTTTTCCTTGTCGCGAAATAAAATTGCACGACTTCCATCGTACTTGTCGCAACTCTGCAATTTAGAAGTTCTACAAGTGGACCGTAACCCTATTGAATGGCCGCCCAGTTCCGTGCTAGACCCCATAAACAATCTCGATTCTAGTCAATCTATGAAGGATTGGGTTCGAAGTCTTCAACAATGGTTGGAATTGGATGCGCTCAATGACTCCAGTCACAGCCAGCCGCACAGCGACACGTAAGCATGTTATGCTCATTGTCGGATGCCTTGACTGAACACCGCTCATTGAGGGAAGCCCTCCCTGGCGAAACGACGCAGACAATCCACCTCATATTCGTTCGTTTTCCGTCGATTCCGATTTCTCCGTGTCCTCCATTATTGAATCTCTTCATGATATGGATACTCCCAGCCTGAAGAATACCACTGACAGGCCCCCTCCGTTACATCTCGGCATACTACAATCTTACAGTGCCGAGGCGTCGCCTACGCGGTCGTTTGAAAGTTGCCTGCCCAGCCCAGCAGGGTCAGACACTTCTTCTCATGATGGTACATCTATCAATCCGTACCAGGTGGACTATCATGAACCCAAACTACATGCCCGAAATGAATCTTATGGCGGTGGGCTTCGAAATCGCAATCGCCTTCAGCTTCAGGGGAAAAAGAGTATGCCTGATCTTCGTACAGCGAAACTCAACTTCGCAGAACTATCTTCAGATTTTCTGGACGGAGGAAGTATAGATGATACCCCTGAAAGAGATCAGGGGCATGACGAGTTTGTGATTCCATCCCAACCTTCGCATCAACAAGAATCAAATGTGTCTGTTGGCTCCGACTCTGTCTCATCTAGGTTGGTTACAAGGAGCAGTGTTCGATCTGGGACTGTCGTAGCTCTTGAACGCGATGCCTACTTCCAGAGGCTCTCTACGTTACCTACTGCCATTCCATTGCCCTAGGCTATTCTTTGTCTCGTGGATTCGGCCCGAAGCATACTATTTGCCATGTCTCAGGTTTACGGAACGCTTGAGCAGTATGCAATCAACGCTGCTGGTGACCGACTTTCATCTATCCTGAAGGCACTCCATCCCGCCGGTGCCGATATGAGGCATTTGATCAAAGCCTTGGACCGCTTCGATGTAACAAGTCGCAAAGCAGTTCCCCCTCCAGGAGTCTGTCGTGGAGTCGTCGAGAATTGCAAAAATAGTGTAGCGGTCTTTTGCAAAGCTGTCGCTGTGTTATCCCCTCAGCTGAAGGTTATGACAACAGCGGATGATGTGCGTCATTCCAGGTGGATCCTTTTAGAGCTAAACGCGGCTACAGTGGAAATTTCTTACGCCTGGCAAGCGATGATTCCACATATAGACGCCATTAAAGCGATATTATGCATCAAAGCATCTCCAGCATATTCCCCACTCGTAAACGCAATCATGCCAGATTTTCACACCGTAAAGGGGGCATTAGAACAACCGTCCCCAGTTCTAAGGCCGCACCTCGCTGGTCTGAATTCTATGGATGTATCGGTGAACACGGGAAGAGTTCGAACCGCTCGTCGACATGCTGGTTCGTTTAGTTCCAAAGATGTTGAGATTGGAAAGAAATTACCCTCTTACGAGGATATATCCGGCACTTTTAGGGGTGTTGTATCAGGATTGGCCTCCCACACACCTACCTTGCGCCCCCTGAAGAGACAAGCCGCTGCTTCGCTCTCTGCGACCTCAATCACAATATCTTCATCCTCCCCAACAGGTTCAATGTCACTGTCTTCAAGCTCTTCATCATTGATCTTTCCCGAGGATGCCCCCCATCACTCTCGCCACGATTCACAAAGCTCCTCACGGACCTCGGTGCCATTGTCATCGCCCTCTGTATCGTCGAAAGCAAGCTTTTTGGACCTTCCCTTCCACCCTAAGACCCAGGTCGATAAAGAGGCACTACAAGCCGTTCAAGCGGCTGTGGACATTGCACCTGATGTTTGGGATATGATAGAAGAAACATTGGGTAGCGTTGGGGAGGCGATGGAGACAGTACGAGAAAGTCTTGAAATAGCTCGAATTGCCACTACCGGATTGTCTGACACCATTCGGTTGATGCAGAGCGTCGACTCCGGTCCCATTGATAGAAAGTCGTTGTCTGAGGGTGCACATGTATTCCTCAAGGTACGATATGGCCATTTGTAACAGTTGTTCGCTAACTTTTGGGATGCTCATAGGCAGTCGTCCAATTATCAAATATCATCAAAACGTACGGGACCCCTCACACCGTATCCTCGACACTACGCACCAAGATGGTCGAGTTGACAAATTCAACAGAGGAATTTGCCATATTGCTACATGTCTCATCGCTCTCTCCTGCGACCTCAGGATCCCATTCGCCCATGCCCAGCGCCTTACCCCTTGATGAAAATCGGCTTGGGTTCAGTCTATCCCGAAGTCGAAGTGCCCGACCTTCCACTACTTTCAAGCCACTCGTGCAATTACGGGATGGTCCCCGCAGCGCGCTGCCAATGCAGTCATTCCAGATCCCTGTCGTTAAAGGTCCTCGAGGAAGAGAAATATATAAAGACCTCGTCGATCCAGGATGACAAACATTGCCTTCTTCAACAAGTTTAGTTAGGGGCTTTTATAAACCCTGGACAAGTACGCATCGTAATCGATTTTATACCCACCAGCCATGGTCTGCTTTGAAACGGGTGAACTTCTACATGGAACTCAGGCGAAGATTCTAACTCACATACCTTTCTGCTACTCTTGTGGGTAATCTCTTGAGTGGCAGTTTGCCCGACCATGTGTATATTGTCCAGGGATTTAGAGTAATGAGTTGAAGAATTTTGTCGAACCTCGTTGTACGAGGATGATGTGATTATCGGTGCCAGACGGTCTTGTTGTTTGTTCAGACGCCTCCTTCCATCATTGTCACCCGAGGGCTCACCCATGTGCTATTACTTGTGTCGGTAGGTCAATTTACTTCGTTCCCCCTGTCAAATGTAGAGAACCGAGCCGCTGCTCCTCGAATGAAAGTATTTTCGGCAATGCGTGTCCATCTACAAAAACTACTTGTGCCAGGAATGCTATTGACGAATTTACGATCACAACCAAATCATGTTAATTTTGCATACGTCCGCTGTGCATTCATTTAACGCCTCTTCGGCCCTCGTGGCCTTGTAAACAGCTGATGGCCATCCCTCTTCATTTGTGCCCCGTAGCCCATGTCATCTTGGCTTTTCGAAAGCTTCTCTAGTCCTAGCTCGGCGATCAGAAAGCCTTCGTTTATCTCTGCAGGATCTGAGACCTCGATCCTGCGGGGTGCAATGTTAATATCGACTGCAGATGAAGAAGCGAGCAGCATATTTTTCGCGGCGAGAAACACAGAAGAAACGCTAGAAGAGTAAACCATTCTGGACTTGACTGGCGCAATTGGCGGGCAAGAATAAATGAATACTGAATTTGTTGTTAATCCTGATGCGCGTAGACTGCTTGATAGACGTACTGATTTCGCGTCGGACAGGAGTGGTGGAGTGCGTGTGTGGCCACACAAAAAACGCGTAGCATGGCTCGGAAGGGGGAAGTAACGAGCTGACTTTTTCAACAGTTGTTTCGGACGTAATTCGGAGAATGAGCTTCTCAGCGTTGGCGTCAATGGTCTAATTGCTGCCAATCAGAAAGAAGAAAAAAACATAAAAAACATATCACATACCAAAACAGCTACAGCACAATCGTCGCTTGTCGTAAGATGCTTGACGGCTTCTTTGACTTCCTGTGGCCATTGAAGTTCTACGCCGGTTGCAACATGATTTACACGAGCACGGGTGCCGTGAGATCCACTACTCTCCGCGGCTCGAAGGTCGGCGATTTCCCGTTCTCTGGCAGATAGAGGCTTTGGGGCGGTGATGTGACGCCTGTGAGCAGCATAGGCTTCCGGAGTGATGTCAGCTCTAGAAGAGGCAAAAATCATGTCTGTAAAGAGAGTCGATCCTAAGGATTTAGTGAGAGAGCCACGAGTAGAAGCATAAAGCATCTGTGTGTCTGTAGGTGACACCTAAGTCAGAGGTCAGCCCAAATGATGCTTACCTTGTCTCTAACCGTGGCTGAATCTGGGACATAGCAAACTAGAGTCCAATCCGAGGGTGCTAATCTAGCAAGGATGAATGCAGGTACGTTGTCCTCAAGAGCATCCAGAGTCTGTATCCGGTCGAGATCGTCCTCGAATAGACCACCGATAGGAACGGTAAGATCGTATACAAGGGTTTCTGAGAGTCCGAGAAAGAGGATAAGCGTCCCATCAACTGTTGCAGGTAGTAAGTTACAGGCCAACCATTTCTGATGGATACTTTGATGAAACGGACATCTTCTGTGGTGTTGGCGTTTGCAAACAGGGTTGCGAGATCTGGTGCAACGCCGATGCCTGATGTTGCGGACATGGTGCTCTCAGTTCTGCAACGACGCCAAACAAGTGTATCTTACATATTTACGATCATTGGGTGCTCGACGTTGGCCACAACGGCATGCGAGATACCGTGCCATACCAAGCTTACAGGGTGAGGCGTCCACTCCCATTTTTCATCTGTGCTCATGTTGCTCTCAGTCCAAGAGACACTCACATACCCCATCAAATTCCAACTCACCGTCTATATCTCCTCCGAGTCCTCCTGGCGTTGCCCCTCTATTGCATCACAATACTTCGTCTGAAAGGGTGAGGGAATCGGTTCCAGGCTACACCTTAAGCCGAATCGAGTCCCCAACTTCTCAACCGCTCGAGAACAAACCCCAGGGTGGCGGCCCACCTACACCCCCAGACTCTACAGGCTCTCACGAGCACATTAATTCAGGCGTATCTTCGTCCTTTCCTAGAGGAGCAATTGATTTACTCCCAGAAACTGAACTCTCGGCAGTGTCCCCCTTCTCAACCTCAGCTGGTGCTTCAACATCAAAATTCCAGAGGTCTTCCCCACATGACGAATCACAGCCCGCAAAGCACTACACCAAGAGGGCATCTATATTCCGGCATGTACCATCCCGTACCGCTCATACCTCGACCCCATCCTCACCTTTGGGCCCTCAATATCACACCCCTGCTCACTCCCGCAATGTTTCAGTCTCCTCAGTCAATAAGTCCAACGCTCTTCTGCACGGCACAAACAATGATGTACAGTCCACGAGAGTATACCTTCAAAACCAGCCCATAGTCATCCATATAGATCCAGCCTTATCATCCCTCGACTCACATGGGATCCATCGTCACTTGATGGTCGCACCTGTTGAGCTTGCACCTGCGACTGTTGATGCACCGGCTGTACAACATGCTTCGAGCGTCTCTACGCCTAACATTGTTCACAGCACTCCAACTTCGACTTCATCATTGACATCCGTTCCACAGCGAATTTCTGCTCCCTATCGCCCCGGATTTCAACCGAAGGGCGTCTACCGTCCTCTCACCGATAAATTCATCGCCCTCCGGCAAGCAAAACAGGAGGGAGAAGGTGACAGAAGGGTATATGGAATGAAGATGGCCGAAAAGCGGAAACTGGAAAGGAGACTTGAAAAATTGATTGCCATCCATTTTCCACTTCCCTCTGCAAACACAGATGATGATGCTACAACAAGAGGGAATGTGAAAGAAAGACGAGTTGCAGTAGGCAGGTCAGAGAACCGAAGGGTTTCATCTTTAGTTGATTTTGACATTAGAAGCATGACTATTCAGGATGCAGGTGGTCTGTGGAGGGGTATTTTCGGAGTAGATGAAGCGACTACCATCAGAAGTTTGTTCCTGCTACCGACAAGTTTTGCCTTGCACTGATTTCTTGGACTGGGTATAGCTGCGGAGCAGAGGATAACGCCATGGCAGGATGATGGAGATGTCAGTAAGTGCCCTCTATGTAGGTATGTTGCAATAATATCTTGTTTATGCTATGTGATCCTAATCAACACTACTATAGTACCTCTTTCCATCCCCTGACCAACAGGAAACATCACTGCAGACTTTGTGGTCAGATCGTCTGCTCTCTTTCCCCAAAGCTACCTCAACGGCCAAAAACTTGCTCTTTATTATTTGTTGTTGATTCAAAGACAAGAAAAATCGAGGAAGTGAGTGAAGGCGTAGATTATGGGGTCAAGAGGCGAAAGGTCGAGAGTAATGATGCCCAGACATACAAAGGGAAGGTCGAGGACCACACGGAGGACGATAAGTTCCTAAGAGGGGTCAGGATTTGTCGGACATGTCGGCCTGTGCTGTTGTAAGCTTTACCCTTGATTTATATCCTGATGATATCCATGCGAGCTGACGAACTAGACATCAGCAACACCAATATGATGTCGCACATGTACCAATGTTTGTCAGGCTGTATAAGGTTGGTTGATGGTTTTCGAGTGGTCGTAGCTATAGGCTTACGTTCCACCTCTACCTAGGCACTTATCAGTCTTGAACATGAGATCGAGGAATATGTCCCGCAATTCCAAGAACTTATTTTTAGCCTAAGGTATGACAGGCTTCTTCCACATGAATTTTGTTTCATACTCATCATCACAGTCACAACAGTCAACCGACCAAGGAAGCGTCTTCCATGCGAAAGCGGCTCATGGAGGCATTTGCTCAGTATGATGTACTCGCAAAGCGAATACGAAAGCTGCCGTGTCCAAATGGACTAGGAAGCTCACAAGATCGAGTCCAGGTGGCGGTCATGACTCGTGCCAACTTGTTCTTGCAGATGAACATGGTTCCCCTACAGGCGAGTTTGATATGGAAAACTATCTCTTGCTTGAACAAGATGAACTAATGTGACTCCAGTCATTATCAACGCCGACACGAAATAACATAACACCCGAAAATTCCGCGAGTACCAATGGCGGTCTTATGGATGCAGACTCCAAGGTGGCGCTTGCCTTGCAACCCCTCCTTGAGCAAGAGGCGCTATTAGAGTCATTTGTTGAGGAAGCCCAAGCACAACGGAAGTTTGAGGACGTGAAAACGCTGAAAGGGAATCTTGGGGAGATCAGGGCAGAGATCGAGAGGGTTTTGGCCAACGCTAAAGGTAGGATATGAAAGTCGATAGTACATTCAAAGTTTTGTAGCATTGTTGCGGACAAACAATCGCAGCGTGAGAAAATAAAGTTGCACCTCATTGCACCGCGCCTGTTCCACTTCTCCCCACAATTGAAGCCTCTCTCAAATACCACTATCTGCTAATCCCTTGCAATGGCCACATCTAGACTTCATACCCATCATTCTCTCCCCGTACCGGTCGTTCACGCCGGATTTTCTGTGTCTCAATCCAAGTCCCATGTTCTTGCTGGTGTCCAGGACGCGTACTGGAGCGATGACGAGGCTGTGAGTACTTTGGTTTAATGGATTAGAGGCATCTCCGACGATCCTTCTCGCGGAACACAACTAATTGAATCTAATGAATGATTAGGAAGATGCCGAATGCCCTTTGTGTCTTGAGGAAATGGACATCTCAGATCTGAACTTCAAGCCTTGTATCTGCGGATATCAGGTAGACCAGCTTCGCGCAACACGCAGATCGATTGCTTATTCATTACAGATTTGCCGCTTCTGTTGGCATCACATAAAAGAAAATCTTAATAAACGTTGTCCCGCCTGTAGGAGAGTTTACACCGACGATGCTGTCGAGTTCAAACCCATCGCTGCACAAGAGTGAGCTTTTTCGCATTTTAGATATTGATAATGCTTCTCAACATGTGATACTGTTCACTATTTCGTGATAGTCACAAACGCCTCACTCAGCAGAAAAAGCAGAGGGAGCGTGAACGTAAGGAGCTTGATGCGTTGGGGAGACGCCCTCTCGCCAACGTGCGTGTAGTGCAGCGCAATGTTGTTTATGTTGTTGGTATTGGCCCTCGATTTGCGAAGGAAGAGGTATGTCCTCGTTCGCTGATCAAGACGTTCATTTACTTCCCTTGTTATCGTTTCAAGCTCATTCCAACCCTTCGCTCCAATGAATACTTTGGCCAATATGGAAAGATAAATAAGATATTACTTGTCAAGCGGACTCCGTCTGGGGGCGGGGCACCGGTGGTCGGACTCTATATCACTTATTACCGGCGGGAGGATGCCGCGCGCTGCATCGCTGCTGTTGACGGTACGGCGTCACCCGGTGGTGGTAGAGAGCCAATGCGCGCAAGCTATGGCACAACCAAGTATTGTATGACCTTTCTACGTGGGTTGACGTGTGGTGATCATGGTTGCATGAATTTGCATGAATGGGGCGATGAAAAGGATTGTTTTACGAAAGAGGATCTAACGACTCTGTATGTCTTTCATCACATCGGTTTGATCACAGCTGACAAATAATGTGGTAGGAAACACACCATGAAGGCTACGGAGGGCAGATCAAGGAATGCTGTGGTAGCCCAAAAGAAGGGTGAAGACCAGGATGGTAATTCTTTTAACTCGGGTCACCTGTTCTATTGACCATTTCATTCAAGGAGTACTTCCTCGCGGCGTCGCTTGGGCTCAGAAGGCAAATATGCAGCAGAGTATTTCCAGTACTCCAAGTACTGCTCGACAAGCTCGGCGTGGCGGAGCTGCACGCCAAGCGCGCAATCCCACAGGCGGAGCCATTGTTGCTGGATTAAGTTATCCTCGGGCGTCTGCACAGGAACGCAAGATGATTTCTACCACAAAGCCATCCTCCCAGGCATCTTCTTCACGTCCCGTTACCCCCGCCCCACTTGGTGTTTCGCAACAAACGACTTCTCCCACTGATACGAAGATCGCGCAAAAAAGAGAGCGAGCTCAAGTCCAACCTCCACCTTCGCCCTTGCCCTCTCCTATGGTTTGTGATTCGGAGGGAGTATTAGGTTCACAAGCACAAGATGCAATCCCTCCTGAGGCGGAAGTATCTCTCCGGTCTACGTCCACTGCGTCGTCAGGTTTTCCTACTGCCCCTCCAGGCCTCGCTGCCCCTCCTGGAATCACTCCTAGTCGCCCACCCCGTGTTCAGACCACTTCTCCACAAACTCCTCTTCTCTCTTCCCAATCTTCCTACCAAATGTCAACTGCTGCACGCGCCCTGCTTGACGACGTTAAAGCAAGGCGGGAATCGGCTTTTTCGACCGCGACAGGAGTTAGCCCCTTCCCTGACTTTGACAGGACATTGCAAACTTTGAGCCGTGAAGACGGCGGAGGATTTAGTTTCAACTTAGACCCTGCTTTTGCAAGTGAGGATATAGACGTCCCCCTCCAAGATTTTGAAGGAGATACGAATACGCCGTTCCATGGATCATATGTCGATGCATTTCCTGCTCTTCGGCCCTTCGGCCCACCCCATACCTCATTCATAGCTCCACCTGGTTTGCCATTTCCACACCCTTCCAACCACTCAATATATGATCCTCTGGCGGTCCGACCTCAACCTATTTCTGGGATTCAGAAACAAACCTTGGGAAGTTCATCAAGTTATATGGGCTCGTTTGATCCTTTCGCCGAAGCTAGCGAGGTATCTCAAGTGGTGTCTTCAGTTCCTCAGCACTCCTTGATGGATGATGATCCAAGCAGAAAAGTATCCCGATTCGGCTTCGCCCGTGGACGACAGGCGGCGGCATCCATTCCTTCGCCACTTCCTGTCTCTTCTCCGCTGAGCTACCATCCCAATAGCGACAGTCAGTCATTCGGCAATTCTACGGACGGAATTTCAGGGATGCTTACGCAAACACCGTGGTCCATTCGTGGCTATGAGTTTCAGCCAAGTTCAACTATTGAATTGCCCCTCATGCAACACACACAATCGGAGCCCACCTACACACAACAACAGACCCTATCGCAGGCATTTGACTCCGGTGTGAGTGAAGCTCAGCTTCGGAATTTGATTCAGTTTAGTCGGGAGAAAGTGAGCTCTTCCACAATGCAACAAGAATGCCTGACTGGTACGCCCTATGTATATTACTGTTTATGTCTGGTAGAAATGATACCGGTATCTAGAACAAGTCTTGTCTCATCCCCCGACGGGTCGTCCTCTGTTTAATGACCCTGCGGTTATGTCTGCCCGCTTTGTCCCGGCATCGTCAGCAGTTGTATACGGCGAGTTATTGCACCATCCGCCCGGTCTTTCATATCCCCAGGGCCCGTCAAGTGTTGTGAGGCTAGAAGATTCCGATAATACCCGAATGGCCATGAACAATGATGGCTCAGCCTATGGTGAGCTCATTTCATCTCTTTCTCAGGGGAGGGAGGTCAGTGTACCGAGTCCCGTGCTTCTTCAGTGCGGAAAATCGGTTATCGGCGTTGATGTATCCTCTGCCTTGTTCCCCGCCATCTTGATCCCATTACTGGGCATGGACTTTTTTTCGATCAGCAACCCCCAGAACACCAAGTATGAACGATGAAATCTCCCTCCCCCTTGGGTATGGCGTCTTCTAACACTGATCATTCCTTCCTTTTGCTTGTTTATCGTAACCTAGGCTCGACCTTCGCTCCCTCCTTTACTTCTTCTGATTTCCCTGCTCTGGTAGCCACTCCAGTAGATCCCAGCCCTCTTCGGTCTCGCGCCGGCTTGCCGATTTCAGAGGATCCCCTTCGTCAAGTAAGCGACATGGAAAAGACTGATCGCAAGGCCGCCAAGAAAGTTGTTGATAGGACAGCTGAGCGGCATAAGTCCACTCATGAACGGACAGCACCTAAAAGTATAGAGCGGGCAAAATCAACGCAATTGAAAGCGACGGGCAGGGAAAAAGCATTGTCGAATGGGCAAACGAGAACTGTTAAGGAGCAGCCGGAAGTGGACAGGACAGCGCAGGATAGCGCTACATCATCTAAAGTAGTAAGCGACCGATCGACTCAGCTTCAAAAGAACCAGCCAAGCCGGATTGAGAAGCAAACGAATTCACAGGGTAAAAAACCACTGTCTAGACGAAGCGACGACAAGCAACTCGAAATTTCCTCAAAGATTGTGCAGTCTCCAGTTAGGCAGCCCTCCACACCTAAGCCAGCTTCCTTATCCGAACCTGCGCCCCAAGTTCCTCTCTTATCAAAAAAGCCGAAGAAGACCAAGCCCACTGCGAAACCTCTCAAAGTGCTGAAGGAAGACATGTCGTACCCTAGTGAGGTATCCATCCCTCCTGTATCCGTTTCGGACGCCTCTCTCCTACCCACCGACTCGAGTTCCAACAACTCTCGGTCACATTCCTTGGATCGAAATGCACCCACATCAGTCGAAGAACTTTTAGAGGATCTCGACGCCTCTAATCCTGGAATGGACCTTCCTAATCATCCTTTCTTTGACATTCAGAAGCTCAACCCTGCTGCGACAATGCCGCTAGAATATGGACCTCTAGTGCACGCTTTGTCCGCTCTATCTGTCGGTGGAGGGTCTTTTGCAAGCAATATGCCATCTGGTTCTATCGACAATGCAGTGTCATCCTTCCAACAACTGTTGGAGACACTAACTCAGACAATTTCAGATTTGTTACGCTTGCTTCCTCGTACGACTTGGGATGATAGCTCTTCGTTTGATGGAGTATTGCGTGACATGCTCAAGGGTGATGATTTCCTCGATGACACCATCGATGAGGGACACGGGAAGGAAGATGAAGTTGCTGCCCTGACATTGGCTCTGGAGCGTCGGGCAAGGTGGATGGAAGTCCAGTTGTCGAAGCTAGAGGAGCTGCACCGTGACATCAATACGGCTGCAGTCAGGGCGGTCCTCGCCTTCAATGACAATGGTTGGGACCGGCATGCCTTTTTGCCTCGCGTTGGAAACACTTTGCGCCGCTTCGATTCTATCAACATAATTGAGGAAGAAGGGATGGCAAGGTCTTTGACTGCAGACGAACTGGAGCAGAAACTTGTTGTGGCAAAGGAAGCAGCCGTTTTTGCTGAAACGGAGGTTCGTGAGGTGATGGAGAGAATACAATCGATTAAACCCAGTGATAGTACATAGGCTGAATATTGATGCTAACATGCTCCCTCTAATCCAAAGCCTGAGGCCTCAAGTCAGGCTATTGAGATTTAAAGGGAGGTTTTTGCCGTTTTGGATATAGCTGGTAGGTGAAATTATTTAAACTCTGGCACAAATAAGGCATCGATGACTGTCGCACCTTCCCAGGATTCAGAAGGTTTAGAGGGTCCACTGCTTGTTTAATGATTCGCATCAATTCAACCGTACCTTCCCCAAGCTCTTCAACTAAGTATTCCTTCTTTCCAACGCCTACTCCATGCTCTCCCGTGCCTACACGGTTCAGTGAGCTGTATACCGTAGTTACAAATTGAGTTACGTACATGTCCCGTCTAGTGCAAGTGCGCGATGCACCAGACGATGAACAGCATTGCTCACAGATTCCAGCTCTTCATCATTATGGAAAAGAATCAAAGCATGGAAGTTCCCATCTCCTACATGGCCCACTATTGTACTCTGCAAGCCTGAGTCCGCAAGATCTTTCTTCGTTTCAAGGACCAGTTGAGGGAGACGTGACACTGGTACACTGTTAAATAAAATCGTTCCGGCGACAGCTGCAAAAGAGACGAATGAAGATTACCAAACGTCCGTTGTCCAGCACCGTGTCCCGGGGTTTGCTGCTAAAGTCGAAAGAAGCGCATACTTGCGGTTCTGCCACAGATCCTCTGCCTCTTCATCAGTAGCCGCAAATTCAAATCGGCTACTTCTATGCTTCACGACACTTGTCCGAACCGCTTCATATGTATTCTTTATCGAGACCGGATCACCTTGAATCTTGAAAAAAAGCGTATCTTTCGTGGGGTAGGGATGGTCGATCAGACCTGCGTTATTGATCGCTACCATCACTAGGTTACAGCTATCAGCCCTTGTCTATTGAGCAGAAAGATGCGTTCACTACTTACTGTTATCATCGAGGAGTTCGACACACTCTGTCCGACATTACCTCACAAATCATGAAGTTTTGAGTATCGACTTACGGATATGTGGGCCATACGGGCTGCTAAGGATCTCTTGCACAGCACTAACGGCATGTTCGACGTCAGGAAATTGAGCCATAGCAACCTTGGTGGGGATCACAGGAGCAAGCCGTAGGGTTGCTGTACGTCGAGAAAATTAACATCAGAGGAACAAAGCCTCGCCTTCTGACCTTCTGTGACAATACCCAATGTCCCTTCGGCACCAATAAACATTTTAGTAATATCAAAACCGGCTGCTGATTTCCTTGCTCTCCTGCGCGTCTTTATGACTTCGCCGTTCGGGAGGACGGCCGTCTGCAGTGCATAGTCATTGGTGTTGTTCCAACACATATCTCTAAGCAGGTACTGACAATATTGAGAAACCATTCAGCTCTTGCCGTGCCGTATCGTACCGCATTTGCTACGTTGAAAGTTCTGAGTAAGGGATGTCAAAGATTATATGAAGCTAGAAGTTGCCTGACTGCCACTACATCCTGTGCCTATCATGCCACCGATCGTCTTGAAGTATGTTGTCAGACCCAAGGCAGAGCCCAATAGTCAGAGAAGGGCTTACAGCGCCTGGTCCTGGATCCAGCTTTCAGAGGAAGCGAATCTGTGATTCGGGAAGCAAAGACAAACAGAGGTCTTACAGGAAAAAACAACGGAATCCCTTTGTCCTTGAGTGCCTGATTGATATCTTCCCAACGTGCTCCAGATTGACATGTCAGGTCAGAATCGGCCTCTGTATCCAATCTGCGTTCCGGACAAACAACCGGTCAACTAAAAGTTCGCTCACCGTTGATTTTGAGGATTCGATCCATGCCACTCATGTCTAAACAGATGCTACCAGATGGATACTGGCAAGTACATTTGAACATAGGGCCACAAAACCAAGCAAGAATGTCAATACCCCAGAGGTGTGGCCTTCGAGACTCGTAGCGCCACTATAAGCAATGATAGGTAGCCTGAATTTACGCGAAATGTTGACAATCTTGACCACATCCTCAGTTTGCTTAGGTCGAACCTTGGAATGATGAGTAAGGTAGGTGAGCTCTGAGAAAGAATGGTGATATTACCACCACGGAATGTGGAGAAGCTGGATGATACGAATTCTCAGAGAAACCGTAAGTCCTCAAGGCGTCTGGATCTGTGGTGACCGCATTTACACCGGGAAATGCTTCGCGCAGCTCGTCGATGGCTAGTCGTACTTCCTTCTGTGACGCATAATATGATTGTGGATTACCATGATGCTCTTGAGAAATAGCTTTTGGCTTGAAATTCTGCATTGAGTCGATGTTGCAGGACAGTCAGGGTTACGGTACGCACAACAATATAGGAATGAATGGTTCCAGTCAACCCCACGATACAAACAACACAGAAAGTTGATTGCAGAAGAATTCGCATTCGGAAAGATCCAGAAAAATCATTGGACCACGGAGAATAGCGGGCTAACGAGGCTCGGCTGGTTGGTTGTTGGGACTGACTGGCAAAACCTCGCCAAGCTGGTAGTGGTCGAAAGGCAGCACCTGCAGGAACCCCTGTACGGAAGATCGAAGCCCAACTTCGAGAGGTGGACAACATGATCTGACTTAGAAGAAGGGTCATCA
>Ga0179587_10000591_pt1 | contig 15252 bp, 12 predicted proteins | sample CZODoug2_1_08_16_FD_185932 | JGI IMG/M metagenome (GOLD analysis project Ga0179587, IMG submission 185932) | Vadose zone soil fungal communities from Angelo Coast Range Reserve, California, USA - CZODoug2_1_08_16fungal | ecosystem: Environmental > Terrestrial > Soil > Vadose zone | place: USA...
TCCGGAAGTGCCTTCGGCGATGAGGTTCGACGCGGCCAGACCGGAAGTGCAGTTGGCCGGCACGGTTTTCGGCAGCACGATGAGTGCGCCGTACATTCCCATCTCGACCTGTAGGTCGCCCTGGGTCCCACTGTAGTAGGAGTGCGTACCAGGGGTTAACGCTGTAAAGGTATAGGTCACCTTATTGCATCCCGTCGTCTTGCACCACGCCAAGCTCGGCGCTTCCTGCGTCAGCAGCCCCGTGGTTCCGCCCGACGTCGCCACTTGAAAACCGGGGAAGAGAATCGACGTGCTGCCCGCGGCTGCAGGCAGCGTGTTGGTCAGATTGACCGTGACCGTCTGGCCCTCGGTGACGATCAGCGTGGGACCAGGTAATTGTGCCAAGGGACACTTCGCGCCGCGCACTGCGGCCGGCGCAAAACCGCTCGGCGCAACCGTGCAGCCGTACCCCCAGGAGTACAAACTCTTGCCGTTCGGCTGATTGACGCGCATGGCGGCGGCGTTCAGGTTGAAGGTCGGCCCGGTGATGCCGGGTGCGGCCGCGTGGGCGGAGAGCGCGAGCATTGACCCAAGCGCGAAAGTTGCGCCAAACAGGGCCTGCCCGAGCAGTGATTGAGTGTTCTTAGCGCGCATCGCTGCTCTCCTAGATGTTCGTGCAAGCTTTGGTCTGAGGATCGACCGAGCTGCAAATGTTGACCTCGGTCATCAGTCCGCCGAAATTCTCGGCGTCGTTCGAGAGATGATCGAGGTTGGGTGTATACAGATAGAACTTTTGGCCCTTCGTGAGGCCCGTCGCATCCAAGATGACGTCGATCGATTCACCGCCCGCAAGCGTGATCGAGTTGGTGCTGTACGCCATGTTGTTGCCCGCCATGTCGCGCAGCAGACGCGCGTTGAGGCCGACTACCCGCATCGGAATGCCGAGGGACGCGAGCGTCTGATATTCACTGACGTCGAGGTCCGAGATGCGCAGCAGCGCGTGCCCATTGGCCGGAATGTTGATGACCGTCGGCAGCGGCTGCGAGGCATGGTTGGTACCGTCCGTCGATTGAGTTTCCATTGGGCCCGGCACCACCATCCCCGCAGCCATATTCGTGCAGCCGCTGAATCCATCTCCATTCGCACACACGTGACCGCCCACGGTGTCGGGATAGCTGCGGCCGTTCAGCAGGAAGTACTTGTCCTTCATATCGTTGAACGACTCGGGATTGAAGGTCATGCCGACGAAGTGGAAGTTCGGGTCGAAGCCGTGGATCTGAATCGGATATTCGACGTCGTAGTAGGTCGTGCCGTCGCCGTCGTTGTAGGCGTAGCCGCCCGTCGGCGCGCGCGTGGCTGAATTGGCTGCAGGCACCGGCGTCGTGCACAGAATGTCGGTCGCGACGATATTGGTCGCGACCGTCGTCGTTCCTCCGCAGCGCTTGCGCACTGGCTCGTACTGTGCCCAGTCGGTAGATGACGCGGGATTCGACGGCAGGTTGGGTGTCGGCGTCTCATAGCTGGCCAGCGCCAGCTGAAGATTGCTGTTCACGGGTACTTTGTTCTGCCGCGGCCGCACGTAGAGTTGACCCACCATGCCCATCTGCAGATGCTCGGGAGGTGCAATGTGGCAATGCCAGAAGTAGGTGCCCGCATCGGGCGCCAGGTAGTAGTAGGTGAAGCTGCCGCCGACATTGATGGCGATCGATGCGTCGGGCACACCGTCATAGAAGGCGGAGGCATTCGGATAGCCGTGGAAGTGGACCGTGTGCTGTTCGAACAAATCCGGACGCATGATCATGCCGACGTTGGTCAACGTCAGGAACAATTCGTCGTCTTCATCGATGGCGATCAACGGCGCCGGCTGGTTGGCATTCATGACGCCGACATCCATGATGGGGCGCGCGTCGACGTGACCGTCGAGCAGCGTGCCTTGGTAGGCCCAATTGACACCTAAAGTCGGGACACCCGGGACACTCGCAGGGCAGACGGGGGCTCCGCTGTCACAAAAAGTAGTGGTGCCGGTTGGCGGGATGGCGCCGGAGGTGCCATCACTAATGGCGGTATATACGAGCGCGGCAGCAGTATTTCCGACGCGAACCGTGGCGCCCTTGAGGTACACCAATCCGGCGGCCCAGGGATCGAGACTATAGTCTTGCGTGAGGCCGATGGCGCCCTTGAAGGAGAAATTCCCGTCCGGCATGCCGACCAGGCTGCTCGGCGTACCAGTCACCGGACCGAACGCGGTATTGAACACCGTGTTCGACTCCGTTCCCGGCAACCCGTTGTAGATATCCGGAAGACCCGACAGCGGCCCGAACCCGAACAGATAGGTGGTCGAGCCGTCGCCCATGGTGGCGTAACCGTCGCCGCCCGCGATCTGCTGGCACTTGATGTTGCTGCCGTCGGGGTGGAATGGCGTGCTGATCGGGCACTGAACGTGGAAGCTTTGCGCCTGCGCGTCCACCGCGACGACGATCAGCCCGAACACGGGCAACAAACTAAGAAGTCGCGAAATGCTCTTCATGTCGGGTCCTCCATCAGAATCGCGGGCAATTTTTCTTGAGTCATGGCGTGGTCACCGGGCGGTGTGCAATCGGGAAAAATTGGAGAGTTCGGCGGGCGACTGATTGGCCACCGCGAATCACCGAAGCGCAGGCGATCGAAATGAACGCCAAGGTCAGTGCGCCGATGAAGTGTCCGCGAAGCCGCATCCGTGTTTCCATCCCGTGATCCATTCGGTCGGAGGTTCCCTGCGGTCCTCCGGCTCTCCATGGGCAGCCATACTCGCGGGTAATCAACGCGGTTACGATTCGGTGGATCCTCCCGTACGTCTGGGTAAAGTCACGTACGTTGCAAGGTAGGGTAAAAACGTAGTGCCGGTATTTCGATACGGCCGTCACGCTTTGAGGCCGCAGAAGTTCGAAATAAGTCGCGCGCGGCCTTCACGTACCGAGTAGGCACCCCGACGTACGTGAGACAGGACAGACCGTGCCCGCGGCGACGCAAGGTCAACGCGAGCGCCTGGGCTCGGCGCGTGAGTTGCCGACGACCCGGCGCGCCTAGCGATCGGACAGGTGGTACGGCGTGTGCTGTTCGGCTTGCATCATAAGGAGTGCGGCAAGCGCAAGGCTCACCGCTGAGGAAGACTCAAGGTACGTCAGGCGCGAGCGCGCCGACGTTGAGTTAACCGGTCGAAGCCAGTGACCGCAGGGTCTGCAACCCTTGCGGGCGCATCGGCATCCGGTTGCTCAAGGGGGCGCTGCCGGTCATGCCGTTGCGAATCGCGAACATCGTGATGGCCGCAGCGTTGTGAAGCTGTAGCTTCCGCATCAGGTTGGAGCGGTGCTTCTCGACGGTCTTCGGACTCACTCCCAGCTCCCGCGCGATCAACTTGTTGGAATTGCCGAGAGCAATGCGTGTGAGAACTTCGCGTTCTCGTTCGGTGATGGACTGAGTGACCGCCGGTACGGCGGTGCGCTGATCGCCGGGGGCATGCCCCGAGAGATAGCCGGAAAGAATTTTGCTGGCAATGGCCTTGCACAGGAACTGTTGGCCCAGGGACACGGTCCTAATTGCCAACATGAGTTCGGCGCTGTTCGCATCCTTGAGAACGTATCCATTGGCGCCGGCGTTGAGGGCCGCGCGGATGTACTCTTCATTCTCGTGGGCGGTAAGAACCAATTTTCGCGTCAACGGAGACAGGCGTTGAATCTCGGCGAGCAATTCGATGCCGGAGCGGCCGGGAAGCGCGAGGTCCGTCAGCAGCAAGTCGGGTTGCAAGCCGGCCAGCCCTGCGAGGCAATCTTCCACGCTGCCGAATTCTCCGACGATGTCGAAATCCGACTCGATCTCGATGAGCGCTTTGAGGCCTTCCCGCAGGATGGCATGGTCCTCGACCAGTACGATGCGTATCTTTGGCTTGCGAAGGCTCACCGCAGGGGTCGAAGATCCCGCATCAATGCCAACTTGCATCAAATTCTCCCTGAGAGCGACATCCAAGATATCGCCATTCCAATCAATGCTTTACAACGGCGAAACCGCGGCACTTCTTAACAAGTGCGAAGGAGTGTAAAGGGAGGCTCACGCCGCACGCAAGGCGTCAATAGGGGAAAACCTCCCCCTGTCGGCGAATTCCGACAACATTTAATGAAGATTGTGAGAGGAATCACACTTTTCCCATATTCTGTTAAGTGCCGCGCCCCGCCACACAACTACTAAGTCGGCCGCAGGCCGACTTGAACGCCGCGAACGCGGGTGCGACGCATGCGTCGCACGGGTAGCCATGGAATGGCTACCCAGGGCTTGCGCGCAGCAGGGACAGCGTAGCGCAATGCCCGCAGGGCGAGGCGCAGGAGCGCCGAGTAATTGGGATGCGCGGGGCCGCTCAACGGACCTCGGCTCGCTCAACGAAAGACCAGTCCTTTCACCGAACCCCGTGGTTCGCGGCACCAGCAATAGGCATATAGCCCGCGCGGATCGTTCAATCTCGCGATGGATCGGGCTTGTTCCAAGACGGGATCCAACGCGCGATCGAGTTCGCTGCGCGGCGCGATGAGTCCCAGCATCCGGGCCATTTGCAGCGACTCCGAGCGCAGTTGCATCAGCAACTCTTCACGCAAGGTCATTTCGGACTCGATGTATTCCGCATCATACTCGCTGCCCATTTCCGCAAGCTTCGCGGCAGCGTCGCTCGCATCCTTCAGGCCGCCGAGGGTGTCCACTAAACCGATGCGCTGCGCATCCACGCCCGCCCACACGCGGCCTTGCGCGATCTTGTCCACCTCGGTCACGCTCTTCTTGCGTCCGTCGCCCACACGCGTCAGGAATTCCGCATACGCGTGTTCCACGGAAGTCTGCAAGATCTGCCGCGCGGCGGGACCCAAGGTACGTTCCATCCTCATATCGCCGGCCAGCGGCGTCGTGCCGATCCCGTCGACTTTGACGCCGAGCTTTTCAAGCGTGTGTTGGAACGTCGGCACCACCGAGAACACGCCGATCGAACCGGTGAGCGTCGTCGGACTCGCGAAAATCTGATTGGCCGCGGCGGAAATATAGTAGCCGCCCGACGCCGCGTAAGTGCTCATCGAGACCACGACAGGTTTGCCCGCTTTGCGCAGCGCCTGCACCTCGCGCAAAATTTGTTCCGACGCGAACATGCTGCCGCCCGGGCTGTCGACCCGGAGCACCACCGCCTTGACCGTGGTGTCGTAGCGCGCCTGACGCAGCAGATCGGCCGTGCTCTCGCCGCCGATGGTGCCCGGCGGTTGATGACCGTCGAGGATTTCCCCGGAGGCCACGACGATGCCCACCCTCGCGTCGGATTTGGACTTGAGCACACGCTTCGAGCGCGCCGCGGCGAGGTATTGGCTCATTCCGATCGCGTTGAAACTGTGATTGTCCTGGTCCTCTCCGACCAGTCCCTTCAAGTCGTCGGCTACCTGCCGGCGGCTCTTGAGCGCCGTCACCAGGCCGCGCTGCAACGCCAACTTCGCAGCGTCGCCGTTGACCGCGGCCAGCGCGGCGGGTTCTTCCGCAATGTACTGATTGAGCGCGTTGGAGGGCATCGAGCGGGCACGGGTCACGTCCTGGGTGTAAGCGTTCCAGAGCGCCTCCAACCACACCGAGCTCTCTTCGCGCTCGCTCGGCGCCATATCGCTGCGCGAGAATTGGTCGGTATAGCTTTTGAAGGTGCCGGCTCGGAACACATTCACGTCGACGCCGAGCTTGTCAATGGCGTCCTTCAAGTACATGCGGTAGTAGCTGAAGCCGTCGACATAGACCAGGCCGAGCGGATCGAGGTAGACCTCGCCGGCCTGCGCAGCGAGGTAGTACTGCGTCTGATCCATCGAGTCTGCCGCCGCAACGACGCGCTTCCCGGCCGCGCGAAACTCGCGCAGGGCGGCGCCGATCTCCTGTAGTTTCGACAAACCTGAGGGCGCAAGATTGCCCAGTTGCAGGACGATCATCTTGATGCGCGAATCGCCCTTGGCCAACTGGATGGCGTCGATCACATCCTTCAGAAGCGTTTCCGGCGCGGGCCCTCCGGAGGCCTGACCGAATGCCCGGCGCACCGGATCCGTGGCCAATTGCTCCACCAGCTCTCCCTCGGGCGCGAGAACCAGCGCCGCGGACCGCGGCACGGTGGGAATCGAGGTGTGCAGCGCCGCCAGAATGAATCCGAAGATCACCAGCAGCAAAATCAGATGGAGGACGCGGCGGACTCCTTCCAGGATTCGCCAGACGAGCCCAAAAAAGCTCACTAGAGCCGACCCGACACTCATTCAAAGCCTCCCGGTCGGCTAAGCATCAAACAGCCGACGGTCAGATTTTCTCGTCGATGCGCGCGGCCTTGCCGGACAGATCACGCAGGTAGTAGAGCTTGGCGCGCCGTACGGCGCCTCGCCGCTTCACGCTGACTTCGCTGATGGAAGGGCTGTGGGTCTGGAACACGCGCTCCACGCCTTCGCCGTGCGAAATCTTGCGCACCGTGAATGAAGAATTCAAACCGCGATTCTTCTTCGCGATCACCACACCCTCGTAGGCCTGAACGCGCTCGCGATCACCCTCCACGACCTTGACCTGCACGACCACGGTGTCGCCGGGATTGAAATCCGGAAATTTGCGCTGCGCGCGCTCGCCGTTCAATTCTTGGATGATCTTGTTCATTGTCTGTTGCCCTCATCTGTGACTATCGCCGATTCGACTCGTGCGCTCTCGCACGCTCGATCTTGAATTCTTCCAAAAGCGCCCGCTCTTCGTCATTCATTCCGCGCCGCTCGAGCAACTCCGGCCGCCGCAACCAGGTGCGTCCCAGCGCCTGCCGCAAACGCCAGCGCTCGATGGCCGCATGGTCGCCCGACGACAGCACCGCCGGAACTGCGCGACCGTCGAGCGTCGGCGGCCGTGTGTAATGCGGCCAGTCCACCAAATCGCCGGTGAAGGACTCCTGCACCGCCGACTCCGGGCTCCCCAACACTCCGGGCAACAGCCGCCCGATTGCATCGATCACCACCAACGCGGGTAGTTCCCCGCCGCTCAGCACGTAGTCGCCGATCGACCACTCCTCGTCGATCTCAGCCTCGATGAACCGCTCATCGACGCCTTCATAGCGCCCTGCCACCAAAATCAGTCCCGGCCGGCGCGCGGCTTCGCGCGCCATGCCCTGCTCGAATCGTCGGCCGTCCGCGCCCAAGTACACGCGCCCGCTGCCGGTGGGCATGCTCGCCACGGCGGCGCGCAGCGCGCTGCGCAGCGGCTCCACTTTGAGAACCATGCCGGGGCCGCCCCCGTACGGCCGGTCGTCCACCGTCCGATGCACATCCGTCGCGAAGTCGCGAGGATCGATGCATTCAACCTCGAGGACGCCTCGCTCGACGGCACGACCCAGCACCCCATGCATCAACGCTTCGCGGAGCATGACCGGAAACAACGACACCACCGCGATACGCATGACACCTACCCGGCTGCATCGTCCCAATCGACTACCACCCGTCGTGCCGTAAGATCGACACGCCGCAAGTGCAGCGGCACGGCCGGCACCCAATATTCCTGCTCGCCGGGCGATTCCTTCGCGCCGGACGATTCCGTCTCGCCGGGCGCCGCTGCAGCGCCGCGCACGACCATCAGGACCTGAGCCGGCGTTTCGACAAAGTGCTGTACCTTGCCCAAGTACCGACCCGCGAGGTTCACCACCTCGCAGCCGATGAGGTCGGCTCGATAAAAATCCTTGTCGTCGCGCTGCGGCAGTTCCGCTCGCGGCACACCAATCTGCGCACCACGCAAGACTCCCGCCTGGTCGCGATCGTTGACGCCCGACAGCTTCGCCGTGAGCTGCCCGCCGCTGCGCCCGCTGGCCTCAATTTTGTAAGGCACCCACGAGCCGCCGACGCACAGTTGCAGGCTGCGATGCTGCAATAGCCGATCCGGCGGATCCGTGAACGAACGTAGCTTGACACAGCCACGGACGCCGAACGGCGCCCCAACGACTCCAAGCTCGATGAGCGAAGACGACTCGCCGCTCATCGCATCTGAACGCCTTCTGTCGAAAGCCCCTAAGCGGCTTGTTTACGGAACGAGGTCAGCAAAAACTTCACGCGATCCGACATGTGCGCGCCCTGAGCTACCCAGTGCTCGATCCGCGCGACGTTCAAGCGCAATTTGACCTCCGCACCGCGAGCCACGGGGTTGAAGAGTCCGACGCTCTCGAGGCTCGTGCCGCCCTGGCGCTTGCGGCTGTCGGTCACCACAACGTGATAGAACGGGGTCTTCTTGCCGCCGCGTCGTGTCAAACGGATCGTCACCATCGTTAATCCACCTTGCAATGCCTAGCCGCTAATTGTAATGAATTTCGGGACCTTAGAGCAACCTAAAGTGTGGCCCGGAATGCGAAATCGCCCGCCGCAACCCCGCCAGCGGCCTGCGCACCCTCCCAGGGCAACCGTGCGGGCCCTTCCAGGGCGTCCCTGCGAGCCCTTCTAGGGGGCACACCCTGCGGGTCCTCTTACTGGCGTCCCTGCGGGCCCCCGAATCCCGGCGGCAAACGCCCGCCCATGCCGCGCATCATGTTCTTCAACATGCCGCCTTTCATCATTTTCTTCATGGTCTTCTGCATATGATCGAACTGCTTGAGCAGGCGGTTGACCTCCGGCAAGGGCACGCCGGAACCTGCTGCAATGCGGCGTTTGCGGGAACCATCGATCATCTCCGGGCGCCGGCGCTCGCGCGCTGTCATCGAGTCGATGATCCCCATTTGCCGCTTCAGCGTCTTCGCATCCACGGCACCGGCCGCGGCTGCCGCGTTCGCCTGCATCTGCGCCGGGAGCTTGTCCAATAGAGCCGACATGCCGCCCATTTTCTGCAATTGACTCAACTGGTCGCGAAGATCCGACAGATCGAAAGTCTTGCCCTTGCTGATCTTCTTGGCGAGCTTTTCCGCCTTTTCTTGGTCCACCTGGCCCTGGACTTGCTCGACCAGCGACAACACGTCGCCCATGCCCAAGATGCGCGAGGCAATGCGCTCCGGATGGAACAGTTCGAGCGCGTCCGACTTTTCGCCCGTTCCGACGAACAGAATGGGCTTGCCCGTCACCTGCCGTACCGACAAGGCGGCGCCGCCGCGGGCATCGCCGTCGGCCTTGGTGAGAATCACGCCGGTCAAGCTCAGCACGTCGTTGAACGCCTTTGCGGCATTCACGGCGTCCTGGCCGGCCATGCTGTCGACGACGAACAGCCGCTCATGGGGATTGATGGCGGTTTCCAATTCTTTGACTTCGGCCATCATTTCGGCGTCGACATGCAAACGGCCCGCCGTATCGAGCAACAGCACGTCGTACGCCTGCAGGGTCGCCTCGGTCAGGGCCCGCCGCGCAATCGCCACCGGAGCTTCGCTGGCGTCGCCCGCCGCGAATCCCGCACCGACCTGAGCCGCCAGGGTTTGCAACTGCAAAATGGCCGCCGGACGATACACGTCGGTACTGACCATCAGCACCTTTTTCCTCTGCTTTTCGATCAGCCAGCGTGCCAACTTGCCCGCGGTGGTTGTTTTGCCGGCACCCTGCAGCCCGGCCAGCATCACGACCACCGGTCGCTGCGCGCGCAGATTGAGTCCGCTGCTGGCCTCGCCCATGAGACGGACGAGTTCCTCGTGCACCACCTTGATGAATGCCTGGCCGGGCGTCAGGCTCTTCGCGATCTCGACGCCGACCGCCCGCGCCTTGATGGCATCGGTGAAGTTCTTGACCACCGGCAGCGCGACATCCGCGTCAAGGAGTGCAAGCCGCACCTGCCGCACGGTGTCGGCGATGTTCTCGTCGGTCAAATGACCGCGCCCGGTGAGGGCGTTCAAGGCCGTGGAAAAACTGGATGTCAATCGGTCGAACATGGCGCGAATAGTACCGTTGGAATGGCAGCCCGGCTAGGCGCACTTGACCGCTTGTGTCATTATTTCCGCGCCGTGATCCTTGCCATTACCCTCCTTCTCCTCTACGCCGCCAGTGCGTGGGTGATGCTCAGAAGCGCAAGCAATGCGCGCTTGAGTCCCCTCGCGTGGGCTCTGGTGCTGATTGCGATCTTCGCCCACACCGACGCCATCGTGCGGATGATGCGTATCGACGGGCCGGTGTCGATCGGGTTGCTCGAGGCGTTGTCGCTGCTAGCCTGGACCTTGGCCGTGCTTGCCGGTTTCATCTGCATCGAACGGCAGAACCGGGTTCTGGGCGCCATTCTGCTCGCGAGCGCCGCGGTCGGCGCGGCAGCCACCGGGTCGGGTCGAACCTACGCGGAGGAAAACGTCCCGGGATGGGAGTTGACCGCGCATATTCTGCTTTCCATGGGAGCGGCGGCCCTGCTGTTCGCCGCGGCAGTTACGGCCTTGCTGCTGGTATTCCTCGACCGGCGACTGCGTACGCGCCGCCTCGCCGATCTCCCGAGCGTATTGCCGCCTCTCGATGCGCTGGAGAGGGTGATGTTCCGGCTGATCGGAGCGGGTTTCGTGCTTCTCACGCTCGCTCTGCTGACCGGATTCGTCTTCGTCACCAATTTATTCGAGCAGCATCTCATTCACAAAACGGTACTGTCGCTGATCGCGTGGGTGCTTTTCGGGATCTTGTTGATCGGCCGCACCCGCTACGGATGGCGCGGCCGGGGTGCGGTGCGCTGGACCTTGAGCGGTTTCTGCGTGCTCACGCTGGCGTATTTCGGTTCGAAATTCGTCCTTGAGACCGTACTCGGCCGACACTGGGGCTGACGCCTTAGCATAAATGCCGCATCCGTCACTAGGTGTTCTGTTTGCGGGCTTAGGGGCGCTGCTGCTGCTCGCGGCATTTTTCGCCGGCAGCGAAACGGCGCTCATGAGCCTGAACCGCTATCGTTTGCGACACCGCTCCAAGGCGGGACAGCGCGGCGCGCGATTGGCGGAGGCACTGCTTGCCCATCCCGACCGGTTGATCGGGCTCATCCTATTGCTTAGCACCATCGTCAACGTCGTCACGCCCACGATGGTCGGCTTGATAGCGTTCCGCCTCGGCGGCGATTACTTGGTTGCTATCTGCGTCATCGCGTTGACCTTCGTCTTGTTGATCTTTTGCGAGGTTGCACCCAAGACCTTCGGCGCCTTGCATCCGGAGCGGCTTGCAATTCCGGCGGCGTATGTCTACACGCCTCTGCTGCTGTTGCTCTATCCGTTCGTCTGGGCGACCAATCTGTTGGCCAACGGCGTGCTGCGCGTGCTCGGAGCCTCGCCGTTGCAGGCCTCCAATTCCCTCAGCAGCGAGGAGTTGCGCACGGTGGTCGCCGAGGCCGGAGCCCTGATCCCGCATCGGCATCAACAGATGTTGGTCAGCATATTGGATCTCGAAAACGCCACCGTGGAGGACATCATGGTCCCGCGCACGGAAATCGTCGGCATCGACGTCGACGACGAGTGGGACCGGGTGCTGGAACAGCTGCGCCAGAGCCAGCACACCCGTCTGCCGGTGTACGAGGGAGAGATTGATCGCATCATCGGCGTGCTGCACATGAAGCGGGTCGTGCATGAACTCGCGCGCGGCAGGTTGGACCGTACCGCGCTGATCGAAGCGGCCAGTACGCGCGATGCGTATTTCGTTCCTTCCGGCACGACGTTGAACACCCAGCTCCTCAATTTTCAACGCGACAAACGCCGCATCGCCTTCGTCGTCGATGAATACGGCGACATTCAGGGTCTCGTCACGCTGGAAGACATCCTCGAGGAAATCGTGGGCGAATTCACCACCGATCCGGCGACCATGATGCACAAGGATGTGCATCGCGAAGCCGACGGCAGCTTCGTCGCCAACGCCTCGACCACCGTTCGCGCGTTGAACCGCTCCATGCGCTGGAACCTGCCCACCGACGGGCCCAAAACCCTGAACGGACTGATCGTCGAATTCCTGGAAACCATACCGGAACCCGGGACGACGTTGAAATTGGCCGACTACATGCTCGAGGTCTTGCAGACCAGCGACAACGCCATCAAGACGGTGCGGATACGCCCGCCGGAGCAGACGCGCGCATCGTGAAGCACCAGCATCGTGAGGCAGCCCACAGGATGACCGGCCGGCCGAGTAATTTGGGAATTCGCCTTGTAGTATTGATGTCGCAAACAATGAAACAGGGAAGTTCAACATGACTGTCATGCATTCAGCGCGATTCCTTCTCGCGGCGGTCCCCGCAATGACATTGCTCGGCTCGTGCGGCGGCGGTGGCAGCAGCGCCGCACCGGCAGCCGCGTGGGTTCAGGGCCAATTCGCCGCGGAATCAACCTTCGCGGCTTCATGCGTCGCACCCCGGACGGGCAACGATCCGGTGACCGGCAAACCCTATCCGGATCGCCCAGGCAAGCTGCTCGATGAATTGAATTGGCTCCGCTCTTGGACCAACGATTTGTATCTGTGGTACAGCGAAGTTCTGGACAAGAACCCCGCGAGTTTCACAAGCGACGCGAGCTATTTCGACGAACTCAAGACCACCGCCAAGACGGCCTCCAACAGGGACAAGGATAGATTTCATTTCACCTCCGACACTGCCAAATGGGAGGCGCTGGAGCAATCCGGCGTCCAGGCCGGCTACGGCGTGGGTTTTGTGCTGCTTGCCGCTACACCGCCGCGCAACCTCGTCGTGGGCTATATTGAGCCCCTGATACCGGCAGACAACGTGGCTGCAAATATCGCACGAGGCGCGAAGGTTCTGACCATCGACGGCGTCGATTTGGTCAACGCCGCGGACCAGGCCGGCGTCGATACGCTGAACGCGGGACTCACCCCGAAAAGCGTTGGCGAAAGCCACACGTTCTCGATACTCGACGCGGGCGCCGTGACGCCGCGCACCGTGACGCTAGTGTCCGCCAGCGTGACGGTGACTCCGGTGCAGAGCGTGCACACCATCACCACGCCGGGCGGCGCCCTGGTGGGTTACATGCTGTTCAACGATCATCTCGCGACCTCCGAAAGTGCGCTAGTGAACGCCTTCACCCAATTGCAGACCGCGGGGGTGACGGATCTGGTCCTCGACATCCGCTACAACGGCGGTGGACTCCTCGATATCGCGAGCGAAGTCGCCTACATGATTGCCGGGCAACAAACCGTGGGGCAGACCTTCGAACTGACCCAGTTCAACAACAAGTATCCCTCCACCGACCCCGTGACCGGCACGACGATTACGCCGCTCGGGTTTCACACGACGACGCAGGGATTCTCCGTCACCGCCGGCCAGCCCTTGCCGACGCTCGGCCTGTCGAGGGTGTTCGTCCTCACGGGAGTGAGTACCTGCTCCGCCAGCGAATCCATCATCAACAGTCTGCAAGGCATTAACGTCCAGGTCATTCAAGTCGGCTCGACCACCTGCGGTAAACCGTACGGCTTCTATCCGACCGACAACTGCGGAACGACGTATTTCTCGATTCAGTTCCAAGGGGTCAACGCCAAGGGCTTCGGCGACTATCCGGACGGATTCACCCCCGCGAATACCGTGACGCCGCAGGGAGTCTCGGTGTCGGGATGCTCTGTCGCGGACGACTTCACCCATGCGCTCGGAGACAGTGCCGAAGGGCTTCTCGCATCGGCGTTGAGCTATCAGCAAACCGCCGTTTGTCCCCTGCCCCCCAGCGGCTCGGCGCCTCCGCCCGCCCTGGGGGTCGGAGCCTACGTACCCCCGATGGCCGATGGACAGGCGATCAAATCCCTGTGGCAACAGAATCGGATCCAGCGGCGCTCGAGCGCGCAGTGAGACCCGGACCGGTAACCACGGCGCACCGAATCGCGGTCGCCATTTTGGCGGCGCTTGGACTCCAATCGCTGCCTGCCTGCGCAGTGCTGGCCGATTCCCCCGGGACACCTGCCGTCATTGCGGATGCGACTGCCGAGAGTCGGGTGGAATTGGCGCGCGTCATCCACGAGGCCTTGGGTGATGTGCCGGTCACGCTCGCGGACGATGCGTTGACCGGCGGGAGCCTGCTGAGCCTCGAGCACGCCCTGCGCCGGGATCCCATGGGCCGGCCGCTGAACGGACGGGAGTTGACGCATCCGGAAACGTTCGAACTCTTCAAACGTGGCCCGCGCTGCGTACTGGTCCAATCGAGAACCGGCCGCGAATGGACGCTGCATCACGTGCAATGCGTTGCCGCGCCGGTCCAAGCGCCGCAATAGTCCTCGCCTAAAACGCGTCGAGTGCTTGGGCTAAGCGCGTAACACCGCGTACCGTCATACCCACCGGCGGCCGCTTCGGGACATTGGCTTCCGGCACCAGCGCCAGCTTGAAGCCATGCTTCGCAGCCTCGCGCAGGCGCTCCTCGCCGAACGGCACGGGTCGGATCTCGCCGGCCAGTCCCAACTCGCCGAAGGCGATCAGTGAATTGGAAAGCGGCACATCCTGCAAACTCGACCGGGCGGCCAGCACGATCGCAAGATCACCCGCTGTCTCGGCCATGCGTACCCCCCCCACCACATTGGCGAACACATCCTGTCCCCCGAGATTGAGGCCGGCGTGGCGATGCGCGACCGCCAGCAGCATGGTCAGCCGGTTGCCGTCGATGCCGACCGCAACCCGGCGCGGGTTACTGCCGAGACTGGCATCGGCGAGCACCTGCACCTCGATCAGCAAGGACCGGGTTCCCTCCCGCATCACGGTGATAAGACTGCCGGACACCGGCTCGGCGTGGCGCGACAGAAATATTGCCGACGGATTCGTGACCTCGCGCAACCCCTGCTCCACCATGGCGAATACGCCGATTTCGTTGGCGGCGCCGAAGCGATTCTTGACCGAGCGCAACACCCGGTAGCGGCTGCCGGTATCGCTCTCGAAATAGAGCACCGTGTCGACCATGTGCTCGAGCACGCGGGGTCCGGCGATTTGTCCTTCCTTGGTGACATGCCCCACCAGCAATACCGCTGTTCCGGTGGCCTTGGCAAAACGCACCAGTTCGGCGGTGCATTCGCGGAGCTGCGATACGGCGCCAGGCGCGGAGTCGATTCGGTCGGAATGCATGGTTTGAATCGAATCGACTACGAGCACCCGAGCCTTAAGACTCGTCGCCACACCAACGATTTCTTCCACGCCGGTCTCGGCGATAAGTCTCGCGGCGGCATCCTGCAACCCGAGACGGCGCCCGCGCAGCGCCACCTGCTTGAGCGACTCCTCGCCAGTCGCGTAGAGGACGGGCCCGATCGCATTGAGCGCAGCCGCGGCCTGCAGCATCAGCGTCGATTTGCCGATACCGGGATCGCCGCCGATCAAGGTGACGGAGCCCACCACGAGCCC
>Ga0179587_10000593_pt1 | contig 15232 bp, 16 predicted proteins | sample CZODoug2_1_08_16_FD_185932 | JGI IMG/M metagenome (GOLD analysis project Ga0179587, IMG submission 185932) | Vadose zone soil fungal communities from Angelo Coast Range Reserve, California, USA - CZODoug2_1_08_16fungal | ecosystem: Environmental > Terrestrial > Soil > Vadose zone | place: USA...
ATCATAGTGAAACCCACGACTGAGAACTCGCCAAACGAGCTGAGTGTCTTGACCCTTGCGCGCAGGTCCTGAATCTCCGGCACGGAGAATGGGACGGCCCCGGGGCTGATACCCGGCGCGCTCTGTTGGATAAAAACGAGCCGGTCTTCGTCGCGGTTGACGAGCGGCCGCAGGAGCACTCCGCGCACTAGCGTGAAAATAGCCGCGTTGGCGCCGATGCCGAGCGCCAGGGTGAGCACCGCGGTGATCACCAGCCCTTTGCTGCGCGCCAGCGATCGGATAGCAAATTTCAGGTCGTTCACGAATGTCAAGACGGCCTCGCGAGATGGGGAATCTTTCGTTTGGCTCTCGCTCATCATCGTTACTCCTTTGAGTGTTCCGCCAAGTAGGCTGTAAGGCGCTCCAGGCTCTGCGTCCAGCCCGCTTCCATCCCGGCCAGGTACCGGGGGGCTTCGGCGGTTGACTTTATAACGCGCGTCCGCAAAATTTGTTTCGTCTTACCGCCTTCTTCGGCGAAGGTCACGGTGGTCAGCATCTCAAACATGGGGTTGCCAGCGGCATCCAGCGCCGCGCTCGTGAAAACAATACGCTCCGGCGCAAAGACCTCCTGATAGACGCCGGTCATAGGATAGACGGTGCCATCGGGACCGCGCATGTGAATGCGGATAGTCCCGCCGGGCCGCGCGTCCAACTCGCAAACCGGGTTAGTAAAGCGATGGGGCCCCCACCACTTTGCCACGATCTTTGGGTCCGTCCAAGCCTTGAACACCAGCTCCCGCGGCGCGTCGAAAACGCGCGTGAGCACCAACTCATGCCTTTCTTTTGGCGTGATGCTTCCGGTGGCCATGGTTTTTCTCCTTTTTCTGTGCGTCCCGCAAGTATTCGTCCAGACGGTCAAGGCTCTCGGTCCAGAACCGCTGGTAGTGCGCCAGCCAATCGGCGACATCCTTGAGCGGCGCAGCGGCAATACGGCACGGCCGCCATTGCGCCTCGCGCCCGCGTGTTATCAGGCCGGCGTGTTCGAGGACTTTGAGGTGCCGGGAAACGGCGGGCATGCTCATGGCGAAAGGAGCAGCCAGCTCCGTCACCGTGGCCTCGCCGCCAGCCAGGCGGGCGAGGATGGCACGGCGAGTCGAGTCGGAAAGCGCGGCGAGCGTTGTGCTCAGTTGGTCGGTGGCCAATTGCATTAAACACTTATGTTAAATAACACGCCTGTTAAATACTACAGGATTTGCCGGCTGTCAAGAATTCTTTTGGGGCATCTACAGAGGCTGTTCGACGGGGAGAGAGGTTTGCTTTGCGACGATGCCGCCAGCATGGGGTGGGGCTGATGATATTTTGTAATGAAGGCGAATGATGGTCAGGCCGAGGAAGGAAATCCTGTGCTCAGTGCGGAGTACACCTTCATCGTCCACGTAGACGTGGAAGAGTTCATGAAGTGTTTTGACATAACGAACACGTCGGTGGTCTGCGCCGGAACGCACGATGCGATAAAAACCGGAACGGCCCCAAGCCGACCCCGATGAGTCCAGCCCAAACGAACCGTCCGGATGAGCGATGGGGCAAAGATAAACGTTTGCGCTGCCATCACACGGAAACGTTACCTTGACGCACGGGTTAGGCTCTCCGGGAAGCTTCACGGTGGAATACAGGCCCGCGTAGATGACGTGGCCGGAAGATTTCAACCGGCGAAGCCACCCAGTGTAAGCGATGCGCTCCGAAGCCGGATCAAGAAGCTGCACCACTTCGCTGTTCATGCCTTTGGCCACCTTCAGGGAAGAAATAGGAAAGTTGAGCTGGTCCATGCGGCGGCTGATGAATTCCACCAGGAGCCAAAGAAAAAAGCGGCCCAGAAGAGCGACCTCGGTCCAAACCTCGAGCTGATACGAAGCGGCGTGCTCGTAGAAATGGCGAATGGCAGGATGAATGGCGTCCGGATTGAAGGTCGGGCCGCGGAGGGAGTTGAAATCGGGTATCAAGCCCGCCCCGGGCGGAGCCTGGATTTGAAGACTTTCGTCGCGCGCGATGCGCTCGTAGATTCCCGTGCCGATGCGGCCGCGTTCGCCCAGTGGGCAGCGTAGCCAGGGGATTTCGTCCTCGCGAATGCGCTTGCCGGTAGTGCGAACCCAGATCTTAATTCCGGTTTCGAGGAAGAAAGCGATTAAATCGTAAGGGCAGAACGTTTGTCTCGGGTTGGCGGGGCGGCGTTTGCGGTCGCGCTGGCCGCATTTGGGAACGAAGGAGCGGGAGCCATGAATCTATCTTCTCATTGCTCGGCCGCAGTCGCCGCCGGTCAAGGCCGTTGTGCCCGCTGGATTAACGGTTGGAGGGGCGTCCTTCAGATTCTTGGGTTGACCGATTGCTGATTCAAGTCAAGAATGTTTGGACTATGGCAAGCACTACCGCACACAAACTATCGGACAAAAAACTGGCCGTCCTGGGCACGGGGAAGCTCGGCGGGATCTTGCTCCGGGCTTACTTGAAGCAGCAACTTTTCTCGCCGAAGCGCGTCACTGCGACGGTAAAGCACGCAGAAAAGGCTTCGGCGCTGGCCAAGGACCTTGGTGTGTCCGTGACGACCGAGAACCGCAAGGCGGTGAAAGGCGCAGATATCGTGCTTCTCGGGGTAAAACCGCAAGTCGTGGGCGAAGTGTTGAAAGAGATTGCGCCGGAGCTGGACGAGAAGACGCTCGTCATTTCTGTAGCCGCATCAGTTCCGACCAGCTATATCGAGCAGCGGCTGACTGGAAAAGTTCCTGTTGTACGCGCCATGCCCAATACGCCTGCCGCCGTGGATTGCGGAATGACCGGCCTATGCCGCGGCGCCCACGCCGGGCCGGAGCACCTGGAGATAGCGCGCGCGATGTTCAATGCCGTAGGCCGCACCGTGGCCGTGGACGAAAAAAATATGGACGCTGTGACCGGGCTGTCGGCGAGCGGACCAGCGTTTGCCTACATCATTCTCGAATCGCTTGCCGAGGCCGGTGTGAAAGTCGGTCTGCCACGCGACGTGGCAACTCTCCTTGCGGCGCAGACCATGAAGGGTGCCGCGAGTGTGGTTCTGGAAACCGGCGATCACCCCGCGCTGTTGAAGGACGCCGTGACGACGCCCGCCGGATGCACTATCGACGGAATCATGGAATTGGAAGAAGGCAAGCTCCGCGTGACGCTCATCAAAGCCGTCGTGAAGGCCACGAGCCGCGCGGGTGAACTGTTGTTTGAAAAGTAGGTCCGCCCAAGATTGACAGTAGTGGTAGGATGCACCGTGTGAGGAGTGATGCAGAGCGCGTACATTCCTGTCTTGATTTACGCTGTGCTGGTCATCGCGTTTCCCGCAGTGACACTGATCCTGGCAAAGTTCATCCGGCCGGCCTCCACATCCGTCGGCGCGAAGCTCAAGCCCTATGAGTGCGGAATTCCTCCAGAGAGCGATTCGCGTGGACGATATTCCGTGCGGTTTTACATTGTAGCCATGCTGTTTGTGATTTTCGACGTGGAGACGATGTTCCTGATTCCGTGGGCAATCCTGTACAGGGGGTGGGTCGCTGTGCATCAAGGGCTATTCGCGCTGGTCTCGATGGTACTATTCCTCGGAATCCTCCTCGTTGGGTATTTGTGGCTGTACAAAAAGGGCGCCCTTGAGTGGGTGTAACGCCCAATTCTCTTACTCTCTCCAATCCCGCCATCCCGTTCGCAAGTTGTTATGATTGACTCGGTTGGCGGCGTGTGTTAGAAACGCGGCGTTTGAATTTTCGGCTGCTTCTCTGTTGTAGTTTGCGAACCGCAAACGTTTCGTCGCAGCCTGTCGTACCCCGGGTCCATGGCTGACGAGCCCAAGGAACCTAAACCGCCTCAAGTCCCCACGGGCGAAAAGCCCGCCAGCAGCATGCCTGCTGTGTCGACTTCTCCTGCCAAGCCCGGCGACGCCGGTGCACCCGCTGCTCGTCCAAAAGCGGCAGCTCCCGCGCCTCCCAAACCGCCCGTGGTGTTGCAGACTCCTCTCGACAATGAACTGGTAAAGCGATGTCGCGCCAAGTTCGGTGTGGCGCTTCTCGAAGCGATAGAGGACCGCAAGCAAGCCATCCTGACTCTGGAGCGCGCCCGGCTGGTGGAAATTTCGCTGTATCTGCGCGACGAAGAAAAATTCGACATGCTTGCCAGCTTGACCGCTGTGGATTGGCCGAAACGCGAAAAACGTTTTGACGTGGTTCTCGATCTGTACTCCTTCCCGAAGAACGAGCGGCTGAGGCTGAAGGTTCACGCAGCGGACGCGGAAGAAGTGCCCAGCGTCGTGAGCGTCTGGCCCGCGGCAAATTGGCAGGAGCGCGAAGTGTTTGACATGTTTGGAATTGTTTTTTCCGGGCATCCGGAACTGAAGCGCATTTTACTGCCGGACGAGTGGCAAGGCTATCCGCTGCGTAAAGATTACGACATCTTGCAGCAGGACACCGCTTGGGTCCGGGAGAATCTCGGAATTGAGAGCGGGCAGTGATGCGATTTAAGCCATAAAGGGAAGACGACTCTGAGCGTCGATACCACAAACGATCATAAGACGCTGTTGGGCGCGGATGAGCTGGTCATCAACATGGGGCCGCAGCATCCGTCCACGCACGGCGTGCTGCGCGTCAAGCTGAAGCTCGATGGCGAACGCGTGATCGGCTCGGAGTGCATCATCGGGTATTTGCACCGCGGCGTGGAGAAAATAGCGGAGAACCGCACCTACCAGCAGTTTGCTCCCTATGTCGACCGCATGGATTATGTCGCGGCCGTCAGCAGTGGCCTGGGCTACTGCGAAGCGATTGAAAAATTGCTATTGGTGGAAGCGCCGCCGCGGGCGCGCGTGATTCGAACCATCTTGACGGAGCTGCAGAGAATCGCCAGCCATCTCTTGTGGCTCGGCACGCATGCCTTGGACATTGGCGCGCTCACGCCGCTTTTCTATTGCTTCCGCGAACGCGAAGAAATCCTGAAAATTTTTGAAAAGTACTGCGGCGCTCGCCTGACCACCCATGCGTTCCGCATCGGCGGGCTGCAGTACGAGGCTTACGACACTTTCGAGAAGGACGTTGAGCGCTTCTGCAAGGATTTTGAATCACGCATCGCGGAATACGAGGATTTGCTCACGCAAAATCGCATCTGGATCGGGCGCACGAAGGGCGTGGGTATTCTGACCGCTGCGGCCGCCATCGCGTTTGGCGTGACCGGCCCGGTTCTGCGGGCCAGCGGCGTGAAATGGGATATCCGCAAGGCCGCCCCTTACGCGGCGTACGATCAATACAAATTCGAGATTCCCGTGGGCACCACCGGGGACACGTACGATCGCTACCTGGTTCGAATGGAAGAGATGCGGCAATCGCGGCTGATTTGCCTGCAAGCCATCGAAAATATCCCCACCGGGCCGATCATGGCGAAAGTGGGGAAGGTGCTGAAGCCCCCGCCGGGAGAGGTCTATCACGCGATTGAAGCGCCGAAAGGCGAAATCGGCTATTACGTTGTGAGCGACGGCACCATCATGCCGTATCGCGTGCACATCCGCCCGCCTTCGTTCATCAATTTGCAGGCGTTCGACCGCATGGTGCGGGGGCACCTCGTCGCGGATGTGGTGGCTATCATCGGAACGATCGATATCGTGCTGGGAGAAGTCGACCGGTAATGAATTCCATTATTCAAACAACCATCGAGTTCTTGAAAGCCTTCTGGGCGCCGCTGCTTTGTGGAGTGGCTATCGTCGCCATTCTGCCGCTGATCGTCGGCTACATCGTGCTAGTGGAACGCAAGCTCATGGCGGACATGCAAGCGCGGCTGGGGCCGATGCGCGTGGGGCCGCACGGACTTCTCCAGCCCATCGCCGACGCAGTAAAACTGCTCATCAAAGAAGACATCATCCCGGACAACGCTGACAAACTCGTTTTCTGGCTTGCACCGGTGCTCTCCGTGGGCGCGGCGTTGCTTTCTTTGGCTGGCTTGGCGATCGGACCCGCGTTTCAAATCGCGCAGGACATCAACATTGGCATTCTTTTCGTCGTAGGTGTCAGCGCACTGGGAATTTTCGGCATCGTACTGGGCGGCTGGGCGTCGAACAGCCACTATTCGTTGATGGGCGCGCTGCGTAGTTCCGCGCAGTTGGTGAGTTACGAAACCGCAGCGGGCATGGCGCTGGTGAGCGCGCTGCTATTCGCCGGCACGTTGAACATCAAATCGATCGTTGAGGCGCAAAGCAACGAAGGCATTTGGTTCGTGATGTTGGCGCCGGTGGCGTTTTTTACGTATCTCGTCGCATCCATTGCGGAGACCAACCGCGCTCCATTCGATTTGCCGGAGGCGGAGTCCGAGCTTGTTGCCGGGTACATGACGGAGTTCAGCGGTTTCCGCTGGTCGCTGTATTTTCTCGCGGAATACGCCAACATGATCGTGGTGGCGTCGGTTGCCACGACGCTTTTCTTGGGCGGGTGGCTGCGTCCTTTTGCCAAAGTGCACGAACTTGCGGGCTTTCACTTGCTGAATTTTCTGGATTTTGTCCCGCTGCTTTTGATGGTGGTGATCGGTGTCTACTGCGTCCAGCGCGCGCCAAAGCAGCCCACGCGCGTCCAGCAGATGTTCATGCTGGCCGTAGCCGGATTGTGTTTTGTCCTCGGCCTGCTGCTGCTCGCTCCGGTCGTCGTGCCCGTCGCCAAACCGTTTTACGCCGGAATTCATGGCGGCTTCTGGTTCATTCTCAAAGTGAGTCTTTACATTTACTTTTTCATGTGGCTGCGATTCACCATCCCGCGGTATCGATTTGACCAGTTGATGCGCCTGGGATGGCATTTTCTGATTCCCCTGTCCATCGTCAACGTTTTGTTGGTTGGCGTTGCCCTGATTGCCGGATCGTACTTTAACTTGAAGGGCTGGGGACTGCTTCTGGTCACGACTCCCGCGGCCATCATTGCGCTGATCGTCGCGTTGCTGATTCTGGCTGCGGATAGAGAACGTGGGGCGCGGCAAGATCAAGCGGCCGCTTCGGATTCTTATGCTGGATAAAGTCCTATTCTACTTCTTCGCCAGCATCGCCGTGGCCGGCGCTGTGCTCATGGTGACGCGGCGCAACGTGGTGCACAGCGCCATCTTCCTGATCACCGCGCTGCTCGCCACCGCAGGGATTTTCTTGCAATTGCGCGCCGAGTTCTTGTTTATCGTCCAGATTATTCTTTACGTTGGAGGAATCATGGTGCTGTTTGTCTTCGTGATCATGCTGGTCAATCTGGACGTGGCGCTTCAACAGATTCAGTTCGCGCGGCAGAAGTGGGTGGCGCTATTCGTCACGCTAGCGCTGGCTGCTCAGGTTGGCCTGATGTTCTGGACTTCCGGGAAAATGCCCGGACAGGGTTTGCCTGTGTTGACTGCGGCGTCCGCCGCGAAGTTGCTGCCCAATTCCGAAACAGTGGCGCGCAGCCTGTTCGAATCATATCTGTTGCCGTTTGAGATCTCGTCGGTCTTGTTGCTCGTGGCTATGATTGGGGCCGTCGTCATGGCCAAGAAAAGGGCGTAGCGCAGCGATGCTTTCGATTGGACACTACCTGTTCCTGAGTCTCGCGCTCTTCATCATCGGCGTGGTCGGAGTGGTCACGCGGCGCAACGTTATCGTCGTGCTCATGTCCATCGAGCTGATTCTAAACGCGGTGAACATTAACCTGGTCGCTTTCTCCCGGTTGTACGGCGACGTCGCCGGGCAGGTCTTCGCGCTTTTCATCATTGCCGACGCGGCTGCGGAGGCTGCCGTCGGCCTCGGAATCATCATCGCTTTTTTCCGGAATCGCGAAACGGTTTTGGCGGACGAAATGGATTTGCTGAAGTGGTAGGGTGATCGCATGAAAGAAAAAATAAAACCGGCATGACGCCCACGGGCTACTTTCTCGACCATCTCTGGCTCATCCCGCTGTTTCCTCTGGCGACCGCGGCGCTGATGCTTTTCTTTGGCCGCCGGCTCCCGAATGTCGGCGTCAGCGTGCTCTGCGTTGGCAGCGTGGGTTTGTCTTTCCTATACGCGGTGGGCGCCGTGTTTCAATTGCTTGCCGCCGATCCAGACCATCGCGTCTTCCAGAAAGTGCTCTTCGAATGGCTGACGCCCGGTCCTATGCACATGACTGGCGGACACGCCATCCGGTTTGTCGCTGACTGGGGATGCCTCCTCGACCCGCTTTCCTGCGTGATGGTTTTGGTCGTCACCGGAGTCGGCTTCCTGATTCACGTTTACTCCATCGGGTACATGGGGCATGAAGGCGGCTACTATCGTTTCTTCGGCTACATGAATCTCTTCATGTTCGCCATGCTCACGCTCGTGCTGGCGAACAACATGCTCCTCATGTTCGTGGGCTGGGAAGGCGTCGGCCTCTGCAGCTACTTGCTGATCGGTTTCTATTTCCTAAAGAAGTCGGCTTCGGACGCCGGCAAAAAAGCCTTCATCGTCAACCGCATCGGTGACGCCGGATTTATCCTCGGGATTCTCCTGACGGCAGTCACCTTGGGCACTATCCGGTTTACTTCGCAAGGTTTGCCGGACGCCGCGGACACCACAGGAATTATTCAGGCGCTCAGAGCGGCCGTTGAATCGCATGCCTTGGCGTTCGGCGCCCCGGTGCTAACGGGCATCGCGCTCTTGCTCTTCATCGGAGCCATGGGCAAATCAGCACAGATTCCTCTTTACGTCTGGCTGCCGGACGCCATGGAAGGCCCTACTCCGGTGAGCGCGCTGATTCACGCGGCGACGATGGTCACCGCCGGCGTCTACATGGTCGCCCGCATGAACGCCATCTACCAGCTCGCGCCTTTCGCCTTGGACGTCGTTGCTGTAATCGGCGCGATTACCGCCATCTTTGCCGCCTCCATGGCGCTCGTGCAGAACGACATCAAAAAAGTCCTCGCCTATTCAACCATCAGCCAGCTCGGCTACATGTTCCTCGCTCTCGGTGTGGGCGCCTTTGCCGCAGGAATCTTTCACCTGATGACCCACGCCTTCTTTAAGGCACTGTTGTTCCTTGGTGCGGGCAGCGTGATTCACGCCATGTCCGGAGAGCAGGACATTCGCAAGATGGGCGGCTTATGGGAAAAGATTCCGAATACGGCGAAGACGTTTGCCGTCGCGACCCTGGCGATCGCAGGCATTCCTCCTCTGGCCGGATTTTTCAGCAAAGATGAAATTCTCGGCCAGGCCTTCGACCGCTTTTTTCTCCTGTGGGTTGTCGGTTTCATTACAGCCGGTTTGACCGCCTTTTACATGGCTCGGCTCTTTTTCTTGACTTTTTGGGGATACTGCCGCGCCGACCAGCACGTCGAGAAACATATCCACGAATCGCCGCGCGCGATGATCGTCCCGCTCATGGTTCTTGCGGGACTCTCCATCATTGGCGGATGGATTGGTAGCACCCGTTTCGAAAAGTTTCTTGAGCCGATCCTGACTGGCGTGCTTCCCGAGACAGGAGCGATCAAGATCGTGCATCATGCTTTTCTGAAAGAATTCTTCCTGATGGCAGCGTCGGTCGTGATCGCCGTTGTCGGGATTTGGCTCGCCTATGAGTTCTACCACACCAAGCGCATCGCGCCGGAATTGCTCGCCCAAAAATGGCCGAAACTTTATCAATTGCTCCTCCATAAATATTACGTCGACGAAATCTATGACGCCGCCGTCGTGGAGCGCACCAAAGACCTGGGCACGCTGCTAGGCCGCTTCGACGCCAGTGTGATCGATGGTGTCGGCGTCAACGGCGCCGGCTGGCTTGCGCGCTTCACCTCCACTGTTTCGATCTGGTGGGACAGGTGGATCATCGATGGGCTGTTGAATTTCGGCGCCAAGCTGATGCAACTTTTCAGTTATCCGGTGCGCTTGCTGCAAACGGGCCTTTTTTCCAGTTACGCGATGCTTATCTTAGTGGGGCTAGTCGTTCTTCTGGCGTATTACGGGCACCATGTGCAGGTACTTCTGCGCAGCGTGCGCTGAGAGGCGATAAGAATGGACTTTTTTGCACATCACATCTTGAGCGTCGTCCTTTTCACGCCGCTCGCGGGCGCCTTGCTTCTGCTGCTCATTCCTCGCGAAAACGAGCTAGCGCATAAGATCGCCGGAAATATTTTTGGCGTGCTTGGTTTCCTCGTCTCGCTTCCGCTCGTTCGCTGGTTCAAGCCGGAGTGGGGCGGCTTCACCTTTCAGGAAACCGCCGATTGGATTCCCTCCATCGGCGCAAAATACCATCTTGGCATCGACGGCATCAGCCTCTTGCTCGTCATGCTCACCACGTTTCTCGGGATGATCGCCATCCTCTCGTCGTGGAGCGCGATTCACCAGCGCACCAAGGAATATTACATTCTGCTTCTCCTGCTGCAGACCGGCATGATCGGCGTTTTTGTTTCCCTGGATTTCTTCCTGTTCTACGTCTTCTGGGAAGTGATGCTCGTCCCCATGTACTTCCTCATCGGTGTTTGGGGCAGCGACCGCCGGCTCTACGCCGCCATCAAGTTTTTCCTGTACACCTTGGCTGGATCGGTCGTGATGCTTCTGGCGATCCTCGCGCTCTATTTCTACGCGCCTGTTCCCGCGGGTGGGACACGCACCTTCGATGTTCCAACGTTGCTCGCCGCCGCGCAGCGCTTCTCCGACCCGCTGAAAGTCTGGCTCTTCTGGGGATTCTTCTTCGCGTTTGCCATCAAGGTGCCGATGTTCCCGTTCCACACCTGGCTTCCCGATGCGCACACAGAAGCGCCCACCGCCGGCTCCGTCATCCTCGCCGGCGTTCTCCTGAAAATGGGGACATACGGCTTCATCCGCTTCTCGCTTCCATTGCTTCCAAGTGATCCGCTTCTGCGCCACAAGATCATTCAGATCGTCATCGTGCTCTCTTTGATCGGCATCATTTACGGCGCGCTCGTTTGCCTCATGCAGAAAGACATGAAGCGCCTGATCGCCTACAGCTCGGTCAGCCATCTTGGTTTTTGCACGCTCGGGATTTTTGCGCTCACGCCGAACGGCCTTTCCGGCAGCGTGCTCCAGCAGATCAACCACGGCATCTCCACCGGCGCGCTCTTCTTGATCGTCGGCGTGCTCTACGAGCGGCGTCACACGCGCATGATTTCCGAATTCGGCGGCCTCGCGACGCCCATGCCCAATTTCGCTGCCATCTATCTGATCATCAGCCTCAGTTCGCTGGGCATGCCGCTGCTGAACGGCTTCATTGGAGAGTTCACCATTCTCCAGGGTGCTTTTCAGGTCAGCAAAGCCTGGGCTGCCTGGGGTTCGCTCGGCGTGGTGCTTGGCGCGGCGTACCTGCTATGGCTCTACCAGCGCGTGATGTTCGGTCCGGTCACGCAATTCGCCAACGAAGATTTGCCGGACCTGAACCTCCGCGAGTACGCCACGCTCGTGCCGCTCGTGATTCTGGCCTTCTGGATCGGCATCTACCCGAAGCCGTTCTTCGCCCTCATCGAAAAGCCCGTGCAGAAAATTGTCGAGCAGGTGAATCCGGATTTCTACAAAGCGGAGCACGCAAAATTGCCTCCGGCGGAACTCCGCGCCGCTGTGGCGGAGACGAAATAGCCCGCCCGCATGAACATCCCGTTCATCAACGCGATTGTCAGCTATCTTCGGGGCGACGGCGCCGTCATCCTTCCGGAAATCGAGCTCGTGCTCTTCGGACTCGGCATTTTGGTGATCGATTTCTGGATCGAGCAGAAAGAAAAATACATGAACGCCGGCCTCGCTCTGGCAGGCACGGTGTTCAGCGCCTTCACGCTCTGGAGGCTCCGCACCGCCGTCGCCGCCAGAGGCGAATTCGCCGGATTCCACGATTCCGTCGTGGTCGATCCCTTCTTTCTTTTTTTCTCCATTCTTTTCCTGGCCGCCACCGCGCTTGTGATCCTGCTGTCCGTGAAATTCCTGGAGATCGAAAAGGAACAAGAGGGCGAATACTATGCGCTCCTTCTCTTTGCCTGTGTCGGCATGATGCTTATGGCCTCCGGAATCGACCTGATCGTCCTGTTCCTCGGTCTGGAGACGATGGCGCTCAGCTTCTACGTGCTCACCGGTTTTTTGCGGCGCGAAAAGCGTTCGAATGAAGCCGCTCTGAAATACGTTTTGCTCGGCGCGTTCAGCTCCGGAATCCTGGCCTATGGTTTTTCGATTTTATACGGCCTGAGCGGCGCGACGAGCCTTGGCGGTATCACTTCGGCCCTCGCGCGGCGCGAAAATCTGGTGCACGTCGTAGCGCTCAGCCGTCTCCCGACCGCGCAAGGCCAGCAGATGCACGATCTGCTGGCAAGGCAACTCCCCATTGCGTTGAACTTCGATCCTCTCACTCTCCAGCTTCTTCCCGTGCTCGCGTTCGTTCTCGTCGCCGTCGGGCTTTTTTTTAAAGTTGCTGCCGCGCCGTTTCATCAATGGGCGCCGGACGTTTACGAGGGCGCGCCCACCCCGGTCGCTGCCTACGTCAGCGTGGCTTCCAAGACGGCGAGTTTTGCTCTTCTTCTGCGGCTATTTATTTCCGTCTTTACTCCTTCGCAAAAAACTTCCCAGGAACAATGGATGTACCTCATCGCCGGTGTCGCCGTCGCTTCGCTCACCTGGGGCAATCTCGCCGCGTTGACCCAGACGAACGTAAAGCGCCTTCTCGCGTACTCCTCAATCTCCCACGTTGGCTACATCTTGCTCGGCCTCGTCGCCTGGAACAAAACTGCTTTTACGGGCATCGCCTTCTATTTGCTCTCCTACGTGTTCATGACCGCAGGCGCTTTCGCCGTCATCATCGTCCTTCGCCAGAAAGGGGTTATCGGCGAAGAACTCGATGACCTGAACGGTCTGTATCAGCGCAGCCCCGCCGCCGCGGTTCTGCTATTGATCTTCATGCTCTCGCTCGCCGGTATTCCGCCGACGGCCGGCTTCATGGGCAAGTATTTCATTTTCCTTTCGCTCATCGAGACGCACCATCCCGTTCTCGCTGTATTTGCCGTCCTCTACATCGTCCCCGCACTTTACTACTACTTCCGCATCGTCGTTCACGCCTGGCTCAAGCAGCCTGGAGAAGCGCCGCGTCCCATCATGACCAACGCGCAAGCCGTGGCCCTTGGCATCGCCGTGTTTGTCACCCTCGCCGCCGGGTTGTATCCTGAGCCATTCACGCGGCTCGCCCAATATGCCTTCGGACAATAAACCGGAAGATTCCGAAGCAGCCTCTCCCGTGCGTGAGAAAGCGAAGGACATTTCCAATCAGACGGCCATCGCCATGGAGTTGCCCTTCGTCCTTGTCTCGGCCGTGGTTGTCGGCGGGCTTCTCGGCTATTTTCTGGACCGCTGGCTCCATACCAAGCCGGTTTTTCTACTCGTGCTTGGCGGTATCGGCTTTTATGCAGGCGTGCGCGACGTTCTCCGGCGGCTCGGGGGAAGCGGCGATGGCAGTAAGCGCAGCTGATTGTTCGCCCGCAGTAGTTACCGAACGGCGCATCTCCTGGCTGACCCTCTTAATCGGCTTGGTTTCCGCTCTCCCGGTGGCCCTGCTTCGCGACCGTTTATGGGGTGCGGGCCTCGGAATTGGCGCTTTCCTGGCATGGCTCAATTTTCGCTGGCTCAGGCGCGGTTTGGACGCTCTAGTCGCGGCCTCCACCGCGCAAGCCGGCAAGGAAAAGCCCGCCGTCCCGCTCCTCAGCTACTTCGGCATGCTCTTCCGCTACGGGTTGATAGCCCTTGCCGTGTATGTTATTTTTGTTTATCTGAGAGTTCCCCTTGCAAGCATGGTTGTGGGTTTGTGCGCTTTAGGAGCCGCAACAATCGCGGCGAGTGTGTACGAAATCTTGCACCCTGCGGATTAGCGAATGACTGAACACGTTACGGGACTGACGCAACTGGTGAATCACTACCTCGGGCGATTTGCCTTGGCGCTGCTCACGTCGCTCCACGTCACGCCAGAGAATCCCGAGACACCGATACCGGAGCACGTCGTGATGGCCGTTGTCGTTTTGATTCTCGGCACGGTCCTGGCTCTCTTTCTCCGTTCTCGCCTTTCCGTGGAGAAGCCGGGAGCGGCGCAACAGGTGGCCGAACTCTTGCTGACCAATCCACTCGGTTTCGGTATCAAGGATTTGCTGGAAGAGAACGTTGGGCACGAAGGGCTAAAATACGTCCCATGGGTTGGTTCGATTTCCGTCTTCATCATGTTGGCCAATCTTTTGAGTGTCTGTCCCCTTTTCGCGGCGCCAACGGCCAATGTCAGTGTCCCCTTGGCTTGCGCGATTCTTACGTTTCTTTATTTCAACTGGCAGGGAATCCGGCATCACGGCCATATTGCCTACCTTAAGCATTTCGCGGGGCCCGTTCCTCTGCTTTCTCCGCTCATCTTTCCCGTCGAGATCATCAGTACTTGCGCGCGTGTGCTTTCCCTGACTGTGCGTCTATGGGCAAATATTTTTGCCAGCGATCTTTTGTACTCGATCTTCTTGAGCCTCTTGATCGCCCCCACGCTTTGGGGATGGAACAAGAACCCGATTCTCGGAATAGTCCTGGCAGTTTTTCCTGCCCTTATTCCTATCGCGTTCATCGGTCTGCATGTTTTTGTGGCTATCATTCAGACCTACATATTTACGGTGCTCCCCTCCGTGTATCTGGGAATTGCGACGGGTGAAGAGCACTAACCGGTTTGCTTAGGTTTCTGGGCCAAGTCTGTAGTGCCGTTCCAGTGTGAGCCCGGCTGCACGGTGTCCGGGAACCACCTCCTGGCGGCGATTCATAAGGAGGAAGTGATGAAGAAGTGGACGATGGTGTTGGTGGCGCTCGTGGCAGTGATGTTGATTGCTCCGTCGGCGTCTGCTCAAGATACAGGAGCTGCGGCGGCCGGAGGCAAGGGCTTGATGGCCATTGCGGCAGGCTTCGGCATGGCGCTGGCGGCCTTTGGCGGTGCGTTGGGGCAGGGCCGTATCGCTTCGGCGGCTTGCGAAGGCATGGCCCGCAATCCCGGAGCGGCAGCGGCCATCCGCGCGGCGATGATTCTCGGTCTCGTATTCGTTGAGACCCTCGCGCTCTTTACACTGGTCATCATTTTCGTGAAGATCTAGTAGGACAGGCATTCCTGCCTGTCCCCTTGACAGTTTGACAGTCAGCGACACAGTTTTTCCAAACGGCCCGGCGGCGCAAGCATCCAGGCCGTTTTCATTTTGCGGCCAGCCGCCTGCCTCTCCTCGTAAACTCAAGCCAGACCCCCGATCGTCCCAGACTTCCCCT
>Ga0179587_10000594_pt1 | contig 15230 bp, 12 predicted proteins | sample CZODoug2_1_08_16_FD_185932 | JGI IMG/M metagenome (GOLD analysis project Ga0179587, IMG submission 185932) | Vadose zone soil fungal communities from Angelo Coast Range Reserve, California, USA - CZODoug2_1_08_16fungal | ecosystem: Environmental > Terrestrial > Soil > Vadose zone | place: USA...
TGCTCGCCCTTGTGGATGTCCACCATGTGCAGCCGGTAGGGCAGGGCGCCCTGCCCTACCGGCTGCACATGGTGGACATCCACAAGGGCGAGCAGTTCCGGCCGGACTTCGTGGCCATCTGTCCCAACAGCAAGGTGCCGGCCATCGTCGACCAGGATGGCCCCGGAGGCAAGCCGCTCGCGCTGTTCGAATCGGGCGCGATCCTGATCTATCTGGCCGACAAGACCGGCCGCTTCATGCCGAGAGACGGCGCCGGGCGCTACCACGTGATCGAATGGGTGATGTTCCAGATGGCCAATGTGGGGCCGCTGTTCGGACAGGCGCACCATTTCCTCGACAAGGCGCCAGAGCCGATCCCCTATGCGGTCGATCGCTACGTCAAGGAGGCAGCGCGCCTCTATGGGGTCATGGAGAAGCGGCTTGGCGAGGTCGAATATCTGGCCGGCGACTATTCGATCGCCGACATGACCACCTATGTCTGGCTGCGCAATCCCAAGCACCAAGGCCAGAAGCTCGACGACTATCCCAACATCCAACGCTGGTTCAGCGTCATCCACGCCCGCCCGGCCGTGCAGCGCGCCCATCAGGCGGTCGAGGAAGCCGGCAAGCGCTGCGTGGCGATGCGGGAAGCGGTGTAGGCGCGGGCCAAGCGCTGTCTTCGTAGATGGGTTGAGATCTTACGAAACCCATCACCTTCGCTTCAACAAGACTCGGCGCCGGACGCTGAACCGAGCAGCGATGGGTTTCGCATAGCCCGCGAAGACGGGCGTGAACGCCCTTGTGCGCTCAACCCATCCACGGCCTTGCCCGGCGTCACCCTATTTCGGAAACAGCGCGTCCAGATCCTTCGCGCCCAGCAATTTCATCTCCGCGTCCATTTTCGCATTGGTGGCGGCGATGAGCTTGGCGGCCACGTTGTTGCGGATCGCGACCGGGTTGCGCCCGTAGCCGCCTTGCTGGAAGAAGTTCGCGGTCGGCACTCGTTCGCGCCAGGACGCCGGCAGCATCACCATGTCGATGCCGTTGCCGTCGCCGGTCAGGTTCATCATCTCGAGCTCGGCCGCGCTCAAGGGCGCGCCGTAGCCCCTCGCCTGCGCAAAAACGATGGAATCGCGCAGCTTCTGGGCTTGCAGCAACGGGCCCACGTCCACGTCCAGAAGCATCGCCTGGACGCCCAGCCCCTTGGGGCTGTTCGCCAATCGGTCGTGCTCATTCCAATCGTCCGGCACGCTGCGGCAGAAATCCACCATGGCCTTGAGCACGGCGATCTTCTGGTCGAGCGCCTTCCTGGATTCGCCCGTCAACCCTGCAGCCTTGGCTTTCAACGTCTTGATGAAGCTATCGCCCTTCTCGGCCAGCATCTCGACACTGTTGGTGCCCAGGAGCTGGTTGTAGCCGAGCGCCAAGCTGATCGCGTGGGCGCCCGACCTCGGATATTCCAATCCGGCCTGCAGGTCATATTTGCCGTTGCCCCCGGACTCAAAGCCGTAGATGCGCACCGCCTGCTCCCGCGTCAGCCCGGCCGCCGCGGCCGCCGATGCGTAAGCGCGCTTGAACTCGATCTCGGATTGCGGCCGCTGCGGGACGAAGTTGAAGTGCTTGGCGGCGGCCTCGAGAAAATCGGCCACCACCGGCACATAGGGCCTGGGCGGCGGCGGCTCATTCGCGGACGGGGCCGAGGGATCAATCGGCCTGGGCGGCCCGGAATAGACCGGCGGCTGGGTGAGCACGTAATCCTCGATCAGGACTTCCATGTCGCCGCGACGCTTGGCGTTGCGAATTCGCCGCTTCTCCACAATGGCACTCCAATACGCCTCGGCCTCGGCCTCGTATTTCCGGTGCGCAGCCGTGTAGGCCTCTAGCTTGCGATGGTACTCGGCGATCAGGGCCGTCGGCGTCAATGGCCAGGCACTGGTGGGCGCGGCAGGGCTTTGGGCAGCAGCCGTGGCATCAAATCCCGGAGGCCACCACAACAGCGGCGCGGCGATGAGGCAACAGCGGTGAATCGAATGAAGCCGCATGACTTGAGAATGTTTCGTTTCCGTGGGTGCCCGAGCTTGTCACCGAGCCCGAAGCAAAGAATCGGGATCTTATCATGTTCTCGGCTCGGCGCCGCGGGTCGGCGGGGCTTGGAGAGGGCTTGGAGTGGGCTCGGAGCCTGTCGGCCAGCGTTGCGCGACGCATCGTTCTCGGCTTCGAAAGTGTATGTCGCGGCCGGCTTGCGCCGGAAACGCACGGTGACGAGAATGAGCCGGACTGCGCAACCCTGCGGAACGTGGCCGCACCTGCGTGCCCCCATCTACTCGTGCGCTCTGGACCCGACCCCCATCGGTTACACTTGCTCGCGCGGTGGCGTCAGGCAGACCGGTCATGCGGCCAATGGTCATTTGACAATCGGCAACTTCATGCCGACGTTTCTTGATACATGACGTTTCTTGATACATGAAGGCACGCCGCCGGTGCATTGATTCAAATCAAGACCGCTCCCCCACCAACGCGAACGGTGTCGAGAGCCCGTGATCGCGGGCCACCGACGTCGATGAATGCGCCGATGAATGCGGATGAAGTGATGCTGAAAACGGTGCTCGCGACCATGGCGCGTATCTGCACGCGCCTGGCGTGGTCCGTGATCGCGATCTCGACGCTCCTGGGCGTCCTCTCCGGCATCTATGTGGCTCGCCATCTTGCCATCGATACCGATATCAACAAGCTCATCTCGCCCAACCTGCCTTGGCGCCAGCAGGAGCTGGCGTTCCTGCGCGCGTTTCCGCAGCGCTTCGAGACGATCTTCGCGGTGGTCGATGCTCCGACCGCCGAATTGGCGAGCCAGGCCAATGCGGCGCTCGCCCACCGGCTGGCGGAAGAGAAGGACGATTTCCTCAGCGTGGACGAGCCGGGAGCAAGCCCGTTGTTCGTGCGCAACGGGCTCCTGTTCCTGCCGACCGAGCAGGTGGAGCGCGTGACCGGCGGGCTGACGCAGGCGCAACCTCTCTTTCAGATCTTGACCACAGATCCGAGCCTGCGCGGACTATCTCAGGTCATGTCGCTCGGGTTGATGGGCGTTCAGATCAACCGCATCACCCTCGACGACATGACACCCACCTTTTCGGTGACCGCAACCACGCTCGAGGACGTGCTGGCCGGGCGCCCGGCCAGCTTTTCCTGGCAGGAACTGCTGCAGGGCAAGCCGCCGGAGCCGGGCGATCTGCGCCGGTTCATCCAGATCCGGCCGGTTCTCGACTATGCGGCGCTCGAGCCCGGCCGCCACGCGACAGACGCGATCCGGCGCACCGCCGCCGAGCTCGACCTCGCCGCCAAATACCAGGCTCGGGTTCGGCTGACCGGCACGGTTCCGATCCAGGACGAGGAATTCGCCACCCTGAAGGAAGGCGCCGCACAGAATGCGATCGGGACCCTCGTGGTGGTCCTCATCATCCTGTGGCTGGCGCTGAAATCGCCCAAGATCGTCCTGGCGGTGCTCGTCAGCATCGGCGTCGGGCTGATCATGACGGCGGCGCTGGGATTGCGGCTGGTCGGTGCCTTCAATCCGATCTCGATCGCCTTCGCGGTGCTGTTCGTTGGGATCGGCGTCGATTTCGGCATCCAATTCAGCGTTCGCTATCGGGCCGAACGCCATGAGGTCGACGATCTTGCGGTTGCGTTGGTGAACAGCGCCAGGAATGTGGGAGCACCACTGACGCTCGCCGCCGCCACCACCGCGGCCGGCTTCTTTTCGTTCCTGCCGACCGCTTATGGGGGATTTTCCGAGCTTGGCACTATCGCGGGCATCGGAATGATCGTCGCCTATCTGACCAGCATCACCCTGCTGCCGGCCCTGCTGAGAGTCCTCAACCCGCCCGGCGAAAGGGAGCCGCTCGGTTATCGCATTCTTGCACCCATCGATCGCTTCAGCGAGCGCCACCGCAATCCGGTCATCATTGCCACGCTGTTGATCGTGCTGAGCGGGCTGCCGCTCCTCTATTTCCTGCAGTTCGACTTCAATCCGATGAATTTGCGCAGCCCCAACGCGGAGTCGATCGCAACCTATCTCGATTTGCGCCGCGATCCGGCAACGGGCGCGAGCGCCATCAACGTGCTGGCTCCCTCGCTGGCGGCAGCGGAAGAGATCACGGAGCGGGTATCGAAGCTGGCGGAAGTGGCGCGCGTCGTGACGCTTGCGACCTTCATCCCCGACCACCAAGAGGCCAAGCTCGCGCTGATCCGAAGAGCCGCCGAGGCGCTCGCGCCGACGCTGGCTCAACCCGCGCAACCGCCGCCCACCGACGGCGACAATGTGACGGCGCTCAATCGCGGCGCCGCGGCCCTGCTGCGGACGGCGGGAGGAAATGTCGGCGGCGCCGCCGATGCGGCGAGGCGGCTCGCCGCCGCCATGTCGCAGCTGGCGAAAGCCGATCGAGCGGTACGCACACAGGCGGAGACGACGTTCACCGCACCGCTGACCACCTCGCTCGACGCATTGCGAAACCTGCTGCAGGCCGAGCCGGTCACCGAAGAGAACATCCCTCGCGGCTTTGCGGGCGACTGGATCAAGCCGGATGGACGCGCCCGGGTCCAGGTCTATCCCAAGGGCGACCCCAACGACAATGAAGTGCTGCGGCAATTCGCCCGAGCGGTTCTCACCGTCGAGCCGGCAGCGAGCGGCGGCCCGATCGCCATTCTCGAGGCCGGCCGCACCGTGACCACCGCCTTCATGCAGGCGGGGGCCACCGCCTTGATCTCGATCGCGATCATGCTCTGGATCGCGCTGCGGCGATGGAGCGATGTGCTGATGACGCTGATCCCGCTCCTCATCGCCGGCGTCTTGACGCTGGAGATTTGCGTGACGATTGGGCTCAAGCTCAATTTCGCCAATATCATCGCGTTGCCGCTGCTGCTGGGGGTCGGGGTGGCGTTCAAGATCTACTACATGATGGCGTGGCGCGCTGGCCAGACCGGCCTCCTGCAATCAAGCCTCACCCGCGCCGTCATCTACAGCGCGATGACCACCGCGACCGCCTTCGCCAGCCTGTGGCTGTCGAGCCATCCGGGCACATCCAGCATGGGCAAGCTCTTGGTCCTGACGTTGATCTGCACGCTGGCGGCGGCGGTGCTGTTCCAACCCATCCTGATGGGTCCGCCACGCGACGTCGAGCGCGGATGAGGCGCTCGAATCTGCAGGGCGCCCCGCCCTTCTCCTGTCGGGCGACGATGCCCGGCAGAGCGGCCTCAATGGCTGAGAACGTCGCGGACGACCACGGCCTCGTTGTGCAATTCATCACGGGCGAGGGTGACCGGACCCGTTTTGGCCATCGCCCGGAGCTCGCCGAGCAACGCGGCCTGATGCGCGAGCTGCTCCTTGTATCTGCGCCGGAACTCAGTCCATCGAGCCGGATCATGGCCGAACCATCGACGCAACTCGGTACTCGGCGCCAAATCCTTGAGCCAGCGGTCGATGCCCGCTTCCGATTTGCGCAGACCGCGCGGCCAAAGTCGATCAACGAGCACACGCACGCCGTCTTGGCGTGACGGCGGCAGGTAAGCGCGCTTGAGCTCAATCCTCCAATGCTCTTTTGTCATCATCTCACCCACCGGTAACAAGACCCCGGCTTTCGGCATCCCGCTCCCCGTAGTGGCCGGGACCGGCCGGCGGATCCGCGTGCAGCCGCGGGCCTTACGCCTGCAGCAGCCGGCGCAATCCGGCGACCGGGCCGAAGCGATCGAGATTGCCGATCGCGGCGATGAGCTCCTTGGCCCTGCCCTCGCCGATGATCGGCATCATCAGATCGAGCGCCTTGGCATCCACCTCGCTCTGGTCCATGGGGTTTCCGGGCGTGCCGCGCACCTCGTAGGTGCGATGGCTGAGCGAACGGCCGTCCGCGGTCTCGATCTTGACGATCGCCTGGCGGGCCGGCACCGCCGTGACCAGCTCCTGGTTCGGCACCGCCTCGACCAGCTTGCGGATGGCCAGCACCTTGGGATCGCTCATGCGGGCAAAATCATGCACGCTGTCGAAGCCGGCACCGCCGTCCACGATCATGAGGGCGACCAGATGCTGTAGGCAGATATCCGGAATGGTCTTGTTGTCGACGATGTGAAGCCGGTCGGCCGGCATGTCGACCACGATGCGCTTGACCTGGCCGGCCCGCACCGCAGGATCCTTCAACAGCTCGGCCATGCAATCGAGCACCGACTGAAGCGGCGAGCCGACGCACCATTTCTTGATCGACGTCTCGATGATCTCGTAGTGCTTGCCGAGATCGGCGATGAGCTCCTCGGGCTTGGGCTTGGGACCGCCGAGCGCGGTGAACATGTTCTTCTCGCCGCTGAGCGGATCATCGACGCCGGTCATGCCCGAGCCGACCATGGTGGCGGCGGTGACGCCGTTGCGCGCCCCCATGCCGCCGAAATCGAACGCCTTCTCGACATGCTCGCGGTCGCGCTCCCAATAGGGCACGCCGGAGCCCTGCTGGGCCGCGAACGAGATCGCGTGGCGCACCTGCACCGGATTGAGTCGCAGCATGGCGGCGGCCGTGGCGGCAGCTCCGAATGTGGTCGCAAGCGTATGGGTGCTGTGGGCCTCGGTATAGAGCGCCCCGAAGCCGAGCGAATAGATCACCCGCGCCCCGATGTCATAGCCGAGCGCGACCGCGTGCAGGAGATCGTTGCCGCTGCGGCCGGCAGATTCAGCGGTCGCCAGCGCCGCCGGCACGATGCCGCAGCCCGGATGAAAGCGGCCCTTGAGATGGGAATCGTCGGTCTCGTCTCCATGGGCCGCCATGCCGTTGGCGAGCGCCGCATTGACGGTCGAGGTCAAGATGCCGGTGCCCACCACGGTCGCCTGCGGCTTGCCGCCCAGGCCATCAACGTAACGGGCAGCCGCGAGCCCGGCCTTGAGGCGCGAGCCGGATATCATGGCCGCGACGGTGTCGAGCACATGCATCTTGGTCTTGGCGACGACCGGCGGCGGCAACTGGTGATCAAGCGCTCCGGAAATGTAGTCCGCCAGCGCCACCGTGACGGGCAACAGCGGCGCGTCCTTGACGGCCTCCTCGAAGCTCTCCGCGCTGGCCTTCGGCATGGCCGAGGGCGCACTCTGCGCCAAGGCGCGCGCGACCGGCAGTGCATTCGCCAACAGCGCCGCCCCACTCACGTTCATGAGCCAACGTCGGGTGTGATCGGGTGCATCACTCATGGGGGTCTCCTCGGGTTTATTGGCTATCGGGTTGTTGGTATAGGCATGCGTTCAAGCAGAGGCGAAGGCCTTGCCAATCATATCCCGAACCGACCAGCCCTGTCGCGGCCGTTTCGCCGACTTCGAGGCGTGCGCGATGCGAGCCGGCGCGCACGGCTATGATGGGTTGACCTCATGAGGGCGTTTACACTCGCCTTCGAGCGTTTGAAGAAATCGAATAAGCGCGGCAACTATCCCGGTCCGCTCATTCCCGCGGTCTACTTCTCCCGCAATGCCTCCGAGGCGACCTTTGCGAGCGGTGAGCTGGCTACATTCAGGGCTTGCTTGATGGCAAAAAATTTCGACGGATGACCTATGCGCTCGATCGTGCGTCGCGAGCTGCCGTGCTTGACAGGTTGTTTGACCAGTCGATTTCGTTAGAAGAGAACGAAGCCGACGAAAGCTAAGCCGCATCGTCTCGCGCGCAAGTTCGTACGGTCAGTTAAGGACGGCGATCGGGCGCCTTTTTTGCATTTCAGATCATGGGTGACCTGAGGGTGGATATGCGCTGGGCTGACGACCAACCACATGCGCTTGCTGGTAGCGTTGCGTGGCGCGGGTACTCCGCCGCGAGCCGCCAACCATGCCGGGATGGAATCCAAGTGTGGAGGATATGCGCGTCGCAGATCCAGGTCGCTGGCGTGGCTTTGATACCGCGCCAGCGGCACGGGTTTCGGCGATCAGCGGAAGCCGAGCTACCTCGCTTGACTCGACCGCACAAATCAGTGCATTCGGGAAATTGAAACTGGCGATTTGCGCCCGGCGGGGAAACCCGAGCCGAACATTTCTGCCGACTGCCGACGATAACCGCGGTTATCTGTTATTTCATTGTTATTAACAATGCGGGGCCCGCGCGGCTCGCCTGTAGATGGGTTGAGCGGCAGCAAAACCCATCACTCCTCGGTCAACAATTGCACAGGCGCTCGTGGCAATGCGTCCCGCTGACTCTAGGTTTGGAAAGGTGATGGGTTTCGCAAGAGCTCAACCCATCCTACAGCCGTGGGTGGAGCATCGCCGCGGCCGATGCCAAAATCGTGTTGCGTCTGTCAGTTCCCCGTCTTCTTGAAATAGCGCAGATCCGGCGGCGGCTGGTCCTTGCGGGTGGGCATGAGGTTGTCGTCGCCGCCGCGGTAGTACGTCTCCTTGCCGATCTTGATCAGCTCCTGATCGCCGGAGCAGTAATACTCCTGCCAGACCAGGGAGGGATCGCGGCGGTAGGATTTGAGCACCGTCCAGGGCCGCGTATAAGCATGGTCGATCAGGGTGATCTCGTCGCGCAGCAGCTTGGGATCGCTCTGGTCGAAATAGATGCGCTCCTTGACGATGGATTGATTGTCCGCATGCGTCGGCATGCCGGCCGGGTCGAGGGCGCGCGGTCCCCGCAGGAAGCGAGTCTCGGCCTCGAGCGTCGTGAAGTGGCCGTCGTGGTTCCGGTCGATCCAGCGGCCGATGGAATATCCCATGAAGGAGGGTTCGACGTCCTTGGGCCAGTCGCGGCCGTCGGTGTAGATGCGGCGGTGCGAATCGTGGGCGTGATCGATCCGCACATAGGTGGTCTCCGGAAGCACGATGAACTCCATGGCCTGGAAGGCCGTCATCATGGCGGGCATGCCGGGCGGCAGGCAATCGGCGCCAGTCGGCCAATTGCCCTGGCCGCCGCCGGCCTGGTCAGCGACACTCGCCTCCAGGACCTTCTGATATTCGAGCGTCAGCGGCGCCTGTTGGCCGAGCCCCCATGGCTTGGTCGGATCGAATCCCGGTTGGCCGCCGACCGGTGGGCGCACCCCGACCCATTGGCCCGAGAAGTCGGGGTACTGGGCGTCGTCAAAAGCCCACGCGGAAGTCGTCGCGGCCAGCGCCGCCGCCAGTGCGGCCGCGCGTGTCAATATGCCGAGCGCGCTTTTCTGCATGGTCTCCCCCTTGCAATCGATTCCATCCTCTGCCGCGCGCTTGTGGGGCGCGGCGTTGCGGAATGCGGATCTGTTACGACGCCGAAAAAAGAACCGGCTGAGGTGGCGTTGCCTGCCGACGGCGGACCGATGCAGCCCGTTACGCTCGGGAGATTTCGGCACGTTCCCTTCAAGGGCAGTTGGTGCGGAGGATACAGCAATTGCCAAGGACGCGGAAGGTCGGATTGCGGGCTAGTCTAGAGGCCATGCTCCAGCGCGATGTGATCGCGCGCTTGCATCGCACGCACGGATGCGGGCGCCCCACAATGCTGCGGCGCCGACACTGTCGAAGCCGCGATGGGCGCCACCGAAAAAAAGAGCCTCGGCCCGAGTTGGTATGAGGCCGAGGCTCCTTACGCACGCTGCCGTAAAATGAAAGAGCCCCGGCCCGAGTTGGTCGTTGGGCCGAGGCTCCTTCGCGCGCTGTAGTGTGATCAGTATCGGCCCGCCCGATTACCAAACTCTAAACATGCTGACCGCATCGGCGGGATAAAAGCACGCGGCGCAACGCGCTACGCGTTGATGCCGACGAATGCAGTAACCGGATACGGTCGCTTCACGCGGGAGACCAAACCGACGCCGCGCAGCCCCACCCAAACCCGCCAGTTTCACGCACTGTATTCCATAACCTCCAGCGTCTAAGCTGCCATGAGGGATGGAAACCAACAAGGAATGCCGCGTCATGCGAACGCAAGTTGCGATCATCGGGGCGGGACCGGCGGGCCTGCTGCTCGGCCAGCTTCTCTACAAGCACGGCGTCCACAACATCATCCTGGAACGGCACACCGGCGAATACGTGCTTAGCCGCATCCGCGCCGGTATCATCGAGCAAGTCGCGGTCGATCTCCTCGACGAGGCGGGCGTCGGCGCGCGCATGCACCGCGAAGGCCTCGTGCATGACGGCACGCAGATCTGCGTCGACGGGGTGCGGCATCGCATCGACTTCAAGGCGCTGACCGGCAAGACCGTCATGGTCTACGGGCAGACCGAGATCACCAAGGATCTGATGGACGGCCGCGCCGCCGCCGGCGCCCCGACCGTCTACGAGGCGCAAGATGTCGCGTTGCACGATATTCTGGGCGAACGGCCGCGCGTGACCTATCGGGCCGACGGCAAGGCGCAGGCGATCGATTGCGATTTCATCGCCGGCTGCGACGGCTTTCACGGCATCTGCCGCAAGAGCGTGCCGGACGGCGCGATCAAGAACTACGAGCGGGTCTATCCGTTCGGCTGGCTCGGTCTCCTGTGCGACACGCCGCCGGTCTCGCAGGAGCTCATCTATGTGCGTCACCCGCAGGGCTTTGCGCTCTGCTCCATGCGCTCGCCGACGCGCAGCCGCTACTACATCCAGTGCAGCCTCGCCGAGGATGTCGATGCCTGGCCGGACGAGCGCTTCTGGCATGAGCTCAAGGTCCGGCTCGACCATGAGGCGCGCAAGCGCATCGTCACCGGGCCGTCGATCGAGAAGAGCATCGCGCCGCTGCGCAGCTTCGTAGCCGAGCCCATGCGGGTGGGCCGCCTGCTGCTCGCCGGCGATGCCTCCCACATCGTCCCGCCGACGGGAGCCAAGGGTCTCAATCTGGCGGCGAGCGACGTGCGCTATCTGTCATTGGCGCTGTTGGAGCACTACGCCGAGAAGTCGACCGCGGGTCTCGATCACTATTCCGCCCGTGCGCTGGCGCGGGTATGGAAGGCCGAGCGGTTCTCCTGGTGGATGACCATGCTGCTGCATGCGTTCCCGGAAACTGTATTCGAGCAGAAGATGCACGCGGCCGAGCTCGACTACCTGTTCGCCTCGCGCGCGGCCTCGACCGCGTTCGCGGAAAACTATGTCGGCCTGCCGATTTGAATAGGCGCGTTCCGACATCCCGCCTCGAGCCCCTGCCCTGCCGTTAGATATGACTCAAGCCAAGCTCGATCCGAAGCTCGGCCGCTCCCGGTCGGCGGTGATTGCCGTGCTTGGCGCATCGCAGACGCTGGCCGTCGAGCTACTATCTGCCGGCAATCCTGGCCGATCCGATCGCGCAGGGAACCGGCGTACCGCGCACCTGGGTATTTGCCGCATTCTCGATGTCCCCGTTGATCGCCGCGCTCGTCGGTCCCTTTGTGGGCGGCGTGATCTCAATTGCGAGGACGCGATCGAGAAACTGCAACAGCTTCGCGGTCGAGGCGTGAAGCTCGCTTTCGATGATTTCGGCACCGGCTACGCCTCGCTGAGCTACCTGACGCACTTCCCGCTGACGCGCATCAAGGTCGACCGCAGCTTCGTGCAGAATATCATCGACAATGCCGAGCACGCCCCCATCGCGCGTTCGCTGATCGCCAGGGCGCACAATCGCGCGCTTGCGGTCATCGCGGAAGGCGTCGAGACGGACGCGCAAGCGGCCTTTCCGCTCAAGGAGCAGTGCGGGGAGGCGCGGGGCTTTCTCTATACCAAGCCGTTGCCGGCGGGCGAATTCGAGGACTATCTCAAGACAAGACAGATCGCCTCCGAGCCGATAGACTCAAGCAAGCACCAGCTCAATCGCGACGCACCGCCGCAACGAAGCATCGGGCACCCTAGGCGCCACAGATTTCCGAAGGTATAGGGGATTAGGCCAAGTCGGGATTTTCAGCGGGAACGTCATGATTCGTCCTCGCCGTCGATTTCTGCAGCTGGCGGGCGGCGCAGCGCTGCTCCCGGCCTTGCCGCTGATCGGAGGGCCGCCGGGCGCGTGGTCGACCGGTGCTTGGCCGACAACTGCTTGGTCGACACGTGCCTTTGCGCAATCCTACCCATCACGACCGATACGCTGGATCGTCTCGTTCGCGGCGGGTGGCGGCAACGACATCGTGGCGCGGGTCATGGGACCATTCCTGTCGGAGAAGCTGGGCCAGCAGATCATCGTCGAGGACCGCGGCGGCGCCGGCGGCAATATCGGCATGGCGGCCGTGCTCGCCGCGCCGCCCGACGGCTACACGATTGGGTACGTGGCGCCCAACAACGCCATCAACGCGACCCTCTACGACCATCTTCCCTTCGATTTCATCCGCGACAGCGCACCGGTCGCCGGCACCATGCTGCTGACCAATGTGATGGTGGTGCCTCCATCGGTGCTCGCCAAGACCGTGGCGGAATTCATCGAATATGTGAAGGCCAATCCGGGCAAGGTCTATTTCGCGTCCTCGGGTACCGGCGCCTCGCCGCATATGTCGGGCGAGTTGTTCAAGGCGATGACCGGCATCAACATGGTTCACGTGCCGTATCGCGGCGCCGGGCCGGCGATGACCGATCTGCTGCCTGGCCGTGTGCAGGTGATGTTCGACAATCTGCCGAGCTCGATCGCGCATATCAGGGCCGGCAGGCTGCGCGCGCTCGGCGTGACGGCCGCCAGGCGCTCCGACGCGTTGCCGGACGTGCCGACCATCGGCGAGACCGTGCCCGGATACGAGGTCAGTGTCTGGAACGGCATCTCGGTCCCCAAGGGCACGCCGTCCGAGATCATCGACACGCTCAACCGCGCCGTGAATGCGGTCCTGGCCGACCCGCGACTACAGGCGCGTTTCGCCGAGCTCGGCGGCGCCCCGATGCCGATGACGCCCGCCCAATTCGGCGAGCTCGTGATCGCGGAAACCGAGAAGTGGGCGAAGGTGGTCAAGCTCTCCGGCGCCAAGCCGGACTGACCGTGGGGATTTATTGCACGTCTGTTTTCCGCTGCGTTGTCGGCTGGCAGCCTTGGCCGGGACACGGCGCTTGATCCGACCTTCAGCGATTCATAAATGAGCAAGCTCGGCGGCGTTCAACTTGCGGTGCAAAACGGAGACCCGATGAAACTTCCAGGCCTCGACCATCCGATCACCATCGAGCCCAATGCCAAGCGCGTGCGCGTCATGTTCAACGGCCACGTCGTCGCCGACACGACGCACGCGCTGACCTTGCGGGAGGCGAGCCTGCGGCCCGTGCAGTACATTCCGCGCGGCGACGCCGACATGGACCTGTTCGCGCGCAGCGCGCATACGACGCATTGTCCCTACAAGGGCGATGCCGCCTATTACAACCTCACCGTCGATGGCCGCACGGCCGAGAATGTCGTTTGGACCTATGAGGGGCCCTACGCGGCCATGGCGCAGATCAAGGAGCATCTCGCCTTCTATCCGGATCGTGTCGACCTGATCGAGGAGAGCTGAGGTGGAGCAGCCAGGATCCGATGTGGAAAGCCGAGGGTGATGCCGCTAGAATTGCTGCGAACCGACACCCTGGATCGAAAGCAATGGATCTCACGCAGGCCAAAGAGAAAGAGCGCGAGATCATCTTATTGGAACACCGACGGCGATGTGCTGTGGCGGAGCAGGAGAAACATAGTGGGAACTGACTCTGGATACGCCATGACAAGATGGCCGATGATCGCCGCCGTGGCCGCTGCCGGCTGCCTGGGCGTCATGGTTGCGGGAACCCGTGCGCAGGCCGCCGAGATCGTCCTCACCAGCTCTACCGCCATGCGCGAGGCGGTGGAAGAGCTCGCCGCCATGTTCGAGCGCGCGAGCGGCAACAAGGTCACGATGAGCTTCCAATCAGGCGTCGAAACCTCCGCCAAGATCGAGGCGGGCGCCGTCGCCGATCTGGTCGTGACCACGCCGGAGGCCAGCGACGCATTGGTGAAGGACGGCAAGGTCGTGCCCGACACGCGCGTGAACTTCGTCCAGTCGGGCGTGGGCGTGGCGGTGCGCGCGGGCGCCCCCAGGCCCGACATCGGCACGCCGGAGGCTTTCAAGGAGGCGATGCTCGCCGCCAAATCGGTCGGCATCAGCAAAGGACCAAGCGGCGTCTATCTCATGAGCATCATGCAACGGCTCGGCATTGCGGACCAGGTCAAGGCCAAGGGCGTGACGCCGGAGCTCGGCCAGCGGGTCGGCAACCTGGTGGCCCGCGGCGAGGCCGAGATCGGGGTGCAGCAGATCACCGAGCTGCTGCCGATCGCCGGCGTCGATTTCCTGGGGCCGCTGCCCGACGCGCTGCAGACCAAGATCGGCTATGCGACGGCGCGCCTTGCCACCGCCAAGCAGCCGGAAGCCGCCAGCGCACTGGTGAAGTTCATGTCGTCGGAAGCCGCCCTGCCGGTCGTGAAGAAGATGGGCATGGAGCCATGGTAGCGCAGCGTCGGTAACGCCATCGCGGATCGCAACCCATGCGCATCGCCGTCATGGCGGCGGGCGCGGTCGGCGGCTATTTCGGGGCCCGGCTGGCGGCGGCCGGGCACGACGTGACCTTCATTGCCCGCGGCGCGCATCTTGACGCAATTCGCATGCACGGGCTTCGCGTTGAAAGCCCGCTCGGCAACCTCCATATCCAGAACGCGAACGCGACATCCGTTGCAGGGGAGGTCGGCGCCGTCGACATTGTACTGTTCGCGGTCAAGCTGTGGGACACCGAGGTCGCGGCCGCGGCGGCACGGCCGCTGGTCGCCGCGTCGAGCCGCATCATCACGCTCCAAAATGGGGTCGACAGCGTGGAGCGGTTGCAACCGATCCTCGGCGAGGCGCAGGTGGTCGGCGGCACCACCCATATGGCGTCGGTCATGTCGGCTCCAGGCATGATCGTCCACACCAGCCAATTCGCCCAGCTGCGATGCGGCCATGTGGATCGGCGCGGCGATCCTGCGCTCGGCGCCTTCGTGGAAAGCGCGCGCGCCGCCGGCATCGACGCCAGCCTGTCGGACGACATCAATCTCGACCGCTGGAAGAAGTTCACGTTTCTGGTCGGACTTTCGGGCGCAACCGGCACCATGCGGCTGCCGCTCGGGCCCATTCTGGCTGATCCGGACACGCGGGCGTTCTTTCTCGCGCTGATGCAGGAAGTCGTCACGGTGGGCCGCGCCAGCGGGGTGACGCTGCCGCTCGATTTCGCGCAAGACCGGCTCGTCTTCGCGGACACCACCCCGCCCGGCTTCAAAGCCTCGCTGCTGCACGATCTCGAGCACGGCAGCCGCATCGAGCTCGACTGGCTGGCCGGCAAGGGGGTGAAGCTTGGCCGCGGGCTCGCCATCCCGACGCCGGCGAATGCCGCGGTCTAT
>Ga0179587_10000596_pt1 | contig 15206 bp, 9 predicted proteins | sample CZODoug2_1_08_16_FD_185932 | JGI IMG/M metagenome (GOLD analysis project Ga0179587, IMG submission 185932) | Vadose zone soil fungal communities from Angelo Coast Range Reserve, California, USA - CZODoug2_1_08_16fungal | ecosystem: Environmental > Terrestrial > Soil > Vadose zone | place: USA...
GAAGGTATACGATTAAAGTAAACATATGAGGTTGCCTTGGACGAACGCTATTTCACCGCCAGCGAAGCCGCGGAAGCGCTGGGAGTCAGCATCTCGACGCTGTATGTGTACGTCGGCCGCAAAGGTATCCGATCGCAAAGCGTTCCCGGTTCCAAACGGCGCCGTTATTGGCGCCCGGACATCGAGCGTTTACGGAAGAACGGCAAAAGCAATCCGCAAGCTTCGGTTGATCTGAAAGTCGATAGCGAGATAACACTTTTGACCGAGGAGGACGTTTTTTATCGGGGCAGAAGCGCAATCAAGCTCGCGGAGCATGCCTCGTTCGAGACCGTTGCGTCATTGCTGTGGAATGTCGAGGAAGCCCAAGTATTTTCCGATCAGGTCCCCAACGCGCCGGCACTGTTTGCACCGCTGGACAAACTCATGTCGCAACAGCTCGACGTGGATCGCGCCATTGCGCTCTTTCCCGTTCTGGAGGCGGCGGATCCGCGGTCGTACGATTTGTCGCCCGTGGGCATGGCGCGCACCGGAGCCGAGATATTGCGCTGGCTTGCAACCTTGACTGTGCGCGCCAAGGAGCCTTGTTGTGAGCCGATCCACCTGTTCGTCGCGCGGCATTTGAAGAGGCCGCCCGAGGACGCCGAATTCATACGCCGCATGCTGGTGCTCTGCGCGGACCATGGGTTTGAACCAGGCGCGTTCGCAGTGCGGGCTGTGGCAAGCGCCGGGGTCACTCCGTGGCGCGCGGTGAGCACCGGGCTATCGGTTTCCAGCGGACGCCACGGCCGGCTCGCCGGGCACGATTCGACTTATCGATTTCTCAAGGAGATCGCCGAGAGCGCGGATCCGGAAAAACCGGTCATCGAGCGATTGCGCGACGGCGAACCGTTGACCGGGTTTGACCCTCCCGTCTATCGGCACGGCGAGCCGGTCTATCGCCGCGGCGACCCTCGAGCCCGCGCGCTGCTGCAATACTGCAGTGAAGCTCTCGCTGACGACAAAGGCTTTCGCCGGCTCAATAAAGCACTCACCTTGGTGAAGGAGGTGAGGAATCTGGAGCCCAACAATGCGCTGGTTTGCCTGTATTTGTTTCAGCGCCTGGGATTGGATCAGCACAGTACGCTGTTTCATCTAAGCCGTGCCGCCGGTTGGATTGGGCACGCGATCGAACAGCACCAGGCCGGCGAGATTCAACATCGCAGAGGGCTGTATTCAGGCCCGCTGCCGACTTAGCTGGTCTCCAAGAGTACCGTCGCCCGCAATCCCGGCGCGGCGTCCGCCAGCTCGAGGGTCGCGTCGTGTACTTTGACGATGGCGTTGGCCATGCTGAGCCCCAAGCCATTGCCGACCGTGGTACGACTCGACTCCAGGCGAAAAAAGCGCTGCAGCACCTTGCCGCGCAGACTCTCCGGAATGCCGGGGCCGTTGTCGATCACACTGACCTGCGCGCGGCGATCGATGCGCCGCGCAACGATGGAAACAGTCGAACCCCGCGGTGTGTGACGCAAGGCGTTTTCAAGGAGATTGGCGAACAATTGCATCAACAATTCGCGCTCACCGTTCACGTGCAACGACGGTTCGATGGCTTCAATCAACAATTGGCCGTTCTCTTCCGCCATTGGCCGATACAGCTCCGCGGTCGTGCCCAGCAATTCACTCAATGGGACCACCTTGAACCCAATGCGCCGGTTGCCGCTTTCTATTTGAGCTATGCGCAGCAAAGCGCTGAATATCGAGAGTATCGAGTCGATCTCAACAACCGCGCTCGCGAGCGTGAGGCGCGCTGCGGCCGAGTCTTCATCCGGCCGGACCGCGAGTTCGAGCCGCTGCCGTAGTCGTGTCAATGGCGTGCGCAGATCGTGCGCAATATCAGTGGTCACCTGGCGCAGGTCATTCATCAATGCCGCGATTCGATCCAGCATCGCGTTGATGCTGCCCGCCAGGTGATCCAATTCGTCGCCGGCGCGCGTTACCGGCAGTCGTTGCTGCAAATCTTCGCCAATGATACTGCGGCTGGTCATGCTGATCGTTTCAATTCTGTGCATCAATCGCCCGCTCATGATCAAGCCGCCTGCCAATGCCAGAACAATTGAAGCGGCCAAGCCCCAGGCGAAGGTGCCGACAACCATTTCCTCCATCTCGAGAAGTTGATGCGTGCTCCAGCCCACAAAGAGGTATGCCCCCGGCAGAATGACCCCGCGTCCGCGGATGGCGGACAGTACTGAATTTCCCGCCTTTGTGGTTTCTCCCCACTCGCGGATGCCTGGCTGAGGATCAACGGCCGGTAAATTACCCGCCTGCGCCAGGCCCTTGGAATCCTGCAGCAAATAGTAAAAGCCCGATGGATGCTGCGCGAGCCCCTGGACCATTTGTCGAATGGCATCAATGTCCCTGCCCGGCGAGACGGCAAGAATCTCCTCGACTTCGTTGTTGACGCTGTCATCGATTTGATGCCGCATGAACCGGGTCGTGGATATGAAAATCACGCCCAAAAGAATTACAAACGTGATGCCGGTCATCGTCGCATACATGAGTGCGAGACGAAAACTCGAGGTGCGAAATACTCTATATCGGAACACGAAGTGTATAGCCGGTACCGCGCAGGGTGTGAATCAACGGGATCGACTTGCCGCGATCGATCTTGCTTCGCAAGCGGCTGATGTGCGTTTCCACCACCGTGGTATTCGGCTCGAAATGAACATCCCAGACGTTCTCCAGCAACATGGTGCGCGTCACCGTCTGCTCGGCGTGTTTCATCAAGTATTCGAGCAAGCGAAACTCGCGCGGCAGCAACTCGATTGGGGCGCCGCCACGAACGACCGTGCGCGCGAGCAGGTCAATTTCAAGATCGGCGATCTTTAGATTCGTCTCGACAGCAAGTCGAGGGCTTCTGCGCCCCAGCGCGGCCACACGTGCCAGCAGTTCCGCAAAGGAAAACGGTTTCACCAAATAGTCATCGGCACCGGCATTCAGTCCGTGCACCCGGTCATCGACGCCGCCCAATGTCGTTAGAAATAGTACGGGAGTAATTCTGCCCGCGCCACGCAGCGCCTGCACCATGCTCAATCCATCCATTTCCGGCAGCATACGATCGACGATGAGTAGATCCCAGTCTTCCGAGCCGGCCAGACGCAATCCTTCTCGACCATCGCGAGCAGTTGAAATGTTGTGGCCGTCTTCCGACAAGCCGCGCGAGATGTAGTAGGCCGTCTCGGCATCATCTTCGACAAGCAAGATTCTCATGGCTCATTCCCGCTCGCACATCGCGGGGTCGCCGCGAGCTGATGGCGCAATTGTAGCCCCTAGGCGCTTTGCGGCAAGCGAACGTACCGTTTGGCGAGTGCCGGCAGGACCAACAGATTCAGCAATGTCGAGGAAAGCAGTCCGCCCAGTACCGTCACTGCCATCGGACCTTCAATCTCCTGCCCCGGGCGATTGAGGCCGAAGGCCAGGGGCGCGAGTCCCAGCGCCGTCACCGCCGCGGTCATCAAAATGGGCACCAGACGCTCATTCGCGCCACGAACCACGAGATCAACATTCCACGCCGCGCCTTCGACTTCGACCAGATGCTCGTAGTGGGCCAACTGCAGGATGGCATTGCGCGCGCTGACGCCGAATACAGCCACCAAGCCAACCGCGGTACCGAGGGAAATACCCAAGCCGGTTACCGCGATTGCGAAGACGCTGCCGATCAAGCTGAATGGAAGGTTGGCCAATACCAGCCAACTGTTGGCGCGCCAATGAAACGACATGAATAAAATCATGACAATCAGCGCCAACGCCAGCCCCGAGTACAGCATGAGCTCGTTGCGCGTCTTGAGTTCCGCTTCGGCGGCGCCCGTGAACTGCAGAAAAACCCCCACGGGAAGAGCCACGGACTTCGAAATGGCATCCTGCGCCTGCTGAACGATGCTCTGCAGCGAGCCTGCGCCGACGTTGAAGGTGACGGCGACGAGCCGTTGTCCGCCGTCGTGTTCGATGCTGTATCGATCTTGAGTGACTTCAACATTGGCGACCTGAGACAGCGGGACGGGCCCCAAGGGCGCTGCAATCATCAATTTTTCGAGCTGTGCGGGCTGATGCCGCAGTTGATCGGGCAGCAAGACCACCACATCCACAGTACGCGTACCTTGAAAGGTCTGGCCTGCTTTTGTGCCCGCGTAGGCAGTCTCGATGGTGTCGAGAACGTCCTGGACTTTGAGTCCGGTGGCCGCCAAGGCCTGAGGAATGAGGTGAATCGAGATGGCAGGCGTGCCGCTCTGGCGCTTGAATTGCAGGTCGACAATGCCTTTGACGTTGGCGAGAGCCGCAACGACCTTGCCGGCACTTTTGTCGAGAACATCCAAGTCGTCGCCGAATATTTTGATTACGGCTTGGGCATTCACACCACTCAAGCTTTCGCTAATTCGATCGCCTAGGAACGTGACTACCTCGCTCTGCACCCCAGGATAATGTTCAAGGATCCCCCGCAGTTCCTCTTGGGCCACACTTTGATCCACTGTGGCGTCCGGTTTGAGCTCGACATGAAACTCGCTGCGGTGCGGACCCCATGTGTCCTCGCCCAATTCGGCGCGACCAACCTGCTGCTCGATGCTCTGAACGTATGGCAAGGCAAGGACCTCCTTGCTGATGCGCTCGCCTAGCTTAAGCATTTCATCGAGCGACGTACCGGGGATTGAGCTCGACACCTGCAAGACGAAATGCCCTTCGCGAAAATCGGGCATGAACGTGCCGCCCAGGAAGGGCAGCGCAGCGCCGGCGGCGATGACCAAAATGACGAGGACGATCCAGGTTGCTTTCATATGCGCACCGACGCCATGTACCGCGGCGCTCTGCCAGGCTTTGAGCCGTGTCAGCCAACGCGCTTCCGGACGCGCATCGTGCTGTCTCAGCAGGAGCGCGCACATTGCAGGCGTGGACGTCATGGCAACGATAAGCGATGCCACCACCGCGAAAATGAAGGCGAGGGCCAACGGTCCGACGAAGTGACCTTGAACGCTCGAAGTAAATAACTCCGGCAAAAATACGGCAATGACCACTGCGGTTGCGTAGATGACGGGACCGCGCACTTCGAGCGAAGCCTCCAGGACGATATCGAGCCGCGCCTTGGGTGTTGCCAGGCGCGCATTTTCCCGCAGCCGGCGCAGTATGTTTTCGATGCCGATGATGGCATCGTCCACCAAGACGCCGAGTGCCACTGCAAAACCGCCGAGCGTCATGGTATTGAGCGTCAATCCCATATGCCGCAGGACCGCCACCGCGGCCAGCAGCGACAGCGGAATGGCGGTGAACGCGATCAAGGCCGCGCGAAAATCCCGCAAAAATAGGTACAGGACCGCGAGGATCAATACCGCGGCGATGAGCAGTGACTCCCTCAAGTCCTTGAGCGCGCGCTCGATGAAATTGGCGGGTCGATGCAAGCCCCTGTATAGCGTAATACCCTGCTTTTTCAGCGCCGGCTCAAGATCGTTCAATGCCTTTTCGACGGCCAAGGTTGTGGACAACGTATTGGCGCCGTACTGACTGGACAGCGAAATCATGACTCCGTGCCTGTCCATGACCAAGGCATCGCCGAAAAGCAACGCCGGCGCCAGTTTTATTTCCGCGATGTCACGCAGGAGCACGGGGACGTCGGAGCGAACCGCAACGACCGCTTGACCGAGCGCCTTGATGTCAGGCCCTGGTATCGGCGATTTGAGCAGAACGCGTTGGGCCGCCAGGTCGATGAAGCCGGCGCCGCGCAACGGTAGCGCTGCCTTCGCCGCATCAGCCACCTCCGTCAAGGACAGATTGAATCTTGATAGCTTGCGGGTGTCCGGCAAAACTTGAATTTGACGAACCTCGCCGCCGAATACATTGACGCGGGCCACGCCGGGCACCGCCAGCAGCCGCGGCTTGATGATCCAGTCAGCGTTGTCCCGCAGGGTAAAGGCATCGACTTTGTCGGACACGAGACCTATCTTCTCCAGGTCCATCGTGCTCGAGACCAAGGGTGACAATTTCGGCGTGGCGACACCGGCAGGCAATGTGCTGCCCAGTTCCGACAGCCGCTCCGAGATTCCCTGCCGCGCCACGTGCACGTCGATGCCATCGGCAAAGGTGATGGTCACTACGGATAGACCTGGGATCGACTCGGAGCGCAAGGTCGCAAGTCCGGCGGATCCATTCACGGCATTTTCGACCTGCTTTGTAACCAGCTCTTCTACTTGTTGAGGCGCGAAACCGGGCGCCTCGGTCTGAATGTCAACCTGCGAAGGCACGAACTCCGGAAATACGTCCAGCGGAGCTTGCAACGCGCCCAAGGTTCCGACGATGAAAGCCAGGAGCGTCAGCGCGCTAATCGCGCCGTAGTGACGCACGCAAAGCGCAACGAGTGCTCTCATCATCGCTATTCAGCAGCCGTGCTTGGATTCATCTCGCGCGCCAGCAGTTGACCTGCCGAGGCGGTTACAATTTTGTCGCCCGCGGAGATGCCCTCTTTCACGAAGTATCCATCCGCCGTCGGCATGCCGGTGTCGACTTCGGTCCGCACAAAGACGCCGGGCTTTTCTTCCACGTAGCACCAGTACTTGCCGTTGCTGATGATGACTGCCGCGGCCGGGATTTCCACGCCGGACTGCGCTTCGCCTACCCGGGCCCACGCGAGCAGGCGTTCGCCCTCGCCGGCATCGCCTCCCTTCAGCAGGGCGAAGAAACTCTTTCCGGGGATGCTGGCGTCCGCCGGTGCACTCCACACGGACCGTGATTCCCAGCTCTTGCCGCCGGGGGCGGCGTTGATGTGTGCCAAGCGCAGCGTGGACGGATCCGAATCACCGAGCGCGCCGAGCGGAAAAGTCACGCGAACGAGTTTGATCTTTCCGGACGCGAGCGCCGCAAGCTCTGGGCTGCTGTCCTGATTCTTCCAAGGGGGATCCTGTCCGAACGTGAAAGACAAGCGCCGCTTCGCCAGCTCGAGAGCCGCCTGATCGACTGTCGCCTGACGCTCGGCGGCTTCTTGCGTATCGAGGGGCATGGCGCCGGAAGTTCCAGCCAGGCGTTGGCCGCGCGCGAACGCGGAACGGCTCTGACGCTCAACCGCGACGGCAGTCGTCAACTCCGCCACTGCCTGCGCCAGCGCCTCGTGAGGCATCACCGTGCCAAAACCGATCGTCTCCGGCGTGTGCGTGGTGGGCGTGGCCGCTGTTGCGACGATGCCCATCTTGACGATTTCATCGGGCTTGAGAGTGACTCCCTCCGCGGAATCTTCACCCGCGGCAGCTTTGCCCTTGGTATCCGCCGCCGGCGCATCATCCGCATCAACCTTCGCGGGTGTCTTGTGGCATGCGCTCGACAACAGCAGCGCCGCGCAACACACGGCCATCCCCACAACTTGGGTAAAACGGCGGTGCGTCGATCGAAGTATCGCATTCATCGGTGGATAATCCATGTCATTGAAGATTAGCAATGTGTTGTGTTTCTCGTTGGGTCCAACCCCCGCCGAGAGCCTTGCAAAGACCGACGAGCGCCTGCAATCGCGCGAGTTTGTAATTGACGAATTGATCGCGCGCGGCATACAACGTCCGCTGCGCTTCGAGCAGCGTCAAAAAATCGCCGGAACCGGCTTGATAGCGCAGTTTCGCGCCTTCGAATGCGCGCTCGCTCTGCTGGAGATTCTCGACTTGAAATTCGCGGGCAACATCCAAGTGATGAATCGCGGCCAGTGCATTTTCGACGTCGATGAGCGCTGCGATGATGGCGGCCCGATAAGCCGAGAGCAGCTCCAGTTCCTTGGCTTGCACTTCATCGGTCTTTGCTCGCAAGCGGCCATGATCGAAGATCGGTTGCACCAAGCTGGCGCCGAGGGCGAAAGACGGGCCCACTCCCGGAATGGTCAGTACGGTGGCCGGCAGCGCAGGATTTTGCAGCCCGGCGCCCGCGGTAAGGCTCAAGCTCGGAAACATCGCCGCGCGAGCTGCGATCAAGTCGGCGTGTCCAGCCCGCAGATTTGATTCGGCAAGCAGCACGTCCGGCCGGCGGTTCAACAGTTCGGACGGCAAGCCCGCAGTCACCAAGGGTTCGCTTAGTGAATCCAGAGGTCTGTTCTGAACGGCGAAATTTTCCGGCAGTCGCCCCAGGAGTAACGCCAACGATGCGCGAGTCTCGATCTCGGCTTGCTGCAAATCAGTGATTGCAATCTGCGCGGTGTCGTATGCGGTCTTCTGGGTCGCCAGAGCGACGGGGCTGGCGAACCCCGCGTCGAATCGAGCCTGTACCACCGTGAGCAACTGCTGCGCGGCGTCGCGGTTGGATTGCGCAATGGCCAGGCGTTCACGAAGCGCAAGCACTTGGAAATATCCGTTGGCAACGCCCGCCAGTGTGGTAAGGCCGAGAGCGTCTCGCTCCGCGCGCGACGCGCCCGCCGAAAATCCCGCGGAGTTCGCGGCGGCTCGGTTCTTTCCCCAGAAGTCCACTTCGTAGCTCGCGGTCAGCATCGCTGACCAATCGAGTTCATGGCCGCCGCCTTGCGATGAGTGCCCGGCAAGGTAATTTGCATTGCCGGCCCCATCGACGCTCGGCAGAATCGCGGAACCGGCCTGTCGGGCACGCGCATCCGCCTGCGTAACGCGGGCTCGCGCGATCGCGAGGTCCCCGTTGTTCTTGATGGCGAGGTCGACGAATGTGTTTAGTTCGTCGCTCGAAAAATCGCGGTACCACTCCTTTGCGGGCCACTGGCCGTCGTGCGCGCCGGCAGCATTTTCGAAGTCTGCCGGCAATTCGCCCGGCAGCGTGGCGGCCGATGGAACCGTGCATGCCGCGGTAAGCGCGCACATAACCATGCACGGTATGCCCAGTACTGTCCGCACTCACAGCCCCCTAAACGATGTGCTCCTTGGTCAAAAATCACGATAGCACGCCATCCCGAACCCAAGCTTTACGGTTAGTTAAACAACCCAACCGGCTGCACGCGCTGATCCAGCGACGGCGAGGCGATGGATTCAGCGTCCGAACTATCTTCGGTTGGACGGCCACGCTGACTGCCGATTGGGTTCCCGCCTGCGACGCAGTCGCTGATTACTTCATCGAGGTCTTTTCGCCGGCGCCGATGGTGCAGATCCGGCCGGCGACGCCGCAAAGCCGGCGCTCGCAGCCTCCGCCCGCATGGGCTTACTGAATTTGTATACATCGCCCGAAACCGCGTTTGGGCTCGTATCTCAGAGCAACATGCAGCAGTTCTCGACCCATAAAACGTATCTATACTAATTCCATAAAGATTGACAATTTCCGGCCTGCGCCTATACACCACCCCTCAGTCCGCAAAAAAACAGAATCGAAGAATCGCAATTACGAGGGCGTCGATGATCAAACATCCATCATGGGCAGCGGGCGCAGCGCTCATTTGTTCAACGATCGGTGGTATCGCATTTGCTGCGGAGGAGAACAGTGCCGCGGGCGGCCTCGCGGAAATCATCGTTACTGCGACAAGACGGCCTACCTATCTTGAGCAGACGCCGATTGCGATTACGGCCATCAGCGGCGCTGAAATTGATCGACAACACACTCAAGACTTCAGCAATATCGCCATCATCTCTCCCAGCGTGGTATTTACGGCGTTGAGCCGCCAGGAAGCCTACCCGTCCATCCGCGGCACGACCGTCGGCAATGACGCGCCCGGATCGGATTTGGGTGTCTCCATTTTCATTGATGATGTTCCGACCACTGGAGTCGGTGACAACGATCCGAATCTCTTCGATTTGCAGAGCATCGAGGTGTTGCGCGGACCGCAGGGGACCCTGTTTGGGCGAAACGTCACAGGCGGTGCGATCGTCGTTCACACGCTGCCGCCCGATTTCACCCCACATGAAAAGGCCGAGCTTACCTACGGCAACTACAATTTGGTGGAAGGCCGGGGCTATGTGACAGGGCCGCTCATCGACAATACGCTGGCCGGAAAAATAACTGTCGATGTCAGGCGTCAAGACGGCATCATCAACAACAGATTTCTAAATACCACGACCGACAGCACGAAACTCTGGGCGACACGCGCTCAACTGTTATGGACACCGGGCGACGCGCTGCGAGTTCTCGGCGGCGTGGACTACAACGACGACACGTCCCCGTACAAAGTGCAGCAGATCATCGGCAATTTTCAGCCCGCAAGTTTTCCTCCGCTCTCCTACGGACCAAGCGACACCGACCAAGGGGTTGCCTCGACGGGCAATTCAAAGACCGGCGGTGGCTTTGTCCGCCTCGACTATACCGTCCCCTTCGGAACGATAACCTCGATTACCGGCTATAGGCACGCCGACTCGCGCGATTTTTTCTCCACAACGGCAGAGCCGTTCAATGAAATTCTGCAGGCCTATCATGTCGGCGCCGACCAGGTGACCGAAGAAATTCATCTCGCATCCAAGAGCGACCGGCGCCTGGGCTGGGTGGCGGGGCTTTTCTTCCTGAATTCGAACCGCGAAGGGCTCAAGGCTTACAACTTGAATGTGCAGCCCGATGTGCTCGCCGGCATTCTCGTTCCTCCGTACAGTGCGCAGCAGTTCAATGCCCACAACAACCAGCACGTGCACGCGCGCAGCTACGCGCTATTCGGCGACGCGAACTACGCGCTCACGTCCGATTGGAAGATCTCTGTGGGGGCTCGATTCACGAAAGAAGACAAGGCGGGTCACAGCGAAGTGTATGACACGAGCGGATTGTCGCCTGATCTTGCGGCCACTTACTCGCATAGCTGGAGCGCATTTAATCCAAAGGCGACGTTGTCTTTCGAGCCGAGCACAAAATTCCTGGCCTACGCCACCGTTGCCAGCGGTTTCAAGAGCGGTGGATTCGACACCAGCGCAACCACCAATCAAGGTTTGGCGACCCCGTTTCAACCTGAAAAGGTCTTGAGTTACGAACTCGGCGTCAAGCTCACAGCCCTCGACGATCGCCTCGTCGTCAATGCATCTGCTTATTACGCAAAATATAAAGAGTTGCAGGTACAGGAATTCGAGAACCTGCAATACATCACGGCAAATGCCGGTGTGGCGAATATTCCGGGCTTCGAATTGGAAGGCACGTTCAATGTGCTGTCATGGCTCACGCTGATGGGGAACTACAGCTATATGAATGCGAAATACACCCGGTACATTCAAGGCGATGGTTCAGTATTCACAGGCAACCAAATACCTTTTGACGTCAAGTATCACTACACGGCCGGCGCCGACGTCCATTTCGTAGCACCGCAACTCGGCGGCGGTGAAATTCGGATCGGCGGCGATGTTTCCTATCAGGGGAAAAAGTACTTCGAGAATGAAAACAACGACTATTCGTTCATCACCAACAACACCCGCATTACTGGTTTGGTGAATCTGCATGCCAACTGGACGTCGGCGGATGGCGCGTGGGCGGTTTCGCTGTGGGCCAATAACGTCAATAACAAGCGCTATATCATCAACGCCACGGACTTGACGGCCTTTTACGCCACCATTCCGGAATTCATCGCGACCGATGCCGATGGAAACAAGGTAAACAAGATGTACGTCGGCGACTGGAATGCGCCAAGAATGTTCGGCGTGTCATTTACCTACAAGCACTAGCCGGAATCAGCACGCCCATGGCCGAGTTCGTCCTCCGACACAAACTATTGGTCGTGCTGGCATGGCTGGCGCTGTCCGCCATCAGTATTGCTACGATCGGAAAACTGGGCCCGCGCCTGGACTACAAATATACGACCCCCGGGCAGCCGGGCTATGAAGCGAACCTGAAAATCACGGAGCGCTTTGGCCTGGACGCTGAATTTGAAGCGACATTGCCGATCTTGCGCTTGCCGTCTGGGACAACCATGGACTCGCCTGAGGCACGCTCATTGGCGGCAAAGACTTTTGCCGCCGCCTATGACGCGGGTCCCCTCGCGGTCGCGGACTTCGCTACCACCGGAGATCCCTTGTTCATCATTGATCAGGGCCGCGCGACATGGGCTCTGATCAGTATTCCCAATCCGGACTACGGTCCCGGCGCTGGAATTGAGGGTCGCATGCCGCGAGTTTTACAAAAGGCGACCCCGCCTGGATACACGCTGACGATCACGGGCTTCGCGCAATTGCTGTCCAATGCGGGCCCGAACAGGGCCAACATGCTGCAGGGAATGATGATTGGCGCCGGCCTGGCGTTTCTGGCCTTGTTCTTGGTTTACGGCTCGCCGATTGCCGTTCTTCCGATTGTGATGGCGATTCCCGCCATATGCGTCACGTTCCTGTGTGTACAAGGCTTAACGCATGTCGCCGGCGTCAGTTATTTTGTCGAATATATGGTGGTGTTGCTGAGTCTGGGCATGTCGATCGATTTCTCGCTGATCGTGGTCGTGCGTTGGCGCGAGGAACGGCTAAAAGGCCTGGACAATGAACCTGCGGTGGTTTCAGCATTGAAGAGCGCGGGACGCGCAGTGGCGCTGAGCGGTATTACAGCAGCAGTGGGCCTTTTGTCTTTGACCATACTCCCGGTTCCTTTTCTGAGAAGCGTGGGCTACGGAGGAATGCTCATTCCGTTCATCGCCGTCTGCGTCGCGGTTACGCTGCTTCCGGTGTGTCTGGCGGTCGTGGGCCCGGCACTCGATCGATTCAGCTTATGGCCCCGTGCGGCGACCACCTACAGCCGAGCGTGGGAGCGATGGGCGAGATTTGTTCTGCGCCATCAATGGAAGGCAGCGTGCATCGGCGTTTTCATCATTGCCATTACAACCTATCCCGCGTTCTCCATGAAAACAGGATTCCCATTGATTGGATCGCTGTCGCAGGTGGGGCCTGCCGCGGAGGCGTTCCATGAGTTGGAACAAAACGGAATTCCCAGTGCAATCGATCTGCCCATCCAGATCATGACGCACGGCGGAGCTCCGGGTTTGAATGCCGCCACGGCGCTTGCGAAGAGTACACCGGGTGTCTGCGCGGTTATTTCACCGGATATCCCCTCCTATCGCCGTGGAGAAGACGCATTGTTGACAGTCATTCCCAACGCCGAGGGAAGCCTCGCAGAAGGCAAGGCAATTGTGTCTCGCTTGCGAGAACGGCTGGCGAATCTGCCGGGCGGTCCTGCGGACATCGCCGGCGCGACGGCCGGAGACATGGCATTCACCAATGCCGTATATGGATCCTTTCCGCTGCTTTTAACGGTCGTCAGTCTTGTGACGTTGGTCATTCTCGTGTTCGCGCTTCGTTCGGTTGTGCTGCCGATCAAAGCAGTCGTGCTCAATGTCGTGTCGCTCGGTTCGGCCTTTGGTTTCATGGTCTTTTTCTGGCAACAAGGTCATGGATCCGAGCTGATATACGGCATGCCCGCAACCGATGCCATCCGAGCGTGGATTCCCACCGTCGTGTTCGCGTCGCTGTTTGGTCTTTCAATGGATTACGAGGTCTTCGTTTTATCGCGCATACGCGAGGAATATGATCGCAGCGGATCGACCCAAGAGGCGATCGTTGCCGGTATGGCGCGCACCGGGCGGTTGGTGACCTGTGCCGCCCTCATACTCATGATTACTTTTCTGTCGCTCAGCATCGATCCGAATCAGATCGTCAAAATCAGCTCGACCACCCTTGCTGTCGGCGTTGTGACGGATGCCATCGTCATACGTTCCTTATTGGTTCCGGCGCTTGTTTCGCTCATGGGCCGTTGGAATTGGTGGTTCCCCTCAAACTGGCTCAGATTTCTGCCGGCCCGAGCGCCGCTCCATTGAGTGAGACCCTGTGACTGCGAACTCAGCGTTGCTCATTTCGGCCCGCATCGACCGGTTGCCGCCGTCGCGTCCGCTGTGGTCTTGGATCGCGCGAATTTCATTTGGCGCCTTCTTTGAGATCTATGAAACCGCGCTGACGAGCTTGTTGGCGCCGTTGCTGGTTCATGTCGGCATCTTTCACAAGGATCGCAGCGGCTTGTTTGGACTGCCGGATCTGGCAACTTTCGGTTTCGTTACCTTTTTCGGTCTATTTGCCGGAGCGGTTCTCTTCTCCGCGATCGCCGATAGGCTGGGTCGCCGCCCAATTTTTACGTACTCGTTGGTTTGGTATGCGCTCGCCACGCTCATCATGGGATTTCAGGTGGATGCGCCGTCGATTTGCCTGTGGCGGTTCATCGCCGCGATAGGCGTTGGAGCGGAGATTATCGCGGTCGACTCGTACATCTCAGAGATGATGCCAAAGACCATGCGCGGTCGCGCCTTCGCGATCAGCAAAGCCATCCAATATTGCGCGGTGCCGCTCGCCGCAATCCTTGCCACGGTCCTCGCGCGCCGGACGGTCCTGGGATTGGATGGCTGGCGCGTCATGTTGCTGGTGCCGACCATCGGCGCAATTTTCATTTGGTGGGTGCGCCGCGGACTGCCGGAATCGCCGCGGTGGCTGGCTGAGCACGGTCGTGAACAAGAAGCACAGGCGATTTTGAGCGATGTTGAGGCACGGATAAGTCAAAGAATCCAAGGATCGCTGCCGCCGGTCGAACCCATAGAAGCTGTATCCACGCCGGGTCAAAGAGGATATCTCGATCTGTTTCGCGGGCAGCTACTTCAGAGGACTTTGATGCTGGTGATAGTCAGCTGCGCGACGACGGTTGCCTTCTTCGGATTCAGCAATTGGTTGCCCACGCTGCTCGAGGCGCGCGGCGTCGGGGTGTCCAAGAGCCTGGGCTATACGGCCATCGTCGGGCTCTCCTATCCCCTGGCGCCCTTTCTTTTCAGCTTCTTTGCCGACAGGGTAGAACGGAAATGGCAAGTACTCATCGGTGCCGGAGTGACCGCCGCAGCCGGGCTTCTGTTCGTCGCACAAACCGCTGTTGTCGGTTGGATAGTCTGCAGCTTGGTGATTACGTTGGGGAATAATCTGACTTCCTACGGCACGCACACCTATCGTAGCGAACTCTTTCCAACCAGCCTGCGCGCGCGTGGCATAGGCTTCGTCTATTCGATCGACCGATTGACCGCGGCATTCAACAGCTACCTCATCGGCTTCATTCTGGTGCAAGCGGGCGTTTCCGGCGTCCTGGTATTCATTGCGGGTGCGTCCGCAGTCGCCATGCTGGTGGTTGCGTTGTTCGGACCTTTGACCCTTGGACTGGCTACCGAGGCGATCCGCAATCGCAGACCTGAACGGGCCGTGATGAGGATAGGGGGCTAGAAGATGACGCAACAAGAGACTCCCCAGAGTGAGATCATCGTTCTCGTGCCGACTGGCATGCTGGGCGGCGGATTCAAA
>Ga0179587_10000598_pt1 | contig 15191 bp, 12 predicted proteins | sample CZODoug2_1_08_16_FD_185932 | JGI IMG/M metagenome (GOLD analysis project Ga0179587, IMG submission 185932) | Vadose zone soil fungal communities from Angelo Coast Range Reserve, California, USA - CZODoug2_1_08_16fungal | ecosystem: Environmental > Terrestrial > Soil > Vadose zone | place: USA...
GAACTTACAACACAAGTCCCAGTAATTCAGAAAATTTATGTGATATTCTCCCAGAAAATGCGCCTTCGGATTCGAAGGCGGAAATTGATGTGCCAAACGCATCTTTGATTGATGAAGAATCCCGGGCGGCGGCTCCCACCCTGACAATACTCATGTGCCAAGAGCTGAATTCCAACTTTTCAGGCGGACCATTTCAGGTCACGTCGCCCGCCCGCGGCGGCGGCTGCGCGCCGGTCGAGGTCTCCGGCGGAACGGCCCGCGCGCGCCGCCACGCGACACCGACAAGGATCACGATGATGGCCCCCAGCACCCCGAAAGCCAGATCCGCCATATCCAGGCTCAGCCGATACGCGAATTGCCGTGTCGCTCCCCAGATTTCGGAATTCACCTCGACGTTCACCCGGGCCGAGGCACTCAGGCGTGAGCCAATCACCGGATCGCTGACGAACAATCCTCCGGCAACCCAGCCGAGCACGGCCCCGCCGGCCCAAACAATAATCGGAAAGCGCTCCAGCAGCGCCAAGACGATCGCGCTCCCGGCAAACACGATCGGAATGCTGATCGCAAGGCCGAGCCCAAGAAGCACATATCGGCCGTTGGCCAGGGCGGCGACCGCGACTGCGTTGTCGAGACCCATGACGATGTCGGCGACCACGACGATCCGCACCGCCCGCCACAAGCTTTCCGCCTGCGGGGTATCGGCGGCATCGTGCTCATCCGAACCGACCAGCTTGATGGCGATCCAGATCAAGGCGCAGGCGCTGGCCAGCCGCAGATACGGCAGACTGATCAGAACCGACACCGTGATGGTGAACACGATGAGCAGCGCCGCCGCCACGCCGGCGCCGATGATCATGCCCCGGCGCCGCTGGCGCACCGGCAAGCCCCGGCAGGCCATGGCGATCACGACCGCGTTGTCGCCGGACAGAATGATATCGATCCAGATGATCTGGACGACGGCGACCCAGAATTGCGGCTGAGAAAGTTGGGCCAACATGCTCGACACGTCGCCCCTGCGGTTCTGGCTGCTGCGCAGCTTGGCTGCTGCGCAGCTTGGCGGGCCCCTCCGGCTCGGAAGCCACCGGCAGCAATCATCTTGATGGACCGCAGCCCCCAGGCAAGTGACGCCCACCGGTTGCCCGAGCGCGGCGGCGGATCCGGACCTCAGCCAACGATCTCGTTGCCGGAGAAGAACTGGGTGATCTCCTGGGCTGCGGTATCCGGCGCATCCGAGCCGTGCACCGAATTCTCGCCGATGGAGCGGGCGTGAACTTTGCGGATGGTGCCGGGGGCCGCCTTGGCCGGATCGGTCGCCCCCATGACGTCTCGATATTTTGCGATCGCATTCTCGCCTTCGAGAATCTGCACGACGACCGGGCCTGAAATCATGAAATCAACGAGCTCGCCGAAGAACGGCCGCTGACGGTGCACCGCATAGAATGTTTCCGCCTGCTCGCGCGTGATGCGCAACCGCTTCTGTGCCACGATGCGCAGGCCGGCTTGCTCGATCATGGCATTGATCGAGCCGGTCAGCCCGCGCGCGGTGGCATCGGGTTTGATGATCGAAAAGGTACGCTCAACCGCCATCAGGTTCATCCGTTGTTAGGATTAATTTGAAAGAGCACTGGGTCGCGGCGGCTTATAGAGCATTTCCAGGAAAAGTGGAGTCGGTTTTCCGACCGCGAACGCGGCCAGCAGGACGCGGCCAGCAGATTGAGCATTTCGAGGAGAAGTCGGGACCCCTTCGGCAACGAGCCTTTGAACCTCGAGGGCCGATGCGGCGACTGAAGTGCAGGATGTGACGAACATCACACCGCAACCAGGAGAGACTCCCATGTTCCGCAAGACCGTCCTCGCCATCGCCGCCACCGCCGTCATCGCCGCGGCATCGCTCACCCCCGCCTCCGCGCACGGCCACCACGGTCTTGGATTTGGCGGCTTCGGCCTCGGCCTGCTCGGCGCCTCGATCGCGGCCTCGACCTACGCCGCCGACCAGAGCTGCTGGCAGTACCAGATGGTTCAGACGCCCCACGGTTACTACAAGCGCGTTCTGGTCAACGTCTGCGAAGACTAGTAGAGCATGATCCCGAAAAGTTGCAGACTTTTCAGACAAGATCATGCGACCGAACAAATGCTTAGAGCGAAATCACGATTCAATCCGAAGCGATTTCGCTCTCAGTCTTCAAATCAGAGCTGTTTTTAGGCGACAGGCGTAGGCCCCGGTCTTGCAGCGCGAGCCGGGGCCCTTTCTATTGTCGCAACCATTTGCATCTGCGCCCGACATCGATGAAGATCGCGCCCCCGCGGAACGGCTATGGTCTGCAATAATCTATGCTCGTGATCGACGAACTCGCGGTGCGCGTGGCCGGCCGGCTTTTGATCGAAGGTGCCTCGGCCCATATCCCGACCGGCGCCCGGGTCGGGCTGGTGGGCCGCAACGGCGCCGGCAAAACCACCTTGTTCCGCGTCATCGCCGGCGAGATGGCGCCCGAGCACGGCCAAGTGCTGCAAACGCCGCGCGGAAGCATCGAGCGGCTCGCCCAGGAGGCGCCCGACGGTCCCGAAAGTCTCCTCGAAGTCGTGCTCAAGGCCGACCGCGAGCGCGCACAGCTTCTGGCCGAAGCGGAGCTTGCCGCCGAGCCGAACCGGATCGCCGAAATCCAGACCAGGCTCGCGGATATCGGCGCCCATTCGGCGCCCGCGCGCGCCGCCGAAATCCTTGCCGGTCTCGGCTTTTCCCATGCCGATCAGCAGCGCCCCTCCTCCGAATTCTCGGGTGGATGGCGCATGCGCCTCGCGCTCGATGCAACCTTGTTCGCAGAGCCCGATCTCCTTCTCCTTGACGAGCCGACCAACTATCTCGACCTCGAAGGCACCCTGTGGCTACAAGAGCATCTTGCGCGCTATCCGCGCACCGTCATCATCATCAGCCATGACCGCGATCTCCTGGACCACGCGGTCAACTGGATCTTGCACCTCGATGGCGGCAAGCTCACGCTCTTCCGCGGTGGCTATACGGCGTTCGAACGCCAACGTCGGGAGCGACAGGCGCTCGACCGCAAGCTCGCCAAGCAGCAGGAGAACCAGCGCAAGCGGCTCACCGCGTTTGTCGAGCGGTTTCGCGCCAAGGCCACCAAGGCGCGCCAGGCGCAGTCGCGGCTCAAGCTGTTGGCCAAGCTCGAGCCGACGGCGGCCGCCGTCGCCGAGGAGGTATTGCCGATCGAGTTTCCCCCGCCCGCGAAGCCGCTGTCGCCGCCGATCATCGCGCTTGACGACGTCTCGGTCGGATATGAGGTCGGCAAGCCGGTCTTGCGGCGACTCAATCTGCGCATCGACGACGACGATCGCATCGCGCTCCTGGGCGCCAACGGCAACGGGAAATCCACGCTGGTGAAGCTCCTGTCCGGTCGCTTGGCCCCGACGTCGGGGCGGATCACCCGCCCCGACAAGCTCGAGATCGCTTATTTCGCGCAGCACCAGCTCGACGAGCTTGCCCCTGAGGACAGCGCCTACGACCACCTGCGCCGTCTGCTGCCCGATCAGCCCGAAGCGAAGGTGCGCGCACGTGCCGGCGCCATCGGGTTTCCGGCCGCCAAGGCGGACACCCCGGCCGGGCGGCTCTCGGGCGGCGAGCGGGCACGGCTTCTGCTCGGGCTCGCGGCCCTCGGCGGCGCACATCTCATCGTCCTCGACGAGCCGACCAATCATCTCGACATCGACAGCCGCGCGGCTCTCATCAGCGGCATCAACACCTATCCGGGCGCCGTGATCCTGGTGTCGCACGACCGGTATCTCATCGAGGCCTGTGCGGATCGGCTATGGCTCGTGGCCGGGGGTCAAGTGGCTCCCTTCGAGGGCGATCTCGACGAATATCGTGACCTGGTTCTGGCCGAGCGCGGCAATGCCCCCAACCCCAACTCTCCCCCGCTGGCGGGAGACGGAAAGGGTGGCGGCGACCGCAAGGGCGCGGACGCGCCACGCGGCCGAGTCGAGATCAGGCGCGCCGCCGCCGAGAAGCGCATCGAGCTCGCTCCCTTGCGCCGACGCATTGCCGAAGCCGAGTCAGCGCTCAAGCGCCTCAGCCAGGAAATCGCGGTCATCGATGCGGCGCTGGCCGAGCCCGGGCTCTTTGCCCGTGATCCCGGGCGGGCGGCGGCGCTCGCCAAGGGTCGCGCCGACGCAGTCAGCGCGCTCGCCCGTGCGGAGGATGAGTGGCTCGACGCCAGCGCCGCCTTCGAATCCGCCATGAACTAATCGAACATGAACTGATCAGGCATGAACTGATCGAAAACCCGGCATCGCCGGGCACCGACTGGAGCGGTTTCACATCGGCTGGAAACAGAGACCGCCTCCATTTTTTGCTTTGTCGCATTTTCGGAGGGAAAACCGGCTTCGACCCCGATCAGGCCCGGGGGGTATGCTTTTCCTGAAAATGCTCCAATCAAGCCGATTTGGGCTTCTTGGCGGGGGTCTTTTTCGGATTGGGGGATTCGGGCGCCGGTTCCCCGGCGCGCTCGATCGCATAGAGACGCCCAGCCGCGAAGCGGTAGATGCCAGGTCTTGGACCGCTCGTATAGGTCAGGGTCACCGCACGCTCACCCCGATCCGAGGTACCGAGCTCGACATTTCCCGGCGCGCCGGCGCGTTTGACCACCTCGCACTCGGTCATCTGCAACGCGATCCCGCCTTGGGTGGGGACTGCATCCTGCCCAACGCCGGCACATTGTCCCTGTGGACCCACGAGGTCGGCGGCCGACACCGGCCGCAGCTCGGTAACTTGCGGAGCGGAGTTGACGGTCAGCGAATCGAAGCTACCCAGCTTGGGCAAGAAATTGATGTTGCCGACGTCCGATGAGCACGCCGCAACCGGCGCCGCGACAACAGCGACCGCGATCAGACGCAGCAGCACTTGGTTCGATCGGCGCACGCCCACGCTCCCATTCCTTCAGGTCTTGCCTCGCCGGGCGGTCGAGCGGCCATGGATTGTGCCGCACGGGCCCGATCGGGATCAACTGGTCATTTTGCGGCCGCATCGCGGCGAAATGACGATCGGTCAGGGACAGCGCAGCGCGCGGTTGCCGCAACCGATCCGTTCGCTATCGGTCACGCTTTGCGCTGCCAGCGGCCATTTTCATCCGGCTGCCAATAAGTGACCTCGAAGCCGCCTTGCTTGGCCTCGCTCCAGCGGGCGCGGGCGGCATCGACGGCATCCGGATCCTCGCCATCGAACAGCAGCACGATGCGGTCGTAGGCCGCGACATCCGAGGGTAGCGGCACGCCATCGAGGAGGAAGCGCACGGTCGCCCCGTTCGGATTGTCATCGTGGACGGTCAGCAGGATCGGCTGCTCGCGCGCCGCGGCCTCGTGCCACGTACCATGCGGCAGAAAGCTGTCGTCGCGGAAAGTCCACAGATGCCCGTCGAGCGCCTCGGCCCGCTCCTCCGAGGCCGCCTGCACCACGACGCGCCACCCACGCGCGAGCGACTTTTCGAGCAAGGTCGGAAGCACGCGCTCGAGCGGCTGACGTTGCAGGTGGTAGAACAAGACCTCGGTCATCGGATTCCCAAAGGCGCCCTATCCGCGCCGGCGCGCCGCCGTTCACTTCTCGTAGTAGTCGGCCACCAATCGATCCAACAGCCGCACGCCGAATCCCGAGGCCCAACTCTTGTTGATGTCGGTCTGCGGGGAACCCATGCCGGTGCCCGCAATGTCGAGATGGGCCCATGGCGTCTTGTCGACAAATCGCTGCAGCAACTGGGCCGCGGTGATCGCTCCGCCGTCGCGTCCTCCGCTGTTCTTCATGTCGGCAAACTTGGAATCGATCTTCTTGTCGTAGTCGGAACCGAGCGGCATGCGCCACAGGCGCTCGCCGGTCGCCGCGCCGGCCTTCAGCAGACGCTCCGCCAGCTTGTCGTCATTGGTGAACAGCCCGGCATGCTCGTGCCCGAGGGCAACCACGATAGCGCCCGTCAAAGTCGCCAGATCGACCATGAATTTCGGCTTGAACCGCGTGTTGACGTAATGCAGCACGTCGGCAAGCACCAGCCTGCCCTCGGCGTCGGTATTGATGATCTCGATCGTCTGGCCGGACATCGTGGTGACGATGTCGCCGGGACGTTGCGCCTTGCCGTCAGGCATGTTCTCGACGATCCCGATCGCGCCAAGCGCATTGACCCGGGCCTTGCGTTCCGCAAGCGCGTGCATGAGGCCGACCACGCAGGCGGCGCCCGCCATGTCACCCTTCATGTCCTCCATGCCGCTGGCCGGCTTGATCGAGATTCCGCCGGTATCGAAACACACGCCCTTGCCGATGAAGGCCACCGGATCGCGGTCCTTCTTGCCGCCGTTCCAGCGCATGATCACCAAGCGGCTCTCGTGTTCCGAACCTTGCCCGACGCCGAGCAGCGCGTTCATGCCGAGCTTCTTCATGGCCGCGACGTCGAGCACCTCGACCGCGACCCCGAGCTTCTTCAAATTTTCGGCACGGCGCGCGAATTCCTCGGGATGGAGCACGTTAGCGGGTTCATTGACGAGATCGCGCGCGAGTACGACCCCATTGGCCACCGCATCGCTTTGCGCGAACGCCTTCTCGACGCTCGCCGGCGCCGCGACCGCGAGCGTGACCGTCACCTCCTTGGCACGCTCATCCTCGTCCTTGCGTTTGGTCTTGTATTGGTCGAACCCGTAGGCACGCAGCCGGATACCCAGCGCCATTTCGGCCACCTGATCCGGCTTGATCGCTCCGTCGGGCAGATCGGCGATGATCGTCGCCGTGGGAGCGCTGGCGGGAATCTTGCCCATGGCGATGCCGCCCAGCTTCACCAGGTCCTGCGACTTGAAGTCCCGCGCCTTGCCCACGCCGAGCACGACCAGACGGGCGACGTCGAGGCCGGCCGGCGCCACGATTTCAAGCGCCGACCCGCTCTTGCCCTTGAAGTGGTCCGCGGCCGCGGCACGCTCCATGAGATCGCCGGTCGGCGCCAGCGCCTTGCGGGCGGCGGGTCCCAGCTTTAGCCCCTCCTCACAGAACACGACCAGAATGCCTTTGGGCGCGCTGACGAGCGAAGCAAATTCAAGCTTGAGGGCAGTAGGCATCGGAGTTCCTCTGTAGGGGAAGCAGGTCGATCGACGCTGGTGTCCGCCGCGCCGCGCCGACCGGAGACGGGTGACACAGAGACGGGTGACACAGATATGACGCGGCACGGCCCTGGTTGCAAAGCCCCAGCGCGTCGCTCTGATCACGGCTGCGACGCGGGGCTCCAGATGCGGCTCGCCTTTGTCATGATGTTTACATCATAACGCATTGATAATACTACGTAAATACGCGCACCACGCGAATTACCAAACGCCGTTGATTTTCAACCTCTGATGTCGCACAAACCTTGCCGGCAGGGTGTGCGTATCGCGTCAGAGGCGCGTGCGACGCCGACGATGTATCGGCCATGATTCAGAGATTCCGCGATGCCAACGTATTTGCGGAATTAGGTGATCGGCCGAATGAGTCAAGGCAACGCACGATGACCGATTCCGCGATGAGTGCGCCGGCGGCGAACGCTTTCAATCGTCCCGGGCTGGCGCCTCTGGCGGACGGAGCTGCGGCCGCAGTCGCGGTGTCGTTGCCATGGTCCACATCGGCGACCGGCATTCTGGTGGCGGTCTGGTTCGCTCTCCTGTTGCCGACGCTGGACCTGACAAAGCTGCGTCGGGAAATCATGACTCCTGCGGGTGGCTCGCCGCTGATCCTGGTGGCACTGGCGGCGCTCGGCATGGCGTGGGCCGATGTCGGCATCGGCCAGCGGCTCGGTGGATTCGAAGGATATCTCAAGCTCCTGTTCATTCCGTTTCTGCTCGTCCAGTTCCGCGCCTCCGCGCGCGGCCGGTGGGTCATCTACGGCTTCTTTGGCGCCGCCGCGGTGCTGCTCCTGTTGTCCTGGGCAACGGCATTGATCCCGGGCTTGCCGTGGCGCGGCAGAATGCCCGGCATCCCGGTCAAGGACTACCTTACCCAAAGCGGGATCTTTGCGTTTTGCGCGTTTGCGCTGCTCGGCTGCGCCGCGGATGCGTGGCGGTATCGGCGGCGACTCGCGCTGGGTCTGGGCGTGGTCGCCGCCGCTTTCATCGCCAACATTGCTTTCGTGGCAACCGGCCGCACCACCCTGGTGACCATCGTGGCGTTGGTGCCGCTGTTCGGCTTCCGCAAGTTGGGCTGGAAGGGAATGGCGGCGGCTATGGTGGTCGGCGGCGTGTTCGCGAGCGCGCTTTGGATGTCATCGCCCTATTTGAGACAGCGCGTCGTGCATGCTGTCGAGGAGGTGGAGCTGTATCGGACCGAACACGAGGTGACCTCTTCCGGGCTTCGGCTCGAATTCTGGAGGAGCTCGATCGATGCGATCGCCAAGGCGCCGATTGCGGGCAATGGAACCGGGTCAATCCCTGAACAGCTTCAATCCGCCAGATCGACCGAGACCGGGATCGCATCCTTCGGCACCGTCAATCCCCATAACGAGATCCTGGTGGTGGCGATCCAGCTTGGTCTGATCGGAACGGTCGCGCTCTTGGCCATGTGGGCTGCCCATCTGCTTTTGTTCCGCGGTGATGGACTGGCCTCCTGGATCGGATTGCTCGCGGTCACGCAAAACATCGTGGGCTCGCTTTTCAACTCGCATCTCAGTGATTTTACCCAGGGCTGGATCTACGTGTTCGCGGTCGGCGCTCTGGGCGGCGTGGCGCTGCAGCGAACCGCGCCGCAGCCGACCGGGAGTACAACCTGCGGAAACCCCGGCTTGGTCCCGGCACCGGAGATTCGCTAACCCCTGAAAGCTCCGACCCGAAGCCCGGGCGAATCGGCGGCTCAGGACGACCCTCTCCGGGCGGCGGCCCGCCTCTCTCCTGGCAGCGCCAGGGCGAATTCTGACGGGTTTTAGTCCGCCCGCGGCCCGGTTCCAGGGGCACTTCAGGGGAAATTAACCACGCCGGCACCGGCATCGGATGATTTAAGCTAAACCTTTGTTGTACATATGCAACAGGTCCGCCTTGGCGAGGCCACTATGTTGCGGGATCAAGCTTTTTCTGGGAGGTTGGGGGCGGTTTCACCATTGGCGGCGGTCACCGCGGGCGGAGGGGGCCTGCGCGTGCTCAATGGTTGGCCGGGATTGGGGTAGTGCGCGCGGATGGGGTCGATCGGGCGGTATATTTTCCGCACCACGTTTGGTGCCTTCCTGGTGGTGCTCGTCAGCGTGACAACGCTGATGTGGATCACGCAGGCGTTGCGCGACATCGACCTGATGACCAACGAGGGTCAGGGCATCCTGACATTCGTTGGCCTGACCGCACTGATCATTCCCCTGCTCGTCATGATCATCGCGCCCATCGCATTCATGGTGGCGATGGCCCACGTGCTCAATAAGCTCGCAACCGACTCCGAGCTTATCGTGATGAACGCCGCCGGAATGCCTCCGTGGCATCTGTTCCGGCCATTTCTTGCGGTCGCGATCGTGGTGTCGCTCATGGTCCTCGCCATCGCCGCCTATGTGTCGCCGCGGTGCTTGCGCGAGCTTGCACAATGGATCAACGAGATTCGCGCCGACCTCGTCACCCGAATCGTGCAGCCGGGCCGCTTTGTTCCGCTCGGGTCCGGGTCCTTGACGCTGCACATTCGCGAACGGCTGCCGAATGGGCAGCTCTTGGGCATTTTCATCGATGATCAGCGCGACCCGAAAGAACGGGTGACCTTCCTCGCCGAGCAAGGTGACATTCGAACCAATGCGGGTGGAGCAAGCGGCACCTTCCTGCTGCTCGCGGATGGCAGCGTGCAGCGCCAGCAGACCGGGGATCCAGACCCCAACATCGTCCAGTTCGACAAATACGCCTTCGATCTCTCGCAGCTCTCGGCCGGCACCCAAAGCACGCAAAAATATTCGTCGCGTGAACGCTATCTGTGGGAGCTCTATGGTCAAAATCCGGATGACCCTTCCCTCAACGACCGGCCGGAGCAAATGCGCGCCGAGTTGAGCGACCGGATCATGGCGCCCCTCTACCCGCTCGTCATCGCGGTTGTGACGTTTGCCTATCTGGGCGCCCCGCGCACCACCCGACAGAGCAGAACCTGGTCGCTCTTGTCCGCGATTGCGGCCGTCACGATCCTGCGCGGATCGGGCTTTGTGGGCCTCTTGGCAGGCACGCGCGTGCCGGCAGCCCTGCTCATTCCCTACGCCACCCTGGCCGCGGCTTTGGCCTTCGGTTATTGGGGAATCTCCCGCGGCGTCATCATCGAGCCACCGGCTTTCATCGTCGATGCCGTTTCCGCATTCATGGAACGCATGACCGAGCGCACCGCGCGTCTGACGGGGCAGACGCGATGACCGGTGGCACGCTCGCTCGCTATTTCGGGATGCGGTTTCTCAACGCCTTCCTGGCCGTCTTTGTGGGTGCGATGGCGCTGGTCGCAATGATCGATTTTCTCGAGATGTTGCGGCGCACCGGCGACATGAAGGACGTCTCCGCCCTGCTGGTCGCCAAGATCACGGTCTTTCGCCTGCTCTTCGTCACCGAAAGGATGATTCCGTTTGCGGTTCTGGTCGGCGCCATGTCCTGCTACCTGAATCTGTCGCGCCGGCTCGAGCTGGTGGTGGCGCGCGCGGCCGGCATATCGGCGTGGCAGTTCACTGCGCCCGCTCTGGTGATCGCGTTGCTGATCGGAGCTGCCGCAACGGGGATCTACAACCCTTTGTCGGCCATCCTGCGTGAACGGTCGGTGCGCCTCGAAGAGGCGCTGTTCAACGCCGAGGGCGGCGTCCGCGGCGCTGGCGGAAACTTCTGGGTGCGCCAGCGGAGCGACGAGGGACAATCGATCATCAGTGCGAAAAGCAGCCGACAGCAGGGCATCGAATTGGGCGGCGTCAGCATCTTCCGGTACGATGAGGCCGGCCATTTCCGTGATCGCATCGAGGCCAAGAGCGCAGCGCTCGAGCCCGGCTATTGGCGCCTCGATGGGGCCCGGATCCATGCGAGCGGCACCCCCCCGGCGGAGCTCGACACCTATCGGCTCAAGACGACGCTCACGCCCGAGCAAGTCCGTGAAAGCTTCGCCACGCCCGAAACCGTGCCATTTTGGCAACTCTCCTCGTATATTCAACTGGCGGAGAATGCCGGGCTGGCGGCCGCCGCCTATCGGTTGCAATATTATCAGCTCTTGGTGCAGCCGTTCTATTTCGCATCGATGGTTCTGCTGGCGGCGGCGGTCAGCCTTCGTTTCTTCCGGTTCGGTGGCGTGCAAAAGATGGCGTTGGGCGGTATGGCGGGGGGCTTCTTTCTCTTTGTCCTGGCAAAGATCACTGGCGATCTGAGCAAGGCGGGTCTGATGCCGCCTCTGGCGGCGGCGGCCTTGCCGGCGCTCTTCGGCGGGGTCACGGGCCTGCTGACGCTCCTGCACCAGGAGGATGGGTGATGGCATCGCCGCCGATCCGTCCTCGTCCGATCCCATCGCGCCGCCGAAATCGCTACGGCGGTGCGGTGCTGTTGGCGCTGGCCGCAATCGCGATCGGCACCGGGATCGCAAGCCGCCCGGCGCGTGCCCAGTCCCTCACATTTCCGTCGCGACCGGCACCGGTCGCACGGCCGCCGGTCAAAGCCGGCGCCGAAAAGCAAATGCTCGTTCGCGCCGACGAGGTCGACTACGACTACACCAACACGCGCGTGTCCGCGGTCGGCAACGTTCAAATCTACTATTCGGGATCGACGCTGGAATCGGACCGCGTCATCTATGATCAAAAGACCAAACGCCTGCACGCCGAAGGCAATGTGCGGCTGACCGATGCCGACGGCAAGGTCACCTATGGCCAGATCGTCGACCTCAGCGACAACTTCCGCGATGGCTTCGTTGACTCGCTCAGGCTCGATATGCCCGAGCAAACCCGTGTCGCCTCCAGCCGCGCCGAACGCAGCAGTGGCAATTTCACGGTTTTCGAGAACGGCGTCTATACCGCCTGCGAACCCTGCAAGGACAACCCGCTGAAGCCGCCCGAGTGGCAGGTGAAGGCCGCACGGATCATTCACGATCAGGGCGAGAAGATGTTGTACTTCGAGGACGCCCGGATCGAATTCTACGGCGTGCCGCTCATGTACATGCCTTACCTTTCGGCTCCCGACCCCACGGTGAAGCGCAAGACCGGCTTTCTCGTGCCGATGGCCAGCACGAGCACGCTCTACGGCGTCGGCCTGACCATTCCCTACTACTGGGCCCTCGCCCCGGACTATGACGTCACCTTTTCGCCGACGATCACGACGCGGCAAGGCCCTCTGCTGCAAGCCGAATGGCGCCAGCGTCTGGTGAACGGCTCGTACAACATCCGTGCGGCGGGCATTTTCCAGCTCGACCGGCAACAATTCGTCACGGCCGGCGACGTGCCCGGTGATCGCGACTTTCGCGGCACCGTCCAATCGAGCGGCCAATTCAGCCTGTCGGACAAGTGGATCTGGGGTTGGGACACGACCGTGCTCACCGACAAGACGTTCCTGTCCGACTACGCCCTTTCGCAGTTTTCTCCAGACTACAATACGCTCAGCGTGGTGCTGAAGCACCCGGATTACGCGCTCTCCCAGGTCTATGTCGCCGGCCGCGGCGACCGCAGCTATTTCGACGCGCGCGCGATGTACTTCTACGGATTTTCCGCCAACGACGTGCAGGGACAAATCCCCGTCGTGGCGCCGGTGATCGACCACGACTATACGGTCGACGAGCCGATCATGGGCGGTGAGCTCAGCTTCCACAACAACCTGACCTCGATCACCAGGCAATCCGCCAATTTCGATCCTATTTCCGCCAATGCGATCAACACCGGCCTTTGCGCGCTCAATACCGCCGACCCGAGGGCCATCAATCCAACGAACTGCGTTCTGCGCGGCGTTCCCGGCACCTATACGCGCTTCTCGACCGAGGTCGACTGGCGGCGCACCTTCATCGACCCCTACGGCGAGATGTTCACGCCGTTCTTCTCGCTGCGCGGCGATGTCGCGTCGGTGCAGGTTTCCAACCAGCTGGGCGTCGCCAATTACATTAATACGGGCAACACCGACATTGTGCGCGCCATGCCGACGGCCGGTATGGAATACAGATATCCGCTCATCAGCGTACATTCTTGGGGCACGCAGACGATCGAGCCCATCGCCCAGGTCATCTTGCGTCCGAACGAAGGCCAGGCCAATGCACTGCCCAATGAGGACGCGCAGAGCCTGATCTTCGACGACTCCAATCTGTTCAAGGTCGACAAGTTCTCCGGCTGGGATCGCGTGGAGGGCGGCGGGCGCGCCAATGCGGGCATCCAATACAACGCCCAGTTCAACCGGGGAGGCAATGTCAACCTCCTGTTCGGCGAGTCCTATCAATTGTTCGGAGTGAACTCCTTCACGATGGGCGGGCTTACCAATACCGGTCTCAACAGCGGGCTCGACACCACCCGGTCCGACTACGTCGCACGCGCCTCGTACCAGCCGAGCTCGACCTACATGTTCACGTCGCGGTTCCGCTTCGATCAGGGCAATTTCTCGGTGCAAAGGATGGAGCTCGAGACCAGCGCCAACTTTGGCCGCTGGAACGCCTCGGTGATGTATGGCGACTATGCGGCCCAACCCGCCCTCGGGCTCCTCCAACGGCAGGGCATCCTCGCCAATGGTCGATACAAGCTCAGCCAGAACTGGGTGCTGCTTGGCGGGGCCCTCTATGACATCCAGGCCGCGAAGCTCAGCCAGACCCAAATCGGAATCGGCTACATCGACGATTGCCTCATCTTGGCCTTGAATTACATGACATCCTTCTCTTATAGCGGAGCCACGGCGGCCAACAGCACGATCATGATGCAGCTCAGCCTGCGGACGCTGGGCGGCGGCACGGCGGGCATGGGAACCGCCGGGCTCAGCAACGGATTTCCGGGTATGCATTGACGACGCGGCGGAAAGACCGTGGCCCGATGTCGCGCACGGATTGCAAAGCGGCCCGGATCGGAGGAAAAGCATAGACTGCGACCGGCGGAGCATCGAAGGCGCCGGTTCGGTGGACAGAGCGATGGCAGCCATGCTCAATTTCCTCTCCCTCGATATCCTCTGCGGATACCGCAGGCTGGGCGCGGCGGCGCTCGTGATCACCGCGGCGATGGGCGGCGCGCAGGCCCAGAACGTCGCCGCCTTCGTCAATGGCGAGCCGATCACCCAGCTCGACATCGACCAGCGCGGAAAGCTCATCGAGGTGTCGTCGCCGACCCACAAGGTGCCCCCCCGGCAAGAGGTGCTCGATGAGCTCATCGACGAGAAGCTGAAGATACGGGAAGCCAAGCGATGGGGGATCGATCCGAGCGATTCCGATATGGACAGCGCCTTCGCCCAGACGGCGCAAAATATGCATCAGACCTCGGAGCAATTTATCCAGACGCTGACAAAGGCGGGCGTGACCCCCATGACCTTCCGAGCGCGCCTGCGGGCCCAGTTGGTCTGGCAGCCGCTGGTGCGCGGGCGTTACCAGTCCACCCTGGAAGTGTACGACAAGGACGTCCTGCAAGAGATGATTGACAAGAAGACGGATGGCGAGGCCACCGACAGCTACGACTATACGCTGCGTCCCATCCTGTTCATCGTTCCGCCGGGATCGCCGGCCACCGCGTTCGAGGATCGCAAGCGCGAAGCGGACGGATTGCGTAACCGCTTCAGGAGCTGCGATGACGGGCTCCCGTTCGCCCGCGCCCTCAGGGACGTGGCGGTCCGCGATCAAATCATCCGCAGCTCGGCCGACATCCCGCCCGACCTGCGCAAGGGCCTCGACAGCGTACCGGTCGGCCAGTTGACGGCGCCGGAAATCACCAAGCTCGGCGTCGAGATGTTCGCGATCTGCGCCAAGGACGCCTCCAAGGGAGACAACGCTGCTGGCAAGAAGCAAGCCAAGGAGACACTGTTTTCCCAGAAATTCGAGGCGCAATCGAAAAAGTATCTGCAAGATCTGCGCCGGGCCGCGCTGATCGAATACAAGTAGGGCGGGCGCGATGTCCCGGCCTCTGGCGCTGACGCTGGGCGAGCCAGCGGGGATTGGTCCCGACATCACCTTGGCGGTCTGGCGGCGGCGCGCCGAGCTCGCCCTTCCGGCCTTCTACATCCTCGCCAATCCGACATTCCTCGCCAACCGGGCCAAGCGTCTCGGGCTCGATATC
>Ga0179587_10000600_pt1 | contig 15177 bp, 11 predicted proteins | sample CZODoug2_1_08_16_FD_185932 | JGI IMG/M metagenome (GOLD analysis project Ga0179587, IMG submission 185932) | Vadose zone soil fungal communities from Angelo Coast Range Reserve, California, USA - CZODoug2_1_08_16fungal | ecosystem: Environmental > Terrestrial > Soil > Vadose zone | place: USA...
AGTACCCTTGGACGAGGAGGCTTGGCAAGCCTAAAACCTCACGATTGTACGGGAATTCCGTAAACCCGCTCGTATGTTCGTGAAAATAATACGCTCCCAAAAGCCAATCGCCCCAACTTAGGTTGCTTTGGCTGATACGAAATTCCTGGCTGTATTGATCCGACGTCTCGCCTTGCGTGTATCCGTCCACCACGGGTATGCCTGCGCCGAGAATATCGGTGAGCAAACGGTAATGCGAGTAGCGATAGCCGGAGATGGATTGGAAATCGACCGCACCCAAAGCGGCATGAAAATCGGCACTAAAGCCATAGAATTTGCGGTGGTTATCGGGCCCGAGAGGATTCGCGGTGTCGCGAGGATTGCTCGGGTAAGTACCGCCATACACGAAACCCAGCGGCGTAAAATAGGGACTTCCCACCCCCAGATAGTGGAAGCCGTCAGCGTGGTCATTTTCCTGCATGTAGTCACCTGAAACAAGAAGGTGGGCATAGTCCCCAAGCTTGAAGTTCACCTTGTCCCTGAAAGCGACGGTATGTTGATCGTCTACATCGACTCCGGTGGTTATGTTTTCGCCATATCCGGATCGGTTAACCGTTTGAAAGGCGAAGCGCTCGTCCACGCCATTCGCGATAACGCCACCAATCGCGCCTGAAATCCGATTCTCCTCATAGTTGCCGAGCGCCACATCGACGTAACCCTCCAGAGCCTCAGTTGGGTTACGCGTCAGAACATTGACGGCACCCGCCGTCGCGTTTCGACCGTACAAGGTCCCTTGGGGACCACTGACCACCTCGACCCGGTCAACGTCGAAGTATGTTCCGAGCACGGAAGCTGGGCGACTCAGATAGATTCCGTCGAGATGATAGGCAACACGCGCCTCGGAGCCCACGGTCAGTTGGTCATAGCCGATGCCACGAATCGAGATGCGTGCGTTGCCTGTGCTTTGCCCAAAATCCACGTTGGGAACCGCTTGCGCCAAACCCCCGATGTCATTGATTTGATGAGCCTCCAGATCCTCACCCCGGAGGGCCGATATAGCGAGCGGAGTCGTCTGGACATTGCTTGATCGCTTTTCCGCCGTGACCACGATCTCTTCCAGGCCCGCATTCGCTTTGGCTTCAGAATCGGACGGATCAGCGGTTGATGCACGGAGGCTCCCTAGTCCGCCATCCAACGTGCCAAGACAGCTGATCGACAGGAATATAAGTCTTCGCGTTAATCGCATATCAATCCCCCTACCTGCGCCGGTCGCATTGTCAGCTCTCCTCTTCTCTCATTTTTTGTCATTAATCGACGTGGCAGGTAGAAGATTTAGCGCCACGCGCATTGCCTCAAGCCATCTCCTTGAGAATGGCGCGCAGCGGCAACTCCGAATTTGCCAGAACATCCTCCGGCATGGATTTCCCGGTGGCGATGAGCCGTCGTCCCGCCTGCACCTCGGCAGCCGCGTTGACTCCGAAAACCGCCTCCATGCGTCCGCCTCTATGTTGAAAGGCTAGCAGGCGGTCCGGCGTGGATACTTTCACCGGGCAAGGATTGGACGGCGCGTAAGTCCCTGCGATCTGCAATTGGTGATCATATTGCGAAGACCAAAACCAAGGCACCTCGGCAACAACATCTTGCGTTCCACATATATCCCCTGCCGCCACGCGGGCTTGTTGAATAGCATTATCAACGGACTCGATACGAACTCGTGTTTCTGTCGGTGACTGATGTTGAATTGCGCAATCGCCGATCGCGTAGATATTCGGATCGACCGTGCGCATGAAGCGATCGACAGGGATACCGTATTGTGAAGCGGCGAGCTCGGCACGCACGGCCAAATCGACATTAGGTAATGAACCGACACCGATCAGCAGAATATCGAACGCGATGACGCTCTGATCAGAGAGAACGGCCTGGTTGCCTTGGCGAAATTCCGAAATCGTTCGTCCAAGAACGACATCCACCCCATGGTGGCGGTGCAAGTTGTGAAAGACCATCGATACTGGCTCGGGCGCGACGCGTTCGAGCAATCGATCCTTTTGTTCGACGAGAGTTACGCATAACCCGCGCTTCGTTGCGGTGGCGGCCACTTCGAGCCCGATAAATCCACCACCACAGATGAGAAGTCTGGCGCCATACTCCATCGCCTCGGAGAGTCGTGTGGCTTGAGCGGCATCGTGAAGGTAGTGAGCATCGACGGATGCGATGCCGGGGGCGAGAAACTGGCGCGGCTTTGCCCCAAGCGCCAGGACCAGCGCATCATAGTGGAGCGATTGTCCGTCGCTCAGGACGATTTGCCGTGAGGCCCGCTCAATCCGCTCGGCTTTTGTGCCAAGCAGTAATTCGATTTCCCGCTGGTCGTAGAAGGTTGGTGGGCGAAGCCGATGTCGGTCCAACGATGTCTCGCCGGCAAGGTAGCTCTTCGAAAGAGGCGGCCGCTCATAGGGGTAGACGGTGTCGCCATTCACCAGGCAAACGGAGGCCGAGTAGTCGCGCTCACGCAACGCGGCGCAAAACTCCACACCGGCATGGCCGCCTCCCACAACGACAACCTTCTTGGATCGCTGGCTCATCTACACCGGCACCGCAAGCATATTGTCGATCCCGAAGGAGTCGACGACGACCCGGCGGTTCTTGATGAGAAGGCGGTTGCCGGAAGTGACGATCAGATCAAGGTAGGTGCCAACGATATAAAGAGATGAAACGCCTTCCAGATCAGACTGGATCACCAGCACATTTGCCGATGCTTCAAGCTGGTCTCCGTTTTCCTTCAAGACCCGGACGTTCGAGACGAAATGCTTGTGGTACATCCTGCGGTAGGTGAGCGTGTTCTTCACAAGCATCGCCACTCGGTCGACGACCATCCCATGCGAGTAGCAGCTCATCAACGGAGCGGGCAGGTTCTGCTCGACGTTTTCTCGAGAGAGGATTTCGTAGCGGCACTCCTGCGTGAAGTATTCCGGCCACTTACTGTAATGCTGTTCATCGAGGCCAGCGGCGTAATCGAAGTAGAAGCGCTCAAGGTCCTGCTGGTGTGTGGTCACGGCCGAGTTACCCGCCCGCTTTTGGAAGCTGCATCAGCTTGTGATAGTGAGCCCAGAATCCTCTGATCGAGATTTCATGGGACAGATAATCGGTGTCTTCCATGTCACCAAGTCCGCCCATCGCCATGAGGGAGTGTCGGCCACCGGCGGCCCTGACGCCCTCTTGGACAAGGCGAAGCGCTTCACCATCCTCCATCGAGATATAGCCGGCAGGGCCGATTAAATTGACCGTCTTCAGTTTGTCTTCGAGGCGTTTCTCATCGTCATCCTCGAAACCGAGATAGGTGATGTGGAGTTCAACCAGGTTTGGGCCTTTAGGGCGCAGATGGCGGACCGCATAGGTATTGTCGACCTGAGCTACGATGAGGGTGGGGAAGATGCTCAAGATCGTCGTCTTGATCCCGTCCGGCAGATCGAGCGGCACCTGAACCAGCGATGGATCGGCCATCTGCATGTCCGGGACAAACTTGTCCGTACCGTCATAAGCCTCTCGAAGCGCAGCCTCATTATTCTTGTTATCTTCGCTCACAATTGAGTGGTTCCAGACGTTCTTGCCGTCCTTATCAAAATGCACACCGCCCTTCATCGTAGGCTGCTGAATACCGAAGGAGACCTGGAAGAGATGCAGCAGAGATCCGTGATACGGATCGCGGACATTCTCGTTGTAGAGCTTCCAATTTCCGGAGATGCGTTGACGTAGATAACCGAGAAGCTTCGGTTTGCGTTGGACCAGAAGCCGGTCGATTTGCTCGCGGGCGGGCTTTCCAAGGAAGTCTTCGATAGATTCAATAGCGTCGGCGAAGCTTCCGAAGATCATTCCGCCGTAATTGGCGATCTTGAGCTTGCTTAAGCCGTGGTCCCGCTTTTCGAAGCAGGGCGGCATGCCCCCCTTCCCCTTGATGCCCTTTTCCAGGGGCACACCCGTCAGCCTACCGTCGATGGAATAAGTCCAGAGATGATAAGGGCAGGTGAAGCGCTTCGCGTTGCCATACAGCCGGTCGACGACTTTGGCGCCCCGATGCGCACAGGTATTCTCGAAGGCATGGAAGCTACCATCCCTGGCGCGGACGACTACGACATTGACGTCGCCCAGCCAAGTCGTGCGGTAATCGCCATAGGAAGGAAGCTCGATATCGAGCGCCAGATAGTGCCATACCGGCCCCCTGAAAATTCGGTCCATTTCTGCGCGGTAAAAGTCGGGCTCCGTGAAAACTTCGTAGGGAACCCGAGAGAAATTGGCTTCGGGCCAGGTGGGTGTCTGGATAGTCAACATCTGCTACCTCCTCGCGCGCCTCGACCGAGGCGCTAGTCAATTCTGGTTCCGACTGTCGTATGGATTGGATGGATCCCGCTATCCGGTGGACGAAAGGGGAGTCGCAAAAACGAAAGAATCCCTCAGGCCTTGCGGCGCAAGCCAGTCGACGGAGTTTCGCGTTACGGGCCCGGCAATCCTGCGCGAAGGCCCCAATGTGGGTAAAAAACCTATTTCAAGGACGTGTCAGTCGGCTCGGCCGACTCAGGGGAAAGATGCCAGTCACACACCAGCGATCCGAGTGCATTGATCGTAGAATAGTGCTCTGAGCCATTCATGGCCAAGGTCGCGATCATATCGTTCGTGCCAGTATTGATAAACTTCGGTGTGTGGCAACTTCACCGGGGTCTCAAATGTAGCAAGGTTGAGCTCGCGCGCCATGATCATCGCAATCGGTTTGGGAAGCGTCACAATCGCGTCCGTGTGTTTTGCGAGGAGCGCCGCGGTGGCAAAACCAGGGACGCGAGCCGCGACCCTTCTTTTTGGAATCACTTGTTCCAGCGCATTCTCGGCGATCCGCGTGTTAAATCTCATATCGCGGGTATTCACCAAAACATGGTTTTCCTCTGTGAAAACACTCAACGACATAAGTTCGGCGAGTTTGGGGTGACGCTTGCTTACCAGGCTCACATGACTGGTAGTAAAGAGCCTCTGTCGCTTTATGCCTTGGACAAGAAAAGGGTAATCGCCCGCGGCGAGATCGGTCTCTCCAGATTCCAGCCAGTTATGGAGATGTTCTCCGTCCAATTGAACGGCGCTCAGGAGCACGCCCGGGGCCAACACACGCATTTGTTTCAGAATAGGTGGAAGTAGAACCACAGCCGCGACATCGGGTCCGACGAATTTGAAATGCCGACAAGAAGTGTCTGGAGAAAAGGGAAGCTGCTCGCAATTTAATAGTGCAATTTCTTTGAGAATACTCTGGATCTGACTCGCCAAACCGAGCGCTTTTGCGGTCGGTTTCATCTGAAATGCGACCCGAACGAAAAGTGGGTCTTCGAAATGCTCTCGCAAGCGCGCCAATGTCTTACTGAGCGCCGGCTGGGTTACGTTCAGTACCTCTGCCCCGCGGGTGAGGCTCTGTTCCCGCAAAAGGGTGTCCAACACCCGGAGTTGGAAAAGGTCCAATTCGCTGTGAAGACGTCTTACAATGTTCCGGCTCCTGCAACAAGGGCTCTGGGAACTTACTACGCGTAATTATAACAGGTCGGAAGAAACCAAGGCAGTGTTCGATCCGCACTGCATCCGACTCGTTCCCGATCCTGCTTCCCATCCGACGGAGAAGCCTACGCTTGAGAGCGCCCCCTATCCAGCGCCCTGGCGTAATCAGCAGTGGCGACATACGAGCTGGCGTCTGTTCCTGCGGACTCGATACCGCAAACCTGGCTCGCGAACTCGCCATAGCTGCCGGCAGCCGACATTTCGTCGCGTGCCATCGTCGCTGCAAAGATGCCATGCAATGGCATGCCGTTATTGTTTTCGAACATGAAACCGCGCCCGCCCCAGTCGGTCAGGAACAGATCGCGGATCACACGACCGATCTGAACACGATCTCTCGGCTTGCCCTTCGGCCCATTGTTCAGCTTTACAAACCACTCGCCGACTTCTGAATCATGCCATTGCGCCTCTGAAGGGATCATCAGCGGGCTTCGTCCGGCGAGGTCGAGCAACTCATATGTCAAACTCATCTGGCTTTGGAGGAAATGCGCCCGTCCCATATTGCACATCAGTGGGTTTGGCTTGTAGCGTCCACCAGGCGTGAGGAACCCGGTCTCTTCGCAAGCAATCAGGTGCGCCAGCATGGTCTGATGAAAGCCGACAAGTTTGGCAACACGGGTAGAAACGGTGGGTAGTTTATTCGTCCCGATGTGCTCGGTGATCAAGATAGCGAGCCCCACGATCAGCTTGGCGCGAAGGGTCTGGCGGACCAAAATGTGGTAATGCACCCAGTCAAAGATGCGCTGCGGGTAGAGCTTTGCGTGCTCGGGATTGCCGATATGGAAGATCTGTTTCCAGGGAATGAACACATTGTTGAAGACGGTGGTCGACTCGAGTTCGTCGCCCTGCGATGCCAAAGGATGTTCCGCGGCATCGCTTTTTACAGTGCTTTCACGGCAAAGGATGGTCACACCGGGGGTGTTATTGGGGATCGCGGCGAAGATGACCTGCTCACCTGGGATGCCGGGCCGAAACAGACAACCGATATGCATATAGTCGCTGAACGGGATACCCGTTCCGACCGACTTGACGCCGTTGACGACGATACCCGCGTCGGTTTTCTCGACGATGCGAAGGTTCGGCGAACGAGCCTGGGCCTCGGGACCCGAACGATCCGTCTGGGGATCGACGAAATTAAGCGGGCAGTTCAGGTCTTTCTCGCGGAGAAGTTTCAGGAAATCACGAATGTTTTGCGTGAGGTTCCTGCCCTCTGCGCCGATTGACTGCGTTTCCCACACTGTGGGGTCGTCGGCATACGTGGTAAACGTATAGTTGTGAGAGTCCGGCAGACGCCCATACGAGCCCCCCGTGATCTTGCGCAGGATCGTCTCATGATATTGGCGTTTGACGCGCAGGCCATCCCTATCGGAACAGTCCTGCCATTGCCGCGACCGCCGCACCCCGTCAACGTCAACGAAGGTCAGCACATCCTGGAGCTCTGGGCGGTGGTGTAAATCGTAAAATTGCGCGACTCGCTGCGCATAGTCGCGGGTCAATGGATGAGTCGCGACATTGTCGATTTTTTCGTTTCCAACCCAGACAACGCGACCGTCGTTGAGCGATTCCAAATACTCTTTGCCTGTACGCAAAATTCCGCCCTCTACCGTTGGGTTCTGTTTGGATTAGTCCGCAAGGGACTGGATGGTCGCATATTGCCGACGGTGATAAACGAGTGGCGTGCAGTCTTCGCGGTGGTTTTTGGCCACCACCTCCGCAAAAATCACGCTGTGGGAGCCGACGTCGATCGCGTTCACGATGGCACAATCAAAGCAGACCGCCGCGTCAATTCGACACGGCGCGCCGGTCGCGATGGTGCGCCAACCATCGTCGGCGAAGCGCTCTTCCATGGGTACCGCGCCGACACCAGCGAAGGTCTGAGATATGGCCGCTTGGCCGGCCACCAACCAATTCACCGAGAGAACGCTGTTTTTTTTAACGATGCCGGTAGCATAGCTTTGTCGATTGAGACACAGAAGAACCGTCGGCGGATTGTCGCAAACCGAGCAGACTGCGGAACAAGTAAGTCCGGCGAGCCCAAAAGGCCCGTCCGTCGCCACGATGGTGACGGGCGTCGACGCCTTAGAAAGGGCATCCCTAAAATCGAGCGATGCGATCGTTTCAAAGGCTTTACTAAGCGCATGAGCGACCTCGAGACCCCGCATGTGAACCTCCAATCTCGTTCAGGAGCAAGACCAAACACCGGCGACAGCTGGCAATTTGCGCGTCGTTGTTGAGAAGAATGCACCGAGCCAAGTCTTTCGGCCATGGTCCCAGGGTAATAGATACTATTCACGGCAGTTACATAGCTGGGAGGTTGGCTTCGTGCAATCGCTACTTCCGCTCACCTGTGCGGCCGGTGTCGGGTGGCCCGCGCGTGTTGCCGTACGTCCTCTGCGGTGATGACAGGCCTCATGCCGTCAGTGCGCATCCCTCGTGTAGACTTTCTTGCCCTGAAACCAGGTTCCCAGCACGTGCGTTCGTGCGATGTCATCCGCATGCCCGGAAGCGGCCAAGTCCAGAATATCCTGGTCGACGACGATGAAATCGCCTGATTTGCCGATTTCCAGAGAACCCGCGACTTGCTCACGATGAAGAAAACGGGCGCCGTTGATCGTGTAGGCATCGATGAGATCGCGAATGCTCACCGCTTGAGAGGCGTTCTGCGCGCCCTGTCCCGGCAGGCGACGGGTGATGCCTATCGCCATGTTCACGAAGGGTTGCGGATCGCGGGTGCCGACCGGCGCGTCGGAGCCGGCCACTAGCGTTCCGCCCGCCTCCTTGACCGCCTTGAACGGATAGACGTTGGACTCATAATAGGCGCCCGGTGTGTGAAGGGCTGCGTAGCCGTTGCCGCTGACCTTGTCGACGAACGGTACGTCAGTCATGTCGTAGTCCGGGTTGGCATTCGCCCAGGAATAGGTAAACGCCACGTACAAATGATCCTTACCGATGCGTGCAACGTCCGAGGGTTGCGCCAGCTGGACATGCGCCAATCCGTCGCGCTGAGTCGATATGTCATCGGCCGCGCGAGCGGCTTCCAATGCGTCAAGCACGGCGTTGAGCGTTCCGTCGGCTATGACATGGACGTGAAGCGTGAAACCCGCGAGGTGAAAGCGTTTCACGAATTCCATGATGACGGCGCGATCGTGTTGCAGCTGGCCGTAGGAGATCGCGCACTGGTCCGGATGGAAGTGGTGGGTGGCGGTGAATTCCGCTACCGCCGACGAGGAGGCGTACTTCGCCTGATGGCTGCGCGCGTCCTGGCAGACCGGGGACTCCGTATCAACGTAGCCGGTGACGGTCAGCTTCCCGCTCTCGTCTTTGCCAAAGATGGGTTGCCGGTACGGATGCAGGGACAGGGCATTGGGCAAAGTAGGCGGCGTAGAATAAGGATTACCTCCCATGACTCCGTCGCCCAGTAACTTGACGACGTCCGCGCGGATCAGCGGATCCGATGCATATTTGGCGCGGACCTGTTGGGCGCTTGCCACCATTCGATCATAGTCCACCTTCCCGTCGGCGGTCTTCATCTCCTCCGGGTCGTAGAATTGCGCCAGAGTCGCGCGCGCCGTGAGCTTGCCGTCCCGCTCGAGCGCGTCGTATAGCTCCAGGAATTGTGGCTTCACCAGTGCATCCATGAAGCCCGTAATGCCGGCGGCATTGAGTAGATAGGGCAGCTGTGCCCGCGCCTTCATCAGATCCCCAAAGCGCCCAAGCAGCTTGTCAGGAGCGTGTAAGAGCCAGCGCGCATCCTCGTTGACCGTGCCATCCGGATTGCCGTCGGCATCCACGCCGACGAACTTGGTGAATGCGGCAAAGTCTCCCGCCAGCGTCGCTTTCGACAAGCCGACAATCTTCCCGCTACTGGTGGTGGCCCGCGCGAGTGCGGAACTGTTGAAGGCGCCATTGTGAGCGTTGTTGCCGAGCAGCTGAATCGCGACGGTGGTGGATGCCTTGTCGAGCGCAACTCGCAACGTCGGGAATTCGGCATCGGGCTGATTGCCATGAGCAGGGTTCCACTGATACACGCTCAGCCAGCCGCCATCGGGTACCTTGAATTCAGCGACACAGGATCGCACAAAGGCCGACAGCTCGCGGAGCGTCTTCTCGCTACTATTCAGATCGCAGACTTTGGTCTGGATGATGCCGAGCGGATGAATGTGCGAATCGAACAGACCGGGGAGCACCAGCCGTCCACCCAGGTGCTCTACCTGGGTGGACGGTCCGATCCATCGCTTCGAATCGGTCGAGGAACCGGTAAAGACGATCTTTCCGTCGCGAATAGCCAATGCCTCGACGACGGAGTGCCGCGGATCCACGGTGTAAACTTTCCCGCCATCCACCACGAGATCCGCGGCGGCCACCGGGCTGCCGGCCGAGGCCGGAAATGTCGCCATGAGGGCGAGAAGCCCCGCCACTTCTACACCGCACCGAAATCCTCGCATGAGCTGCCCCCGTTCATCGACGCGAAAGTGTGGCTAATACCGATATGTTGCCGTCACGCCGATGGTCCGCGGCCGCACGCCGCGCCCGAAGTAGAGGTTGTCGGTGGTAGGCCCGAGTTCACTCGCCCCCGTGCCAGGCGGACCCGCGCCTGGTGCGTTGTCTCTCGATTCCAACAGCAGCGGGTGCGCGTTGGTGACGTTATTCGCGTACGCCGATAAATCGAAACCGCTGAACCGGAGTCCCGCCCGCAGCGACAGATTATTGACGACCGGTAATCCCGGAATGGTATTGTCGAAGAGCGCATTCTTCGGATTCTGCCCAGAGAGAAGTGATTTCTGGGCGGTCGAATGCTGGAAGTCGACGCGAAAATACGGGACTCGGCCCTGCCACTCGGGAAAGTGGTACTCCGAGGATGCCGTGAATGACCAAGGCGCGCCCAGCAGCGCGTCACCATCGGAGGCGACCGGCCTTGCGGCAGCCCCGCCCGCTGCGACGCAGCTCGAGCTCGCGGCATCGTAGGAGGATTGACTGCCGGCGCAGGAAGTCTTGGTCAGCCTCGCGTCGGTGTAGGCCGCGGTGAAATCGAAAGTCAGCACATCGATCGGCCGGTAGAGCACCTCGATGTCGCCACCCTCGCTCCTTGCCTTGCCTAAATTGGCCGTGTATAGCTGGCCGCAGCCCGGCAAGTAGACGTTTTGCTGGATGCCGCTCCAGTCGACGAGAAAGAGGCTACTGTCGATCTGCAGCCTGTGATCGAAAAACGTGTTCTTGCTCCCGATCTCGTAGCTCCACAGGCTGTCTGAACCATATTGGCCCGGTACTTGAGTCAGTCCCAGCGACGCGAGATTGCCCGCGCAGGTGGGGCCCACAGGTACGTTAGGGCCGCCCGGACGGAAGCCCTTGGAGGCGCTGATGTACACGAGGTCGTCGCGATCGGGTTGCCAAGATAGCGCTGCCTTCGGTGTGACCGGCCTCTCGGTGCCGCTCGAGGCAGTGTTGATCGTCGTGCCGAGCAACGGCCCCGTCACGATATCCAACCCGCTGTAGTCGAGTCTCGAGACACGCAGTCCCGCGGTTGCCTTGAAGGTGTCTGTCAGCTTGAAGCTTGCCTCTCCGAATACCGCGACCTGCTTGTCCACCACTTCTTGCACGGGCGCACTCAACAGGCGCCCTCCCGGGCATGCATTAGCCGGAACGCTCGGATCGCAGAACGAAATGGGGCCAAACGGGTAAACGGAGGTGTAATTGATGATTTCCGGGTTAAAGGTGGGATCAATAACGTCCTCCGCTATGTTCTCTTTCAGATGCGAGTAGAAGAGCCCGCCGCTCCAGACGAACCGCGCATTCGTATCGCTCGATGCCACGCGGATTTCCTGGTAGAAATTGCGCTGGGTATCCTGCAACGGCGTATAGCCGTGATCTCCCGGCGCGGGAAAGGTATTGGGGTATAAGAAGGGACTAACGATCGCGCGTAAGAACTGAGTGTAGTCGGAGGTGGCGTTTTGGTTACGATCGTAGAAGGATGTGTTCGAGAACAGCGACGCTCCACCTAAGTCCCACTTGAGCTTAATCGCGCTCAAGGTGAACGGATCGTTGCTGGAGTTGGTCCCCGCATTGCCGTTGCGGTAGACGTTTTGGCTGGGATCCGAGAGCGCGACCCAGTACGCCGCCGTGTCATTGATGTACAGGCGCTGGTAGTAAATCGACGGCGTGATTTCGAGCGCGTCATTGACCTTCCACTTGACCGCGAGGCGCGCCGTCGCGGTCTCCTGCCAGTTGGCGTTCGCATCCGTGGTGTCGCTGTAGATGGGGGCAGGCAGGGGCACAAAGGCGTTCGGCGAGAGCGTGTAGCCCACCCGATCCACCCAGCCGCCGTCGCGCCGGTACGAGACGCTGAATCGAAACGCGAGCACATCGTCGATGATTGGCGCGCCGATGGCGACGCCGCCCTCGTAGCTTGGAGAGCCCCCGTCGGTGGTCGCAACGTCGGCGCGCGCATAACCGGTGGTCTTGCCGAGGTCAGGTTCGGGCGCTATGAAGCGCACCACGCCACCCTCGGCGCCGGCGCCGAACAGGGTACCCTGCGGGCCGCGCAGCACTTCCACCCGATCGAGGTCGAAAAGCGCGGGGAAGGCATTGACGTTGCCGAAACTGATGTGCCGCGTCTGGACCGGCGTGTCGTCGATATAGATGCCGGTGGTCGAGGTACCCGCGGCCGAGTCGACGCCGCGGATATTGATGTCGGACCCTTCGTCGTTGTATGCACTGCCAATACCATTGCGCTGGAAGCTCAAGCCCGGCGAAAGGCGCGACAGGTCGTCGATGTTTTTGAGCCCCTGCGCATCCATCTTCTCCTGGCTCAAGGCCAGGACGCTGATCGGAACGTCTTGCAGTCGTTCGCTTCTCCGGGTCGCAGTGACGACGATCTCCTCAAGGCCGCTGCTCGGAGCGGCATTGGTGTCCCCCGTGGCCGCCATGGAAACGGCCGGCCAGGTCAGCTGACCCAGCAAGACACCAAGCATGAAACATCTCTTTATTGATTCCGTACGCACGACGCACTCCTCTCTTTATTTTCTTCCCATTCACCGGCCCGCGGTCTTCCGGGCTCTTCTGCCGATTTCCATCGCGCCATTCCCATTTCTTGGCCGGCACCACCTGCTCAACGCGGGTGACATTCCGTAACCGCGCAATCGACCGCTGCCTCCCACGCGGGACTCACCGGTGCATCGAAATTAGTAAGATGAGATTTTCATGGTATAGGTGCTGCAGGCAGGCCTTTGCTGCCACCGGCTTAACCTCGCACTCATCGGACAGTTGCCGAACGCATCTTCGGCCCTGACCTTGAAGTAAGTGCAATCACTGCACTGCCCCCGCTTTGCGTTTGCCAGGGCCTGATGTTTTTCAGCGGAATGGTAACCGACCATCAGGGCGACGGGATCAGTCTGGCCGAGACTCGCGGTGCCGCCGAAGGCTGTGCGCGAAACCGCCAGTGCGGACACTGTACCAATGCCCGACAGGAGAAGAGTTCGACGCGTTGCTGTCATGAGATCTGCTCCGTTGCTTATTCGGTGCCGTATCCGGATCCATGCTCGGACTCAAGAATCATCGTCGAACGCGGATACGTTCATTAAAGGCCGGCGATCGACGTACAAGCCCTCCGGATTGATAAAACCATCAGAGAATCTCGAAAAACCCCTGATCATCGATGATGTGCCGAGGCCAATCGGGGCGCGTTTGGCTAAGCTTTCTAATCTTGGCGATGAATGCCGGATCCTGGTTGTCACCCGCATAAACGGTCATATCATCGGCGAGCCACGCCGGAAGCGCCGCCCACCGATGTATCGTTTGTCTCTCCAGATACCAGGTGAGGTGGACAACAGCACCGCTTTCCTCATACCACACCGTCGTTTCGACTCCTGGAGCTACCTGTTGATACCAGAAGTGCTGGATCGCGTGCCGTCCAACGTGCGGACCCTTTTTAACCGTGTATTCGACCGTGTCGGGCTCGACGATGGCAGGATCGAAGACCCACCCATTGGGAAAATGCCAACTCATGCGTTTGCCGAGAATGCTGGTGAGCATGCCTAACTCCCTCTACGAGCCCACGAATCTATTTCCAACATAAATGAAATCACATAAAGAGTGAACCGAAGCGCTTCGGTAAATCTGGAATAGATACTATTCAATTCCACTCGATGATGAACGGGCTCGCAGGCCTTTTTTGCCGATGCTACTCACCATAAACTGAGCCGATAACATAGGAGATTGAACATGCTTTTTATCCGCCTCTGCCTTGACAAGCCGGGCGTCGGGTCGCTTCGCGACGAACACCGCGCGGCTCATCGTGCCTATCTTGCGTCGGGTGTCATAAAGCTCGTCCTGGCCGGCCCACTGATGGACGACGACAACAATAAAAACATTGGAAGTTTCATGATTGTGGAGGCGGATGGCCTGGAGCAGGCGAGACGCTTTCACGATGAAGACCCCTTCTGCAAGGCTGGCCTGTTCAAGCAGGCGTTCGTCCACATCTGGGACAAGCATGTCGGCTGACATGGGATTAGCGCCAGAGTAGCGATTTGGCGTTCGATGCACCGAGTTCTAGATTTCGGCCGCAGCGCTCCGTCGATGGGAGCGCTGAATTGAATACTATCTATTCCATTTTCGATAAGGGTATTTGATTTATTTTTGGTATTTATTTCCGTACCGTTGCTACGTTCGTTTTGTCGCAACAATTATAGGGGAGAGCGGCGCATGAAATCTGACGCGCGCACCGAGAGCACGGCAACGCCTGGAGGGCTTCTCTCCGTCCCTAACAGTCAGACTACCAACGTAGCCACGACAGCATTGAGCGTTGGAACAACTATCAGGATCCGGACGGTATTTTTGGCAGGCGGCGCCTTCGTCGCAGCTATTGTCAGCGGATGCAATCCGGCCTTCGCCGTCGAAGGCGGCACCTTTGGGGGCCCTATTGGTGGCACGGATATTCGCCAAGCCTTTTTGCCGCCGACCACCGGCCTATATGGTGGCTTGGTCGGGGTGGGTATTACAGCTCCCAGCCTCCAAGGTGTCGATGGCAACGCTTCGAAGGCGGCGGCTCCCTCTTACATTGGTTCTTTTATCGGGGGCGGCGGGCTTCTCTACGTCTATCCAATCAATCCGCTGGGGTTTACCATAGCCTCTAGCTTTCAGCTCGCTTGGCAAACGACCGCGCAGGAACTGAATACGCGCGCCGGTCTCAGGAGCGGAATCGTCAATGGACTCACGGATAGCTATGCAGATATTTTTCTCGCCAGTCACTACATCGGCCTGATGGGCGCCGACCCAGGCCTACACCCCATTCCTCGGCTCAGATATGGGCTCACCGGCGCGTTCGGTGTCGGGGTTGAGATTCCGCTCGGGAGTTATTCGCCCACCAAGTTTCCGACCACCGGCAAAAACACCTTTATAACTATACCTTCTATCGCATTCACGTATCTTACCGGACCTAATCTGTCGCTCGCCGATGGGACGGAACTCAGCGTCCGGATGTTTTATGAGGTCAATAGCAGAAATCCCGCCACTCTGTACCAAGGCGGCAACATCTTCGATATCGATTGGTCGGTGACGCAAAGGCAGAACAGCTTCCAATATGGCGTCGCCGGTTTATTCGCGCAGCAACTCAATGGTGACGTC